>Ga0299914_10002012_pt1 | contig 13815 bp, 13 predicted proteins | sample RVTome_10_FD_201361 | JGI IMG/M metagenome (GOLD analysis project Ga0299914, IMG submission 201361) | Soil microbial communities from uranium-contaminated site in the Upper Colorado River Basin, Wyoming, United States - RVT153D57 (version 2) ...
TTGTCTCGGCCGACCCCACGGCGTCCGGTGGGGATGGGCCCGGATCCGCGGCAGAGCCGATTCAGGTGTCGGTGAGGACCGCCGACGGGCTCGCCGCCCTCCGCGATGCGCTGGTCGAGACGTCCTTCGCCGGGCTGAGGGCCTCGCGCGAGCCCGCGCTGGTGACCCGGAAGCGTCACACGCGGGCCCTCGGGCGCGCCCTCGAGGAGATCGGGAGATTCCGGGAGACCTTCGGCCGGGGCCACCCGGCGGAGATCGCCGGCACGCACCTCGAGGAGGCGGCGCGCGCCCTCGAGGAGCTCATCGGAATCACCGATGTCGAGGATGTCCTCGACGCGATCTTCCGTTCGTTCTGCGTCGGGAAGTAGCGGCGGGGATCCCGCGCGGGCGCGGGGCCCGCCCCCAGAAACGACGAGCGCCCCCGCCCGGGTCCGGGGGGAGCGCTCGCGCTTCGTCCTGGGCCGGGCGCGGGCGCCCGGCGGCGAACACTTCCGTCCGTCAGGCGGCCCGCTGGCAGCGCGGACAGATCACGGTCTTTCGTCCCGTCACGCGCATCGACTTGAGCTGGTGCCGGCAGCGTGGGCACGCGCTCCCATTGTCGCGGGAGTTGATGAGCCAGCCCGGATCGGAGTGCGCGGCGCTCCAGTGGAGCGTCGCCCGCCGCAGGACGCGCTTCAGATAGCGGTGCACGCGGTGGAGCTGCTCCGGAAGCAGGTTCACTACCTTCTCGTCGGGGCGGAACCCGGCCTGGAAGCAGATCTCGTCGGCGTAGTCGTTGCCGATCCCGGCGATCGCCTGCTCGTTCATGAGGAAGCCCTTGAGAGACGAGCGGGGGTTCTCGCCCGCGAGCTCGGCGAAGCGCTCGGCGGTGAGGTCCTCGCTGAGCGGGTCGATCCCCAGCTCCTCGAGCGCCCCCGAATCGGACACCTCATCGCCGCGGACGGCGCGCACGACGCCCTCGGAGCCCGAAGAGCTGAAGCGAAGCTCGCGGCCGGCCGCGAACTGGAGCCGGATCTTGGTGCGTTCGGTCGGAGGAGCCGTCTGCGATTCGAGACGGAGCCGCCCGTCGTCCCCCATGTCGAACACGAGGCTGTACGCCGAACGGAAGCGCAGCACGACGTAGCGTCCGTGGCGCTCCACGGAGTCGATGGCGTGATTCTCGAGGTGCTCCGCTACCAGTTCCGCGTCGAGGTCAACGACCTCGCCGTCGTCGATCAGCACCCTGGAGATGGTCTTGCCGGTCGTGTAGCCGGCGATCCCATCGATCATTCGTTCGACGTCAGGGAGTTCTATCATCGAGCCCGCTCCGTGATCGATTCGTAGGTGAATCGCTGTCTACACCACCGATCGGAAAAAGTGCCAACCGGTTCCCCGATCCGGCATCACCGCGTATTTCGAGGCCCAGCGGCGGCCCGGAGCGCGATCCCGGGCGCGCCATCCGGGAGGCTGTGCCCCACCCGGGGGCGCACCCGGGCGGTCGAAACGGTGGACCCGGCGAAGGCCCGTCGGTTATTCTGCGCGCATGAGATTCGACGTCATCGTGATCGGAGGCGGGCACGCGGGCTGCGAGGCGGCGAGCGCCGCCGCGCGCTCCGGAGCGCGCACGCTCCTCGTGACCTCGTTCCTGGCGCGGGTGGGGCAGATGTCCTGCAACCCCGCCATCGGCGGGGTCGCGAAGGGGACTGTGGCGCGGGAGGTCGACGCCATGGGCGGCGTCATGGGGCTCGCGACCGACCGCACGACGCTGCACTTCCGCATGCTGAACCGCTCCAAGGGACCCGCGGTGTGGGCCCCGCGGGCGCAATGCGACCGGGGCCTCTACCCCCGCGAGGTGCGCCGCGAGCTCGAGCGGCTGCCGGGGCTGTCGATGTATCAGGGCACGGTGGACGCGCTCCTCACCGGCGGCGGTCGCGTGAAGGGCGTTCGGTGCGGGGACGGGGGCGAGTTTCAGACCGGCGCGGTGATCCTGACCGCCGGGACATTCCTGCGCGGGGCGATCCGGATCGGGGTCGATCGCGCCATCGGGGCGGGTCGCGCCGGCGACGCGCCGGTGGTGACGCTGGCGGAGCAGCTCCTCGAGCTGGAGCTCGAGGTCGATCGCTTCAAGACGGGGACGCCGCCGCGTGTGGATGGGAGGACGGTCGATTTCGACCGGCTGGAGCGGCAGGACAGCGATCCGAACCCCGGCCGGTTCTCGCACTGGGAGCGCCGCGGCTCCTTCGACGGCCTGCCGTGCTGGCTCGTGCGCGCGGGCCCCGAAGTGAAGGAGGTGGTGGCCGAGAATATCGAGCGCTCGGCCATGTACGGCGGCGCGATCGGGTCACGGGGACCCCGCTATTGCCCGTCGATCGAGGACAAGATCCTGAAGTTCCCGGACGCCGAGTCGCACCAGGTCTTCCTCGAGCCCGAAGGGCGCGAAACGACGGAGCTCTACGTCAACGGCCTGTCCACCTCGCTCCCGCCGGATGTTCAGCGCGCGTTCCTGGCCCGGGTGCCCGGTCTCGAGCGAGCCCGTATGACCCAGCCGGGCTACGCGATCGAGTACGACTATTTCTCGCCTCAGCAGCTGCGGCCCACGCTCGAGCTCAGACCGCTGCCGGGTCTCTATCTCGCGGGTCAGATCAACGGGACCACGGGCTACGAAGAGGCGGCGGGTCAGGGGCTCGTGGCGGGCATCAACGCCGCGCGCGCGGTGCTGGGAGAGGCACACTGGGTACCGCGCCGGGACGAGGCCTTTCTCGGCGTCCTCATAGACGATCTCGTGACCCGCGGCGTCGACGAGCCCTATCGGCTGTTCACGTCCAGGGCGGAGTTCCGGCTTCTGCTGCGGCAGGACAACTGTCTCGCGCGTCTGGGACCGGTCGCCGAGGACCTCGGTCTCCTCGATGAGACGCGATCGCGGCGGCTCGCGGATCACCTCGAGGAGCGCGAGCGCGTACGGGGCTGGGTCGCCGAGACAAGCGTGCGGCCCGAGGATGTCGATCCGTACCTCGAGCGGGCCGGGAGCGCGCCGCTCAAGCAGCGCGGGCCGCTCGCCGATCTCCTCCTGCGCCCGGAGGTACGGCTCGCCGATCTCGCAGGTCCGGGTGGACCGCTGGGCGGTCCGACGTTCGAGCCGGATGCGCTCGCCAGCGTGGAGATGGACCACAAGTACGCGGGCTACATCGCGCGAGAGCGTGAGCGGGCCGAGGCACTCGCGCGTCGGGAAGGGGTGGCCCTGCCCGATGACCTCGACTACCTGGGCCTCGAATCGCTCTCCTACGAAGCCCGGCAGAAGCTGGACCGCGTCCGACCGGCGACCCTCGGTCAGGCGGGGCGCATCCCGGGCGTTTCGCCCGCGGATCTCCAGAACCTGCTCGTAGCGCTCGAGCGCCGGGAGCGGGCCTCGCGGGCGTCCGCGGGGGCCTGACCCGCCGCTACCCTTCCCCGAACACGCTCGCGATCCGCTCCTGGATCGACTCGGCCGCCTCGGCCGGGTCGGACGCGTTCCGGATCGGCCGGCCCACCACGATGTAGTCGGCGCCGGCCTCGAACGCTTCCTCGACGTCGACCGTCCGCTTCTGATCGTCGCTCCCGCGCGCCGACGCGGGGCGGATTCCGGGGACCACGATGCGGAACCCGTCCGAGACGACGGCGCGAATCCGCGCCGCTTCCTGCCCGGAGGCGATCACGCCGGCGCAGCCGATGCCTTCGGCGCGCCGCGCGCGCGAGACCACGACGGCCGAGACATCGGTCCGGAACCCGAGGTCCTCCATATCGGCCCGGTCGAGGCTGGTGAGGACGGTCACCGCGAGGATCCCGGGACGGTCGCCTCCGGCCTCGCGCGCCGCCCGCAGGATCTCATCGTTCCCGTGCACGGTCACGAAGTCGATGTCCCTCCGGACGAGCTGACGCACCGCGGCTCCCACGGTCTGCGGCACGTCGAACAGCTTGAGGTCGGCGAACACCCGCTTGCCGCGCTCGCGCAGCCAGTCGGCGAGCTCGAAGTATCCTCCCGAGAGGAAGAGCTCGAGACCGATCTTGTAGAAGACGACCGAGTCGCCGAGGTCCGCGACGAGTCGCCTGGCGGTCTGCGGATCGGGGACGTCGAGCGCGAGCATGAGGCGTTCGCGGACGGCGGGCGGCGGCACGGTCACGAGGGCTCCTCGGGGGCCGGCGAGGCCGCGAGGCCCGGTTCCTCCAGGCCGTAGCGGCGCTTCATGTCGACGTAGCGGCCGAAGGTCTTCTGGTCGAGATCTTCGGGCAAGTGCTCGTCGAGGAGAGGCACGAGCTCGTCGCGCAGGAACTCGCCTCGCGCCATCCACTGGTAGTAGCTGCGGCCGCCGTGGTGATACGGACCGTACAGCTTCCCTCCCGGAAAGCGCGCTACGATCCACTCGAAGAGCGACTCGTGATCGGTGTGCATGCGGAGCGTGATGTGGGGCTGTCGTCCGTCCCCCCCGAAATGCCCCTCGCCGACCAGCACGCCGACGAGGATTCCGATCTCGAGTTCGGTTGCCACCGCCCACCCCATGTCGTTGTTTCACCGTCAAGTTTCCCGTGAAACATACGTCGGATGCTCGATCTGCGGAATCCAGCACGGGGGTGCGGCGGCTCGGCGTGCCGTTCCTGCCAACGCGGCCCACGGTCGTGTCGGGGAAACGGCTGCACCGGGGTTCGCCAGAAAAAACCCTCGGACCATGTTGTTTCACCGTCAGGTTTCCCGTGGAACCTCGCCATCACTCACGAGAGCCCTCGAAGCTGCGGGAGCGGTCTCGCCGTGCGCGAAGCCGACCGGGACGCGGACGCAGTCTGGACACGACGCGAGATCCACTTACGGGCGGGAGCCGGGAACGATTCGAGGGGACGCGCCTCGCGCCCGCGTTGGGAAGCAACCGTTCCCAGCCGACCCCGAAACGGCGTGAATCGGACTTCGGCGGACGCCCGGCGTCCCCAACCGGTGCTCGCCCGAGAGACCTCGTCGGGACGGCCGTGACCAGGCGAATCGCGAAATCGTCCCTCTCGGGCGACCGCGTCGTCGCAAGCACCGCGGTTTACCCTTCCCACCCCCGAATGGAGACCGAATACTCGCGCCTGGGGTTCGCTTTGGGTATATGTAAAGTGGAGTACGACACCGGCGTGCGGTCGCTCGCGCCCCGGAAGGGGCGTTATCTTGACCGGACTGCCGCCACGCCCGTTCCCCGAGTGTGGGAAACGAGCCAGTGGACACAGAGTAACTCGTTGCAGGATAACGACTTGTAGAATATTCCACGGAGCCTTGAGCATTCGTGGAATAAGGAGAGGCGAGGCATGGGTCGTGTGATCGCGATCGCCAATCAGAAGGGCGGGGTGGGGAAGACGACGACGGCGATCAACCTCGGCGCCTCGCTGGCGATCGCCGAGCGTCGGACGCTCGTCATCGACTGCGATCCGCAGGGGAACGCGACGAGCGGGTTCGGTCTCCGGAAGGATGTGAGCCGCACGTCGGTCTACGAGGCGCTCGTGAACGGCAAGGGGCTCGAGGACGCGGTACGGTCGGAGGTCCACTTCCCCTTCCTCTCGGTCATCTCGGCCAGCCGCGACCTGGCGGCGGCCGAGGTCGAGCTCATCGACCGATCGGGCCGCGAGCGGATGCTGCGCGAGAAGCTCGAGCCGATCCGCGACGACTTCGACTTCATCCTCATCGACTCTCCGCCATCGCTCGGAATCCTGACGCTGAACGCACTCGTCGCGGCCGATTCGGTGCTCATACCGATCCAGTGCGAGTTCTACGCGCTGGAAGGCCTGAGCCAGCTCCTCAACACGATCCGGCTGGTCCAGCGCGGGCTGAACCGCGACCTCGAGATCGAGGGGGTGCTGCTGACCATGTACGACTCGCGGCTCAACCTGGCGAAGCAGGTGGTGACCGAGGCCCGCGAGTACTTCGGTGGAAAGGTGTTCGACACGATGATCCCGAGGAATATCCGGCTCGCGGAAGCCCCGAGCTTCGGCAAGCCCATCGCCCTCTACGACGTCCTCTCTTCCGGGGCCCGGGGCTACCTGAGCCTGGCGCGCGAGCTGATCGAGCGCGACGAAAGGGTGGCCGCCGTTGGCTAGGGACGACCGACGGCTCGGCAAGGGACTCGCCGCCCTCCTGGGCGAGAACTTCGATGCGGACGAGGGGACCGGTCTCGAGCGGGAGGTCGATCTCGGGCGGATCCGCCCCAACCCGTTTCAGCCGCGCTCGGAGTTCGACGACGAGCGTATCGAGCGGCTCGCGGACTCGATCCGCGAGAACGGGCTCCTCCAGCCCATCGTGGTCCGCCCGGTCGGCGAGGCGTTCCAGATCGTCGCCGGCGAGCGCCGCTTCCGGGCGCTCCAGCGTCTCGGCTGGGAGAGCGTCCCGGTCATCTCGCGCGGCCTCAGCGACGAGCAGATGCTGGTGGTGGCGCTCGTGGAGAACCTCCAGCGCGAGGACCTCTCGCCGCTCGAGGAGGCGCAGGGGTATCAGCAGCTCATCGACGAGTTCGGTCTGACGCAGGAGGACGTGGGTCGGCACGTCGGGCGGGATCGTTCCACCGTGTCGAACGCGCTCCGTCTGCTCACACTGCCCGAGGAGGTTCAGCGTCTGCTCGCCGAGGGCCGCATCACGGCGGGTCACGCGCGCGCGATTCTCGGCCTCGAGGACGCGCCCGCGCGGATCGAGATGGCGAAGCGTACCGCGAAAGCGGGCTGGTCCGTCCGCGAGACCGAGCGACGGGTACGCGCGGCGCGCATGCCGGCCGGAGGGCCCGACCGGGACGCCTCGCCCCCGCGCCCGCCGCCCGCGACGGACCCGACCGTGCGACAGGCGGAGCTCATCCTCGAGCGCGCGCTTGGGACGCAGGTCCGGGTGCGCCGACGCCCCCCCGGGGGCGAGATCGTGGTCTCCTTCCACGATGACGACGACTTCGTACGCCTCCTCGAGATGTTCGCCGGGAGCGGCGCGGCGGATCGGCTCCGGTGAAGAACGAGAGCACCCGGTGGACCGTCCACCTCGTGCGCGAGGACGGCCGCCGGTCGCACACGGCCCGGGTGGGTCTGGGGCTGCTCGCCGTGGTCGCCCTCGCGGCCGTCATCCTCCTCGTCGCGGGCTTCGGGATCGGGCGTTCATGGGCCGCGGCGGAGGAGTCCGCCACGGTCCGCGCGCTCAGGGCCGAGGTCCGGAGCCTCCGCGGCGAGCAGGCGCGCCTCGCGGAGCTGGCCAGCCGTCTCGAGCGCGTCGAGAGCGAGTACCGTCGCCTGCGAGGCATGCTGCTCGACGGGGCCCCCGCGCGAGACGCCACGGTTTCCGTTCCGGCCGGGGTCCCCGGCGGAGACGCGGAGCCCGCCCGCACCTCCTCGGCTCCCGCGTGGCCGGTGGTGCAGCGCGGGTTCGTGACCCGCTCCTTCGGCTCGCTCGGCGATTCCGGCGAGCAGGGTCATACGGGCATCGACATCGCCGTCCCGAGTGGCTCCTACGTGCGCGCCATCCGGTCGGGCGTGATCGAGTCCTCGGGCGACGATCCCGTGTACGGCCTCCACGTGCGGATTGCGCACGGCGACGGCCTCTCGTCATTGTATGGCCACAACTCGTGGCTCTTTGCAGCCGTCGGGGATTCGGTGGAGCGGCTCCAGGTGATCGCCCTGTCGGGATCGACCGGGCGATCGACGGCGCCACACCTGCATTTCGAGATCACGCAGGACGGCGTCCTCCTGGACCCGCTGGCGTTCGTGAACGAGGGCGCGGTTCGTGCGGCCGGTGGGCTGGGACAGAATGGTGTGGAACAGAGGTAAGGATCAGGGGGAAATGGCCAGAGAACAGAGGACGACCGAGACGCCTGCGCGAGACCTGAACGATGTCGTATCGGTGATCGGGCCGGGCATGCAGATCGTCGGCGACATCAAGTGCGATGGTACCGTGCGCGTCGAGGGACAGGTGGAGGGGTCGATCAAGGCCACGAAGTCCGTCGTCGTCGGCAAGGGAGGGACGGTCAAGGGCGACATCGAGACCCAGGACGTCGTCGTGGCCGGCGCGGTCACCGGGACGGTCGTGGGAGCGAGCCGCGTCGAGCTCCAGGAGACGTGCCGGGTCGAAGGCGACATCCGAAGCCGCCGCGTCAAGCTGGATGAGGGCGGTCGGGTCGAGGGACGCCTCCACATGGGCGCCGAGGCCGCCGGAAAGAAGGGTCCGGAGACCCCCTCGCTGTCGTCCGCGCGGACGGACTCGAAGTCCGAGTCGAAGCCCGACGGCAAGTCCGAGTCCAAGGCGGACAGCTCCGACCGTTCGGGACCCGGTCTCCCGGCGGCGGCGACCAAATAGACACCCTCCGGCGCGCCCGGCGCTCGAGACCGGACGGCCCGGTCCGGCACGGGGGCGCGACACGGTCGGGCCGGACCCCCGCGCGGCCGCCGCGGCGCGGGGGGTGCCGGCATCGGTCCATCTCCCTGAACAGCGTCCACTCGCCGTGACGCGGTGATCCTGCACGTCGTCCTGTTCGGCGTGGCGATCGTCCTCCTCACCGTCGGTGCCGACTGGCTGGTGCGGGGCTCCTCGAACCTCGCGCAACACCTCGGGGTGAGCGACCTGATCGTCGGCCTGACGGTCGTGGCGTTCGGCACCTCGGCGCCGGAGCTCGTGGTGAGCGGGGCGGCGGCCCTCACCGGTCGCCCCGACGTCGCCGTGGGCAACGTGATGGGGTCGACGGTGGCGAACGTCGGCCTGATCGTCGGGCTCGGGGCGATGCTGCGCCCGATCTCGGTTCACCGGCGTCTGCTGGTCCGCGAGACCCCGCTCGTCATCCTCGTCCTGACGATCGTGATGCTCCTGTCGCTCAACGACGCCCTCGGGCGGCTGGACGGTCTCGCGCTGGTATCGGGGTTCGCGCTCTATCTCATCTTTCTGCTCCGGTGGGGCGGAGGCGGACTCGACGAGCTCGCGCGCGAGGTCGAAGCGGAAGAGGCCGCCGGAGAGTCCGGGCCACCGGGCGAGGAGCTCGGTGCGGAGGCGGAGGCGCGGGACGCGAACGACGGCGCCGCAGTCCCCCCGCACGTCGCGACGGCCACCCCGGAGCGTGAGCCCGGGACCGGGTGGGCGATCGTCCGCATCCTGATCGGCCTGCCGCTCCTCCTGTTCGGCGCGCACCTCCTCATCGATCACGCGACCGCGATCGCCGAGCGCTTCGACGTCCCCGACGCGGTCATCGCCGCGACCATGATCGCGGTGGGCACGTCGCTCCCCGAGCTCGCGTCCACCCTCGCCGCGGCCGTGCGCGGGATGGGTGACATCGCGCTCGGGAACGTGATCGGCTCGAACGTCTTCAACCTCGGTCTCGTGCTCGGGACGGCCGCTCTTCTCCGGCCCCTCCAGCTCCCTCCGCAGATCGTGGTGAGCCAGGTCCTGCCCGCGCTTCTCTTCTCGATCCTCCTCATCCCCCTCGCCCTGACGCAGCAGCGTGTCGATCGCTGGGAGGGTGCGCTCCTTCTGCTGGGGTACGCGGGCTTCGTCACCTGGCTGATCCTCTGATCCCGGCGCGGCGGACCACGGGAGCGGACGATCGCGCGTCGCGACCACAGGGAGCGGGCGATCGCGCGTCGCGATCCCAGGGGAGCGGCGATCGGGCGCTGCGCTCGGGTAGCAGCCGACTCGCGCGCTCGATCTCCGCGAACGGGCCGTTGTAAAGGGAGACCGTAAAGCGTTATACTGCCGGCGACTTTCCCCCTCGCCGGAGCACGCCCCGTGGCGGTCTCGGTAAAGATGAGCAGCAAGAACCAGATCGTGGTGCCGAAGCCGGCCCGCGACGCGCTTCGCCTGGAGCCCGGCGATCGGCTCATCGTAACCGTGCGCGGAGACGTGATCGAGATGGAGAAGCAGCCCCCCGACCTCGAGGACCGGCTCGCGGGATACCTGGGCGACGTGGGTTCGGGAACCGACCTGTGGCCCGAGCTCGGGAACGGGTGAGCGCCCGGCCCCCGCATCCGCATCGCGCGCCCCGTGGCGGCCACCGGGCGCACCGGCGGCCGTGAGCCGGGCGGGCCCGCTGTTCGATCGCCTCACCGACGCGACGCTCGTCCACGTCGACGCGCGGGTCCTCGCGCTCCACCTGATCGGCGAGTCGCGATTCCTCCCCCTCACGCGACGGCTCGTCGCCGCGATCCGCGACGGCGAGGTACGGGCGCAGACGTCCGTGATGACGCTCTACCAGCTTCTCGCCGAGGTCTACCGCCGTGGCGAGCGGGAGCGTGCGCGCGAGGTCGCCCGCAGCCTCATGGTCCACGAGGGTCTCCAGCTCGTCCCGGCCACCGACGAGATCGCGGTCCAGGCCGCCCAGGTACGGGCGCAGCTCGGCGGCCGCCCCGAGCGCGCGATCCAGATCGCGACCGCCCTCGTGGCGGGCGCGGACGTGTACGTGACCGAGGGCTCGGGCCTGCGTCGCATCGTGGGGATGACGGTCGCCAACCTCGAGGACTACGCGGAGGCGCCGGAATCGCCGCCGGACCCCCCTGCGGTTGAGGGCGACGCTCCGCCCCGGTAGAATGGGCGGCCTCCGAGGGCCCGGTCCCGGGGGGCCGTCGGAGTCGGGCATACGCGGCGCGCGGAGAGCCGATTCCGGATGACGAGACTCACAGCCTGGTATCGGAGCAGCGTCGGCAAGAAGATCGCGATGGCGGTCACCGGCGTGCTTCTCGTGCTCTACGTCGTGGTCCACATGCTCGAGAACCTGCGTCTCTACCAGGGACCGGAGCACCTGAACGCGTACGCGGAGTTCCTGCGCGAGGCCGGCGCGCCGATCCTCGGCCCGGGGGAGCTCCTGTGGTTCGCGCGGCTGGTCCTCCTGACCGCGGTCGTGATCCACGTCGTGGCCGCGATCCAGCTCGCCCGCATGAGCCGCCGGGCGCGACCGGTGGGCTACCGGACCCCGCCCCACGACGAGCTCAGCTACGCCTCGCGCACGATGCGCTGGGGCGGGGTCATCATCCTCCTCTTCGTCGTGTACCACGTGCTCCACCTGACGGTCGGGAGCGTGCACCCCGATTACGTGCCGGGCGATGTGTACCGCAACGTGGTCGTGGGCTTCCGCTCCTGGCCGGTCTCCGCCGTCTACATGCTCGCCATGGTCGCTCTGGGGCTTCACCTGTACCACGGCATCTGGAGCATGACGCAGACGCTCGGCATCGACCGCCCGCGCATCGATCGGCTCCGCCGTCCGATGGCCGGCGTGATCGCGGGGGCGGTGACGATCGGCAACCTGTCCTTCCCCGTCGCCGTCATGGCCGGATGGGTCGGGCTTCCCGGATGAACGAGCGATGACTCCGGAGCACCGGAGCCGGAAGCAGGATCGGGCCGTCGCGCTCGGTCGCCGAGGTCTCCGATGAAGCTCGACGCACGCATCCCCGCCGGTCCGCTCGCGCAGAAATGGGCGCGGCACCAGTTCGAGATGAAGCTCGTGAACCCCGCGAACAAGCGGAAGCACCGCGTGATCGTCGTGGGGACGGGGCTCGCGGGCGGGTCGGCGGCGGCGACGCTCGCCGAGCTGGGGTACGAAGTGGAGTCCTTCTTCTTCCACGACAGCCCCCGGCGCGCGCACTCGATCGCGGCCCAGGGCGGGATCAACGCCGCGAAGGACTACCAGAACGACGGCGACTCGGTCTTCCGGCTCTTCCACGACACGATCAAGGGCGGCGACTTCCGGGCGCGCGAGGCGAACGTGTACCGGCTGGCCGAGGTCAGTCTCAACATCATCGACCAGGCGGTGGCGCAGGGCGTCCCGTTCGCGCGAGAGTACGGCGGCCACCTCGCGAACCGTTCCTTCGGCGGCGCCCAGGTCTCGCGGACGTTCTACGCCCGCGGGCAGACGGGACAGCAGCTCCTGCTGGGCGTCTACCAGGCGCTCGAGCGGCAGGTACGCGCCGGCAAGGTGCGCACGCACCAGCGTCACGAGATGCTCGATCTCATCGTCGTGGACGGCCGCGCCCGGGGGATCGTGACCCGGAACCTCGTGAGCGGGGAGGTGCGCTCGTGGCTGGCCGACGCGGTGGTGTTGGCGACCGGCGGCTACAGCAACGTCTTCTACCTCTCCACCAACGCGATGAAGTGCAACGCGACCGCGATCTGGCGCGCCTACCGGCGCGGCGCCGGCTTCGCCAACCCGTGCTTCACGCAGATCCATCCCACCGCGATCCCCGAGTCGGGCGAGCACCAGTCGAAGCTCACCCTGATGAGCGAATCGCTGAGGAACGACGGCCGCATCTGGGTGCCGAAGACGAAGGGCGACGGGCGGCCCGGGAACCAGATCCCCGAGCAGGAGCGCGACTACTATCTCGAGCGCATGTACCCCGCGTTCGGGAACCTCGTCCCGCGCGATCTCGCCTCGCGGCGCGCGAAGGACATGTGCGACGCCGGACACGGCGTGGGCCGCACGGGGCGCGGCGTGTTCCTCGACTTCTCCGGCGCGATCGAGCGTCTCGGGCGCGAGGCGGTCGAGGAGCGCTACGGAAACCTGTTCGAGATGTACGAGCGGATCACTGGGGAGAACCCGTACCGCGTGCCGATGCGCATCTATCCGGCTCCGCACTACACCATGGGCGGGCTGTGGGTGGACTACAACCTGATGAGCACGCTCCCCGGGCTCCACGTGATCGGCGAGGCGAACTTCTCCGACCACGGCGCGAACCGGCTGGGGGCGAGCGCGCTCATGCAGGGTCTCGCGGACGGCTATTTCGTGCTCCCGCTCACCATCGGGGACTATGTGGCGCGCACGCGGCTCGCGCCGGTCGCCGACGACCACCCCGAGGTGCGGGCGGTCGAGACCGGGGTGCGCGAGCGTCTGACGCGACTCGCGAGCCTGAACGGATCGCGTACGGTCGACTCGATCCATCGCGAGCTGGGGCGGCTGTTGTGGGACAAGTGCGGGATGTCGCGCTCCGCCGACGGACTGCGCGAGGCACTCGAACGGCTACCCGAGCTCGAGCGCGAGTTCTGGGAGAACGGGAAGGTGGTCGGCTCGGGGACCGGCATCAACGAGCCGCTCGAGCGCGCGGGCCGAGTGGCCGACTTCCTCGAGCTCGGGGAGCTCATGTGCCGCGACGCGCTGGCCCGCGAGGAATCGTGCGGGGCGCATTTCCGCGAGGAGCACCAGACGCCCGAGGGCGAGGCGAAGCGCGACGACCGGCGCTACACCCACGTGTCGGTGTGGGAGTTCGAGGGACCCGACACCGAGCCCGTCGAGCACCGCGAGCCGCTGGAGTTCGAGGACGTCTCGCTCAGTCAGAGGAGCTACAAGTGAACCGCGGGCGACGGCACCGGGCGCGAGGATGGTGCGCGCGAACGGACCCGTGGCGCGCGGCCGCGGCTCCGCTCGAGAGGGGGACCGGGCGATGAGGATCACGCTCCACGTGTGGCGGCAGGCCGGGCCGGACGCCCCCGGTGCCTTCGAGCGCTACGACCATGACGACGTGAGTCCGGACATGTCGTTCCTCGAGCTCCTCGACGTGCTGAACGAGGGTCTCATCGAGGCGGGCCGCGACCCGATCGCGTTCGATCACGACTGCCGCGAGGGGATCTGCGGCTCGTGCGGAGTGATGATCGACGGCGAGGCGCACGGGCCGCACCGCGGGACCGCGACCTGCCAGCTCCACATGCGGAGCTTCGAGGACGGCGACGAGATCTGGGTGGAGCCGTGGCGGGCGCGCGCCTTCCCGGTCATGAAGGACCTCGTCGTCGACCGGACCGCGTTCGACCGCATCATCGAGGCGGGCGGCTACATCTCCGTCCGTACCGGCTCCGCGCCCGAGGCGAACGCGACCCCCGTCCCCAAACCCGACGCCGACCGGGCGTTC
>Ga0299914_10002014_pt1 | contig 13804 bp, 12 predicted proteins | sample RVTome_10_FD_201361 | JGI IMG/M metagenome (GOLD analysis project Ga0299914, IMG submission 201361) | Soil microbial communities from uranium-contaminated site in the Upper Colorado River Basin, Wyoming, United States - RVT153D57 (version 2) ...
CTACCCGATCCGGCACTCGCTGGGACGGGCGCTCCTCGAGGCCGGCCGGCCGGCGGAGGCCGAGACGGCCTACCGCGAGGACCTGGCGCGCTTCCCGGCCAACGGCTGGTCGCTCTTCGGCCTGGCGAAGAGCCTCGAGGCACAGGGGAAGGACGCGTCCGCCACATGGGCCGAGTTCGAGACGGCCTGGATGCACGCCGACGTCGAGCTCACCGCCTCGCGCTTCTGAGAGACCGGCGATCGACGCCCGCGGTCCCGACCGGGACCGCGGGCTCCCTTCCTCCCCACGACCCTCGCCGTCGGGGAGTCAACACCCCCGCGTGGGATACCAGAGCCACGTCCCGCGCTCACCGTCGCGCCACCGGACCCAGCCCTCGAACGTCTCGCCGTCCCAGGTATCGCCCAGACAGCCGGTCTCGAAGACCCCGGGCCGCGTCGCCCGGACGCGGGCCCAATCGCCCGCGATCTCGATCAGCTCGACCTCGTCGCGCGGCTCGAGCCAGACGATCAGCGACGCCTCCGGATCGCCGCCCTCGCGGAGCGCGTGCCGCGCGGTGTCGCGGAACGACAGCGGGGGCGCCCCCGGTCCGAGGAAGCGCTCGCTCCACGGGACGTACTCGAGCGCGATCTCGCCCAGGTCGAGCAGGCAGCGGTGCGTCCACATGAGCCCCGAGGTCACCCCGCGGCTCGGGCCGATGTCGACCCAGACCTCCAGCCAGCCGTCGTCGCGCGCCTCGGTGACGATGAGCCGGGACGACTCGTATCCGGTCTCGACCATCCCGTGGTAGGTGAGCGCGATCCGACGGTCGGGGGACGCGGCCCGGATCCACCACCCCCGGTGCATCCACACGCTCACCGCGTCCGAGGGCCGGAACCAGAGCGGGAGCGTGATCCGCGGAAGCCAGTCGTGCCCGCCTGGCGGCCCATCGGTCGGGGGCTCGCCCACATCGAGGTGTCCTACCCCCAGGTTCTGGCGCTCGAGCCCGTTTCCGGAGTACCAGTAGGCGCTCGAGCGCTCGCTCGAATCGGGCGCGAGGACGCCCGCCAGCGGACCGCGGTCGGGCTCGGGACAGCCGGCCTCCTGCGCGGCCAGCGGGGGCGGACCCGCCACGGTGCGTGCGAAGGACGGCGCGATGAGGACCGTGGAGAGGAAGACCGCCACCCGAACGGCAGCGGCGAGGGGGAGCGCTGCGAGGGCGCATTCCGCGACCCCGCGCGCACCGCCACCGTCTCCGACCCGATCCTTCGGGGATCGACGCGAGCGAATAACTTCCATCCTGCCGTGTACCCCCGCGAGAGAGCGACGGGTTTCCGATGACGCACAGACGCCACGGGAGCGACACCTGAACGGTAGCGAGGTCACCGATCGTGCGCTCGTCCTGCGCGCGCAGGGTGGCGAGCGCGCCGCGTTCGGCGAGCTCGTCACGCGATACATGCAGCGGGCCTATTATGCCGCGCTGGGTCTGGTCGGGTCGCACGACGACGCCCTCGACCTCTCCCAGGAGGCGTTCGCCCGCGCGTTCCGGGCCCGGGCGCGGATCGATCCCGAGCGCCCATTCTTCCCCTGGCTGTACCAGATCATCCGCCGCCTCTGCTTCAATCACACGCGCGATCGATCGAGCCACCGGAAGAAGCTCGAGCGCGCGCAGACGTGGCTCGCCGACACGACCATGGGGGAGCGGCCCGCACACCCGGATGCGGACACCGAGCGGCGCGAGGTCCGGGAGATCATCACGCGCGCGATCGACCGTCTCGCCCCGCGCGAGCGCGAGGTGCTCGTCCTGCGCGAGTTCGAGGGCCTCGCGTACCGCGAGATCGCCCAGGTGGCGGGGATCCCGGTCGGAACCGTGATGTCGCGGCTCTACGCGGCGCGACGGTCGCTGGCGCGAGCGCTGGAAGCGGACGGGTTCGAGGGGCCCGCGTCTTCCCCCGCGGAACAAACGAGAGAACCCGAGGAGGAGGCCCCCCCGTGAAGGACGAGCAGGAACGGGTCCCGACGGAGAAGGAGCGCTGGCGACGCCTGATGATGGCGGCCGTCGACGGCGAGATCTCCGCGGAGGATCGAGAGTCGCTGGAGAATGCCCTGGCGCGGGACGCCGGTCTCCGCCGGGAATGGAACGCCTTCACGAAGCTCAAGGAGGTGACGAGCACGATGATGCCCCGGCGACCACCGCCCGAGGTCTGGGACACGTATTGGGAAGGGGTGTATCGGCGGACCGAGCGGGGACTGGGGTGGATCCTCGTCTCGGTGAGCGCGATCCTGCTCTCGGTGTGGGGCGCGTGGACGTGGATCGGCGAGCTCCTCTCCGACACGACGCTGCCGCCGCTCGTCCGCTGGTCCATCCTCGCGCTCGCGGCGGGGCTGGTGATCCTGTTCGTTTCGGTGGTCCGGGAGCGCTGGTTCCTCTACCGGGACGACCCCTACAAGGACGTGGTCCGATGATCGTCACTCCGTCGAGCGCGATCCCCGGCCGGACGATCGCAGAGGATCTGGGGCTCGTCCGCGGCAACACCATCCGCGCGCGGCATGTGGGTCGCGACGTCCTCGCCGTGTTCAAGAGCGTGGTCGGCGGGGAGATCCACGACTACACGAAGATGATGGGCGAGGCGCGCGAGCAGGCGATCGACCGCATGATCGAGCACGCGGGCGAGCTCGGGGCGGACGCGATCCTGAACGTCCGCTTCTCGACATCGTACGTGATGGGCGGCGCGGCCGAGATCCTCGTGTACGGGTCGGCGGTGCGGCTGGATCCCGAATGACCGGCGGCTCACTCCGGGCCGGAGTCGCGGTCGTGGTCCTGACCGGGCTCGGGGCTGGCGCGGCCGGCGCTCAGGAGGCCGACCTCACCGCAGGAGACGGCCTGTGGAGCGGCGCGCTCGAGATCCTCGGCCAGGAGCTCGGGTTTGGCGTCCGCTTCCACCGCGACCTCGAAGCGCTCCGGGCGACCATGGACATCCCCGCGCAGGGCGCGCACGGGCTGGAGCTCGTGAACGTGTCGGCCACCGGCTCGCGGGTCCACTTCGAGCTGCGGGCGGGACCCGGGCTCGCGGTGTGGGACGGCGAGATCGCGGGCGATGTCGTCGAGGGCGAGTTCACGCAGGGGGGCGCGCGTGGCGTGTTCCGCATGAAGCGCGGGACCGGAACCCCCCGGCCGGAAGTGGAGCCCGCCGCGCCCGTGCCCTGGCGGAGCGAGGAGGTCGAGTTCTCGAACGGGGACATCCGGCTCGCGGGCACGCTCACGGTGCCGGAGGGGGACGGCCCCTTCCCCGCCGTGGCGCTCATCTCCGGCTCCGGCCCGCAGGACCGCGACTCCGACCTGCTCGGGTTCCCGATGTTCCGCGCGCTCGCCGACCACCTGACCCGGCACGGCTTCGCCGTCCTGCGCTACGACGATCGCGGGGTCGGCGGGTCGCTCGGCAGCGTGTTCCTCGCCACCACCTCCGACTTCGCCGATGACGCCCTCGCCGCCGTCCGGCGGCTGGCGGCGCACCCCGAGGTGGACGCCGATCGAGTCGGGCTCGTGGGGCACAGCGAGGGCGCGGTCGTCGCTTCCCTCGCGGCCGCCCGCTCGGATTCGGTCGCGTTCCTCGTCCTCCTGGCGGGAACCGGCGTCCCCGGCGCCGAGGTCATTCGCGAGCAGGGCGCGGCAATCGCGCGGATCTCCGGGGCGAGCGAGAGCGACATCGCCGCGAGCCGGGATCTCCAGCGCCGCATGTTCGAAGCGGTCATCGCCGGCGAGGACCTGATGCCGTTCCGATCCGAGGTGGAGACCTCCATCCGCAACGGGATCGAGGCGCTCCCACCGGCCGAGCGCGCGGCGATCGTCGATGTGGAGGAGTACGTGGACCGTCAGGCGAGCGCGCAGATGGCGCAGATCCAGACCCCCTGGTTCCGGTTCTTTCTGGGGTATGACCCCACCGGGGCGCTTCGGGAGGTCGCCGTCCCGGTCCTCGCGCTCTTCGGCGAGAGGGATCTCCAGGTGACCCCCGCCCAGAACCGGCCTCCGGTGGCCGAGGCGCTCGCGGGCAATCCCGATGCGACCCTCGAGGTCATCCCGGGCGTCAACCACCTGTTCCAGACCGCGGGGACCGGAAGCCCGGTGGAGTACGCGACGCTCGACAAGCGCTTCGGGCCCGGGGTGCTCGAGCGCATCTCGGGCTGGATCCTGGAGCGCATCGGCTCCTGAATCGCGCGTCGAAGGACCCGGGTGAAGGGACCGGCCCGGCCGCGGGGCTCTCGGCCGCGGCGACGGAGTCCGACGGTGCCGGGGACGGGCCGCGGGCGGAATACACGCGCCGTCTGGCCGCCCGCGAGCGAACGGTCGCACGCGCCTCCCGGCTCGAGCGCCGGATCGCCAACCTGCGGCTGGCCGCCTTCGTCGGCACCGGTCTGGCCCTGTGGCTCCTGCGCGGCCGCCTCCCTGCATCGGCCATGCTGGCGGGATTCGGCGTCCTGTTCACGGCGCTGGTCATCTTCCACGGCCAGGTGAAGGCCCGGCTGGCACGGGCCCGCCGTGCCGAGGCGTTCTACCGCGTCGCGCTCGACCGGCTGGCGTACCGGTTCGCGGGCCGCGGCGTGGCGGGCGACGAGTGGGCCGACCCCGAGCACCCGTACGCGACCCACCTCGACCTGTTCGGCGAGGGCTCCTTGTTCGAGCTCCTGTGCGGGGCCCGGACCGCCGGTGGGCGCGAGATGCTGGCCCGCTGGCTTGGCGAGCCCACCGACGCGGGCGAGGTCGAGGCGCGCCAGGAGGCGGTTCGCGAGCTCGCCGGGCGCCTCGATCTGCGCGAAGATCTGGGGACGCTCGAGGAGCGCGTCCTCGCGGCGTTCGCCTCGAGCGAGCTCGTGGCGTGGGCGACGGCGCCGACCGCCCTCCCCTCGCGGCCGCTCTGGGCCCTCGCGCTGGGGCTCGCCGCCGCCACGGCCGCCGCGGCGATCGCGACGCCGTGGATCGGCACTCCCCCGCTCGCCTGGCTGCTGCTTCTCGAGCTGGCCCTGTGGTGGCGTCTCCGGCACCGCGTGGCGGCCGTCCTCGAGGGCGTGGGGCGGCCGGCCGACGCGCTCCGACTCGTCCGGTCGGCGCTCTCCCGTATCGAGCGCGAGCGCTTCGAGGCGCCGCTCCTGCGCGCGATCGGGCCTCGCGCCGGCCCGGAAGCGCGACCCGCCTCGCAACGGCTGGGCGACCTCCTCCGCCGCGTCGATGCGCTCGAATGGCGCAGGAACCAGATGTTCCTGCCCGTCTCCGCGCCTCTCCTGTGGGGCACGAACTGGGCGTTCGCGATCGAGCGCTGGCGACGCAAGCACGGCGAGGAGGTGGCCGGCTGGATCCGGCACGTGGCAGAGATGGAGGTCCTGCTCGATCTGGGGCGTCTGGCGTACGAGCGCCCCGAGTACGTCTTCCCCTCCATCGAGACGGGCCCGGCGCGGCTCGAGGCGGTGGGGCTCCGGCACCCGCTCCTCGAGGCGTGCACGCCCAACGACGTGGCGCTCGCGACCGACCCCGCGCTGCTCGTGGTCACCGGGTCGAACATGTCCGGGAAGAGCACACTCCTCCGCACGGTCGGGATCAACGCCGTCCTCGCACAGACGGGCGCGCCCGTCCGCGCGGAATCGCTGGCCATGAGCGAGCTCGCGGTGGGCGCGTCCATCCGGACGGTCGACTCGCTCCAGGACGGGGCGTCCCGGTTCTACGCCGAGATCCGGGCGATCCGGAGGGCGCTGGACGCCGCCACGGGTCCGCGACCCGGCCTCTTCCTCCTCGACGAGCTTCTCCACGGGACGAACTCGCACGACCGGCGGCTGGGCGCCGAGGCCATCGTGCGCGCCTTCCTCGAGCGCGGTGCCATCGGGATCGTCACCACGCACGATCTCGCCCTGGCCGAGATCGCCGACGGGCTCGGGGCCCGCGCGGCGAACGCACACTTCGAGTTCGCGCTCGAGGCGGGGGAGATCCGGTTCGACTACACGCTCCACCCCGGCGTCGTCCGGGCGGGGAACGCGCTCGAGATCATGCGATCCGCCGGTCTCGACGTGTAAGCGGCAGGGGGTTGGGCCGAGACCTCGAACCGATGAAGCTCGCCGGACCGTCACCCGCGGGACGCGCACGAGTGCACTGGCCGAGCCCGGGTCGGAGGGAAGGAGTGCGACCGCCGCGCGCGGTTCTATGGGTCAGGCGGGATACCGGGGTGGGTCGCGCCCGCGGCGGCCGCATGCCGGGGGCGGACCCCGACCCACCGAACGGACGGGAGCGCCGTCGGTGGCCACGCTTCAAGATTCGGGGTCGCGCCTCACCGGCCGGTCAGGGTCCGGAAACACGCAGGTAACGGAGGCCGGGGGGCCGGGCGGCGCCGCCCCGGTTCGCGGCTCCCTCCCCCGAACGTCGCCCGTCCCTCGCCGGGATGATACATCGTCTGCGAGACCCTCGGAGCACACGACGGGAGGAAGCGAATGGCCTCGACCGCCGCCACGCGTATCTGCCTCACCCTGGCCGCCACCGCGCTGCTCGCCCGTGCGGCCCCCCTCCGGGCGCAGAGCCCGGCCGCGGAGGTCGACCGGCTCGCGGCGCACCCCGCACTCGAGCGCGCGTTCGAGGCGATCGAGGCGCTCGAGCCCCGCACCCTCGGGGACCATATCGCGCTCACCGAGGTGGCCGCGCCCCCCTTCCAGGAGGAGGAGCGGGCGCGCGTCTATGCGGACTGGCTGCGCGAGGCGGGCGCGGACTCGGTGTTCATCGACGCGGAGGGGAACGTCGTCGCGATCCGCCGGGGGCGGGGCGGCGAAGCCGCCGGAGAGCGCCGGACGGTGGCGATCTCCGGACACCTCGACACGGTATTCCCGGCCGAGGTCGACGTCACGGTGGAGCAGCGAGGGGACACCCTGTACGCCCCGGGAATCGGCGACGACACCCGGGGTCTCATCGCGGTCCTCACCGTTCTGCGCGCGCTCGAGCGGGCCGGGATCGAGACCCGGGACGATGTCCGCTTCGTCGGTACCGTCGGCGAGGAGGGGCTCGGCGACCTGCGCGGCATGAAGCACCTGTTCCGCGCGGGAGCCGATCCCATCCACGCATGGATCGACATCGATGGGACGGGGCTCGGCCGCATCATCAACAAGGGTCTCGGCTCGCACCGGTTCCGGGTCACCTTCCGGGGTCCGGGCGGTCATTCGTGGGGCGCGTTCGGACTGGCGAACCCCGCCCACGCGCTGGGACGCGCGATCCGCCGCTTCGAGTCGGTGGCCGACACGCTCACCCGCTCGGGGCCGCGGACGAGCTACAACGTGGGCCGCATCGGGGGGGGCACATCCGTCAACTCCATCCCGTTCGAGGCGTGGATGGAGGTCGACATGCGATCGGTGAGCGAGGAGAGCCTCGCGCGGATCGACGCCGCGTTCCGCGCGGCCATGCGGGAGGCGCTCGACGAGGCGAACGCGCTCCGGCGCGAGGGCCCGGCGCTCGAACTCGAGCTCGATCAGATCGGCGACCGCCCGTCCGGCGAGATCCCGGACGACCAGCCGCTGGTCCAGCGCGCGGCGGCGTCCATCCGTCGTTTCGGGGGCGAGCCCGAGCTCGGCCGTTCATCCACGGACTCGAACATCCCCATTGCGCTCGGCATCCCCGCGGTCACGATCGGCAGCGGGGGCGTCGGCGGAGGCGCGCATTCGCCCGGGGAATGGTGGATCGACGAGGACGGTCACCTGGCGATCCAGGCGGCGCTCCTCCTGCTCGTGAGCGAGGCGGGGCTGGCAGAGCCCCTTCCCTGAGCCCCCCGCCGGATCGGCGGGCCGGGGGCGCAGGCGCCTGGTTCCGCGAGACCGGAGCGGCGGGGGTCGCCAAACGCTCTCACGCCCCCGCACGTGGTCCGTTCATCCCGTGATGACGAACCGGACCCTTCCCGCACCGCACGCCGAGCCGACCCGATGACCGACTCATCCGCCCCCGCGGGCCGCGTGATCCTCGCGTTCGCCGCCGTCTACGTGATCTGGGGGTCGACGTACCTGGCGATCCGGTTCGCAATCGAGACCGTGCCTCCGTTCCTGATGGCCGGTGTCCGGTACCTGATCGCGGGCGCGCTGCTGTACGCCGTGCTCCGGGCGCGTGGCGCGCCACGTCCTACACGGGCGGAATGGTGGGCGGCCACCGTATCGGGGGGCCTCATGATCGCCGGGGGCAACGGCCTTCTGAGTTGGGCCGAGCAGTACGTGCCTTCGGGGATCGCCGCCCTCCTCCTCGGCACGGTCCCGCTGTGGTTCGTCGGCCTCGCGTGGCTGGGGCCCGACCGGGAGGCCCCCGCGCCGCTCGAGCTGACGGGGCTCCTTCTCGGGCTCGCCGGCGTGGCGCTCCTGGTGATCGGATCGGGCAGGTCCGTCCATGCCGGCGCGGGCGGGCTCGCCGTCGTGTGGGGTGCCCTCGCCATCCTCGTCGCGGCGGGGAGTTGGGCCGTGGGATCGCTGTATCACCGTCGCGCCCGTTTCCCCGGCTCCCCGCTCTACGCGACCGCCATGACCATGATGGCGGGCGGCGCGGTGCTGGTCGTCGCGGCGATCGCGACGGGCGAGCCCGCCCGCTTCGACGCCGGGGCGGTCTCGCTCCGGTCCCTGGCGGCGTTCGCCTATCTGATCGTGTTCGGCTCCATCGTGGGCTTCTCGGCCTATGCATGGCTCATCAAGGCCGTCCGGCCCGCTCTCGTGGGTACGTACGCGTACGTGAACCCGGTCGTGGCCGTGTTCCTCGGCTGGTGGCTCGGGGGCGAGTCGGTCACCTCGGGGATGCTGCTCGGCGCGGCGATCGTCCTGGCGTCGGTCGCGCTCGTCCAGACCGACCGGATCCGGCTGGCCCGGCGGCGGGCGGAGGCGCTCGAGCGCGCCTCCGCCTGACGTCGCGGTCGGTCACGCCGGCGGTCGCCGCCCGACCCCCACACTTCTACGACGACCGCCGCGCGGCGTGTTGGTCGAGGCCGCCGCGGGCACGCCGGAACGGTGCTCCGCAGCGGCCCGGCCGGTGGCCGTCGAACCGCGCGAAGCCCAGATTCGGAGGGTCGGCGAACTCCACGCGCACCACGCCGCCCTCTCTTCGACGAGGAGGAAGATGATGAGCCGCAGGCACGATTCTCTCCCTCTCCCCGCATCGCCCCTGCTCGCCGCCCTGGTCCTCTGTACGGCCCCCGGCGGGGCGCTGGCACAGGCCGCCACCCAACCGGCCGAGGGGGAGGTCGATCCGGTCGAGGTACGCGTGCATACCGCCGCCATGGCGGCGCACCACCTGTGCGCCGGCGTGTTCGTGGTCGGTCGGGATCACGTCCGCGATCCCGACACCGTGGTGGAGAACGACATCGCCCGCTTCGAGGTCTTCAACTGGCAGGACGACTTCGCGTACGCCGTCGATACGGACGCCCGGTCCGCCTCGGTGTGGGGCGAGGGCGTCGAGGCCCGGAAGGCGGAGTACAACGGCGACCAGGGGTGCACCATCCTCCCCGTGGGGATGGACGACGTCGCGTTCGAGCCAACCCCGGTCGAGCGCCATGTGCCGGATCCGGAGACGACCCCGTGGCCGATGGGCGACGCGGACGCGCACCACGACCCCTTCCCCGCCGAGGTCGACCTGGATCGGTTCCAGGCGGCGCTCGACTGGGCCATGGCGCAGGAGGAGCACAACACGCGCGCCCTCCTCGTCGTCTACAAGGGGAAGATCCTCGGCGAGCGCTACGCGGAGGGCTTCGGGCCGAACACCCCCCAGATCAGCTGGTCGCAGGGGAAGAGCATCGCCGCCGCCCTCATGGGGGCGGCGATCCAGGCCGGCCACCTCGACGTGGGGCTCGATGATCCGGCGCCCGTCCCGGAATGGCGGGGGGAGGGCGACCCGAGACGGGACATACGCATCCGCGACCTCCTCAACATGAGCTCGGGCCTAGACTTCCAGAACTGGGGCATCGGCGAGCCGCGCGACTGGACGAACGGGAACGAGCATTTCCGCATCTACTTCGACGGGCTCGACGTGTACGAGCACGCCATCGACCAGCCGATGGACCTCGAACCCGGCGAGCGCTTCCGTTACCGGAACTCCGATCCGCTCACCGTGGCGCGGATCGTCCGGAAGGCCGCCGAGGCCGCCGGGGAGGAGTGGCTGACATACCCTCAGCGCATCCTGTTCGACCGCATCGGCGCGCGGAACTACGTCCTCGAGACGGACGCCTGGGGGAACTTCATCATCACCGGCTACGACTTCGGGAGCGCCCGGGATTGGGCGCGGTTCGGGCTCCTCCACCTGTGGGACGGCGTATGGCAGGGCGACCGCATCCTTCCGGAGGGGTGGGTCGAGTTCGTGAGCACCCCGGCTCCCGGAGATCCGGAGAGAAACTACGGCGGGCTCTTCTGGCTCAACCGGGGCGACCAGCTTCCGCGGGCGCCGGCGGACACGTACTACTCCGCCGGGTTCATGGGTCAGTTCACCGCCGTGATCCCGTCGCTCGACATGGTCGTCGTCCGGCTGGGGCCGAGCCCCGGCGACATCACGGGATACCTGTCGGACATCATCGGCGAAGTCTCGGAGGCCATCGAGCCGGCTCGCTGATCCGACGGAATCGATGACGCGGCGACCGGCCGCGCATGCCGGGTGTCGTCCCCGGCGCGAAGCGTCGGCCACGCGGGGGTCGCTCACGGTTCGGGGCCCGCGGCTCGGGCGTCTGCCCGGTCGGTCCGCTCCGGCGGGGGGCGACCCCCACGCAGCTCGCCGGCCCGGTAGAGCCACCAGGTCCACCAGGCCTTGCAGTGCCGGAAGGTCGCGAAGATCGAGACGAGCACGATCGCCACGGTGGCCCACACCACCCCGTCGGCGAATCCGAAACGCGCCGACAGGAGCGCGAACACGGCCAGCCCGAGAACGCCACCGATCCCGTAGCCGAGCGCGATCGGTCCGCCGTAGTGGGCGCCGTGCCGTCCCTCGAGGTCGAGCCCGCAGACGCGGCATTCCCGCCGAAGCGTGTACCCGTGCGCGAACAGCTCGCCGAGGCCGCAGCATGGACAGACATGGCGCAGCGTGGTGCGGAGCATCGAGGCGGGCTGCTGCCCCGGTCTCGTCATCGTAACCGGCGCCGTGCCGTCCGCCCCTCTCTCACTCGTCGGCGGAGGGCCGCGGGACGCGATCCACGGCGACCACCACGGCCGGTCCGGACAGCGCCGGAAGCATGAAGCTCAGGATCGCCGGCACGGGATCGTGGGCGATCGCGAGCAGACGGCCCCGATCCTCGTCCACCGTGATCGCGAAGAGGTCCCGGTCCGCACGCAGCACCGTGATCAGCGCGCCGGTCCAGTCGAAGACGTGGATGTCGCTGGCGTAGTTGTCGCGCCCCGGAAAGTCCGCCTCCGTCCGGCCCGAGAAGAGACCCAGCACGAAGTCGCGCGTGGACGCGACGTCGATGTAACCGGTCGTGCTCGACGGGGGGAACGCGGCGACCGGGAAGTCCCCCTTCCGCATCACCTCGAAGCGGGGCTCGAACGGGAGCGGCGCGGTCACTTCCCCCAGCGAGACCCCGCGATCGTCGACGAGGTCGATACGCCCCGCGTAGCGGGCCGCCACCGCGAACCGCCGCCCGTGCGGGTGCGCTGCGAAGCGCGACTCGAACGCTTGCTGGCGCAACACGGCGGGCACGTCTCCCTCCATGGCCGGGAAGCGTCCCGCCTGTTCGGTGAGCGTTCCCGATCCGTCGAGGAGCCCGAACCGGGCCTCCGGGAAGACGCCGCCCGCGATCAGGCCCCGGTCCGACGTCCACGAGAGATCCGTCACCAGCGCTCCGTGGAGCTGGAACGACGAGTCGGCCCACGCGCCCGTCTCCTCGAGCCGCTCCAGATCGATCCGGGTCATGCGCTGCGTGGTCATGTCCAGCACCCAGACGCGGCCCGACCGATCGCGCGTGATCGTCGTCGGCGCCATGAACTCCGACGGCCCCTCGCCGGGGCTCCCCACCGACGCGACCAGCGAGCCTCGGGCGGCATCGATCACGTGCAGGCTCTTCGCGCCGTAGCGGTCGATTGCGAGGACGTTCCCGTCCGCCACCTCGAGATCCACGGGAAGCCCGAGGTGATCTCCCGTGTGGAAGACCTCCCCTTCGAGCGGGATGGGGTCGATCGTGTAGCGAAGGGGCCGCTGTTCGATCGCCGTCCACAGCAGGCTTCCTCCGACGAAGGCGCCCGCGAGCCCACCCGCGAGCGCCAGCTTCCTGATGGTCGACTTCAACGTTCACCTCCAACGGCTTCGTGTTGTTCCGACGGTGCGGTATTCGCGCGCGTCCCCGATGTGACCGGCCGGCGAGCGGCAGCCCTCCTCGCGGAGCCCCCTCCGAACGGCCTCTCCGCTCGACCGACCGGGCTTCGGGAACGCATTGCGCCTGCTCAGTCGATCTCGGTGAAGATCAGCCGGGCGTCGGGATAGATCTGACCCTCGTCGTAGCAGCGCGCCCCTGTCTTGTGCTGGCACTCGGCCGACGCGCAGACGCCATCGAGCTCGACGCTACCGGCAGGCGAGATGGAGACGGGGACGAGGAAAAGCACGGCTACGATCGAAGCGACGACGGTCCAACGGATGCTGAGGATGGCATGCATGCTCGGTTCTCCATGTCTTGTGGTCTGTTTTTTCGCGGGGGCTCCGCGTCCGGCTTGCCGTTTGGATTGGCCGCGCCGGGACGACCGGACTCACCGGTCGCAGGGATGACATTGGCGAGACGGACTCGGAAAGAAAACGGCGGCACACGGAGGTGCCGCCGAGAGACTACAGGGACAGGAGGCGGTGAAGCCTATTGGATCGCGGCCAATACCAGGGCGGCCCTCACCTCGTCCAGCGCGTCCACAAACCGCGCGCGGATCTGCCCGCCGCGGTCGAGCAGGATCCCCTCGGAGAGAACATCTGTCCTGAAGGCCAGGCGTGCCTCGCTCCCGGAATCGATCAGGATCTCGAACCCCTGACATGTCTCGTGGCCGTCGGGCAGCTGATTCTCCCCGACCGCGTCCGCTGACACCGCGATCAGCCGTACGCCCTCATCGGTCAGGCGGTCACACTCCCCGAGAAGAAACTCCAGCTTCCTGACGGAACTCGAGAGGAGCGGGGTCCAGAACTGAACGAGGGTCGGTGCATGCCCGAGGCGTGCTCCGAGGTCGCGCGGCCCCCCATCCACCGCTGCGAGCCGGATGGATCCAGATGGGAAGATCCGATCGCGCGTCGAGCCGAGCATGCCCCCGATCATCTCGCGCCGCACCTGATCGACCCGTGATTCCAGCTCCGTGCTCGTCAGCCCGAGCTCTGTCACGATTCGGTGCCGATCCTCCGTCTCCAGCAGGGGGTCGGCCACGAGGAGAAGACGGTATCGATCCGCGATGTCGTCGCGCCCGAGCACTTCGGACACCCGAACGAGGCGCTCCAGCGTGTCGGAGTCCCAGGCGTGCGCGGCCGCGCGCGAGAGCGCATCGGAGGCCTCGTCGAGCTCACCCTCGGCCAGGAGCAAGTGGCCCAGCGAGGCGAAGACCCCGGCTCTCCTTCGGTCCACCGCGCGCCGATCGTCCGAGCGTGTCTTCCCGAGCGGGCGGGTCATCGGACGCTCGATCCGCCCAAGCTCCGCCCGGAGCCGATCGATCGCCACCGGTCGGAGTTCCGGAAGCTGGCCCAGCATCGCGGCCACTTCGGCGTTCGCGGCGGGGTCGGCCGCCACCCAGCGATCGGCCCAGCGCCGCGCCGCGTCCGTGGCGCCTGCCTCGAGCGCCGTGGCGAGGCCCATCGGGAGCAGCACGGCATCGGGGTGCCCGTGGCTGAGCCACTCC
>Ga0299914_10002015_pt1 | contig 13803 bp, 12 predicted proteins | sample RVTome_10_FD_201361 | JGI IMG/M metagenome (GOLD analysis project Ga0299914, IMG submission 201361) | Soil microbial communities from uranium-contaminated site in the Upper Colorado River Basin, Wyoming, United States - RVT153D57 (version 2) ...
AGGCGATAGTTGTCTGCCGGTCAACCGGTGACTCGAGGACCAGGAAAAGTTCTTCTTCCGGCGAGTAGGCCAGCCCAACCGGATTTGATAAACCAGCGTCATCATTCTCAAAAGTCCGTATCTCCCTCAATTGGCCCGTGTTCTCCTGCGCCAATGTGGGCGAACTGCCTACTGATAAGGTGAGCAGGAGAATGGCTATAAAGGTGAGGACGGCCGTTAACAAAGACCTGTTTGCTCTAACTGTATACATGATGATCTCTCCTTCAAACTCAAACAACTTGCAGAGCAGTTGCCAATAATTCCAAGAAAATTAATAGGAAATCAAACTCTTGCAACTTGAAAAAACCTGGGAATGCCCAGGCTCTGCAGGTTGTAAACTTATTCCTTAAGGGGCAATTGGTCAGACAAAAACAAATTTGTCTAAAGTATTTCTATAATGATCGGACTGGCTCAACCCGATAACCATCTTGTTTTTCTTAGCATGATATTGTTGAGCCTACAACCATACAACTGTCAGGACCCGTAGAAGTTGTTCTCGATGTTTCTACTTCTAAGGGTCCTGCTATCAAATAAAACTCCGAAATCAGTTGAAGAATGACTTTAGGGCATCAACGGTATAAACGATGGCTTCGTATGGCATACCGGGATACATGGGCAAAGACAAAATTCTGTCGGCCGCTCGTTCCGTCACAGGGAAATCCCCCTGTTTATAGCCTAATTCAGCATAGGCCGGCTGGAGGTGAATGGGGACAGGATAGTGAATACCGGTAGCAACACCCGCTTCGGAAAGATGAGCTTGCAGAGCTTCCCGATCCTCTACCTGAATGACGTAGAGATGATAAACAGGTTCAGCCCACTCGGGCGTTACTGGAGTCACCATGGGCACATCGGCCAGCAATTTATTGAAATGATCGGCCGTTTCCCGCCGTGAAGCATTACCCTTATCCAGGTGGGGTAGTTTCGCGCAGAGAATCGCCGCTTGAATCGTGTCCAAACGATGATTATAGCCCTTCACCTGATGATAATATTTCACCGACTGGCCCAAATTACGTAATAATCGGACTTGCTCGGCAACCTGGGCATCATTCGTAACAACCATGCCGCCATCGCCATAAGCACCCAGGTTTTTGCTAGGATAAAAGCTATAAGCCGCGGCATCGCCCAAACCACCAGTGCGGCGGCCCTTGTAGCGGGCCCCATGGGCCTGGCAGGCATCTTCAATCACGCGCAAGCCATGACGGCGAGCCACAGCTACGATAGCATCCATGTCCGCCGGCTGCCCATATAAATGAACAGCGATAATAGCCTTTGTCGCCGGCGTGATAGCAGCTTCCAACAAATCAGGGTCTAAATTGTAGGTTTCAGCGTCCATGTCCACTAACACCGGTCGCGCCCCACAATTAGAGATAGCCAGGGTAGTGGCGATAAAAGTGCTGGCAGCCGTAATCACTTCATCGCCTGGCCCAATATTAAAGGCCCGCAAAATCAACTCTAAAGCAGAGTAGCCGGAATCAACACCGATGGCATGGTCCGCTTCGCAATATTGGGCAAAAGCAGCTTCAAAATCTTTGACAGCCTGCCCCAGTACATAGTCCGAACGGTTGAGGACACCAGCAATAGCTGTATCAATGTCCTCCTTTATAGCTTGATATTCAGCTTGTAAATCAACAAACGGTACTTTCATGAGATTAATATTCCTAATTAGATTGAGAAGTTTGATGTTACAGAAAAATTAATCAGCAGCCACTGCATATTCTTCGAGCTTAGCCGTAGAGAGAGCCGATTTAACATGTCCATTCGCGTTACTCGCCTGGTTAGAAGCAATCATCTCCTGACTGCCACCGCTTTTCAACGAGCGTTGGGCCGCTTCAATAATCTCAACAACGCGTAACCCATTGTAGCCATCGGTCAACGGCCGTTTATTTTCACGAATGCACTCGGCAAAATGCAGACACTCTATTCGCAATGGCTCCTCAAAACGAATATAAGGGCTGATAATATCCCCATAATGATAGGCAAACTGGAACTCGCCAAAGGTATCTGTGCGCCGAATGGCCTTCACACCCTTATCATAAATCTTAATTTTTTCCTGGGCTTCTACATCATCGTAGACAACCATTTTCTTGCTGCCAACAACCGTAATACGGCGTGTTTTGCAGGGATCAAGCCAGCTCATATGAATATGTGCCAAGACGTTATTGGGAAACATCATAGTCATATAAGCCACATCCTCAACAGTTGGCTGTACACAGGCAATGCCTCTGGTACTAACACTGTAAGGAGATTCTTCTAAAAGGTGCAGCATAATCGAAATATCGTGAGGGGCTAAATCCCAAATGACATTCATGGTCGGATGGAACAAGCCTAAACTTGCCCGCACCGCATCTATATACTGAATCTCACCTAGCTCGCCGCTATTAATCATTTCCTTCAAAGCGCGAACGGCCGGGTTATATTCAAACGTATGGCCGACCATGAGGATGCGATTATGCTCCTCTGCCAACTGAATCAACCGGCGCACATCTTCACTGTTCGTCGCCAAAGGTTTCTCGATCAAAACATGAAGCCCATTCTCAATACATTCCTTAGCAATCTTATAATGAGTTTGAGGCGGTGTGCTGATAACAACAGCATCTAGCTCCAAGTTGAAAAAGTCATGATAATCCTGCGTAGTATATTTAATTTGGGAGTACCGGCCTTGCATGTGCTGCAATCGGTCCTGGTCTAAGTCAGCAACAGCGATTAATTCAGTCGTGGGAATCTCAACAAAGTTTCGGATTAGATTAGGTCCCCAATAACCACATCCAATTGCGCCAAATTTCAATATTTTGCTCATTTTAAATCAACCAGCTCCTCTTTCTGAAATGACGGCGGGGATTGTCTTGAATAGAATCTTAATATCTTCCCGGATGGATTTCATCTCAATATATTCCAGATCGAGTTGGACCATTTCCTCAAAAGTTGTTTCACAACGGCCGCTCACCTGCCACAATCCTGTAATACCGGGCAACGTTGCAAACCGGGCAAAATGTTCCTTGCTATACACCTCTACCTCATAAGGGATGGGCGGACGCGGGCCAACCAGGCTCATATCACCGCGAAGCACATTCCACAGTTGCGGCAATTCGTCGAGGCTTGTAGCCCGCAAAAATTTACCAACACGAGTGACACGGGGATCACCGGTCAACTTGTAAGATGTTGCCGATTTCCCATCTTGTTCAGCCAATTTGGATTCATCACCCGCGATATAGGCTTTCATGTATTCTTCATGCAACTTTGAATCAACATCGGTGCGCATGGTGCGGAATTTGAAGAAGGGGAAGGTTTGGGCGACCCACTGGGTACGGCCGTTAATCTTTACTTTTCTGGCCCCAACTCTTTCCTGGATAAAAATGGCCGCCCCCGAACTATCAAGCTTGATGATGACGGCAATCAAAGCCAACAGGGGCAGTAAGAGGATGAGAGAGAACAATACAATTGTTACATCCATTACACGCTTTAGTTGGTAATAAGACATCGCCTCCTGCTTTGGCTGCGATGTGGACGTAAAGGATAACCAGTTTGAATTATTCATTACTTCTTGCATTTTGTGTCTCCAATGTGTGCTACGATTTTTCGTTGTCTTACTAATTTCTGGTATCAGTCCCTTGCATAAATTCTCTTAGGGATTGTTCCTCATCTCACTATATGGAAAAATAACGCACTTATCTTACGACGCGCCTTTCGATTTCAGCCACTCTCATTGTTACAGCTTATAGGGGCATTACAAAAAGAAAAAGCCGCGATAAATCGCGGCTTCAACTTAAAAAAAGCAGAGGTTACTGCTTAATAATCATCATAGGAGTCTACATAATCCTCGTCATCGTATTCAAAATCAGCAAAATCATCATCATCACTTTCATCAAAAGCCCAATCAAGCTCAATTGGATGAAGGTCCACGACCTCCAAAGCTGTATCACAATGACGGCAAGTTACTTTTTCACCGAGCCAGGGTGTACGCTTAAAAGTGATGCTGCCTGTACACTCCGGACAAAATGCTTTTTGTTCTCTTGGCGAAGACATTTCCTTCTTGATTCTCCTTAAATTATCCTTTTCTATTAATAACTAAAGTACCCTTACGATAATAGACAGGTGTACAAAATGAGCATGTAAGAACGTACAAAAGGTGTATAAATTTTTAGTAAAACGTATGAATTGTGTACAAATCAGTGGCCCTATGGATCATCTTCAAGCGAAAAAAGATAACCAACACCGGGGATATTCTGAATGAAACGTGGGTTATGTAGGTCAGGTTCAATCTTACGGCGCAGACGGCTCACCAGGCCACGCACTAATTCACGGCTGCTTTGCCCACTATAACCCCAAACACGCTCCACAATCGTATCAACCGGAATAACCTGCCCCCGATTAACCATAAGCACGTAAAGCAAACGAAATTCTAATTGCGTCAGCCGGCTTGGTTCCTGCCCTCGAACAGTCACGATTCGTGTATCAGGGTCAAGCTGAATCTCAGTAATATTAAGGGGTGGCAAAACGAAGGTAGGCACCGTGCGGGTGCGCCGCAAGAGACCCCGCACATACTCGACAAGGAGACGGGGTGCTACCGGCCGTATCAGAATGATATCCACACCAGCCTGTAACAGTCCACAGTGCTGATCTTCGCTCAGAGACGTGCTGATTAGCAGCAAAGGCACTTGAGTAATAGATCGCAGCTCGTTAATCGCTGCTGTCAATTCGCTGCCGTCATGCCAGGCAATAACGATGAGGTCAGACGGCCGCTCCAACCACCGCGCCGTCACCCGAGACAATTCAGGGCTGGTCGCCACCGACAACCCCGTATGTTTCAACAAATAAGTCAATATGTCCCGTTCATCCGGGCTATGTGAAACAAGGATGACCTGCATGATTGCCTTATCGCTTCGTCACTCTGCCAAAACTATAAAGCCTAAAACGCAAAACGTAAAGGGTTTTTTAGCTCCTGGGGGTACGACAATTTGAAAAATTGCCACACACCTTTAGCTCCTGACATAGGGTTGTCAGGCATAATTCGCTATCATTAATCCATCAACATGACAGAGGTGACAGATGATACAACACATGAAATTGACCAAGGCAGCCCAGGAACAAGCCAGAACCTTTATCTTTGCCCAGGGCCGGCCCTTAGAACAGGTCCGCTATACTTATCACTTTGAAAATGGAACAGCCGAATCCGTCCTGACCGAACTGGCCAAATTCCAAAATAGTGACGGCGGCTTCGGCCACGCCCTCGAACCCGATATGCGCCTCAGCGTATCTTCCGTCCTTGCTACCACTGTTGCCCTGCAAATCTTGCGCGAGATCGCTGCCGGCAGCCAGCAAGCGCTGGTACAAGCCGCCATGCGCTATCTGATGAACAGCTACGAAGCTGAAAACAAAGTCTGGCCCATCATCCCCCGCCACGACAACGACTTTCCCCATGCGCCCTGGTGGCACGATGACGGCCACATTCGGCGCAATTTCGGTCAATTCCTTGCCAACCCCCGCGCCGAAATCGTGGGTTACCTCTTTGCTTATGCCGACCTCATACCGGCCGGCTTTGCCCAAGAAATGGCCGAAGCAATCATCGCCCATATAGACACCTACGCCGATAAAGTAGATATGCACGATTTAGCCTGCTATATCACAACGGCCGAAAGCCCTGCTCTTCCTGACCACATCCGCCAGCAGCTCTTGCCCAAACTAAACCACTCCCTTCTGGCCACCGTCGAGACCGATCCCACCAAATGGAGTGGCTACACCCCCAAACCCCTGGCCTATATCCACCATCCCAATTCACCCTTCGCTTCCCTCATGCCTGCCGCCCTCGCCGCCAATCTGGATGACACCATTACCCGCCAGCAGGATGATGGTTCCTGGCCGCCTCCCTGGTCATGGGCTGATAACTACCCGGAGGCCTGGGCCCAGGCTAAAAATGATTGGGCGGGCATATTAACCCTTAACACTCTCAAGCAGCTACAAGCATTTGGCAGATTGGAGACGGTTTAAAGGTACTCCTCCCGGAGGTTAACCTCCGGGAGGGTGGATCTGAATATCTACAAAACCCGGTGTATCTGGGCCCGACGATAGCCGTTCAGACCCTTTTGCATTCGGTCAATCCGCCGCTGCAAATAGGGTGAAAAATAACCAGCATAACGCGCTTGCAAATCCGGCCGTTGCCAATCGTCGCCTGTCACCCGCCCCCGGCAAAAGGGAGTACCACAGGCGCAGTCAAATTCATCATACGGACTGCCATCACTCATGGCATAATCAAAGCAAATCTCCTCGCCTGGCTCAATATCACGCAAAGCTACCAGGCTTATGGAACTGTTTAAGCCGGCATTGGGTGTGCAGGAGTGGTTGATAAAATCACCTGGTTCTGGCTCCGGGCGTGAAGGCACCTGATAGAGGTCCTCTTCCACCTGAAGACTATGCATTTTTTCTCTGGGCGAAAGTCGGGCGAATTGCTCCCCCGTAACCACATTCCCACCCCAAACAACCAGCAGCTCCCCTACCGGTAAAAATGTATCGGCAAAAACGCCACAGCCGCCTTTCTCCGGATGGCTCTGAGTAACTAGTTTAGGTGACACATAATGCATCAAAACCTCAGTCATCGTGGTCACCTCCCAATGGCTTATTTTCCCATAAAACCAGACACGAAAAATCTATATGGAACTGTCTAACTTTGTGAAACATATTTTCTCCCAAAGCAACAAGACTGCTGCCGATCCGGCCCCAGTAACTTGCTGCTGATACCTGAATTCACAAGGGAGAATGATCTGGAGAGCGGCAAAGGAAACGCATCTCACAATCATTCGATCACCCGTCGAAATTCAGGTAATACAATGATGTTAGGCGTAAGCCTTTGCTAAAAAGATGGTCATCCAGAAGGCGACCAACAATAACAGAAATGTATCTATATTTAATGGTAAATGCAATAGGAATTTTAGAGCTGGTGCTGGGCTAGCATCCCCATAATCGTTTCTTTCAACTGCTGCCTCAATTCAGGCGGCTCAAGCAGTTCCATTTTATTACCCCAACTGAGCAACCATCCTTCAATCTTGTCAAAACTGCGCGGGTGGTAGACCATCGTTTGCTCATCCCTCTTGGCCGCAAAGCTAAAGTGCTGCCGTTCCTGCACCCAGCGTAAGATAGATTTATCAAAACGCACCACCACTTCCAACGGCCGTCTCTCTCTCCCCTCGTCCCACTCCCGCCGCTCAAACGTCTCCGGCCGTACTGCCAACTTATCAATCCGATCCAGGCGAAAAACACGTGAGGCCTGGCGCAAACGGCAGTAAGCCGCCAACAGCCATGTCTTATTGAAGTATAGCAAGTTCAACGGCTCTACATCCCGCTCTGTCACTTCATTTGTGTGCTGGGCATGATAGCGCAAATGCACCACGCGGCGCTGGTGAATCGCCTCCTGCAAACGCAAAAAAGTCGGATCGTCAAAATCAAGAGCTGGCCCGGGGAAAGCATAAAAATGAATAACAGCTTGCAGCGCTTCTAGTTCAGAGTGGGTAGCTTGGGGCAGAATAGCCCGAATTTTGTCAAGGGCCGTGGCCGCGGCCGTTTGCGTTTCCCCCTCACAGGCAAACCCCGACAACATCGAAATCGCCAGGAACAAGGCCCGGGCTTCCTCCGTTGAAAAAGTAACGGGCGGCAAATAATAGCCATCCAACAACTGGTAGCCCTCTCCGGGCAGCGCCGCAATCGGTACCCCCACTTCACACAACGCCTGAATATCACGGTAAACCGTGCGCTCACTAATCTCAAACTGCGCCGCAAAATCCCGCGCCCGCATCAAGCCCCGGCTCTGAAACAGCAGCAAATATCCCATCAAACGATCAACCCGGTTCATTTGAAGGATATTTTACTAGAATCGTAACCGTTCACCAGAAGTCAGGCTTTGCCTTCAAAAAGATTCCCTTTAACCAGGTCATAAAGTTTGACTTCTCCAGAGTGTGTGAAATCCTTCTCAATATCTGCTATACTATAGGAGTTCACATAAAATAACAGTAGTGAGGTGAAGGTATGGCTACAATCTTAGTCATTGATGACGATGAACTGGTTTCCCGAACATTACAGCGCACTTTGAAGATTTATGGACATCATGTCATGGTATCCAACAGCGGCACCGAAGGGCTGCAATTGGCACATCGTCACCGTCCCGACATGTTCATTTTAGATATTATGATGCCGGGAGCCGACGGCTATCAGGTGTGCCGTCAGATTCGCGGTGATCCACTTTTGCAAGAATTGCCGGTGCTGTTTCTAACGGCCAGGCTAAAGGATGAGGATAAGATTGAAGGCTTCCGGGCTGGTGCCGATGATTACCTGACCAAGCCTTTTAATATGGAAGAGTTGAACTTACGAGTCAAGGCGATCATGCGCCGGGTCAATCCACCAAAAGCCGAACTGGAAGATACCTCTAAAGTCGTGGCCGGAGACGCCGTGTTAGACACACGTTCCTTCAAAGTCACCACCCCTTACGGCACCTCCTTACTGACCAACGTACAGTTTGACCTGATCTATCATCTGATGAGCAATGCTGATCAGGTATTCAACAGCCAACAGTTGCTCCAGGACGTGTGGGATTATCCTCGTGATACCGGCAGCCCGGAGCTGGTACGGGCCCATATTAAGAATCTGCGCGAAAAGATTGAGCCAGAACCGGGCAAGCCCCTCTATATTCGCACCATTCAGGGTCATGGCTATACCTTTTCATCATCCGGCACACCGTGAACAGTCAACGGTAATCGGTGAACGGTAATCAGTAATCGGTAATGTCGCACAGCGACCACTTCGTGTACGGTGAACGGTGAATGATTGCCGATAACCGATAACAGACTACCGATAACGAATTACCGGTAACGAAAAAACCTGGTTTTGCACGAAACCGGGTTTTTTGATTAAAATGCGCCTATGCGACAGGTAGAAACGGCCGATATAACATCAACCTCTCACATCCTGGTAGTAGACGACGAACCAGAGATCGCTGAATCCCTGTCAGATTTTTTGGCAAAACAAGGGGACTATGCGGTTACCATGGCCGGCGATGGTCCGGAGGCACTCCGCTTCTTCGAATCTACCCTGGGTACACCCACCGAAATTGATCTGGTGCTGCTGGATATGCGTATGCCCGGTATGTCCGGGTTGGAGGTTTTAGAATGGATTCGTAATCATCCTGAACTCCAACACACCCGCGTCGTACTCCTCACGGCCGCTGCCAGCAATCAAGACAAAGTGGAGGCCCTCTCCGCCGGTGCCGATGACTACATCACCAAGCCCTACTATCCCCAAGAATTATTAGCGCGGGTGCAAACCATTTTACGGACACAGCAGCTAGAAAAACAATTGCACCGCCAGAGCCAGCAGTTGGCTGCCCTAAATCAGATTGGGCAGCAGCTTGTCACCCTACTAGAGCCTCAGGAAGTCTTGCAAACGGCCGTACAAGGGATAGACACCTTGCTGGATGTAGAGCTGGCCGCCGTATGGATGATCGAAGGTGGTCAACTCCGCTGCCAGCACATCTACAGCGCTCATGGTACTTATCGCCCCGCTCTTATTCCACTAGGCCAGGGTATCATTGGCACAGTATTTGCTGAAGGTACGGCCGTTTACCTCAACAGGCCCCATCAAGACTCTCGCTTTCGACCTGACCTGGACGTGCCCGCTGGGGCCACTATCCGCTCGATGCTCATTACCCCGCTCATCGTGCGACGGCGACCAGTCGGCGTTTTTGCCGCCTATAACAAGCATCACAGCCATTTCAGCGATATAGATTTAGACCTGATGACCTCTCTGGCCCGCTCCATTAGCGAGGCCATCGAAAATGCCTGGCTCTTCCAGGGCATTCGCCGGCGGCAGCAGGAACTTCTAGAGCATCGCAATACCTTACAAGCCCTCATAGATGGCATCCTGTTGCCCATATACACCATCAACGAAGATTGGCATCTGGTCTCCGTCAACAAGGCCAAAGCTGATGAGTTAGCGATGCACTCCACCGACCTGGTCAACAAACTGTGCTACCAGGTCTTCTACAATCGCCAATCCCCCTGTGACCATTGCCAGGCTGCCCGGACATTAACCGCCAAAGAAGAGCAGCGCTGGCCGGTCAAGTGGATAGGTGAAGATCATCTATTGACTGAATGGGACGTTCATGCTTATCCCATTCCCGGCACAAAAGTTGGCTCGGCCAGGGCCGTCATCGTCTGGCAAGATCGTACGGAGGAGCGGCGGCTGGAAAGTTCCCTACTACAAGCAGGCAAATTGGCCGCCATTGGCCAACTGGCAGCAGGCGTAGCCCATGAGATCAACAATCCCTTAACGGCCGTCAACGCCAACGCCGAAATCCTCAAAATGGTCATCCCTGCCACCGATGAGAACTATGAATCCGTGGACCTCATTTACCGGGCCGGCGAACGGGCGGCCCGGGTCGTGAGCGGGCTTCTCAATTTTGCCCGTCAGGAAGAGTATGCTTTTGTCCCCGGCCGGCTCAATCAATCTATTCAGGATGCCTTATCGCTGGTAAAATACCAGTTAGATCAAGCAAACGTCACGGTCATCCAAAATCTGGCTGATGATTTGCCCCGAGTAACAGCTAGTTGGGACCATCTAAAAAGTGTATGGCTCAACTTGCTGGTCAACGCCCGTGATGCCACCCAAAATGGGTCAGGTGTGCGCCAAATCGAAATCACCACCCGTTTAGGTGCTGATGGCAAACATGTCCAGGCACTCTTCCGTGATAATGGCAAGGGCATGACACAGGCGGAATTGAAGCACATATTTGAACCATTCTACACTACCAAAGATCCCGGTAAAGGCACTGGCCTGGGTCTGGCCACAAGCCATCGCATTATCGAGCAGCACAGCGGTGAGATCAACGTGGTAAGCACCCCCAACGAGGGGGCAACATTTATTGTTCGGCTGCCAATCAATTACCCAATTACTCAATTACTTAAAGGAGATGGCCCCAACCTCACCAGGCAATAACTCCCATGAATCTGGCAATATCTGATAAGGTCAATATTGGCGACATACTGCGGTTAGCTCTGCCCCTGGACACAAAAGTCATTGGCGCGGCCAGCCATGCCCGCCGTCCGGTTGAATGGCTGGCCTTACTCACCAGTTGGGAAGGGTTGGCTAACCAGATAGCAGAGAACGATCTGGTAATTGTGCCCGCGACGCTGCAACCACAAATAAGACACCATCTGGCAAAACTGGCCCAACTATCAGCATCGGCCGTTCTCCTCTTCCAACCCGTCTCCGATACGCTCATGCAAACGGCCGAATCCCTCAATCTGCCTCTGCTGGTAGTGCCCCAAGGCCGCTCCATCCGCGAAATTCACCACGCTGTTGCTGCCCTATTGGCCGATCAGCAAACAGCCACCCGCGAACGTGGCATGCAGCTTTATCGCCAACTTTCAGTCATGTCCCGTGAGGAGCAAGGTTTGGAAGCTATGACCGAAGTAATGGCCCGCTTGACGGGCAAAATCGTCATTGTTCAGGACAAACGGTTGGAAATCAAGGCCATGAGCGTCTCCGGCAGTACCCCCATTGACCTGGATGATTTGCGGGCTGCCTTGATGCAGCGCGAACAGTTGCCGGCCGTCCTCCGCAACCGCAAACAGGCCGCCCACGCCCGCCAAAGCTATTGGCAGCAGCTATTGATGGGCGAACAAATCGGGCGTCTGATCAGCCCCATCATTGCTGGTGACCGCGCCCGCGGCTACCTTTCCATCATCGGCCCGGCCGATCAATTAGACATGCTCGATACCCTCACCGTCGAAAATGGAGCTGCCGCCTGCGCCTTAGAAATGGCCAAGGCCAAAGCCGTCAGCGAAGTGAGAAAAGAATTGCGCGGCGATTTTCTCGAAGGGCTGCTAACCGGCGTCTTACCACCCAAAGAAATTGATCGCCTGTCACGCCGCCTGGATCATGAAACGGATCCACCCCATGCCGTCATCGTTTTCGCCTGGCACAGCCCTGAGCCACCCTCACTGCGCCGCCTGGAAACAGCCATTAACTGGATTCTCAGCAACCACACCCGCCCCGCCCTGGTTCACGTCCACCCCAACCAGCATATCTGCGTTTTCCAGGCGCTCAAAGACGACAAAGACATGGAATCAGCCCACGATCTGGTCCGCAGAATTGAAGCCCAAATAAACGAGGAATTCCCCAAGGTCCGTTTAGTGGGTGGCATCAGTGGCCCGGCCCTATCCTTAGATAACTGGCCCACAGTCTATACCGAAGCCGTTCAAGCCATGCAGTTAGGCCAACGACTCAACCTCTCCCATGTCGTGGAGTTTGGCAGTTTAGGTGTATACCGTTTACTCTCAGCTTTGGAAGATAATCCCACCGTGCAAAGCTTTGCCAAACAAGTCATTGGCCCCTTAGCCGACTACGATCACCAACACCGCGGCAGCCTGGTCGAGACCATTGATGCCTATTTCAAGCATCATGGCAACATCAGCCGCACCGCCGATTCCCTCTACGTCCATCGCAACACCTTGCTCTATCGCCTGGAACGTATCCAGGAACTAACGGGTCACGATATTGACCAGGCTGATATGCGCCTGGCCATGCATCTGGCCCTCAAGTTGTGGCAACTGCGGCCAGACACATAAATTGTTATGAGTGCCTTTCTAATCCTTAAACTCCTCATTGTTGCCCTTTTCCTGGTGATGTTTCTGCGCAAAACCGGATTGATATGGGGCATTGGTTTGCTGTCGGTAACCTCGGCCGTTCTACTAGACACCTTCTTAGGCATTTTCAACCGTGACCAGATGTTGGCTGAACTGGGCTTTTTCTTTTATGTGATCGCCGGTGCCCTATTCGCCGGCACGGCCATCTGGTTATGGGGTGTCTTACGGCCAATCACAGCCACAGCACCGGCCGTTACCGCCCCCGCTCCCCCGCGCCCAAGCAACGAACGCCTGCCCGGCAATCCTCAAGAACAAAGCGGCACCGCCTTTGATCGCCAGATGATGTACGAACAAATATACACCCGCTTCGGCCGTGAGGACATTCACGACCTTATCTTCGATCTAGGTATCAACGAAAACGATGTCATGACCCTCGATCAAAATCTCAACCAACTCATCATCAACACCATGGATTGGGCCGAACAGCACGGCCAGACGGCCGCCTTAGCCCTGGCCGTGGAACGCATCCTCACCCCCTTGCCCCCAGAAAATCTGCCCCGCCTGGAAAAAATAACGGCCGATTCCCCTCCCACCGTCCTCCGCCAATATATGCTGGCCCACTACACCCTGCCCCAACTAGAACAGATGGCCGCTGCCCTCGACCTGGACTGGGAGCAATTGGGCAGCGGCAGCAAAAAAGAAAAGATCCGCGCCCTTCTCCTCTATCTCATACGCCGCAACCGTCTGGACGAACTCATGCAATTGATGCACGCTCCGGCGGCAATCTCAGCCTAAAAATCCATGCTCAGAAGATATTCCTTATTCTTGCTCTTAGTCCTATTCGGCCGGCAAGGCATCGCCTTGGCCCAAGATGACACTGGTTCTGCGGACATCCAACGTACCTTCACTATCCTTATTCCCATTCTCATTCTCATTATAGGTGGTCGAGCCATCTCCGCCTGGATTGCCAACCGCAATCGCCAAAAAGCGGGACTCCCCCCTGTTCATGGCTCCTTGGGCGGCACCATCTGTCCTAACTGCGCCAAACCGTATGCCTTCCACATGTGGAGCTTCAATTTGGTAGCTTTTCGCTTTGATCGTTGTCCCCACTGCGGCCAGTGGAAGCTCGTCCAAAAAT
>Ga0299914_10002016_pt1 | contig 13802 bp, 35 predicted proteins | sample RVTome_10_FD_201361 | JGI IMG/M metagenome (GOLD analysis project Ga0299914, IMG submission 201361) | Soil microbial communities from uranium-contaminated site in the Upper Colorado River Basin, Wyoming, United States - RVT153D57 (version 2) ...
CGAGCGCCAATCGGCGCCGACCCTCTTCGTCATTCACACCCTGACTGTCTCAAACAATCTCATTCACATCTAGTCCCGTCCGTTCACACATACCCGAGATTAGGTATACGCAGATGTGAGTTACAGCAATGTCGTTCTGCACGTCAACGGGCGTGACAGGGTGTGAATGGAACTTGCCGCGCGTAGGTGTTGACAGGTGTGAATGGGCGTGATTCTCTAGTGCCATGCCCCCCGCAACCAGCTCCACCGTGCAGATCAACGGATACGCACTCCGCTGGGGTCGCAAGCTCATGAACCTCACCCCTGCCGCTCTGGCCAAGGTGATCGAGCGCGACCGCAGCTACATCGTGAAGATCGAGACAGGCGCCGTGACCCGCGTCTCCACCGACACCTTCGACGCGCTGGTCAAGGCGCTGGCGATGGAGGACCGGCGCGCGCTGCTCGCCGCGCCCCACGAGGACGCGGCATGAGTGCCCGACTCCTCTACGACAAGACCGAGGCCGCCGAGCAGCTCTCCATATCGGTGCGCGTGCTGGACCGGCTCATCAGCGACGGCGAGGTCTGCAGCGTCCTGATTGGCCGGCGGCGCCTAGTGCCGGCCGAGGCACTGACCGACTACGTCAAGCGGCTCGAGGCGGCGTCGTGAGCGCCCCACAGTGGTCCCCGGTTGACGACGACACCGCCGACCTGCTGACCGTCCTTGCAGACGACGGCCGCCAGTGCGTCGACCGCGAGTGGATTGTCTTCCAGAACGCGCTGGTGATCGCCGCCGAGGGTCACGGCGGCTTGATCCATCCCAACGTCCTGCGCCCGATGGTGCGCAACCACGTCGCCCCTTGCCGCATCGGTGCCTTCGTCAACCGCGCACTGAAGTCTCGCCTCATCATCAAGACCGGCGACTGGCAGATCAGCGACGACACCGAGGGCCGCAACTCGGGCCGACCGATGCGCGTCTACCGCTGGGTCGGTGAGCAGCGATGACCACCCTCCGCCGCAACCGCCTGATCGCAGCCGCCGTGCTGGCCTTCTGGCTCGCAGCGTGCATCCACCTGCTGGTGACGACCGCATGAGCGCCACCGAAGGCACGTTGGCGGCGCGGCTAGCGGGGATTGAGACCCACAACGGGACGCCCGTCACGCCCGAGAACCTGCGCTATGCGGCGACACACGAGGCCTTGTCCCGGTCGTGGATCTTCGACGTGCTGACCGGACTGGCGGACCTTCTCGCCGCCGAGGCCACCGACCCAGCACCGGAGGGCGACCTGCCCGACCCAGAAGTCATCGGCACCGACGCCGGTCACTGGGCGGCGATGGAGAACAGCGGCCCGACCGATCTCGTGTGTGAGTGCGGTCTGCCCTGGGCGATCGGCGAAGGCTGCCAGTACGTCCAGGGAGCTCGCGCCGCCATTGCCCGCCTCGCTGCTCGGGCCACCGACCCAGGGGCAGGCGAAACCGTCACCGAGGAGTGGGATGAGTGGGCTGTCGACTACTCCGTGCCAGTGGGCCGGTCGTGGCGTAGCGGCTGGACGACCGGCCACAGATCCAGGGCCGATGCGGAGGAATCTGCGGCTCGGTTGCTGGACAGCAAAGTCCTGCACCGTCGGGTGACGCCGTGGCAGCCCGTCGACCCCGAGGCAACCCGATGACGAACCTCGACATCCCCCGCTCGTGGCGCGTGTTCCTCGACGCCCTCGAACGCGGCAACCGTGTCGAGCGGTTCGCAGCTTGGCTCGGACGAAAGGCGACCCCGTGACGTATGTGAACGAGCCCTTCCAGGAGCCCCCCACGCCCGACCCGCGTCCGGCTGCGGCGGTCGGGTTGAGCCACGGGTTGGCCTGCGCTTGCAGCCATGAAGCCGAGTGGCATCACGTCGAGCGCGGCTGCCAGTACCTCGGCAATGGTGCGGGCCGGTGCGGGTGCCGCCTGGACTGCAACAGCGTCGTCCGGGCGCTCACCCAGGCCGCCGTGACCGCCGCGCTGACCGAGGCTGCGGAGGCGATCGCCATGTCGACCTCCTACGGCGCCGAACTGCGGCACGACGGCAGCGAGGACCCGGGGATGGCTGCCTACGTCGAGGGCCTGCGCGACGCCTGCGACATCGTCCGCGACCGAATCCCCACCCCACCCTGACCGCTCGCGCGCTTTGGCTCACTCCGGGGCGCGCGAGCTGGGGCCTCGTCCAGGCCGCGAGTGGATTGCGGTGGGCGTCAAGGCGAGGCCCCTGACCAGCAGAACAAGTAAGCGCCCCGTGAGGCGGCAAGGCCAATCACGGGGCGAGGTAACTCACTAAGGAGTATCGCATGACGAAGTTCGGAAAGCATGAGCCAACGACGGTGACCGGCAGGCAGTCGAAGTTCAAGTTCGCCAATGGCTATGGAGCCTCCGTCATCAATGACGGGTATGGCGGCGACCGGGGTCTGTACGAACTCGGCGTCCTCGGTCCCGATGAGAACCTGACCTACCAGACCCCCATCACCGACGACGTGCTCGGCTACCTGACTCCCGAGGGAGTGGCTGACGCGCTTGACCAGATCGAGGCGTTGACCGAGACATCGATCATCGGGGCGCAGATCGAGAAGGAGCGCAACGAGCGAGACGTCCGCATTGCTGAGCTCGAAGCAGAGTTGGCGGAACTGCGAGCCGCCCGCGAGAACGAGACCGCCGAGGCAAGCCGATGACCGCCCACACCAACACCGACCGCACCCGCAAGGTGGTCGCAAGCCGCGTGGCATGGGTGGGCGAGCGAATCCAGCGGAAGAAGCGGCGCTGGTGGCACACGGCGGACGTCAACGCTGCTGCCGAACGCGAGTGGGCCAAGCGGCACCCGGCTTTGGCGAAGGTGCTGGCTGGGGCGGTGACGGCGTGAAGCGGCAGACGATGGATCAGCTTGAAGCCCTCGCATTCGCCGAGCACATCCAGATCGAGATCGACTCGGAGCAGGGCATTGCCGTGGCGACGCTCGGCGGGGTCACGTACTACGCCCGGCTCGACGACGTGGCGGCTGCGTCGTGACCCGCGAGTGGAAGCCGGGCGACGTGGCGGCCCTGACGATCTACGGCTCCGACCCTGCGCGCGGATACGTCACCCTCAATGACGACCGCGAGGCGCTGATGTGGCGCGTAACGGGCCACTCGTTCTTCAAGGGCGTGGCGGTCGGCAATAGCGCCATCGTCACCGACGCCCGCCCTCTCGTCGTCATCGACCCCGAGGACCGCGAGCAGGTTGAGCGGCTGGGCAAGGTCGTGGCCCGCTTGTGGCACGAGCACCCCTACGTGCTCGACGCCGTGCAGGCCGCCCTCCGTGAGTTCGCCAACCCGACACCGCCGAAGCCCGAGGAGCCGACCGGTCTGGGCGCGGTGGTCGAGGACGCCGACGGTGTGCGGTGGGTACTCAACAACCCGCGCGGTTACGGGAAGTGGTCACGGGAGAACGCCGCCGCAGACGGACTCCCCCGCGACTACAAGACCTGGCGCATGGTCACCGCCGTCCGCGTACTCAGCGAAGGAGTCACCCCATGATCGTCCTACTCACCTGTGCCACCGTCCTGGCCGCCCTCGGATGGCTCACCGCATGGATGACCGCCGACCAGGTCGCCGGACTCGTGGCCGAACGCGACGCTGCCCTGATCCGAGCGGGTGACGCCGACATCCTCGAGCGCAAGTTGGACGCGGCACTGACCAACCTCCGTGAAGCCCGAGCCGCCGGACGTGTCGCCGCAGCCGCATCACTCCGTCACGCCGTCGCCGCAGAGAAGGCCGAACGCCGCGCACAGGATGCCGAGTTCGCCACCTTCCTCGCGCTGAACGAGCTTGACCGTGTTGACCCGCGGCCCAACCTCGGTGCGGTCGGTTCCGTGGCGCTGGCGGTGACCTCGTGAGCGCCGAGACGTTGCGGCGAGCGGCGACGCTAATGCGCGAACGGGCCGAGGTTGCTACGCCGGGACCGTGGGGCTACTACGGGCACTCCATCATCCGCCCCGCGGAACTGAAGGACGGCAAGGCGCCGAGTTATTCCGCGGCGTACCACCAGGAGGACGCCGAGCACATCGCGTCGTGGCACCCCGCCGTCGCGCTCGCCGTAGCCGACTGGCTGGACGACCACGCCGAGACCATCGAGTTGTTCGCGGCGCGGGAGATTCCCGGCTCCGCGTGGTCGATGAACTGGCAGACCTCGCACAACCACGCCCTCACCGTCGCCCGCGCCTACCTCGACGAGCCAACCGCATGACCGCCCACACCTGCGCCCTGTGCGACATGGCCCTCGTCATGTGGGACAGCCTCGACACCAGCCGACCCGCGCGACGCGGGTATGACGTTTCGATGGAGGTTGACGAGACTACCCGGCGGCTGTCGCGGTCGGCTCGGGCTGAGCAACGGTCGGCCGGTTACGGCGGGCTCAAGGTTGACGAGTACGGCTACGCAGCAGACGGCGCATACCACCCTGCGCTTGACGGCGGTGGTCAGTGATGAGGCCGCTCAACGCCCTCTCCCTGTTCGCCGGCATCGGAGGTCTCGAGCTCGGTCTTGAGCGAGCGGGCATGACCACCGTCGGACAAGTCGAGCTAGACCCCTACTGCCAGCGCGTGCTGGCCCGACACTGGCCGGAGGTCCCCCGCCATGACGACGTCATCACCGCCCCTGAATGGTGGCGCGGGCGAGATCGACCAGCCGTGGACGTTGCTTGCGGAGGCTTCCCCTGCCAGCCCTTCTCGCTGGCCGGCAAGCAGCTCGGAACGAACGACGAGCGATGGATGTGGCCCGCCTTCCGCGACGTCATTCGCGAGGTTCGACCCCGCTACGTGCTGGTGGAGAACGTCAGCGCACTTGTTCGAGATCGACTCGCCTTCGGAACCGTCCTCGCCGACCTTCACGCGCTCGGGTTCGATGCGGAATGGGCGACTCTACGAGCGTCGGACTTCGGGGCGCCTCATAACCGTGAACGGGTCTACCTGCTGGCCCACACCACGAGCCTCGATGGGCTCGCACGGGATCGCCTGGGTTCGGGCGGAATCGGGGAAGCACCGATCGCAACTCGAGGACTTTCTGGGCTGGATGCTCATTCGCGCCGGCGGCAGGCGGATCAGTGGCTTGAACGTGAACCCCGAGTGGCTCGACTGGCTCATGGGATTCCCGCCCAGGTGGACCGCCTCCGAACCCTCGGAAACGCCGTCGTCCCCGCCATTGCCGAACATGTCGGACGACTGATCGTTAAGGACGCTGCCTGGCGAGCGGAGGTGGCCGCATGACCGCCCCAACGCTCGGCGCCTACGTCGACCCGTGCGATTGGCCATTCCCCTACCGCTGCGGTCGCCTCGACCAGCACCCCGCGCACGAGTGGAGCGTTCCGCGACTGCCAAGGGGTGGCCCAACTCCGCGCATCTACGCCTGCAACGGCCACGTCATCACCGAGTGCCAGCTACGGCAGTGGGACGCGGCCGACGACGCCGCCGAGGAACGCCTTGAGCGGCTTGCGCGGGAGGCGTCATGAGAGAGCCCGGCTTCCACGACGACATCCCCGAGCCGGAGTACCACGCCGACCGGCTCAGCCTGTCCGTGTCTGGCGCGAAGACGCTGCTCAAGGCGCCGGCGCTCTTCCGGTGGCGACAGGACAACCCCGAGCACAAGGACGTGTTCGACTTCGGCACCGCCGCGCACGAACTAGTGCTCGGCGTCGGACCCGGCATCGCGATCATCCCCGCGACCAGTCGAGCCAAGGCCGACCAGGAGGCACACAAGGCCGCGAAGGAAGCTGCCCACGCCGAAGGTAAGACGCCCGTCACCGCCGAGCAGTACGAACGCATCGAAGCGATGGCGGACGCACTGAGTCACCACGAGACGGCCATGCGCTTGCTGTCCGAGGGTCGCCCTGAGGTGTCCGCCTACTGCGAGGACGACGCGACCGGCGTCATGCGTCGCGGGCGGTTCGACTGGCTCGGGCCGACCATCCTCACCGACTACAAGAGTGCGGCCACCGTCGAGCCGTGGCAGTTTGCTGGCGCGGTCGCCAAGTTCGGCTACCACCAGCAGGCCGCCTGGTATCTCGACCTCGCCCGCGACCTCGACCACCCGGCGCAGGCGTTCGCCTTCATCTGCCAGGAGAAGGAAGCCCCGTACCTCATTGAGGTCTACGACCTGGACGACGCAGCCATTGCGCGCGGACGGGAACTCAACAACCGCGCCCTCGACCTGTTCCGCCGCTGCACCGAGGACGACGAGTGGCCCGGCTACACCGGCCGCCAGTTCACCACCCTCAGCCTGCCGCGGTGGGCGCACTACGACAACGACACGGAGATGACAGCATGACCGAGCTCGCAACCATCGACGCCCACCACGGATCCACCCTCGCACTCTCGACCGAGCAGGACTGGTGGAACGACCACCAACTCGCCGCGCTCCGACAGATGGGCCTCGACAAGGCCGGCAACGGCGACCTGGCCGTCTTCATGCACGTCAGCCAACGCACCGGGCTCGACCCGTTCGCCAAGCAGATCTACATGATCGGGCGCTGGTCCAAGGACGGCACCAAGTACACAATCCAAACCGGCATCGACGGCTTCCGGCTCATCGCCCGCCGCGCGTCCGACCGGCTCAACGAGACGCTGGAGTACGAAGACACCCTCTGGTGCGGGCGTGATGGTCAGTGGCTCGACGTGTGGGTCAACCCGACGTCACCACCGATGGCCGCCAAGGTGACCGTGCTGCGCCACGGAAAGCGGTTCCCGGCCGTCGCCACCTACAGCGAGTACGTGCAGACCGTCAAGGGCGGCGACCCCAACAGCATGTGGACGCGGATGCCGGCCAACCAGCTAGCCAAGTGCGCCGAGGCGCTGGCGCTGCGCAAGGCATTCCCGCAGGACCTGTCTGGCATCTACGCCGACGAGGAGATGGGGCAGGCCGACCGTCCGCCGCGGGCTGACCGTGAGGGTGGGCTTGCCGCCGCGCTGAACGTGGAGCAGGTGCACGACGAGCCGCCAGTTGAGGAGTCCCCGCTACTGAACACGTCGAGCAGCCTCGCCAAGCGCATGTTCGCCCTGTTCGGCGAGGTTGGACTGAAGGAACGCGACGATCGCCTGACCTACGTCAACGACGTCATCCAGCCACGCGCTGTCGAGTCGTCCTCCGAGATGACCGACGACGACGCCGGCATGGTCATCGCCGCACTGGAAGCCGACATCGCGGCCACCGCCCAGGACCCATCGTGACGCGCCCCGACCTTGACGCCCTCGCGGCGGACGTTGACCTGCGCGAGGCGGTGACTGCGCTGGCCGACGACTGGGCGGAGCACGCCTTCGACAGCGTGTGGTTCACGGCGGCAACCCGTCTCCGTGTCGTCCTGGCCGACGGCGGTGGGGCGGAGTGAGCGAGCCAATCACGCTCACCCTCACCCCGCCGTGCGCGTTCATCAACGCCAACCAGCGGCTACACCACTACAAGCGCGCCGAGCTGACCCGCACCTGGCGCGCGCTCACCGCCGCCACCGTGGCTGACGGCTGGCACCCCTACCACTACAAGCGGGCGCACATCACCGTGAGCATCCGATTCGCCACCAACCACCGACGCGACGTAGGGAACTTCTACCCGACGGCCAAGGCGATAGTCGACGGCCTGGTGGACGCCAAGGTGCTCGCGGACGACAACGACGACTGCATCACCGGGCCGGACCTGCGCAGAGAACGCCCCAACGGACCGCCGCGGGTCACCGTCGAGATTCGGGAGGCGTCGTGAACCCGTTTGGCATCCAGCAACGACCAGCCGAGACGTTCGCCGAATTCAACGCCGCCCAGGAGCGGGCACGCCGCGAGTACGCCGTCCACCCCACCGCGTTCGCCGTCGACCCGATGTGCGAGACGTGCCAGGTGCGGCGCCGGGACTGGCGTAGTCGGAAGTGCTGGACGTGCCGGAAGGAGGCAAGGGAGTGAACGTCGAGGACCCGAGGCATGGCACCACCGCAGGCCACCTGGCGCACCGCCATGCAGGCGAGCCAGCCTGCGCCGCGTGCGTTGCCGCAAAGACGCGCTACGAGAAGGCCCGCAACCTGTACGGCCCGCGCATGGTTCCCGCTGTCGGAACGCGGCGCCGAATCCAAGCACTCAAGGCGATGGGCCACAGCGGTGCCGACATCGCCGCCCGGCTCGGCGTCAGCTACCAGGCGGTCCACAAGCTCGAGCACGGGACGGCCGCCAAAGTCTTCGCTGCCACCGCCGACCGCGTGGCAGCCACCTACGAGCAGATGAGCATGACGCTGCCGACCGGCTACCACCGCACCCGCATCCGCAACAAGTCCACCGCTCGCGGGTATGTGCCGCCCCTCACCTGGGACGACATCGACGACCCTGACGAACAACCGACGCGCGGAACCTACCGCCCTGTCGTCAAGCGAGACGCCGCCGAGATGGCCGCGGAACTCGACCACCTACTCGGCCTCGGCGTCTCCATCCACATGGCCGCCAAACAGCTCGGCGTGTCCATCGCGGCCATCGAGAAAGCCACCGAACGAGCGAAGGGAAGTGCGGCGTGATGGTGCGCATCAAGGTCACCGCCAACGACGGCGGCTGGCTCGCATCCTGCACCACGTTGGGCTGCGGCTGGCTCGCCTGGCACGCGCGTCGACCAGCCGTTGACCACGCCGCCCAGGTCCACCAGCGCGCACACCCAGTCAAGAGGGAGGACAAGTAGTGAATCAGGCTCTGTTGGCAGGGATTCGGCACATTCGGAGACCGCTTGCCGACGCCTCGGTGCGGTATGCTGGGGTCACAAATAAAGACGGCCCCGAACGCGGAGTTTGCACCTCCGGCCGGGGCCTCATCGACGCTATTGAGGAGCGCCAACTGTGAGCATTGTAGAGCCCCCAATCGAGGGTGTGAAGACTCCGCCCGTCCCGTACTACTCCGACGAGTCCGTCACGCTGTACCACGGCGACAACCGCGAGATCCTTCCGGGCCTTGGGGATCGGTCGGTCGATTGTGTAATCACGGACCCGCCGTACAGCGACCGGACGCACGAGATGACTCGCTCAAACAGTCATGGCGCAAGGCGCCACGGTAATCGCGTGCTGTCGGGATCATTCGGCTTCGACTGCATCTCGGAGGAAGACCTCCGCACGACCCTCGGTGAGTGTGGTCGTATCAGTCGAGGGTGGGTCGTCGCCTCGATCGACTATCGCCACGCCTTCGCGTTCCAGGATGAGCCCCCTCCGGGCCTGCGGATGTTGCGGGTCGGGGTGTGGCTCAAGACCAATCCCAACCCGCAGATCAGCGGTGACCGGCCCGCACAGGGTTGGGAGGCAATCGCCTACATGCACCGCACCGACATTCGCCCCAAGTGGAACGGTGGTGGGCGGGCCGCAAACTTCCACCTCCCCAGCGCTCAACGCGAGGGCCACCCGACCACCAAGCCGCTGCCGATGGTCTCCCAGCTGGTCCGGTGGTTCACCAATCCTGGCGACAGCATCCTTGACCCTTGGGCCGGTAGTGGTACCACCGGCCGAGCAGCCAAGGACGAGGGGCGGACGGCGGTGCTCTGTGAGGGTTGGCTTCCGTTCTGCGAAGTCGGCGCCAAGCGCCTCGCGCAAGACGCCCTGTTCGGCGGTGTCGCATGACCGCCCGCCGCGCATTCGACCCGGACCACTGCGCCGCATGTGGCGACCTCCTGCCGTGCGGCGACTCGTGGGTCGTCGACGACCAACTGGCGACTGAGCGCGACATCGCCCTGCGGATGCACGCCGTTCAACTGGAGCGAGCGAACCGGCTCCAGGCAGAACTCGACCGGCGCGCGCGGGACGGGGGCGGCGCCTGATGTGGATGCGAGTTGACGACGGCCTACACGCCCACCGCAAGACCCGCGCTGTCACCAAGAGCCACCCCGTCAAATCCCGCGACGCCGCCCCGATGGGCGTCTGGATTCTCGCCGGGTCCTGGGCCGCACAGAACGGCACCGACGGGTGGGTGCCAGAGGACGAGCTCGACCGCTTCGACAGCGAGTGGAAGCCACTAGTTCACCGCCTCGTCCGCGCCGGTTACTGGTGGCCCCACAAGCGCAACGACGAACCGGGCTACGGGTTCAACGACTGGCACGACTACAACGACCCAGCCGGGGCGGCATCCAAGGCCGGATCGTTCGGGAATCACGTCCGCTGGCACGTCAATGAGGGGCGCGTCGAGCCCGAGTGTGAGCACTGCCCGACCGAGCCGGACGAGGCGGAAGAACCGCCTGACAATCACCTCAATATCGCACCCGAATCGGGGGGCGATCGGGGGGCGATATCGCACCCGATCGGGGGGGGAATCGGGGGGGCGATCGCTCTACCCGAACCCGAACCCCTACCCGAACCCGAACCCGAACCCGTCCCGAACCCGGAAAAACCTTCGTCCGACAAGTCGGACCAACCAGACCCCGCCGCGCGCGGTCGCTCGGACGTAGAACGCCTCGATGCGGCCGTTCACGGATTCGAGGCAAAGGATCGCTTCGACGAGTTCTGGGATGCCTACGGCAAGAAGATCAAGCGCGCCGACGCCGAGAAGAAGTGGGCCAAGGCACTCCGCAAGGCCGACGCCGACCGGATCATCTCGGCCGCTGCCGCCTATGTCGCCCACGAGCGGGCCAACAACGAGGGCGGGCGCTACATCGCAGACCCGTCCACCTGGCTCCACGGCGAGAGGTGGCGGGACGAGCGCTCAGACCTGCCCGTCCCGAAGACCCGCGTGCAAGAGCACCTGACCCTCGTTCAACAGCTCGCAGCCGAGGAAGCCGCAGCCGACCGGACCATTCCCGAGATTGGACAACGCCGATGACGGACGACTGCCAAGCCGTGTGCTGGATGGACGAGTGGGCGCGCGATGCGGAGTGCTCGCTGCCCCCAGGCCACCAAGGGAAGCACTGGGATCAGTTTGAAGGGTGGGAGTGGTGAAGCCCACCGAAGCCGCCGCGCTGCTCACCATCGCCGCCGCCTACGACAACCGGAAGCCTGACCCCGACGCCGCGAAGGCGTGGGCGATGGCGCTCGACGGCCTCCGATTCGAGGACTGCCGGCAGGTCGTAGTCGAGCACTACCGGACCAGCCGCGAGTGGATGATGCCGGTCGACGTCATCGGCGGAGTCAAGCGACTGCGGCACCAGCGCATCCTCGCGTTCGGTCCCTACGACGTGCCGAGTGGCCTCAGTGATGCCGAGTACTCGCGCTTCATCACCGACACGAACCGCCGCATCGGTGATGGCGAGTTGACCAGCCCCGACCAACTGCCGCGCGTCGAACTTGTGGCGCGAGACGTGACGGCCGAGCTCGGCCAAGCGGGCACGTCGATCCGCGAGGACAACGCCGCCGCAGTCAAGGCCGCTCGGGCAGCCGCCGCGAACGCACGCCGAGCAGCCCAGGCCGCACGCAAGCCGGAGCCCGAGCCGCTACTGGCGCCCGAGGACCACAGCCGCGAGCCCGAACCCGCTGCGTTGGCGGCAACCACCACCACCGAGGAGAGCGCCGATGTCTAACACCGCAACCCGACCCCACGGCGGCCACTGCGCCCAACAGATCCAGTGCCCCAACGCGTGTGCGTGCGGTGCCGAGGTGCGCGAGGAACTTGGGCAGGGGGCGACGACGTGAGCGGGTTGCCTTGCCGCGACTGTGGCCCCGGCTACCGCATCGGTGGCGACGGCTGCCGACATAACACCTACCAGCCCGAGGTCGGCGAGGAGGGCGTCTGCCGGACCTGCGCCGAGCCGATCTGGTGGGAGACCGGCGAGATCGGCCACCGCGAAACTCTCGGCTGGTCCGACCGGATCAAGCGTGGTGGCGACTCGGTCGTCTGCTTCAAGGCGGTCGGCTATCGACACGTGCCGATGGGTGGCCGTGAAGCAGCCATCTACGCGGCCGGGTTCAAGGCTGGGCAGGAGGCGGCCCAATGACCGACGACCGCACCGCCACCCACGCGGCCTACCGCGATGCCGTCGACCTGGCGCTGGTCGGCAGCGTTTACGTCGCCATCGGGGTTGCGCGGCTGGAGTTGCTTGCCAACGAGGGGGGGAGTTGATGAGTGAGACGACGACCAAGAGCTGCCACTGGAACGGCGAGCAGCGCGTCACCAGCGGGCACGTGCGCGACTGCAACGCGTCGGGCTGCGAAGGCTGCCATCCGTGCCGCGAAGACCACTGCCGATGTGGCCGACACCTGCGCAACAGCGAACCGCTCACCTGCGCCAAGTGCGTCGGCAAAGTCCGGTTCAACCTGACCCGCATCGGCGACCTGTGCCGCCTCGCACCACTCGCGGCCACCGAGGGTGGCGTCGACTCGGCACCAGCAATCCTGGCAGGGCCCGTCCCCGAGCACTCCACGCACGCCGCACGCCGAACGTGGGCCTACGGCGGCGGGCTCTGCCAATGCCTCGACTGCCCCGACCGACGACCAGCCGCTGAAGGGCCGATCTGCAAGAAGGCGACCACCTGCCTACACCACGTCTGCCGCCGCAGGACGTGGCGCCCCACGTGCCCCGGACTCTCCGACTGGCTCGAGTACGCCGACGACGAGCAGCACCCGCTCTGGGTACTCGGGACCTGGGACATGCTGATCGCCGAACACCTCGACCACACCCGCCGCAACCGCGTCACCATCACCGGGGCCGTGTCGTACCTGGCTGCGAACCTGACCTACCTCGCCCAGGACACCGACTTCGCATTCGACGAGCTCGCGCGGGAGGTTGGCACCTGCGTCAGCCACGTCGAGAAGGTCATGGGAGTGGCGCCCTACGTGCAACGCGGCGCACCCTGTCCGGCCTGTCGTGACGCCGGCCGACCATCGAAGCACCTCGAGCGGGAGTACGCCCCAGGCCAGGCCGACGATGCCCTCGACGTGTGGACCTGTCCCACGAAAGCGTGCGGCAAGACCTACGAGCCCGACGAGTACGCCAAGTCGGTCTACGTGGACTACCTCGGCAATGCAGACAAGCTGACCGCCGCGCAGATGTTGGCTCAGTACCGCGTCGCCGAGGGCACGCTGCGCCGCTGGGCCAACGGATGGACCGACGGGCGCGGTGTCTGGCACGCGCCAACCGTGCGCAAGCACGGGTACGACGGACAGCGACGGCAGCTCTACGACGTCGGCGACACGTTGCGAATGCGGGGCAGTGACGCGGCGTGAGTGGTACCGTGAGCGCTGAGCGGGCAGAAGTGTTCCCGCTGTCAGCGCCGCCAAGGTCACCGACCGGGCGGCGTTCGTCGTCTCGGTCCAGCCTCGGCCGCAGGGCTTCGGTACGTGTAGCGGCCAAACCTCTGCCCGTTGCCGCCGCGGAGTGCGCACGGAGGGACCGCGACGACAGCGGGTTCAGGGGAGGCTGGCATGCACTTCGTTGTGATCGCTGACGACGCACGTCGGGCCGACATCGAGACCGCGATGGCCACCCTGACCGAGAAGGCCCACCGCGCCTGCATCGCCTCGACCCTGCGCGAGATCCGCGAGGACCAGGACGAGCTGGTCGACCTGTGGCTCAAGGCTTCGGCGTGAGCACCGGACGAAGCACCACAACCCGAGACCGCGACCGTCGTGCCATTGCCCGCACCAAGCCACCGTGTGGGATCTGCGAGCAGCCGATCGACTACACGCTGAAGTCTCCAGACCCCATGTCGTTCGAGGTGGACCACGTCATCGCCGTGAACAACGGCGGGACCGACACGCTGGAAAATAAGCAGGCATCCCACCGGGCATGTAATCGCGCGAAGTGGGACCGGCTTGCTGAGACGCTTGGACCGAGGACGTTCGTCACGGACCGCTCGTGGTGACCCCGGGCGGGTGACCCTTTGGGCCCTTGGGCGTCGCCCA
>Ga0299914_10002017_pt1 | contig 13794 bp, 13 predicted proteins | sample RVTome_10_FD_201361 | JGI IMG/M metagenome (GOLD analysis project Ga0299914, IMG submission 201361) | Soil microbial communities from uranium-contaminated site in the Upper Colorado River Basin, Wyoming, United States - RVT153D57 (version 2) ...
CACCCCGCCCGAAGGCGTGTGGATACCCGATCAGGGCGTCGCACCCTATCGCGGCCGTGGGTAAACTTATCCCCGCGCCCGCCCCTCATGCGATGATGGTGAGTGGTTCGCGCGTTTCACCAGACGGTCGATGGCGATCAGCTCGGCGAGCAGAGGCTCAAGGTCGCGCAGCGGAAGCATATTGGGCCCGTCGGAAGGGGCGCGGTCGGGGTCCTGGTGCGTCTCGAGGAAGATTCCGGCGACACCCACCGCCACCGCGGCGCGCGCCAACACCGGCACGAAGCGCCGCTCGCCCCCGCTAGACGCCCCCTGCCCCCCCGGCTGCTGCACCGAATGGGTGGCGTCGAAGATCACCGGCGCGCCCGTCTCGGCGAGAATGGGCAGCGCACGCATGTCGGAGACGAGAGTGTTGTAACCGAAGGACGCGCCGCGCTCGGTGACCAGCACGTTCGGGTTGCCGGCGCTAAGCAGCTTGGCGACCACGTGGCGCATGTCCCAGGGCGCCAGGAACGGCCCCTTCTTGACGTTGACCGGCTTTCCGGTCCGCGCCGCGGCGAGCAGGAGGTCGGTCTGGCGGCAGAGAAAGGCCGGGATCTGCAACATATCCACGGCCTTGGCGACACCAGTGCATTGCGTGGGCTCATGCACATCGGTGACGACGGGAAGGCCAAGGCTCTCCCTGATTTCGGCGAAAATGGGCCCCGCCTCGGCCAGCCCCAGCCCGCGAACGCCCGTCGCACTGGTACGGTTGGCCTTGTCGAAGGAGGATTTGTAGACCAGCCCGACCCCGAGCCGGCCGGCGATCTCTTTCAGCGCCCCGGCCGTTTCCAACGCGTGCGCGCGCGACTCCAGCACACAAGGCCCGGCGATCACGGTAAGCGGCAACTCGTTACCGAAGCGCACCTGACCCACCGTTACGGTGGCGCTCGGCGCGGGCTTCATGGCTTCGTTCATGGGCGGACCATGGGCCGGCCGTTCGCAAGCGTCAACTTGCCCGCGGCTTCCCTGACACGCTTCAAACACCTATCAACGGTAAAGTTGCGCTTGAGCAAGAGATCACAAGATCCTGATATATCATGCATAACAGACACGGTTTCTCGGGCAATGCTCCGGCCACGGAGCGCCGGTCTCTATTCTCGACCGTAGCGGTCTGCCATCATCGCGGGTTCCAAAGGGGGGAAGCATATGAACAAAGCTATCGCTAAATTTATCGGGACGTTTGCTCTGGTGCTGGTCGGATGCGGCGCCGCCGTCATCGCCAGCATGGGCAGCGGCCCGACATCCATCGACATTCTCGGTATTGCCGCCGCCTTCGGCTTCACCCTCGTGGCCATGGCCTACGGCATCGGCCAGATTTCAGGCTGCCACATCAATCGGGCGGTGAGCTTCGGCGTGATGGTCGCCGGCCGCATGACCATGTCCGATTTCGTGACCTATGTGATCGCACAGGTGCTCGGCGCCATCGCCGGCGCTCTGGTGCTCTATCTCATCCTGACGGGCAAGGCCTCGGGTTGGGGCGGATCGCTCGGCCAGACCGGCTGGGGACCCGGCGTGTTCGGCGAATTCAACACGGCATCGGCCTTCATCTTCGAGATGGTCGCCACCTTCCTGTTCCTGGTTTGCATCCTCGGCGTCACCCAGAGAGGCGCGCCGGTCGGACTTGCCGGACTCGCCATCGGGCTCGCGCTGATCGCCATTCACCTCATCGGCATCAACATCAGCAACGCCTCGGTCAACCCGGCCCGTTCGTTCGGTCCGGCCCTGGTGGGCGTGGGGTCAAATCCCGAGGCGTTGGCGCAAATCTGGCTGTTCATCCTCGCGCCGATCGGCGCGGGTGGGGCCGGCTATCTGTTCAAGTCGGGCCTCCCGACCGGCGACGATGTCATTCCGGTCCGTGGCGGCGGCCGGGGGAGACCCGCCGCGGCGCCGGGCGCGTCCGCTCCGCGCAAACGGCGCTGACAATCGAGATCGGCAGAGCCGGCTAAACCAGCCGGCTCTGCTCCACCGCGGCGCCGATGAAGGAGGCGAAGAGCGGGTGTGGCTCGAAGGGCCGCGATTTCAGCTCGGGGTGGAACTGCACGCCGATGAACCAGGGATGGTCGGGACGTTCTACGATCTCCGGCAAGAGCCCATCCGGCGAGAGACCTGAAAAGCGCAAGCCCGCGGCTTCGAGCCTGTTGCGGTAGCGCGTGTTCACCTCATAGCGATGGCGGTGCCGCTCGGAGATACGGGTCGTGCCGTAAATTTCAGCGGCCTTGCTCCCCCCGGCAAGCACGGCCTCATAGGCGCCGAGCCGCATGGTGCCGCCCAGATTGCCGTTCCGCTCGCGCGTCTCCAGCTCCGCGCCCTTCATCCATTCGGTCATGAGGCCGATCACCGGCTCGTCGGTCGGGCCGAACTCGGTCGAGCTCGCGCCTTCGATGCCGGCGTCGCGTGCGGCTTCGATCACCGCCATTTGCATGCCGAAGCAAATGCCGAAATATGGCACGCCGTGAGTACGAGCAAAACGCGCGGCCTGGATCTTGCCTTCGGAGCCGCGCTCGCCGAATCCACCAGGGACGAGGATGCCGTTGACGTCCTCGAGATAGGCAGCCACGTCCCGACCCTCGAACGTTTCGGAAGGAATCCATTCGAGGTTGACTTTCACCTTGTTGGCGATACCGCCATGGATCAGCGCCTCGTTAAGCGATTTGTAGGCGTCCTTGAGGCCGGTGTATTTGCCGACAATGGCCACGGTCACCTCGCCATCGGGATCGGCGATGGTCTCGGCGATCTCGCGCCAGCGCGCGAGGTCGGGCTCCGGCGCGTTGGTGATGCCGAACGCCGCCAGCACCTCGCGGTCGAGCCCTTCGGTATGATAGGCGATCGGCACATCGTAGATGCTTTGCACGTCGAGCGCCTGGATCACCGCCTCGGGGCGCACATTGCAGAACAACGCGATCTTGCGCCGCTCGTCGCGCGGCAGCCTCCGGTCGGTGCGGCAGAGTAGTACGTCGGGCTGAATGCCGATCGAGCGCAGCTCCTTCACCGAATGCTGCGTCGGCTTGGTCTTGAGCTCGCCGGCGCTCGGAATGAACGGCACCAGCGTCAGATGGATAAAGGCGGTCGAGCCGCGCGGCAGCTCGTTGCCGAGCTGTCGGATGGCCTCGAAGAAGGGCAGACCCTCGATGTCGCCGACCGTACCGCCGATCTCGCACAGCACGAAATCGACGCCCTCGTTGCCGGTGGTGATGAACGCCTTGATGGCGTCGGTGACGTGGGGAATGACCTGGACGGTCGAGCCGAGATAGTCGCCGCGCCGCTCCTTGGCGATGATCTCCTGATAGAGCCGCCCGGTGGTGATGTTGTCGGCCTGGCTCGCTGGGCGTCCGGTGAAACGCTCGTAATGGCCGAGGTCGAGATCGGTCTCGGCGCCGTCGTCGGTGACGAACACCTCGCCGTGCTGATAGGGACTCATGGTTCCCGGATCGACATTGAGATAGGGATCGAGCTTGCGCAGGCGGACGCTAAATCCACGCGCCTGAAGCAATGCGCCGAGCGCTGCCGAAGCGAGCCCCTTGCCAAGTGAGGAAACCACGCCGCCGGTAATGAAGACGTACCGCGTCATGGGCCTCGACCATACACCGAGTCCGTGGCCAGGCGTAGCCTAAACAGAGGCCCGCGACTTTTTAGGCTTCTATTCCGACTGGGGGGCTTGCGGTGCGGCTGGAACTGGGGGCGCTGTGGGGGCAGCGGGAGCCGGCGCGCTTGGGATCTGAAGCGGCGCGAGGCCCCCTTCGCCGGCCGGCAGGATCGTTGACGGTGCGCGCTGCTGGCTTGCCAGAATCGACAAAGCCAGGCTGGTGACAAAGAAACAGGCGGCAAGAATGGCCGTGGTCTTGGTGAGCGCATTGCCGGCGCTGCGGCCGGTCATGAAGCCTCCGCCGCCACCGCCGCCCCCGATGCCGAGCGCGCCCCCTTCGGAACGCTGGAGCAAGACGACGCCGACAAGCGCCACGGCGATCATGACGTGAATCAGAAGAATAACAGTGCTCATGGAGTGGCCTTGGTTTCGGAGGGCGCTGTCTTATCCGAATCCGCCACGGTTTGGCTAGGCCTGGTTTCGGCGGCCGCGTCGAGCACCGGCTTGCGATCCGGCAAAGGCGTTCCTGTCTCGGCGGTCGTGATTGTCGCAGGCGCGGTACTATCGGCCGGCGCAGCGGCGACTACTGGCACAGGCGGCTTGCGGTCGGGCAACGGCGGTAGCGGTGGCCACACAATCTTTATGCCACCGGTGCGGCAACGGAACATCACCGATTCCTCGACCGTCAGATACTGCCGCACCTGCTCGATTTTATCAGGATCCAGATGCGCCTTCACCCAGTCCGGACCCCGCGAGAGCGCGTCCCGCACGTCCCGAGTCAGCAATTTTTTCTGCTCGACCTTGAGTTTGTCGCATGCCTCCTTGTCAAACGGACCCGCAGGCGCACTCACGCTTAACGATGCCGCCGCGCATGCGGCAAGCGGCATCACGGCGATGAGGCGCAGCAACGACATTATGGCTCCCGCGGAAAACCGTTCCCCCTGCTGCAAAGCAGCAAGACCAGAATGGCGAAAAATGCCCGGTTTGCCAACCCTATGCACGTAGTTTTGCGTACGGTTAAGCAGCATTTCCGCCCCGATAGGCGGATACTATGGCGTAGAATTCGTCAGCTACCAGGCTCGCGCCCCCAACTAGCGCTCCGTTCACGTCCTTCACGGAAAGAAGCTCCTTAGCATTGGCGGGTTTGACTGAACCACCATAAAGGATACGCATGCGATCGGCTTCGCGCGGAGCGAGCAATTGGCCGAGCTCAGTGCGAATGAAGCCATGCACTTCCGACACATCTTCAGAGGTCGGCGTCAGCCCTGTGCCGATCGCCCAGACCGGCTCATAGGCGATCACGGTATTGGTGGCGCGCGCTCCTTCAGGTACCGATCTGCGCAGTTGACGCTTCACGATCTCCAATGTTTCGCCGTCACGCCGTTCTTTCTCGGTTTCGCCGACGCAGATGATGGCGGTAAGGCCGGCGCGATGCGCAGCTTCAGCCTTGGCACGGACCAGCGCGTCGGTCTCACCGTGGTCGGTCCGCCGCTCGGAATGTCCGACGATGACAGAAGAGGCACCCACATCGGCCAGCATCTCGGCGGAGATGTCGCCAGTATGCGCACCTGACGGCAGCGGATGACAGTCCTGGGCGCCGAGAGCGATCGTGCCGCCCCTCAAGGCCCAGCGTGCCTGCGCAAGGAGCGTCGCAGGTGGGCAGACAAGCACGTCGGCCTCTAACGCCGGCTCGCTCGCCAGGCGATCTTTCAACGCCTGAAGCTCGGCGAGCTGCGCGGTCAGGCCGTTCATCTTCCAGTTCCCGGCGACCAGCGGCCTGATGGTGGTCACGTCCCCTCCTCTGCTTCCTTACGGCCCAGGGCCCGTCATTAAGGAATCGCTTTTAGCATTTATGCCAAGGCATTGGACGGTAAGGCCTGCCTTGCCGGGATGGCGCCTGCTCCCTATGATGAAGGGGCCGCGCAGGAATGTCCAAGCATCGGACGCCCGCGCGGCTTTGGCAAATGGCGATTGAAAGGGTTTCGCGGCGTGGCACTCGATACATTACGCAAAGGGACGGCAAGGATATTAGGCCTGATCCTCGTTGGCCTCCTGGTGATCAGCTTCGCGGTCTGGGGGATCGCCGATGTGTTCACCGGCTATGGCGCCCAGACCCTGATCCGCGTCGGCGATACCCAGCTCAATTCGCAAGATTATATGCGCGCGCAGCAGGAAGTGCTCCGCGCCATGAGCGCACAAGCCGGTAGGAGCCTCAGCCTGCAAGAGGCGCGCGCCCTCGGTCTCGATGCAAGGGTGCTTGAGCGGCTGGTCGGTGGTGCCGCCGTGGACACCCACGCCAAGCATCTCGGTCTTGCCGTCAGCGACGCAGCCCTGCTCGACCAGATCATGAAGGACCCGGCCTTCAAGGACGGGCTGGGCAATTTCAGTCCGGCCGCTTTCGCCCAGGCTTTACGTAACGTCGGGCTGAACGAGCAGGGTTATCTCCACTCGATGCGCGAAACCAATTTGCGCCGGCAGCTTCTCACCACCATCGGCGAAGTGGCGGAAAGCCCCAAAGTCCTGCTCGATGCGCTCAACCGTTTCAATAGCGAGACGCGTATACTGCGCTACGTCCTCGTGCCGGAAAGCGCCGCCGGGACCGTCAGCGAGCCGATCGAGGAAGACCTCAAGCGCTATTACGACAACAACCAGGCCAAGCTCACGCAGCCAGAGTATCGCAAGCTCGGCATTCTTGCCGTCACGCCGGAGACCGTCAAAGACCAGGTCAACATCACCGAGAACGATCTCAAGGCGACCTATGAGGCGACCAAGGAGCAGCTCGGTTCACCCGAACGCCGTCAACTGGAGCAGATCGCCTTTCCCGACAACGACGCCGCCAAGTCCGCTTACGAAAAGATTCAGTCGGGCACCGACTTCGTCGAAATCGCCAAGACGCAGGGCCTCAACGAAAGCGACATCGATCTCGGCAAGGTCACGCGCGGCGAACTTGCCGATCCGGTCATCGCCGAAGCCGCCTTCAGTCTCGAAAAGGACAATGTCAGCGAGCCGATCACCGGCAAGCTTGGAAGCGTCGTGCTGCTGCGCGTTACCGCCATCGAGCCGGGTAAATCCTTGACCTATGAAGAGGCCAAGGCCGATATCGAGAAGAAGCTCCTGAAGGACCGCGCGGGCGGCGCCATCTTCGATATGCACGACAAGATCGAGGACGAGCTTGCCTCCGGCGCGCAGCTCGCGGAGATCGCCGACAAGCTCAAGCTCACTTATCAGTCCATCGATCAGGTTGACCGGCAGGGCAAGCAGCCCGACGGATCGACGGTTACCTTGCCGGCACAAAAAGAACTGCTGAACGCCGCCTTCGCCACGGATACAGGTGTCGAGAATGACCCGATCGACGCCAAGGATGAAGGGGTGATCTGGTATGAGGTGTTGGGTATCACGCCGGAACAGCGCAAGCCGTTCGATCAGGTCAAGGATGAGGTGGCCAAGCTCTGGCGCACAGACGAGATGCGGAACCGCGCCGCCACATATGGACAGGAGTTGGTCGACAGCCTGACCGGCGGCAAGACGCTCGAAGATTTGGGCAAGGAGCTCAACACCGAAGTGCTAACCAGCGATGCGCTGAAGCGGGACGGCATAACGGTGAATGTGCTTCCGCCCACTGTGACGCAGGCCTTCACTCTGCCCGAGGGCGGTTACGGCTCGGCCGCATCGGGCATCGGTGAGGGGCGGATCGTCTTCAAGGTGGATAAGGTGAACCCACCCACCACGCTCCAGGAGAACGAGATTACACGCCTCAAGCAGCAGATCGGTCTCCTGATCAGCGAAGACGCGATCGCCGAATATTTCAGCGCGCTGGAAAGCCGTTATGGCGTGAGCATCAATGAGCAGGCTCTCGTCAAGCTCGTGGGCGGCGGCGACGAGCCATGAGCCCTGCTCCGGCCAATGTGACGCCCTTGCCGCAAAAGGGTGCGTCCCACCCGATCGCGCCGGACTTCCCCACCTTCGCGCGCCTATACGACGAAGGCCTGCCGCAAGTGGCATGGACGCGCCTCGTGGCCGATCTTGAAACGCCGGTCTCGGCCATGCTCAAGCTCGCGCATGAGCGGCCTAACAGCTTTCTCCTGGAATCGGTCGAAGGCGGCGCCGCGCGCGGCCGCTACTCCATCATCGGCTGCGAACCCGATCTCATCTGGCGCGCCAATGGGAGCGCGGCCGAGCTGAACCGTGCGCCTCAATCGAACCCCGACGTGTTCGCGCCGCAGTCTCTGCCGGCGCAGGCCTCGCTGCGCGCACTGCTTGCCGAATCCGCAATTGCATTGCCGCCGGAGCTTCCGCCCATGGCCGCCGGCATTTTCGGCTATATGGGCTACGACACGGTGCGCCTCATCGAGCATCTGCCCGGCGGGAAGCCTGATTTCCTCAAGCTGCCGCACAGCATTCTAGTGCGGCCCACCCTGATCGTGATCTTCGATAGCGTGAAGGACGAGATGACCGTGGTGACGCCGGTGAGGCCCGCGCCAGGCGTCAGCGCCAAGGCCGCCTATGCGCGTGCGGCCGAGCGGCTGAACTCTGGGCTCGAGCGGCTGGATCAGCCTCTGCCGCATGCGGGCGAGCCGGACACGACCGCGCCACATCCGGAGCCAAAGGCGACCACACCGCCCGAGGCCTATATGGCGAAGGTCGAGCGCGCCAAGGAGTACATCGCCGCGGGCGACATTTTCCAGGTGGTGCTAAGCCAGCGCTTCGAGGCGCCGTTCGCGCTGCCCTCCTTCGCGCTCTATCGAGCGCTTCGCCGGGTCAACCCGTCGCCTTTCCTCTACTACCTCAATTTCGGTGATTTCGCCGTGGTGGGCTCGAGCCCCGAGATCCTGGTACGCGTGCGCGACGGCAAGGTCACCATCAGGCCGATCGCCGGCACGCGTCCGCGCGGGCAGACACCCGAACAGGACAAGGCGCTCGCCAAGGAGCTGCTCTCAGACACCAAGGAACGCGCCGAGCATCTCATGCTGCTCGATCTCGGCCGCAACGATACCGGGCGTGTCGCCGAGGTCGGCAGCGTGCGCGTAACTGACTCGTTCTTCTTGGAGTATTACAGCCAGGTCATGCATATCGTGTCGAATGTCGAGGGTAAGCTAGCCGCAGGCTTCGATGCGGTCGATGCCCTGATGGCCGGTTTCCCGGCCGGCACCGTGTCGGGCGCGCCGAAAGTGCGTGCCATGGAGATCATCGACGAACTGGAAGACGAGGCGCGCGGGATCTATGCCGGCTGCGTCGGCTATTTCTCCGCCGATGGCGAGATGGATAGCTGCATCGTGCTGAGGACATCGGTGGTAAAGGACGGCACCATGTATGTGCAGGCCGGTGCCGGCATCGTCGCCGATTCCGTGCCCGAGCGCGAGCAGGCCGAATGCGTGAGCAAGGCTGGCGCCTTGTTCCGTGCCGCGGACGAGGCTGTACGTTTCGCCGCTCGCGCCAAGCGTGGCCAATAGCGCATCGCCCATTTCGATGCTCACGCTCAGCCTCCTCCGCCACGCAAAATCGAGCTGGACCAATCCCACACTGCCCGATCGCGAAAGACCGCTTAACAAGCGCGGGCAGGAAGATGCGCCGCGGATGGGCAAGGCCATGGCTGAACGCGGCATCGATCCCGAGCTTGTGCTCTGCTCCTCGGCGCGGCGCACCCGCGACACGCTTGACTTGGTCCTGCCGGAACTCAGGATCGAGCCGAAAGTCGTCTACGAGGACGCCCTGTATCACGCGAGCCCCGCGGAGATGCTTCAGATGGTGCACGAAATTCAGCCGGGCGCGAGCCGCGTCCTGCTGGTCGGCCATAATCCTGAGCTCCAGGCGCTGGCGCTCGACCTCACCGGCTCGGGGCCAAAGCATTTTCGCGACCGCCTCAGGGAGAAATATCCGACCGCGGCGCTGGCGGTGATCAACTTCGCCAGCGGGCTGTGGAGCAATGTGGCGGTGAATAGCGGTACCCTGAACCTGTTCCTCGCGCCACGCGACCTGCGAGCCTAATCACCCCGGCGGTCCTTGACGGCCTATTGGCCCCGGGCGTAACACCACGCTCATGCTGACCCTTATCGATAATTACGACAGCTTCACCTACAACCTCGTTCATTTCCTTGGGGAATTGGGCGCGAGCTGCCGCGTTTACCGCAATGACAAGATCACCGTGGATGAGGTCCTTACGGAAGCGCCAGAGGCCATCGTGCTGTCGCCGGGGCCCTGCGATCCGGACCGCGCCGGTATCTGCCTCGACCTGATCGCGCGCGCGGGGCCGGTCGTGCCGATCCTCGGCGTGTGCCTTGGGCATCAGGCCATCGGCCAGGTCTATGGCGGTCGCGTGGTGCGCGCGCCTACGCTGATGCACGGCAAGCTCTCGAAGGTGCATCATACCGGCAAAGGCGTGTTTGCCGGGCTGGCGCAGGACTTCTCCGCCACGCGCTATCACTCGCTGGTCATCGAGCGCGACAGCCTGCCTGACGAGCTTGAGATCACCGCTGAGACGGCAGACGGCGTGATCATGGGCGTGCAGCACAAGCGCTATCCCGTGCATGGGGTGCAGTTCCACCCCGAGAGCATCGCCTCGGAGCATGGCCATCAGCTGCTCGCCAATTTCCTCGATCTCGCCCGCGTCGGACGCGCGCGCGGATCGGCGCCAAGAGAAGCGGCCAGTGTCCTCTAGCCCCGTGCTTGCCGAGACGGCGCGCTTAGCGGATCTCGGCGCGGCCATCCGCAAGGTGGCGACTGGCGAAAGCCTCAGCCAGATTGAAGCCGCCGACGCATTCGAGACCATCATGTCTGGCGCCGCTACCGACGCGCAGATCGGCGCGCTGCTGATGGCCATGCGCCTTCGGGGGGAAACCATAGAGGAGATCGCCGGAGCGGCCCGCGCCATGCGCGCCCGCGCGCTGCCGGTACGTGCGCCGGAAGGGGCCATCGACACCTGCGGCACCGGTGGCGACGCCAAGGGCACGCACAATATCTCCACTACCGTCGCCTTCGTGGTGGCGGGTGCCGGCGTTCCGGTCGCAAAGCACGGCAACCGATCGATTTCCTCTCGTTCCGGCTCGGCGGATGTGCTGACGGCGCTCGGCGTGAATATCGAATGCGGGCCCGAAACCATTGCCCGCTGCATGGAAGAATGCGGGCTCGGTTTCATGTTCGCACCCGCCCATCACCCGGCCATGCGCCATGTCGCCCATGTGCGCAAGGAGCTCGGCACCCGCACCATCTTCAATCTGCTTGGTCCGCTGGCTAACCCAGCAAGCACCAAATACCAGGTGGTCGGCGTGTTCGCCGAGGAATGGGTTGAGCCGGTGGCCAATGTGCTTGGGCTCTTGGGCGTCGAACGTGCCTGGGTGGTTCATGGCGCCGATGGCCTGGACGAGCTGACCACCACCGGCATCAGTCATGTCGCGGCGCTCGACGCCGGCAAGGTCATGACCTTCAAGGTTTCGCCCAAGAATGCCGGGCTGCCCGAGGCGAAGCCCGAAGATCTGACCGGCGGGGACGCGGCGGAGAACGCCGCCCACCTCCGTGCCGTTCTGCAAGGAAACCAGGGCCCGCTGCGCAACATTGTCCTGCTCAATGCGGCGGCGGCGCTGCTCGTCGCCGGCAAAGCCAAGAGCCTGCGCGGGGGCGTGGCGCTCGCGGAGGAGTCCATCGACAGCGGCAAGGCGAAAGCCGTGCTCGATGCGCTGGTCAAGCTCAGCCATGATAAGGTTTGAGCCATGGCTCAGGTGCTCGATAAAATTCTAAGCTACAAGCGCCAAGAGGTTGAAAGCGCTAAGGAAGCACTTCCTGCCAAGACGCTACGGGCTGAGGCGAAAGCGGCTTCCCAGGTACGTCCCTTCGCCGCGGCCTTGCGGTCTCGCCTCGGCCAGGGGGCGTTCGCCCTAATAGCCGAGATCAAGAAGGCGAGCCCGTCCAAAGGGCTGATCCGCGCCGATTTTGATCCCGCGGCCTTGGCGCAGGCTTATGAAACGGGAGGTGCCGCCTGCCTATCGGTGCTGACCGACACCCCCTCTTTCCAGGGACATCCCGACTATCTCGCCGCCGCCCGCGACGCCACGCGCCTGCCGGTGCTACGCAAGGATTTCATGATCGATCCCTATCAAGCGCTGGAATCCCGCGCCCTCGGTGCCGACTGCATCCTCATCATCATGGCCGCAGTCGACGATGCTACGGCCTGCGATCTGGCGCAGACCGCGACCGATCTCGGCATGGACGTGCTAGCCGAGGTGCATGACGAGGCCGAGCTTGACCGCGCGCTTCGCCTCGACACGAGGCTGATTGGCATCAATAACCGCGACCTCAAGAGTTTTGCCACCAGCCTTGACGTCACCGAGCGCCTCGCCCCGCTTGTGCCCTCTGACCGCATCGTCATTGCCGAAAGCGGTATCTTCACCCATGCAGACCTGTCGCGATTGGAGGCGTGTGGCGTGCGCGCTTTCCTCGTGGGCGAGAGCCTGATGCGGCAAAAGGATGTCGCTAATGCCACGCGCGTGCTGCTCACCGGCGCTCCTGCAATTGCCGAGGCGGCGTCATGAGCGCGCGCCTCAGCCATCTCGACGACAAGGGCGAGGCGCGCATGGTCGATGTTTCGGCCAAGGACGTGACGGCCCGCACGGCCATCGCCGAGGGCTTCGTCGCCATGGCGCCTGAGACGCTCGATTTGATCCTGGCCGGCAACGCCCCCAAGGGCGACGTGCTGGCGACCGCCCGCATCGCCGGCATCATGGCGGCCAAGCGGACATCCGAGTTGATCCCGCTCTGCCATCCCCTCCCCTTGACGCAAGTGACCGTCGATTTCGAGCCGTCGCGCGATCCGCCGGGCCTTCGCGTCGAAGCGCACGCCAAGGTCGACGGCAAGACCGGGGTAGAGATGGAAGCGCTGACCGCGGTCTCGATCGCTTGCCTAACGATTTACGACATGTGCAAGGCGGTCGATCGCGCCATGTCGTTCTCAGGCATTCGCCTGATCGAAAAGACCGGCGGCCGCTCCGGCCATTTCCAGGCGCCTCCGCCCCGCGCCAGACGCTGATGGCTTTGTTATCTGTGGCCGAAGCGCTGGCGCGCGTGATCGAGGGGCTTGAGCCTCTGGAAACGGAGCGCGTGCCTCTCGATCAGGCCGGCGGCCGCGTGCTGGCGAAGGACCTCACCGCCCGCCTCACCCAGCCGCCTTTTGATGCTTCAGCCATGGACGGCTATGCGGTCCGCGCGCGCGACGTGGCGCAGCTTCCGGCAACGCTGAAATTGGTCGGCGAATCCGCAGCCGGCGCGGGCTTTGAGGGGCGGGTGGGAGCCGGGCAAGCGGTGCGCATCTTCACCGGCGCGCCGGTGCCCAAAGGCGCCGACACCATCGTCATTCAAGAGGATACCGTCACTACCAATGACGCGGTCCTTATCAAGGACGCGGCGCCGGGACGCCACATCCGCCCGCGCGGGCAGGACTTCAAGAAGGGTGAGACATTGTTGTCCGCCGGCACCAGGCTCGGCCCGCGCGAGCTGATGCTCGCCGCCGCCATGAACCATGCCGAACTGCCGGTCCGCCGAAGGCCGAAGATAGCCATCCTCGCTACCGGCGACGAAGTGATGCCGGTGGGAACGGAACTTGCCGCGGATCAGATTGTCTCATCGGTGCCTTACGGGCTTGCGGGCCTGATCGCGGCGCGCGGCGGCGAAGCCATGAACCTTGGCATCGCCAAGGACGAATTGGAGAGCATCGTCATGCTTGCCCGCACGGGCAGCGCCGCGGACATCCTTGTTACCATCGGCGGCGCTTCGGTCGGCGAGCGCGACCTCGTGGCCAGTGCGCTCAAGGCCGAAGGGCTCACGCTCGAGTTCTGGAAGATCGCCATGCGGCCCGGCAAGCCCTTGCTCTACGGTCGGATGGGTAGCCAGCGCCTGCTCGGACTCCCAGGCAATCCGGTCTCGGCGTTGGTCTGCGCCGAAGTGTTCCTGGTGCCGATGCTGAAGCGTCTACTCGGACTGAGTGATGAGTCGCGGCCTGAACCCGAAGCCGTGCTCGGCGAAGCGCTCGAGGCCAACGGCCCGCGCCAGCATTACATAATAGCCGTATCCGAGTGGCGGCCAGATGGGGAGCGGGTGGTGCGTCCCCTGCCCTCGCAAGATTCCTCGCTGGTGGCGGCACTGGCCCGCGCCGACTGCCTTATCCTACGGGCCCCCGAAGCACCTTC
>Ga0299914_10002019_pt1 | contig 13790 bp, 13 predicted proteins | sample RVTome_10_FD_201361 | JGI IMG/M metagenome (GOLD analysis project Ga0299914, IMG submission 201361) | Soil microbial communities from uranium-contaminated site in the Upper Colorado River Basin, Wyoming, United States - RVT153D57 (version 2) ...
CAAACTTGGCCTGCCCGTCGTTACGTCTCGTCATGGTGAAGGCAGCCGGAGCGAGCTTCGAGTCACATGCGTGCTTGGAACCTCTCGTCGATCGAACTCGCGCCTCTTGAAGTGGATCACAGGTCCTATCGGATGGCGATTGGCGTCGAGCATTTCTCAACCTACGAGGTGCTCATGACGTCAACCGCTGTGAAGTCCCTGTGCACGATCCGACGCCTGGCGGCCCATCTTCAGTCGACCTGCGGATGGCGGATCAGTCGCCCGAACCGCCATTGGTTCGGAGATGGAAGGGGACACTGGTGACGGCGATGCCCGCCTCTGCGGCCAGAATTCCCTTGATGGCCAGACCGGTCTGGTTGTGTAGAAATTGGGTGACCCGCCCTGGAACGATGAACTCGGGGATCACGGCGGAGATCAAGGTTCCGGGACTGGCAGCCCGTCTCCGATCACGGAGATATCTAACAAGCGGGCCAACGATGCTGCGATACGGACTGGGCACGACGACGAGCGGGAACTCGTAACCTGCCTCCGCCCATTGTCGCTCCAGCCGATCCCTTTGTGCCTGGTCGACATCGATGTGAATCGCAGTGACCGGTGGCCCAAGGCTCAGGGCGTAGGCGAGTGCCTCTCTGATCGGACGGGTCATGTCGGAGACGAGCACCACCTGTTCGATCTTGCGGGTCGGAACCCGGGGCAATTTGCTACGTCGGGAACGCACGGGAACATTGAGGTCGGTCACTACCACGCCGGGCTCGAAGAGCAGCCGCGACTTGATCGCGAGACTGTGGCGGTGAGCGAATGGGGCGAGGACCGACCGTGTGCGGACGCGGTCGGCGAGGATGACGGTGATTATTGCCTCGGGATGGGTGTTCCGCTCCTGACGGACCCGGCGAACGGCCCGTCTCGAGATCGAGTCTCTCTCACCGGGGATGATCTCCAGGGCGTGCCCGGGGTGGGCCGCATCCCACGTGTAGACGAGGTCGTCGGACGCCGGCTCCTCGGCATGCACACAGGTGACCGCATCGGCGTTGACCAACTCCGCATAGCGCAAAGCCCTGTCGGTTCCTTCGTCGTGATGTGCCACCAGGACGATCATCCTCGCCGGGCGAGGCTGGGCCTCGACCGGTACCAGTTTGAGCTGCGCCGCAACTCCCAGATAGTGGCGGCGAGTGCTCAGCATGAGACCGACCAGGATCGGCATCATGAGGATCACGATCCACGCCCCGTGAGAGAACTTGACCGTGGCCACGACAATCAACACCACTCCCGTGGTGAGGGCGCCGACCGTATTGATCGCTACCGACCGTCTCCACCCATGCTCTCTCGTCTTCAACCAGTGCCGCACCATCCCGGTCTGACTGAGCGTGAAGGCCGTGAAGACGCCCACGACGTAAAGCTGGATCAATCGGCTCACCTCCGCCTGGAACACGATCAGAAGCGCGGCGGCCACCAGCGCCAGGGTGATGATCCCGTTGGAGAAGACCAGACGGTCTCCCTTGTTCAAGTACTGCCGAGGCACCAGCTTGTGCCGCGCCAGGATGGCGGAGAGTCGGGGGAAGTCCTGGTAGGCGGTGTTGGCGGCCAGGATCAGGATCGCAGCCGTGAACACCTGTAGGAGGTAGAAGCCGAGGCCGCCGTCGAAGGCGGCTCGGCCGATTTGTGAGATCACCGTCCCGTGTTGGTCGATGGTGCCCTCCGAGATCCGAACATCGAACCACAGCGCCAGCGTCGAGATGCCGAGAAACATCGTGATCGAGATGGCACCCATGATTCCGAGCGTGGCGGCGGCGTTGTGCGCCTTTGGCTGTCGAAAAGCCTGTACTCCATTGGCGACGGCCTCGACACCGGTGAGAGCAGTGGATCCAGAGGCGAAGGCCCTGAGAATGAGGAAGAGCCCAATGACCGCCACCTCCGCCTTGAGATCCGCCCCCGACGAGATAGCGGTCGGGCACACACCGTCGAGACATTTGGCGAAGCCGACCACCAACATTGTCCCCACGGTTGCCACGAATAGATAGGTGGGGAGGGCAAACAAGGTCGAAGCCTCTTTGACCCCCCGCAGGTTGGCGATCGTCAACAGAGCCACGAAGCCGAGTGCGATCCCCAGCCGCCAGGGGATGAGAGTGGGCGCCGCCGACGTGATGGCGGCCACACCCGCTGCCACCGACACCGACACCGTCAACACGTAGTCGATCAACAACGCAGAGGCGGCCAATGCCCCAGTGCGGATGCCGATGTTGTCGTTGGCGACGATGAAGGCCCCGCCCCCATCTGGATAGGCCTTGATCGTCTGCCGGTAGGAGACGATGACGATCACGAGCAGCGCAGCGATGGCCAGGGAGATCGGGGTCAGCAGGGCGAACGCGGCCGTACCGGCGAGAGCCAACACCAGCATCGCCTCTTCGGTGGCATAGGCCACCGAAGACAACGGGTCGGAGGCGAAAACCGGTAGGGCCAAACGCTTGGGAAGGAGTTGGGCGTCCTCTTCGTGAGAGGCGAACGGCCTTCCGAAAAGCCTCCGCTTGAGATCTACTTCCGCCAGAACCCTCACCTCTTATAGGCCAACCGGGCTGCGCAGCACCAGGCGCCAGTCACCGTTCGGCGTTCCATGAGGTATTGCTAGCGCCGACCCTGCTCCTAGGAGAGAGTTCCTAACGCGTTCTTTGCGCGGCGACGACTGATCCTTCTGGCACCCCAACGCGGCCCCATGCATCGCCGAACATGCTCAAGAGACGGCGTGCTCCGGATCGGGAAGCTCAAATCGATACCCCATTCCCGGCTCAGTGATGAAGTAGCGGGGGGTACCCGGCTGAGGCTCCAGCTTCCGTCGCACCTGAGCCATGAAAACGCGCAGATAGTTGGTCTCCTCCCCGTATTGCGGCCCCCATACCTCACGCAGTAGCTGGGTCTGACTGACCAGTTTCCCGTGATTTCGCACCAGCACCTCGACAATTCCCCACTCGGTCGGCGTGAGTCGCACTTCGGTGTTGTCGGCGTCGAGCACGCGCTTGGCCGGCAGGTCGATCGTGAAATGCGGCGTGGAGATGACGGGTGCTCCCGAGTCATCCGGTGCCGCCCGCCGCAGGGCTGCCCGCAGACGTGCCAGGAGCTCACCCATTCCAAATGGCTTGGTCACATAGTCGTCGGCGCCGGCGTCGAGGGCCAGGATCTTGTCCCGCTCCGCCTCACGAACCGTGAGCACGACGATCGGGACCTCGGACCAGCCGCGCAGACCCCGGATAACCTCCACGCCATCGATCCCGGGAAGCCCCAGATCGAGGATGATTGCGTCGGGTCGATTGGCTGCCGCCTTCTGCAGGGCCTCCTCGCCGCTCTGGGCGGTCTCGATCTGATAGCCGAGCGCCTTCAAGTTGATAGCCAGGGCGCGGAGGATCTGGGGCTCGTCATCGACCAGGAGGATCCGCCCTTCGCTAGACATGGGCATCCGTGGTCAACGGGTCGGGGATGTCGATTGGGTCGGCGATCTTGAACCCGATCACCATCGTGGTCCCCCCTCCCGGCGTGTCTTCGATGATCAACTCGTTGCCCATCGCTTCGAGGAGGCCCTGGGACACTGCCAACCCGAGCCCGACGCCCTCACTCCTCGGCGAGTCGCCGAGCCGTTGGAACGGCTGGAAGACCGCGTCGCGCGAGTCGAGGGGGATGCCAGGCCCACGATCGGTGATCCGGAGGTCGATGCGGCGGGCGATCTCCCCGGCGCTCACTCTCACCGATTTTGTGCTTGGGGACCAGATCAACGCATTCTCGATCAGGTTGGCCACGGCCCTCTCCAGCAGGGCGGGATCGGTCTGGACTTCGGGTAGCGACTCCGGGATGTCGACGATGACCCTCTCCCGTGCCGCCCCCAGTCCGCCGAGGGCGGCGCCGACCACCTCATCCAGGCCCACGGGCCTGAAAAAGACATGGACCGCCCCGACCTGGACCCTGCTGGCGTCGAGGAGCCGCCCCACCAGCCGGTCCAGCCGCTCGGTCTCCTCGAGGATTGCCCGCAGGAATGAAGAAGTCTGCTCTGGGGTCCATTCGACGCCGGTCTCGAGCAGACTGGTCACCGAGGCCTTGATTGTCGCCAGCGGAGTCCTCAGGTCGTGGGACACCGCTCCCAGAAGAGCCGTCCGAAGACGATCGGTCTCGGCCATCGCCTCGGCGGAGCCCGCTTCCCGCTCCAGCTCCTCTCTCTCCAAAGCCTGGACGATCTGTGCGGCGAAGGCTCGAAGGACGGCACGGTCGTCGGTCGTCAGCTGCCCGTCGAGGATCACCAGCACCGCGCCCCCGGTCAGGTCGATTATCTCGCTCCCCTTGTCGGGCCGGTCGAGGACGATGTCACCGTCCCAGGCCAGGGTCACCCACGAATTTCCCTCGCGCCTCAGGACACTGGCCGCCTCCAGGCCGAAGGTCTCCCTGATCCGGCGAACGAGGCCGCGTTCGTCTGCGCCGAAGACCGGGTGCCCTCCGGCCGCCGTGGCAGCCAGCGCCTCGGCCTGCGCCCTGGCCCGCCGCGCCTCCGCGGCGCGTCGGCTCGATAGCCCCACGAGGAGCCCCACCACCAGTGAGACGAAGAGGAAAGCGAACATCGAAAAGAGGTTGTCTGCACTGTTGATGGTCCACGACCTGACCGGGGCGGTGAAGTACCAGTTGGCGAGAAAGAACCCGGAGATGGCGGTGATCGCGGCGGGAAGGGCGCCGCCGACGACACCGGCGCCGACCGCCGCCAGGAGGTACACGAGAAGGACGTTGTGAAGCGGAGCGTCGAACCACGAGAGGAGCGCCCAGGTGATGAGCGGCGGCCCCAAGATGGCGAAGGCCCAGGCGGATATGCGCCGCGCCGGGCTCAGGAGTTGTCGCGACCGTGGCCGGGACCGTCTCGGCCTGGCTCCCTCGTACGAGATGACATGGATGTCAATATCCCCCGCCTTGCGAACAACACGCGCCACAGGCGAGCCACCCATCAGCTCCCGCAATCGGGTCCGCCGTGTCGCGCCGAGTACGAGCTGAGTGGCGTTCTCCCCCCTGGCAAAGGCAATCAGCGAGGTGGCGACGTCGTCGCCAACGACCTCGTGATACCTGCCACCAAGGCTCTGCAGCAACTGAATCTGGGCCGCGAGGGCGGTGCTGGTGTCGTCGGTGAGGCCATCGCTGGGTCGAACGAACACCCCGAGCAATTCGGCCCGAGAGCGCATGGCGAGACGCGCCGCCCGTCTGACAATGTCATCTCCCCCAACCGCTCCGGCGATGGCGACCACCACACGTTCCTTGGTCTCCCACTGATTCTCAATTCCGTGGAGGTTGCGGTATTTGGCCACGGCCTCGTCCACCCGGTCCGCGGTCCAGGACAGGGCCAGCTCACGCAGCGCCCCCAGATTGCCCGGTCGGAAGTAGTTGCCAAGGGCGGCGTCGATCCTCTCCGCCGGATAGATCTTGCCGGAGGCCATCCGCTCGCGAATGCCCTCCTGAGTCAGGTCGACGAGCTCGATCTCACTGGCCCGGCGAACCACCTCGTCGGGGATGGTCTCCCTTTGGGTGATATCGGTTATCTCGAACACGACATCGTTCAGGGATTCGAGATGCTGGATGTTGAGAGTGCTCAAGACATCGATTCCGGCGTTGAGCAGCGCCTCGACGTCCTGCCATCGCTTCACATTTGGCGAGCCCGGGATATTGGTGTGGGCGAGCTCGTCGACGAGGGCTACCTGGGGAGCCCGACGTAAGACAGCGTCCAGGTCCACCTCCTCGAAGGTCGATCCCCGATACTCGATCTGCCGGCGGGGGACAGCCTCCAGGTCGCCGATCATCGCGATGGTGTCGGTGCGGGCGTGCGGTTCGACATATGCGATCACCACATCCCGACCCAGGTCCCGCAGCCGGTGCCCCTCTTCGAGCATGGCATAGGTCTTACCCACCCCGGGGGCAGCGCCCAGGAATACCCTCAGCTTGCCGCTGCTCACCTCTTCACAGTATCGCCGCGCAAGCCTCGCAACCGATGCCGAGCATCGGCAAGCTCGCTGGCAAGCACGCCGACGATGAGGATGGCAAGCGTCAGGATCACGTCGGCGCGAGCAGCGATCTCAGTGTGAAAATGTGGCTCGGTGTGGGCGTAGCCGAACCACAACGCTCCGGCGATCGCGGCCGCGGCTCCCATCTCCCGGCCGCCGTACCACGCCGTCAACGCTGCGACCAGGGGAAGGGCGATAGCAATCACAGCCTGAGCCGTCTCAGCCGGCACGAAGGCCCAGGCAACAGCCGTGCCAATGACGATCCCCAGCAGGGCGCGGCCGACGATCATCAGGATCGAGGGGCTGCTCATGGCGGATCCTGCCTCCGTGGTGCTCATTCGAAAAGCCCCTGGAAGAGGAGAGCAAGACCGATAAGCCAGACCGCGACAGCGAGAGCGAGACCCATCGTCGGCCCCAGCGGGGCGGCTTCCCCCGGCGCTCGGTTCATACTCCGAACGAGGACCACCGCCACGGTGCTCGCCGCCGACATCAACACGATGGCACCGGCCAACGGGATCAGGTCGATCCGAAGTTCCACTGCACCGATCTCATGGCACCAAAACTACGACGGCAACCGGTCTATCGCCCCCTGCCTAACGCGTTCCTAGCGGGCAGTCCATCGTTCCGAACGAGCCGCTAACAGGGGCGGCGAGGCAGTCGCCGGCCCGATTTGGCTGACCTCCACCGCCCCGCGCTAAGGCCCGGTCGAACAAGCGGGCACTCTCGATAGGAACCCGTCAAGACCGCCTCCTGAGCTCGGGGGCCGAGGTAGATCTGAGGAGATGATTGACTTCGCTTTCATCGCCGCCACCCTTGGACGATGGCAATGAGCACCTCGTCTTGTGAGAGTGCTTCGGACCCGATCCCTGTGGCACACCTGTGGAGCGGGGTGTGGCGCGTATAGCCGAGAACCCCTCCTCGGGCCAAAAGGGCGCGAGCCTTTTATCAACTAGTACAAGGTGAAATCGGTGGAGCTGACGGGATTTGAACCCGTGACCCCCTCCGTTGCGAAAGATGCGGTCAAAACCGCGCTGACCTGGGGAAACAGGGCCCTCTCAAGGCCTTCGGGGCGGATGTGGGGCGAACCACGTGAGACGTGGTGAGAGAGAGTGACTGTGACGCGACCTGAGGGCATCGGTGAGGTCGGGCGCACCGTTCCAGGAGCCGCCCTGGGCTACAGGTATCCCATTTCCTGGGCTTTGGCGAACGCCTCGGTACGGTTTCTGGCCCCGAGCTTGACGATGGCAGATGACAGATAGTTGCGTACGGTTCCCTCGGCGAGGTGGAGCCTTTGCGCGATCTCGATGTTGGGATGTCCTTCACCCACCTCTCGGAGGACTTCTCGCTCCCGGTCAGTGAGTGGGTCGCTGCCGGTCCATGCGGACACTGCGAGCTCCGGGGCGATTACGCGATTGCCTGCTGCCACCCGCCTGAGGGTGTCGGCTAGATCATCGATCGGTGAGTCTTTGAGGACATATCCAGACACCCCGGCGTCGAGTGCCCGTCGCAGATAGCCGCTTCGGGCGAAGGTGGTCACGATCACGACTCGGACCGTCGGATGGTCCTTGAGACGAGAGGCCAGCTCGAGTCCCGTCATTCCTGGCATTTCGATGTCGGTGAGAAGGATGTCCGGCTGGTGCTCTGCGACAGCTGCCAAACCCTGCTCGCCATCTTCGGCGACCGCGACTACCTCGATGTCCGGTTCGAGGTCGAGGAGCCCCGCAAACGCTCCTCGCACCATGGCCTGGTCTTCGGCGAGGACGACACGGATCATGAAGAACTTCCACCGAATGGCATGTCGATCCGTAGCTCTGTCCCGCCTGTCGCTCCGGGTCCGAACGTGAGGGTGCCCCCTGCGGCAATCACACGTTCGCGCATGCCCTGAATTCCCGAGCCGGTTCCCTTGGTGGGTCCGATCCCATCGTCAGTCACCGTTAGTGATACTCCCCCGTCCTGGCTGTCGATTCGGGCCTCCACCGTGCCTGCGTTGGCATGGCGCAGAACATTGGTGACCGCCTCGCGAAGTCCCAACGCCAGAACGTTCTCGACCGAAGGTGCCAGATCGACTTCCAAGTCTCCGAGCGTCTCCAACTCGCTGCCTGCCGCTGCGAGCGCATCGCGGGCAACGGCGAGCTCGTCGCGCAGCGACGCCTGATGCCATCCAGCAACACTTTGCCTTATCGAAGTGAGTGCGTCGCGAGCTATGCGTTCCACCTCATCGGCTTCCTCTTTGGCGCGACGCTGGTCCGACGGGGCCAGTCTTTGGACGAGTTGGCTTCGCACGATGATGGCGGTGAGGGCCTGGCCTGCGATGTCGTGGACGTCGCGAGCGATCCGTTCCCGCTCGGCGATGGTGGCGAGATGAGCGACTCGGCGGTTCTCAGCCCGGAGCGCCACCGCGCGATGGTCCCGTGACACATCGTGGAAGACGGCGGATCCAATGACCCAGATCATGATCACCGGGATGAACATGAAGACCCGAAACGGCCAAGGGATCGAACTCAAGAAGAAGCCGGTCAGAGTGAGGACGGTGATCACCGACAGTCTGAGTCGGAGCGTCTCCTGACTGGCTGACCTGGCAACGAGAGCGGCGGCGTAAATGGGTAGCGCCATGATTGCTGTCGAGTCGAAGGGTGCTGTCGCCAGTGCTAGCAGCATCAGGACAGTTGCTCCCCCGATGTCCCAACCTCGTATTTCCGAGACGACAAAGGTGGGGAGGGCGACGGCAACCACTCCGATCGCGAAGACCCAATCCTCGGGACCGGAGTCGGGGGAGAAGATCGGTCCGATGAGGATGAATGCGAAGAAGACCAGGGGTGCCCAGCGCGAGAAACCGGAACGCCTCGTGTCGAGGCGTTCCGAGTTCCCAAGTCTGAGTGTCGTGTCGTTCACACTTCCGAGGAACGGTACGCCAACGCTGCCGCGATCGCTCCCACGATCGTTGTCCCCACGAGATAGGCGACGTGACCCCACACCGGGCCGCCTTCGACCTGCGCCAGCGCCAGTTGTGCCAGGTGATAGGGCGGGAGATACACCGCGATTTCTCCGAGCCACGTCGGGAGCATCTCGAGCGGAAACCACAGGCCGGAGAGAATCACCGAAGGAATGAGCACCGCGTTGAGCACCGATATTGCGGCGTTGAGGCTGAACCTCGCCCCAACAGCCAGGGAGAACAGGCTGAATGGCAAGGCTCCGAGTACCAGCACACCGATGACACGCAGGACCTGAAGCACGTCCAGAGGTCCAGCGGTGAGACGGGCGACCAGGGTTATCCCTGCCAGCGTGACGATCGCATACGGCAGTGCTGCGGTGACTTTGGCGGACAGCGTCACGCCAAGCGGCGTACCGTCCGCCCTCTTGACGCGGAGCCAGCCTCGCTCTCTGGCGTCGGCGAGGCCGATACCCGGGTTTATCAGAACCACGGACAGCACACCAAACGCCCCGTACGTGGCCAACGACTCAACGCCGAAGCCGCCGTCGTCGCCGAACATCGTTGCGAACAGTGCAAAAAATGCCACTGGCACCAGCACCGAGAAGAAGAGAGCGGTTGGCTCCCTGACGATGCCCAAGAGCTCGTCTCGGACCTCTGTGCGAAAGATTCTTGTGTTCATATCAGTACCTCCTCATGGTGGATCATGGCGACGAGGACCTCTTCGAGGCTCGACGTCGCCACGGTCAAATCGTTGGCCTCGGGGTCGAGGTCGAGCAGCGTCCTGACGACCTGCTCAGTGTCGGTTGTTGTGATCACGGTGCGGCCGTCACGAAGCTCCACCGTCTCCACCGAGTCGAGCGCTCTGATCACACTCACCGGTACCTTCGTCTGGACTGAGATCCGACGGTCGGGGAGCGTCCGACGCAGCTCGTCCGGCGTGCCTTCCGCGACTACTCGTCCGCGATCAACCACGACGACCCGATCGGCGACTGCTGCCGCCTCGTCCACGAGATGCGTCGTGATGAGCACACCGGCTCCGTTGTCGAGACGCCGCCGAATCGTGTTCCAGAACCGACGCCGTGCCTCCACATCGAGTCCTTCGGTGGGCTCGTCCAGTACCAGCAGAACCGGATCCGCCACCAGCCCCATCGCGAGCTGCAGTCGCTGCTGCTGTCCGCCGGAGAGCTTGGCCGCCCGACGATTCTCCAAGCCGGTCAGGCCCATCTCAGCAATGGCTTGGCTGGCTGCTTCCGGGGGACAACCCCGGCGGGCGGCCGCACCACCGACGATCTCGCCGACGGTGAGTGACCGCGGAAAGCCGACAGCCTGTTGGACGACACCGAGCCTGCGGCGGGTCTCGGCGCTACGAGGGTTGCCACCCGCCACCTCGATGACGTCGGCGCGGCCTTCGATCAACCCGATCACATTGCGGACGAGGGTCGTCTTGCCGGCCCCATTCGGGCCGAGAAGTGCGACACACTCCCCCGACTTGACAGTCAGATCGACTCCGGCGAGGGCCGTGTGGTCACCGTATCGGTGAACCAGATTTCGTACTTCGAGCACATGTTCCATCTACTACCTCCTTGACACCGATCATGCGGAACGACCGGTGCGACGGGTAGTGAGATCGATCACGAATTCGTTATGACAGATGTCATCCGGATCAAGCCAAGCCTTCCAACCTCGGCCCTGGCGCCAATCACGTAGGCCGTTTCAGATTCAGACGCGAGACTTGATGAGAAGATGTTCGGATCTCTCCGAGCACCTCGTCTCCAGAGAGGTGCTTCACGGCGCGAATCCTGTGGGCCGCTCGTGGAGCGTCAGACAACAGGATCGCGAATCCAGCGAGCGAACGAGTTTCCGTGATATCGCCCTGACCAAGGTGTTTGGTGGAGCTGACGGGATTTGAACCCGTGACCCCCTCGTTGCGAAAGATGCGGTCAAAACCCTCTGACCAGGGGAAACGCCACCCATTGACCGTACTGTGGCGCGGCTGTGGCACGGAGCGTCGTGTGAGACAGCGTGAGATCTGACAGTGTGACAGCAGCCGCTCGAGATCGGCACGTTTGGGTGCTGGTCGGAGACTCTGAATGGGAAATGGCTCAGGTCTGTTCTACGACCGCCGAGTATCGCTGCTGAGCGGCTTGAGCCGACGTTCCAAGGATCTCACCGATCTTGTTCCAGGAGATTGCCAGCCGACCGTGCGACCGCGACCGCGTCGACTACTTCACGTTCACTCTGGGCCCGGGTCAGGGCAGCACGTCTTAGTTGATACTCCTCCACCGGCACCTGATCGCCCTCGGCTGGGTCATAGTCCTCGAACCTCTTGGCCAGTTCGTCGGCGTGGTCGAGTATCTCTTGGATCGAGCGGGGCATAGATATCACCTCAGGAATTTCTCGCGGGCGGCATGGCGTGGACGATGAACTCGATGCCTTCTGCGGCGGCGACGCCGATTTCAAGCTGGCGCCGCTGTGGCGCGAGCGTGGTGAGCTTCCGCCGAGCGCATCTTTGACGGCCGTCGGTTTACACCTGGCGGCCATGGGGATCCGGGTACCGCACATAGAATCCTGATCCGACGGAGCAGAGGGAGACGACTGGGTGGCCTCAAACATCGACGGGGCGCTGTACCGGGAGGTGATCGGACCGGCCGCCGCGCCACTCATGGTTTTCGTTCACCCGAATCCCATGGACAACGCCGCCTGGATGTATCAGCTTGCCCACCTCTCAACGTGGTACCGATGCGTCGCTGTTGACCTGCCCGGTTATGGACGCTCGCCCCGAGCACGGGCGGGCGTCACCCTGTTCGACCTGGCCGAAGCGTGCTGGGATGCGGTCGAGGCTGACAGTGCCGGCCCAGTGGTATTGGTGGGCTGCTCGATCGGCACCAACGTCGTCCTGCACATGCAGCACCTCTCCCCTGAGCGCACCGCCGCCGTCGTCGTGTCCGGAGCCGGCTACGCCACCGAGAAGCCCCATCTGCAGCGCCACGTCGACGCTTACCGTCGCGACGGAGTCGAATACCGGAACGCCTATGCCCTCCAAGACTTCTCACCGGCCTTTCGAGCCACCCCACTCGCGGAGTGGATGGCCGGGTTGTGGGCCGAACGGAACCAGGTGGCCGACGTTCCGTCGATCCTGGCGATGTTCGATGCGCTCATCCAGGGCGATCCCAGCTGGTTCGCAGATGTGCAGGCGCCGGTGCTAATCCTCACGGGCAGCGAGGACGCCGCTCATCAGCGGGCCTTCGCCCTTCGTGACGTGCTGCCGGATGCCGAGCTGGTCACACTCGTCGGCGCCGGGCATGCCTGCCAGCTCGAGCAGCCGTGGGAGTTCGACCGGCGGCTTCTCGACTTTCTCGATCGACGGCTGGGACTACCCGATATAGCGCGCCCGGCAGATCACGCCTGACACTGAACCGTGGGCAGCCCGCCCGGGTGAGCCCATCGACAGGAAGGACCTCTGAAGCCGGTCGGCGTCATACCCCAGACGTTGTAATGATGTCGGCGCAGTCTCAGGTGAACCGCTTGACGAAGTCGAGGGCCGTCTCAGCGACTTCGCGCCAGCCGTGGTCGATCGTGAGGGAGTGGCCCCGGTCGGGGATCTGCACGATCTCGGTCACGCCGGGGTTGCGCATCTGACGCTTGTAGGAGGCGTTGGCGATGGCCGGCGGCACGGTGTGGTCCTTCTCGCCTTCGATGATCAGCAGAGGGCCGCGGTCAGGGTTCTCGGTGTCCACTTTGGACTCGGTCCACGGATTGAGATTGGCGTTGCCCATCTGGGCGAGGGAGACTCCCGATCCCGCGACGTGGAACGTGTCGTAGAGCTCCTTGGCTTCTTCCTCTTCGAGGTTGTTAGCCCAGGCGTACACGAACTGGTCGTACGTGAGTGTGAGGGCGCGGCCGCGGTTCAACGGATTGATCAAGAAGGGACCCGCCGACTTGAGCACGGAGGCGGGCAGAGGTAGGACGCCACGGAAGACCCCAGGGTCGATCGCCACTGTGACCGCTGAGAGGCCCTGACCTGCGAGTATCTGCGCCAGCAGGCCTCCGGTGGAGTGACCCATTACGACCGGCTTCGTGTCCAATGCCTTGATGACCTCCGTGGTGTGGTCTGCCACCTGCTTCAAGGTCTTCTTAGCGAGGACGTCTGGATGCTCCCGGGCCTCGTCGACCGTTGCCGGATCGTCTGGCCAGTCCGGCGTCACCGGCGCATATCCGGCTTGCTTGAAGAAGTCTGCCCAGTTGGCCCAGCTGCTCGGCAGCAGCCAGAGACCATGGATGAAGACGACCGGAGTGTTGCCAGAGGCGTTGGCCGCCTCGATCTCCCGGTTCTCCCGCTCGGAAATGACGGAGTGCTTGACATCGAGATCGGCCACAATGCCTCCTCTGCGCTAGTACTTGACCGCCTCGGAAGCTGCGAACCGCTCGAACCTACATCCATAGGATGACGGAGTCGGACAGTTCGCGAAAAGATTCTCAATCTAAACATCTGAGTGAGAGGGCTGATGAGCTCACCGGTCGATCCGGTAGGCACCGAGATCGAAGGAATCCACGAGTTGGTGTATTTCTCGGATGCCGATGTGCTCGCGGGGGGTGCGGGGATGGCGCATGACCTGGCGATACGCGGACGAGGCAGCCACCGTGCTCGCCATCGATATGAACGGGAGAAGATCAAGCGGGCTGCGGAGGCTATCCCTCCTTCGCTCCGCTCCAAGTTGAATTTTTTCGTGGCATATATGCTCATTGGCGTTATCGAGGCGTCCAAGTCCCCGATTACAGAGCACGTTTCCTAACCCCGTCGCCGGTCCGAAACCTGCCGAGGGCGCCGAGCCCTTCAGGCCTGAGAT
>Ga0299914_10002021_pt1 | contig 13781 bp, 14 predicted proteins | sample RVTome_10_FD_201361 | JGI IMG/M metagenome (GOLD analysis project Ga0299914, IMG submission 201361) | Soil microbial communities from uranium-contaminated site in the Upper Colorado River Basin, Wyoming, United States - RVT153D57 (version 2) ...
TCGCCGGCCTCGTCCGAGGCCGGGTTATGCCGAGCGCGCTGCTGGCGTCGACGGTCCCACCCGGCCGCGTTCCGACGTCGCCATGGGCCGAACGCATCCGCCGGATGGCCGGGGACGGCTGGACCGACGGCCGGCTGTGGATCTGCGCGCTGCGCGTCCGCGATGGCCGACGCGTCGTGTTCGGGCGCGAGGGTTCGCCGGAGGTCGACGTCGCCGACGCGATCGCGGCATCCTGCGCGATCCCGGGTTACTTCAAGCCGGTCGAAATCCATGGCGATCTCTACGTCGACGGCGGCGCGCACTCGCCGACGAACGCGGACGTCCTGCGGCGCGAGAAGCTCGACCTCGTGATCGTGTCGTCTCCCATGTCGACCCGGCGCGGCGTCGTGCGGCTCCATCCCGATCACACGATCCGCTGGGGGTTCCGCCTTCAACTCGCCCGCGAGGTCGCGCGCCTGCGGAGTGCAGGGACACCCGTGATCACGTTCCAGCCCGACGCGGGCGACCTCGCAGCGATGCGCGGGAACGCCATGGACGCGGCGATGGTTGCACCCGTCGTGCGCCGGGTACGGGAATCGGTCGCTCGACGTCTCGCCGACGGCGCGCACGGGGACTCGCTCGGCGCGCTCGCCGCATAGGGTCGTCCTGTGAACCTCCCCGAGCACGGCCTCTCACGCGGCGAAGTCCTCGAACACCTCGAGGCCGTCCGAGTCGACGACAAGGACTGGCGACGGGGTCGATGCTTCGGCCTCGTGTTCTCCGCGGGTGACGACGTCGAGCAGGTCGGGCGCGAGGCATCGATGATGTACCTCTCGGAGAACGCGCTGAACCCCCTCGCCTTCCCGAGCCTCGGCCGGCTCCAGCACGACGTCGTCGAGATGGTCACGGGAATGCTGCACGGCAGTGACGAGGCGGCCGGGTTCATGACCTCGGGCGGCACCGAGAGCATCCTCCTCGCCGTCGAGGCAGCGCGCAACCGCGCCTCGGCCGAACGCGGCATCTCCGCGCCGCAGATGGTGATCGCCGAGAGCGCGCACGCAGCGTTCCACAAGGCGGGGAGCTACTTCGACGTGACCGTGCGCACGATCCCCGTGCGATCCGACTGGACCGCCGACGTCGGCGCGATGGCCGATGCCGTGACGGACGACACCGTGCTCGTCGTCGGATCCGCTCCGCAGTACCCCCAAGGCGTGATGGATCCCATCCCCGACATCGCTGCGCTCGCGGCCGAGCGCGACGTCAACTGCCACGTCGACGCCTGCATGGGTGGCTTCGTACTGCCGTTCATGGAGAGCCTCGGCCACGACGTCGCCCCTTGGGACTTCCGGATTCCCGGCGTGACCTCGATCTCGGCAGACGTCCACAAGCTCGGCTATGCGCCGAAGGGCGCCTCGGTGCTGGTGCACCGCAACGCGGGCCTGCGCAAGCACCACATCTTCGTCTTCGACGATTGGCTCGGGGGGTTCTACGCCTCGACAGGCATCGCAGGCACGAAGCCCGCAGGTCCGATCGCGGCAGCGTGGGCGGTGATGAGCTACCTGGGACGCGACGGCTACGAACGGCTCGTGGGTCTCGTCCTGGACGCCTCACGGCGCATGGTCGACGGCGTGCGTGCGATCCCCGGTCTCACCGTGCTCGGCGCCCCGATCGCGCACAACCTCGCGATCGCCGCCGAGGATTCGTCGCAGCTCGACGTGTTCAGGGTGATGGACGTGCTCGGGACGCGAGGTTGGCACCTCGACCGCCAGTCGCCTCCCGACAGCCTGCACGCAACAGTCGCCGCGTCCAACGCCGCGCACGTGGACGAGTTCCTCGCCGACCTGCGGGCGGCAGTGGACGAAGTCGGCGTCGAGCGCACCGACGACCGCTCGACGGAGTACGCGCCACTACCCGAGTGATCACTCAGCGTTGATCGTGTCGAGGCGCTCGGTGGCCTCGATGTAACCCTCGATGAGATCGAACATGACGTCGCGCGCGGGACGGACCTTGTTCATCGATCCGACGACTTGGCCGACCGGGAAGCCCGTGAGATCGCTGTTGTCCGAACGCCAGATGCGCTGCTGAGCCTCGGCGGTGAGCATGAACTGCAGCGGCATCGGCAGGTATCCCGGTGAGTCCTCGGCCTCCCATGCCTCGGTCCACGCGGTGCGGAGCTGACGCGCGGGCTTGCCGGTGAGCACCCGGGAACGGACCGTGTCGCGCGACGTGGCGTCCAGCAGTTTGCCCAGCGCGGCCGGCGGCGTGTCACCTTCCTGGGTGGTGAGCCAGATCGAGCCGGTCCACACGCCTTCGGCGCCGAGGGCGAGCGCTGCTGCCACCTGGCGACCGCTGCCGATCCCACCCGCGCCGAGCACCGGCGTCGGCGCGACGGCGTCGACGACTTCGGGGATGAGCACCATGCTCGCGACATCGCCCGTGTGTCCTCCTGCCTCGGTGCCCTGGGCGACGACGACGTCGACGCCGGACTCGACGAGTCGCTCAGCGTGACGCGCGGCGCCGGCGAGCGCGGCGACCTTCACGCCACGTTCATGGGCTTGCTCGACGACGTCGACCGGTGGCGGGCCGAGCGCGTTCGCAAGCAGCGCGATCGGGTGCTCGAACGCGACCTCGAGCTGCGGACGCGCGGTCGCGTCCGTCCATCCGAGGAGGTGGTGTGGCTCGTCGACGCTTTCGGGAAGCGGCGGGACACTGAAGCGCTCGAGGGTGCGCTCGACGAAGTCGCGGTGCTCCCGCGGGATCATCTTCTCGAGGAGCGACTCGAAGTCTTCCTCGCTCTCGAGGTCGGCCCCCTCGTACGCGGCCGGCATCACGAGGTCGACGCCGTATGGCTTGCCGTCGACGTGCTCGTCGATCCAACGCAGCTCGATCTCGAGCTCGTCGGGCGTGAAGTAGACGGCTCCCAACACCCCCAGTCCTCCTGCTTTGCTCACCGCCGCGACGACGTCGCGGCAGTGGGAGAAGGCGAAGATCGGGAACTCGATCTCGAAGGCGTCGGTGAGGCGTGTGCGCATGGCGTCGACGTTACTAGAACGCGTTCTCGCACTGCCCGGTACTGTCTCGACGTGGTCCGCGCGCTCGAAACCGCTGCTCGACGGCGACGGCTCGTCGACGCTGCCCGGGAGCTGGCCGCCTCGGGTGGCTACGACGCCGTGCAGATGCGCGACGTTGCGGCCAACGCCGACGTCGCCCTGGGGACCCTGTACCGCCAGTACTCCTCGAAGGACCAGCTCCTGCTCGTTGCGCTCGCCGAGCAGGCGCACCGCCTCCAGGAGCGTCTCGCGTCACGCCCACCCGAGGGCCGAACCGACGCCGAACGCGTCGGAGACGTGCTGCGGCGCGCGAGCGCGGCGCTGGAGCGCCGGCCCCGCGAGACCGCGGCGATGGTCACCGCGCTCTCGTCGCCTGATCCCGCGGCAGCGGAGGGCAAGCAGGAGGTGTTCGACGCGCTGGGCGGCATCATCGCCACCGCCGTGGGTGACGGCCGCGTGGTCGACCCGATCGCCCGGACACTCGGCCACGTATGGTTCTCGGCGCTTGCGTTCTGGGTCGGCGGGCTCTGCACCAGCGCGCAGATGACGGAGGATCTCGAGGCTGCCGCCCGGCTGCTCCTCGCGGATTAGCGGGAGCGAAGCCGCGAGCGCACGTCGGCGAGGAGCTCGCAGTTCGCGCGGTTCTGGGAGTCCAAGGGTCCGGCGATGATCCACTCGGCGCCTGCGTCGAGGTAGGGCGCGAGTCCCGCCGCGACGGTAGCGGGCGTTCCTTGGATCACATCGTTGCCGGGGCCGAGACGTTCACGCTTCGCCCCGACCTCCTCGTCGTCGGTGCCGAGGAGGACGAGACCGCCCCACGACGGTGTCATCGGGCGCACGGCTGCGGCTCGGATCGCCTCCACACGGCGACCGAACCACGCCACGTCGCCACCCCACGAGTTCCAGCCGTCGGCTGCGGTCGCCGCGAGCTCGCACAACGAAAGGAGGCGGCCACCGATCCACACCGGATAGCCGTGGTCGCGACTCGCCGTCACGGCTGCTCCAAGCGCTGCGAGACGCGTCGCCGGCGTGCCGAAGTCGTAGCCGAAGGTGACCATCTCGTCGAGGCTCTGGCTGTCGCCTGCGCCGATCGCCGCGATCAGGCGCCCACCGCTGATCCGATGGACCGTGTCGAACGCCGCGGCGAGCTCGGCAGGCGGTCGCAATGTTGCACGCGCGACGAGCGTGCCCACGGCGATCGTCGACGTCTCGGCCGCGACTGCGCCCAGCAGGGTGGTGCCCTCGATCGCAGGGCGACGGGTGCCGTCGCGCCCGTTGCGGAACAGGTGGTCGTAGCAGAAGACGCCATCGAGCCCGGCTGCTTCGGCCGCGAGCGCCATCGAGATCGGGATCTCCGGATCACGAACGAACGACGGAAGGGCGAGGCCCAACCGAGGTGTCATCGTACGAGTGGTCGTGCGCGCACTGCCGCGCCGATCACGCCGGCGGGCTCGCCGAGCGCGGCGGGCACGATCGGGATCGTTGGACGCGAGTCCGGCCCCTCGATGCGCGGTCCGAACGATGCCCGTACGGGCTCGAGCAGCACGTCACCGAGCTCGATGAGCCCTCCCCCGATCACGATGGCTTGCGGGTCGAAGATGTTCGCAAGCCCGGCGAGGCCGATCGCGACGTAGTCAGCGTATTCGCGCACGATGCCGAGCGCGTCGTGACTGCCCTTCTGCGCGGCATCACCGACGAGCTCTCCCGTGATCTTCGCCACGTCCCCGCCCGCCATCGCGAGGACGTCCGGTGCGCTCCCCACCGTCGCTGCGTCCCGACCCATGCGGCCCAGCGCGGTCCCGGAACCGAACGATTCCCAATGGCCACGTTCGCCGCACGCACAGGGTGGGCCCGCCGGGTCGATCTGGAAGTGCCCGACCTCGGCGGCGATCCCTCGCGCACCTCGGAGCATCTTCCCATCGACGAGGACTCCCCCGCCGACGCCTGTTCCCAACGTGATGACGAGCGCATCGCGAAGTCCCCGCGCCGCGCCGTATGCCGCTTCGCCGTACGCCGCCATGTTGGCATCGTTGTCGACGACGACCGGGACATCCAGGTTCCTCTCGAGCAACTCGCGTACCGCCGTGTCTTGCAGCGTCGCGATGTTCGGTGCGTAGTGCGCCACGCCGTCATACGAGACGAGCGCGGCGATGCCCACGCCGACCGCGGTGGTCGGATGTTCGGCGCCCAGGCGCGCAACTGCGCTCCCGATGGCTTCGACGATGCTCTCGCCGCCGAGTGGGGTCGCCTCACGAGCATCGGCCACGACCACACCGGCATCGTCGACCAGCGCGGCACGTACGTTCGTGCCACCGACGTCGACGCCGATGGTCGGATCAGCCAAGGCCGAGGTGGCGGACGTTCGAATCGTCACCGCCGTCGACGTCCGCCTGCGATCGGCGATGCTCCTCGAGCCCGCGCTCGGCGGCGTCGAGCATCGCCTTTGCGGCGAGCAATAGCTCCTGCCCGGCGTTCATGAGATGCTCGACGGCTTCCGGTCCGGCTTCGAGCATCGCCGCGACGACCGCTTCGGCGGCTCCGCCCGACGGCATGAGGAGCTCGTCGAGACGTTCCCAGTCGCTACCGCCTCCGACACCCGAGCGCGCGGACTCGGACGGCTCCGTGTCGGCATCCGAATGGTCACCGGTGGAATCGTCGAGGTCGCGCGCGAAGAGCGGATTCGGGCGCGCCGTGCCCGGGTCACGCATCGCTTCCGCCCTTCTCAGCCTCGCGCTTGAGCTCCTTGAGCGCGGTGCCCATGATCATCCCTGCTGCTCGGCGTTTCATGAAGCCGGGGAGCGGCATCGACAGATCGACGGTGAGGTCGTAGTGCACCCTGGTGCCCCCGTCGTCGGGCTCGAATCGGTACTCGCCGTCGAGAGCGCGAAGCATGTCGCCTTCGACGAGCTGCCACGAGAACGTGTCCGGCGCGCCGGAGTAATCGTACGCGAGCGTGTAGCGGATGCTCTTGCCGATCGCGGCTGCTCGGTACTCGACCCGTGCACCACGCCCGGCGTCGTCACGTTCGAGCACCGTCACCTCCTTCACATCGCGCGCCCAGTCGGGATATCGCTCGAAATCGATCGCCACCTCGAAGCATCGAACAGGAGGGGCGTCGACGCGGATGCGCTCGTTCGCGTGCTCAGGCATCCGTCCTCCTCGCTCGCGGCGGGAATCGGCCGTGGCGGGCACTCCACAACCCCATCAGTCCGAGAGGCAGCATAGGGACCAGGACCCCGAACGGTGCAGTCCACGCCGTCGCGGCCACGATCGCGATGCTCACGAGCAGCGACCCGAAGAGCTGGCGTCGCACGGACCGAGGCGTCGAGCCGTGCAGAAAGAAGAGGCTCGCAACGACGATGTCGTCGCCCCGCGCTGTTCGGGCGACCGCTGTGAGGAACGCAACGACCCAGACGACGACCCCAGCGCAGAACAGTGCCAACGCGGTCCCCGCGGCGACGAGCTCGAGCCCGGCGGCGCCGAGCGCGACCGGGGCTGCGGAAGCCGCGAAGACGGCGTTGGACGCCCACGAAGCAACGATGATCCTGCGGCCGGGATCTCCCTCGAACACCGCTCGAGCGTATCGATCAGGCCGTCAGATGCCCGAGCGTCGCGAGGTCGCCGGCCGCGAGCGGCGCGAGGCGCGCGCCAATCGCGTCGTACTCCAGCCCCTCGGCATGGCGCCTCGAGGCGCGCGCGAAACGCGCTCGACGATCGTCGTCGCCGAGGAGTGCGTCGAGGGCGCCACGGATAGCCTCGACGTCGCGCGGCTCGACGACGAACCCCGTCTCGTGATCGACGACCGCGTCGTGCGACCCGCCGCTGCGACCTGCGACCGACGGAACCCCACACGCGGCCGCCTCGAGGAACACAATGCCGAACCCTTCAGCCTCGAGGCCGCCCCATCGATCCCGGCACAACATCGAGAAGACGTCGGCGCAGCCGTAGAGCGCTGACAAGTCAGCGTCCGCGACGCGCCCCAGGAACCGGACGCGATCGCCCATCGCGCGCGCGCGTCGCTCGAGCCGCGCTCGATCCCGACCGTCACCGGCGATTGCGAGCTGCACACCGTCAAGCCCGCGCACCGCGTCGATCAGCACATCGAAGCCCTTACGGGGCACGAGTCGGCTGACCCCCAGGACGAGCGGCGCGTCGCCACGCAGACCGAACTGCCGACGTGTCGTCGCGCGAGCGTCGCTGTCGAGTGGACGGAACCGATCAGTGTCGACCCCCGGGGGCACGATCGTCCCGCGGAGGTCGGCGCACAGCCGCAGCGCCTCCGACGCCGGGTAGCGCCCGGCGGCGAGCACACCCTCGGACCGCTCGAGCACCCGACGCGCGACCGTGGCGCTTCCCGGAAGCCGCCCGGGAAGTGTGACCTCCGCTCCGTGGAGCACGACGACGTACGGCGCGGCGCGCAGGCGGCGACCGATGAGTCCGAGCGGGAGCAACGGGTCCACGAAGATCACGTCGGCTGCGATCTCCCGCGCGAGTGCGTCCGCTCGGCGAACGAGCGAGCGGGTCGGCAGGAGCACGCGGGCGCCGGTGCGCTCGATTCGAAAGTCCTGCGCGGCGTCCCATGCCGCGGCGTCGGGGTGCCGAGCAGTGAGCACCGTCGTCTCCGTCGGCGGGAGTCGTCGCCAGAGCTCCCAGAGATACGACTGGATCCCGCCGAGCTTGGGCGGGAAGTCGTTGGTGACGAGCAGCGACGCCATCAGCCGGCACGGATCGTCGCGACAGCGTCGTCGAGGTCGGTGCCGATGAGCCGCCGCGCCAGCATGAGCGGCCGCGGTCGGTTGCATGCGACCGCTCCCCGGAGCACTCCTTTGCGCGAGAACGCCGCCATGAAGCGACGTTCGCCGAGCGATCCGTCCACGACATTCATGTCATCGTCCGCGTCGAAGCACCCGACGGTCTGGATCTTCACGTCGTACTGGTCGGACCACACGAAGGGGATCGGCGTGAACGGTTCGACGTGCCCGAGCAGACGCCGTGCTGCGTGCACCCCGGACTCCGTGGCGTTCGTCCAGTGCTCCAATCGCATCGTCTCGTCGAATCGTGGGTTCGGCCAGCGCGCGATGTCGCCGGCTGCGACGACACCGGGTGCAGCGAGCAGTGACTCATCGCAGACGACACCGTCCTCGAGCACGAGATCGGCCCCCTCGAGCCAGTCAGTGGCGGGAGCGACGCCGATGGCAACGAGGACGACCGCGGCGGGAAGGACCGAGCCGTCGGAGAGTCGAACGCCTGTGACCGCGCCGTCCCGTTCGGTGAACCCGTTCACCTGGACACCCAGGCGCAGATCGACGCCGTGGCTGCGATGGAGCTCGGTGAGCACACCACCGAGCTCTGTGCCGAGCCCGCGCACCATCGGCGCAGGCAGCGCCTCGAGGAGCGTGACATCGATGCCACGACCCCGACACGTCGCCGCAACCTCGGCGCCGATGAAACCCGCGCCCACGACGACGACCGGTCCGCCACGTGTCACGAGCTCACGGAGCGCGAGCGCGTCATCGAGCGTCCGCAACGTGAGGAGCCCCGCCAGCTGAGGCTGGCCCGGCAGGGTGCGAGGCTCGGCCCCCGTCGCGACGATGACGCCATCGCACGCGATGCGCTCGCCATCACCGAGGACGAGCTCGAGTCCGTCCAGCGACGCCGCGCGTCGCCCGAGCCGCCAGTCAATGCCGAGGTCGTCGTACCCCTGCGCGCGCAACGCGATGTCGTCCGGCTCCCGAGCGCCGGCGAGGAGCTCCTTGGAGAGTGGGGGCCGATCGTAGGGAAGATGAGGTTCGGCGCCGACGAGCACGAGTCGCCCTTCGAATCCCTCTCGCCGCAGCGTCTCGACGGCGCGCAGCCCCGCGAGCGACGCGCCGACGACCGCGATCGTGTCCAGGATGTCGCCCCTAGTCCTCGAGCGAGATCGCCTGTGTCGGGCAGCTCCGGACGGCATCCTCGAGCTTCGGGCGCAGCTCGTCGGGGGGCGCCTCGTTCAAGATGTAGAGGAAGCCGTCGTCGCGGACCTCGAACACCTCGGGCGCGATCCCCATGCACACCGCGTTGGAGTTGCACTTGTCGAAATCGACGACCACCTTCATCTCCACACCTCCACTCGCCCTTGGGGAATGACCGAGCGTGGCCCGACCCTACCGCCCGCTCGGCGCGGCAACTTTCCCGCGTCCCGGGCCGGACGACATACTTGGCCGCCCCCGACGCACGGAGCCTGGATGCCCGCGACCACGAACCCCAGCGACGTCGACGTCAGCGGTCGACCCCTCGAGTTGCGAGACGTCGACCTCGACCTCTTCCTGCACCCGCGCACCGTCGCGGTGATCGGGGCTTCGGACACCTCGACGAAGCCCAACGCGAAGATGACCGAGAAGATCAAGGCATGGTCCGATCGCCACGGCGCTTCCTTCTACCCCGTGCACCCGAAGTACGACACCGTGCTCGGCGAGCGCTGCTACCCGACGGTCTTCGACGTCCCCGGCGACATCGACCTCGCTGTCATCCTCACTGGCAAGGCGGTCGACACGTACGAAGAGGTGCTCCAGCGCAAGGCTGCCTTCGCGGTGATCTTCGCGGCCGGATTCTCCGAGGTCGGCCGCGACGGCGAGAAGCTCGAGCGCCGGCTCGAGTCGCTGGTCGCCGAAGGCGACACCCGCCTGCTGGGACCCAACACGAACCTCAACGCGTTCGAGGACTTCCGTGAGGACCTGACGGGTGCCTCCATCGCGCTGATCACCCAGAGCGGCCACCAGGGTCGACCGGTGTTCCAGGGCCAAGAGCTCGGGATACGGCTCACCCAATGGGCGCCCACAGGCAACGAGGTCGACCTCGAGTTCGCCGACTTCGCCAGGTACTTCGCCGACCAGGACGAGGTCGGCGTGATCGCGGCGTACGTCGAGGGCTTCAAGGACGGTCGCTCCTTGATGCTCGCAGCCGACCACGCCGCAGGCGTGCGCAAGCCGATCGTCGTCGTGAAGGTCGGTCGCACCGACGAAGGGCAGTCGATGGCGAAGGCTCATACGGGTCACCTCACCGGCTCCGACACGGTCACGAGCGCCGTGTTCCGACAGTTCGGGATCACACGCGCCGACGGGCTCGACGACCTCCTCGAGACCTCGATGGCCTTCGCCCGCACGAAGCAGCCGAAGGGGGACGGTGTCTGCATCTACGCGATCTCGGGCGGCACGGGCGCGCACATGGCCGACATGGCCGCCGATGCGGGTCTCCGGCTGCCGAAGCTGTCGCGCCACACGCAGGCTGCACTCCACGACGGGCTCATCCAACCGTTCCTGCGCGTCTCGAACCCCGTCGACTGCGGAGGCCCGCCGGTCATGGACGAGCGTGGCCGCAAGATCCTCGAGCTCATCCTCGCCGACCCGAAGGTCGACGCGATGATCGTCCCGATCACCGGGGCGCTCGCGAGCATGAGCATGCCGATGGCACGCGACCTCGCTGAGGTCGCGAAGACCACCGAGACGCCGATCTTCGTCGTCTGGGGATCACCGGTCGGTGACGAGCCCGCATACCGCGACGTGCTGCTCCCGTCCGGGCTTCCGGTCTTCCGCACCTTTGCGAACTGCGTCCGCGCGGTGCGCGCGTACTTCGACTACTGGAACTTCGCGAAGACATACCGTTCGCCGTTCGCCGACGCTCCCACCGAGCCGCTCCCCGCCGCCGCGAAGGCCAAACGACTCCTCGCCGACGTCGAATCAGGACACGCGCTCTCGGAACACGCGTCGAAGCAGTTGCTCCGCGCGTACGGCATCCGATCGAGTCGCGACCGCCTCTGCACGAGCGCGGCGGAAGCAGTCCGAGCCGCCAAGGCCCTCGGGTTCCCGGTCGTGATGAAGGCGTCGTCGCCCGACCTGCTCCACAAGAGCGACCTCGGGCTCGTCGAGATCGGGGTCGCGACCGCCACCGAGGTGCGCTCGGTCTACGAGACCCTCATGCGTAAGGCGCGACGTGTGACAGGGAAGCGTGCCGACGTCGAAGGTGTGCTCGTGTGCCAGATGGTCACGGGCGGCGTGGAATGCGTCGTCGGCATTTCCCGTGACGACCTCTTCGGTCCCGTCGTCATGGCGGGTCTCGGCGGCATCTTCGTCGAGGTCCTCGAAGATGTGAGCTTTCGCGTACCACCGTTCGCGAGGCACGACGCCGAGGCGATGCTGTCGGAGCTGAAGGGGTTCAAGCTCTTGGAAGGTGCGCGCGGTTCCAGGCCTGCCGACATCGACGCACTCGTGGACGTGATCCTCGGCGTCGAGCGCCTCGCGCTCGACCTCGCCGACGAGGTCGTCGAGCTCGACATCAACCCGCTGATCGTGAAACCCAAGGGCGCCGTCGCGCTCGACGCGCTCGTGGTCAAGGCATGAGCGAGCGTCCGCGAGGCGGGTATCCCGCCGAGCAGCGAGCGTGGCCCGAGCGGCCCGGCGCCGAAGGCGCCAGGAGCGGAGAACGATGAGCGAGCGTCCGCGAGGCGGGAGCGAGCGAGACCTGCTCTCGGAGCTCGACGCCGGCGTGCTCCGGCTCACGATCAACCGACCGGACGCCGCGAACGCCATCACACCCGATGTTCGGAATGGAATCATCGACCAGCTCGCCGAGGCGAGCGCCGCACTCGACGTGCGCGCGGTCGTGATCACGGCCGCCGGCGACCGCCACTTCTGTACCGGCGCCGACCTCCGTGCCGATCGCGCCGCGCCGGCGGATCGCCCCGAAGGGGCGCCCGAACGGGCGGCCGGGGAGGCTGCCGCGATGATCGAGGGTGGCATCCAGCGGCTGTGCGCCGCGATCCAGGACTGCACGAAGCCCGTGATCGTGGCCCTGAACGGCACCGCAGCAGGCGGCGGGGCGATGATCGTGCTCGCTGCCGATCTCGTCATCGCCGCGGAGCGTGCACGCATCATCCAAGTGTTCGTACGACGCGGGCTCGTCCCCGACGGTGGTGTCGCCTACATGCTCCCGAGGCTCATCGGCATGCACAAGGCGAAGGAGCTGATCTTCCTCGGCGACGACCTCGGCGCGAAGGATGCCGCGGCGCTGGGCATCGTCAATCGCGTCGTGCCTGATGGTGAGCTGCGAAGCGCCACCGACGAATGGGCTGTACGTCTGGCGAGCGGCCCGACGAAGGCGATCGGATGGTCGAAACGCATGCTCAACGCCGCGCTCGACGTCGACCGCTCGACGTTCTTCGCCGACGAGGCACTCCTCGTCGAGCTCAACACCCAGACCGCCGACTCGGCCGAGGGCGTCGCTTCCTTCGTCGAGCGTCGTCCCCCGGAGTTCAAGGGTTGGTGAACGCGCCGCTCAAAGACCAAACGGCGATCGCCGGCATCGGGCAGACGGCGTTCGGCAAGGGGCTGGCCGACACCGAGCTGTCGCTCGCGTGCCAGGCGATCTCGGCGGCGATCGACGACGCGGGCCTTCGTCCCGACGAGGTCGACGGCTTGGTCATGTTCTCGATGGAGGACGGGCGTGAGGTCGAGGTCGCGCGCAACGTCGGCCTCGGCGACATCACGTTCTTCTCCCAGATCGGCTACGGGGGAGGCGCGGGCTGCGCCACGGTCGGTCACGCGGCCATGGCGGTCGCGACCGGTCAGTGCGAGATCGCGGTCGCCTGGCGTGCTCGCAAGCGCGCCGCGAAGGGGAGTCGCCCCTGGGCCCAGCAAGCCAGCACGGTGAGTGGCCATTGGATGTGGAGCCGCCCCTTCGGCCTCCTCCGCCCCGTCGACGAGATCGCGATGCTCATGCGCCGATACATGCACGAGTTCGGCGCGACCCGCGACCAGCTCGCCAACGTCGCACTTGCGTTCCGCAAGCACGCGAACAGGAACCCCGCAGCCACGATGTACGAGCGGACGTTGTCACGCGACGAGTATCTGGACGCGCGCTGGATCTCCGAACCGCTCTGCCTCTTCGACAACTGCCTCGAGACCGATGGTGCGCTCGCTGTCGTCGTCACCTCCGCCGAACGCGCGCAGGATCTCACCCATTCTCCTGCCTACGTGCACTCGTTCGCGCAGAGCATCCCTCGCCAACACCAGGTGATGACGAACTACTTCTGCGACGATCCGTTGGCCGGCCCGTCGTACGCATGCGCCGAGCTCCTGTGGGAGCATTCGGACATCGGACCTGCCGACGTCGACGTCGCGCAGCTCTACGACGCGTTCAGCCCGCTCATCCCCCTGTCGCTCGAGGGCTACGGCTTCTGCGAGCGTGGTGAGGGCGCTGCGTTCACCGAGAACGGTGCACTCGAGTGGCCCGACGGCAAGTTGCCAACCAACACCTCGGGCGGCGGCATGTCGGAGGCGTACGTCCACGGCTTCAACCTCGTGCTCGAGGGAGTCCGCCAGCTTCGCGGCGCGTCGACCTCGCAGGTCGCCGAGGCCGAGTGGAGCCTGGTCACGAGCGGCGAAGGCGTCCCCACGAGCGCCCTCCTCCTGCGGCGATGAGCACTGCGCTCCTGCTGCCCGACGCGGACGACCCGATCGCGGCGCCGTTCTGGGAGGGGTGTGCGCGCGGGGAGCTGCTCGTCCAGCGGTTCACGGCCTCGGGGAACGTGGTCTTCCCGCCGAGGCCGATGGACCCGGTGTCGCGCACCCTCGACCACGAGTGGGTGCCGACGTCGGGTCGGGGGACGGTGTGGTCGTTCGTCGTGCCCCATCCACCGTTGCTCCCTGCATACGCCGAGCTCGCGCCCTACAACGTGATCGTCGTCGAGCTCGAAGAGCACGGGTCGCTGCGCATGGT
>Ga0299914_10002023_pt1 | contig 13776 bp, 8 predicted proteins | sample RVTome_10_FD_201361 | JGI IMG/M metagenome (GOLD analysis project Ga0299914, IMG submission 201361) | Soil microbial communities from uranium-contaminated site in the Upper Colorado River Basin, Wyoming, United States - RVT153D57 (version 2) ...
TAGCCGAACTCGCCGCCGAGGAAGCCGCCGTGGTTGCTCGGGAACACGGTCGCCTGTTGACCGAGCAACTCGGCGGTGGCCATCGCCGTGCGTCCGGTGAACGTGCCGAGGGACTCCTCTCCTACGGCGATCACGACGCGTGTCGGCGCCGCGGCCAGCGCGTCGACGTCGGGGCGATAGCTGCTGACCGCCCAGGACCGGTCGGAGAGCAGCGGGTCGTCACGGGAGCCGTCGTCCTCGGTCGGCATCCCGAGTTGGGCCGGGTCCGGCGCTGGCTGGGCGAAGTACTGGTCGGTGAACTCGCCGCGCCACGACGTCATCGCGATGAAGGCGGCCATGCCGGCACTCGACCCCTCGGCCTCGTACGCGTCCCGGACGCCGGCGCGGGCGCGCTCGGCCGCCGCGGCGTCGGGGAGCAGCGGGATCAGCGGCGGCTCGTGTGCCACCAGGGTGGTCACGTCGTTGGGGTAGGCCGCCACCAGCGCGAGCGCGGTCACCGCGCCGCCACTGCTGGCGAACATCTCGACCGGCCCAACGCCCAGCGCCTCGATCACGGCGTGCACGTCGTCGGCCTGGACCGTGGGCGCATGGTCGACCCGGCCCTCCTTGCGGACGCTGCGGCCGAGGCCGCGCGGGTCGTAGGTGACCACGGTGCGGTCGGGGAACTGCGACGCCAACGTGGCGAAGCCGGTGGCGTCCATGGGCTGGCCGATCATGAACAGCGGTGGGCGCCCGTCGGCGGTGGGCAGCGGGCCGCGGACGTCGTAGGCGATGTCGGCCTCGGCGGTTTCAAGCATGTGCGTTGTCGTCATGACGGTTCAGACCTCACCAGGGTCGAGAACTCATCGGGCCGTACGCCCGAGAACCGAAAGCGAACCCCGGGCGGGCCGGGCTTCCGCGTTGGCCGAGCGGGAGGCGTGTTCCGGATCGAAGGCCGGGCACCGATCCCACCCCGTCGCTCTCGAGCCGCCCTACGGGTCGTCGAAGATCTGCGGCGCCCGGCCGTCGCCGAAGCCGCCGAACGGGCCGTCGGGCCAGACGTCCCCCTGGACCCAGCAGGGGGCGAAGAACTCGCTCGCCGGCTGGCCGGCGTTGACGCCGCTGGCGCTTCGGCTGCCCCAAACCTGGATCTCGTCCCGGGTCTCGGGTTGCGGGCTGTCGGGCCAGCCGGCGGCCGAGGCGCCGGGGGTGAAGTTGGTGTTCTTGCAGTCGAACTGGCCGAAGATCCCGCGCTCGGCCGCGAGCGGGCTGTTGAGCGCCCCGGGGGCCTTGTAGGTGTTGCCGCGGTTGGTCGGGAGCCGGCTCGGATGGACCGCCAGCGTCTCGGCGCCGAGGTAGCTGAGCTGGCGCAGGTAGTGACGCGGGGCCGGGTCGCCGGGTCGCGCCGCCATCGCCCCCGAGAGCCCGGCGCCGGGGACGACGAGGAAGTCGGCGACGGTCTCCTTGTGGAGCTCGAGGTAGCGGATCACCGGGTTGAGGCTGGCGAGGAACGGGTCGAGCTCGTCGAACAGCGGCGCGAGGCCGTCGACGGTCTCGCGCATCGCCGGCAACCCGGTCTGCGAGGCCCGCTGGAGCTGGTCGAGGCGCGGGAAGAACGCCCGCAGGTGCGGCGCGAGCTCGCGCACCGAGCGCAGCGTCGGCGACAGCTCGCGCGCCAGCGGGACCAGGTCCTCCATCAGCGGCCGGGCCTCGGCCTGGAACTCGTCGAGCTGCTCGAACGTCGCTCGGCTCTCGCGCTCGAACGTCGGCAGGATGCGGAAGGTCTCGGCCAGCGCTCGCTCCTCGCCGGCGAGCGCGCCGAAGGTGTCGTGCGAGCCTTCGATCAACCCGGCGAGCTGGTCGCCGCGCTCGGTCAGGGCGTCGAAGACGACGCCGGTGTCGCGGACCATCCCCTGGAGCTGCTCGCTCTGGCGGTCGAGGATCTCGACGACCTCGGTGAGGTCACCGACGAACGGCCCGAAGTTGCCCATCGCGTCGTTGAGGTCGAGCCCCCGCCCCTCGATCGCCGTCGCCGCGTTCGCCTGCCAGCGCTGGAACGAGCGCCGCGTCTCGGCGTCGAGGGCGTTGAAGATCTCGTCGATCTGGGTCTGCTCGGCGACCTGGCCGATGCCGAGCGTCTCGCCCTCGGGGATCGCCTCGGTCGACTCCAACTCGGCGTCGGAGACCGCGGTCGCGGCGCCGAGCGCGACCGGCGCCGCCCGCTCGGCCTCCGGGGTCCCCGAGGTCAGCTCGACGTAGGTCTCGCCGAGCAGGGTCTTCGAGCGCAGGATCGCCCTCGCGTCGTCGGCGATCGGAGCGAAGTCGGGGTCGATCTCGATCACCGCCTCGGTGGTGTCCTTGCCGTTCACGCGCATGTCGGACGGCGCCAGACCGAGCTCCTTGACCTTGCCCACGGAAACGCCGCCGATCCGGACGTCCGACTCCTGGGCGAGCTGCGTCGCCTCCGGGAAGTAGGCGGTGATCCGGTAGCTCTCGGGCTTGAGCGGGATCGGGCCGCCGAACGAGATCCACAGGAACAGGGTGATCGCGAAGCACGACAGCGCGAAGCCGGCGGCGACGAGGATGCGTCCGATCGATGGCGCCTGCTTCTGCATCTCTAGCTCGCTCCCGCCGTCGACCCCGGGTCGCGATGCGCCCGGCGATCGCCGGTCACCTGTCGACGCTCCGCGCTCACTGCCCGGGCACCTCGCAGCCGAGGGTGTCGAAGAGGCCGGGGGTCGCCGGGCTGAGGCCGTGGACGACCTGGTTGATCAGGCTCGTCGCGGCGTTGACCTCGTCGGGCAGCGCCCCGCCGCCGGGAGCGGCGATCAGGTCGAGCACCTGGTCGCATCCCATCGTCAGGTAGATGCCGCGGAAGTGGCCGTGGGCATCGCCGGCGGAGTAGACGTTGTTGCCGTTGTTGCTCAGCCAGGCGACCCAGTACAGGTAGCCCTCGTCGCGTCCGGGCGTGCCCAGCTCCTCGGCCCCGTTCGGGTTGTAGGCGGCCATGTTCGCGAGCCGGTTGACCTTGCGGCCGATCGTCGTCAGCCCCGGTCCGGCGTCGGCAAACCGGGTGGCCGCGCGGCGCAGATCGGGCACCACCGGGCGGGTCGCGCGGACGAACGGACGGATCTCGTCCTCGATCACGGGCGTCGCCTCGTCGGCGAGCTCGACGATCGACTCGTTGAGGCCCGGAAGCTTGCGCGCGAACGGCCGCAGCTCGTCGAAGGTCGGCCCGAGCAGCTCGGCGAACGTCGCGACCTCGTCGAGCGTCGCGCGGGCCTGGCGCAGCGTCCCGGGCAGCAGGCTCACGGCGCGCTCGACGTTCGGGTCCTGCTCGGCGATCGCGCCGAGCGAGGACTCGGAGGCGGCGACGAGCTCGGTGAGGTCGTTCTCGGCCTCGCCGACGCGGGTGGTCAGCCGGTTGAGGTTGTGGATCAGCCGCGCGAGGTTCCCGCGCCGCTGGGCGACCAGCCGGTTGAGCCGCGCGAGGTCGCGGTTGATCGGCCCGATCGAGCCGAGCAGGCGCCCGAGCTCGCGGTCGCGGCCGTCGAGGCCCTTGCCCGCCCCGACGAGCAGCAGCCGCAGGTAGGCCTGGGTGTCGCCGTCGAGCGCGGCGAGGATCTCGTCGAGGTTGACGTCGGGCGCCGTGTTCGCCGCCGGAATCGTCTCGCCCTCGTCGTACTCGCCCGCGGCGCGGGTCCCGGGCTCGAGCTGGAAGAACATGTCCTTGAGGCCGGTCGTCGGGCGCAGGAGCACGGTCGCGTCGCGGTAGACCGGCAGGTACTCGCGGTCGATCGCGAACGTGACGACCCCGACCCCGTCGTCGAGCTCCACCTTCTCGACATCGCCGACCCTGACCCCGGCGACGCGAATCGTCTGGCCCTGGCCGGGGACGACGGCCTGCGCGGTCTCGAACTCGGCCCGGAGCTCGAACGGGCGCTCCTGGAGCACCGGGATCCGCAGCCGCTGCTCGTGGACGACGTAGAGCGTCACCGCGAGGCCGATGACCACGAGCACGGCGAGGGCGACGAAGTCGCGCAGGTGCTTGGCGATCGCGGTGCGCATCAGGCGTCACCTCCGCCGCGCTCGGCGTCGCCGCGCTCGGGGGAGAGCAGCCGCTCGAGCTGCCCGCGCGCCCGCTGGACCGCCTCCGGCGGCGCGTCCTCGCCGCCCGCCGCCGACAGCTCGCCGCTGATCTCGCGCAGACTGCGGTCGAGGCGCCGCTGCTCGGGCGTCAGCGCCGAGCTGTCGACGCTGGTCGGGGCGGCGATCTGCTGCTGCTCGAACGGCAGCGAGCCGAGGCCGCCGCCGAGGTCGGGCGCCTCCTGGGTCTCGCAGCGCACGTCGGGCCGGAAGTCGGTCTTCTGCGAGTCGCCCAGGCGCGGCATCGCGCCGAGGAGCTCGAGCTGCGTCATCCCGACGAGGTCCTGCCCGAAGCCGAACGTGTCGGGGGCCTGGACGGTGTTCAGGCCGCCGCTCCCGTGGACGCGGAGGTAGTTCGCGTTCGCATCGCCGCTGCGGTTCTCGCCGGCGATCCCCGAGAGACCGTATCCGGTGGTCTCGAAGACGCGGCCCGTCGGCTCGTGCGGGTAGTCGCCACCGGGGTTCGTCTGCGGGTCGACGGTGTCGTTCGCCCACGGGATGACGACCTCGTTGAAGCAGCTCGAGAGCGCCCGCGACTGCTCTAGGAACGACTCCGTCTGCCGCGTCAGCCGGGCCAAAGGGCGGATCGCCGGGCGCAGGTCGCGAACCAACCCGCGCAGCTCGCGGTGCGAGACCAGCAGTCGCAGCTGCTCGACCAGCGGAGTCGCCGCCTCGACCGTCGCCGGAGTGCTCCGCACCCCCGGCAGCGCCTCGCGGGCGAAGGCGCGCAGGGGCGGGAAGGCGGCGTTGAGGCTCGCGTATGCCGGCTCGGAGGCCTCGAGCACCCGCGGCAGCTCCTCGATCGCCGCCGCCAGCGCCCGGTCCTGGCGCGCGAACGACCCGGCGACGACGCGGAGGTTCGTCACCAGCTCCTGGAGCGCGACCTCGTTTCGCGCCAGGCCGCGGAACACCCTGCTGAAACCGCGCAGGACCCCGCGCAGGTCACCCTCCTCGGTCCCGAGCAGTGCCTCGTTGACCTGCGACGTGTACCGGAACGCCGGCGGCGAGGTCCGGTAGAGCTCGCGGAAGCCCTCGGCGCCGCCGTACTCGGCGAGGGCGTTGCCGAGCTGGTCGAGCAGCACCTGGAGGTCGCGGCGGACGTCGGCCTGGAGTGTCGTCAGGATCTGGTCGAGCTCGACCGAGACCGAGGTCTGGTTGACGGGGAACGTGAAGCCGCCCTCGGCCTCCGGAGCGCTCGGCGAGCCCGGGCGGAGGTCGACGAACAGGTTCCCCTCGAGGAACAGGCGCGGGCGCAGCTTGAGCGTCGCGTCGGTGCGAACGGGGCGCCCGGCGTCGGAGATCCGCATCGTCACCACCGCCGCCTCCTCGGTGCTGGCGCCGCCCGGCGGTCGCCCTCCCGCTCGGGCGGTGAGCTCGGGGGAGGCGGCCGCCAGGTGCTCGACCTCGGTCACCTCGCCGACCTCGATCCCGGCGATCCGAACCGGGGCACCGGCGCGGATGTTCTGCGCGGTCGTGAACACCGCCCGGACCTCGTACGGGTCGCCGAACGGCAGCTGCTTCGTGTAGGCGAGGACCGACCCGGCCGCGACGACGATCACCAGGGCGAGACCGATCGCCCAGCTCGGGACCCTGTGCTCGCCCCGCGCCCTCATCCGTCGCCCCCCGCCGGCAGGTCGCGGAACGCCTCCCAGGTCTGCGGCTGGCGCGAGGGCACCCGCGTGTCGTGCTGCTCGCGCTGCTTGTCGTCGTTCCAGAACAGCGTCGTCGGCCCGCGCGACCCCGGCAGGTCGGACCGGGCGACGCCCGGCACGTCGTCGGGCTGCCCGGGAACGTCGACGTCGCCGAGCATGTAGCCCCACTGGCCGCCCTGGCAATCGTCGCCGTCCTGGCCGGTCGGCATGTAGGGCTTCGAGTTCGCGACCGGGAGCTCGAACGGCATGAACGTCCCCGCCGGCTGCCCCGCGGCCTCGGGTCGCTGCGCCTGGCCCGGCAGCGGGAGCTGGCCGCGGATCCCGTTCGCGCTCTTGCCCGAGTAGCCGCCGAGCGGGGTCTCGACCATCCCCGGCAGCGACAGGGTCCCGAGCGGGGTGTTGGCGGAGAGGCTGCCGAGCGGGAAGTTGACGAGGATCTGACGGAACGTCATCCCTGCCGGCGTGCGGTCGAACCCTCCCGGGAGGTGCGTGAACCAGTAGTTCCAGTAGTTGCAGACGGTCTGCGCGGGGACGACCCAGCGCGCCAGTGGCCGGGCCATGTCGAAGGTCTCGGCGAGGCGCTCGAGGACGACCCGGGTCAGCGGCCGGTTGACGGTCTCGTCGAGGCTGACGAGCGCGTCGCGCAGGCGGCGGTTGGTCGCCGGCGAGCGGTTCAGCACCGGCGTCCCGGTGCGGGCGGCGTCGTTGAGCACCGGCAGCGTCGTCGCCAGGTCCTCGACTCCGGGGCGCAGCTCGCGCGACGCCCGCTCGAACTCGCTCAGGAACGTCCGCTGCCGGGGCAGGGTGTCGATTCCCGCCTCGAGCGTCGGCGGACCCTCGGCGATCGAGTCGCGCAGCGCCTCGGGGCTCTCGGAGATCGCCGCGAACGTCACCGCCATCCGGCCGAACAGCTCGGCCTGCTCAACGGCGACCGGGGCGACGATCCGGGCCGCCCGTCCGAGCGCGGGGAAGAAGCGGCGAAAGCGGGTCTCGTCGGCGCTCAGCACCTCGGCGACGGGGAGCAGGTGGCGGAACAGCGGCTCGAGGCTCTCGAAGGCGTCGTTGAGGGAGACGCCGCGACCGGCGAATCCGTCGCCGAACCCGGCCAGGTTGCGGCGCGAGTTGCGGCGCGTGCGGGTGTCGAAGGTGTCGTTGATCGCGTCGAACTCGGTCTGCTCCTGGAAGCAGCCGTCGGCCGCCGAGGCCGGGCTCTCGTCCGCGAACGTCCGCGGGTCCTCGGGTAGGAGGCAGGCGGCGGTGTCGTTGGTCCCGTCGAAGGTGAAGCCCTCGGGCGCCGGGTCGCCGACGCCGCGGACGATCTCCAGGTACTTGAGGCCGAACGACGACCGGTAGCGGACGCGGAAGATCGAGTCCTTGGGGATCGGTCCGGCGGACTCGTCGAGCTTGAGCTGGAGGCGGGCGACGGCGCCGTCGGTTCCGGCACCCTGGCCGAGCCCGGACCCCGACTGGGCGGTCTGACGCGCCTCGGCGTCGAGCACCGGCTCGAGCGACTCGACCACGCCGACCCGGCTGCCCCCGATCCGGACCTCGTTGAAGCCGACCACCCGGGCCGAGTTCGGGACCTCGACCGCGACCCGGTAGACGGGCACGAACGGCAGGCCGCGGTTCGCGTTGTAGGCGAGGAACACGGCGACGATCACGATCAGCGTCGTGATCGCGCCGATCATCACCGGCGAGGCGGCGAGCGACTGCATCGGACCGCGCCGCCTCACCGATCGGCCCTCCCGAGGCGGCCGAGCCCGATCGCAGGTGTCACCGCGAGTGCCATCACTTGCCGAACAGGAAGTCGAGGAGGTCCTGGGCCGCGTCGCTCGCGCCGCCGGTCAGCCCGCCGACCGGGTCGCTCCCGCCGCCTCCCCGGCGACCCTTGCGGCGCAGCGCCTTGCGCAGCCGGTCGTCGCCGCGCAACGCCTTCCCGAGCTTGCCGTCGCGGAGCGCCTTCCGGAGCCGGTCGCCGGTGTCGCGCAGGGACTTGCGGAGCTTGCCGTCGTCGAGGTTGCGGCCGAGGTCGCGCGGGATGTCGAGCACGTCCTCGATCGCGTCGGTGGGCACTCGCCCGCGCTCGTTCGGGTCCGGGAGCGCCGGATCCGGCGACCCGGCATCGCCGCCGCGGTCGCGCCGGCGCTGCGGCTCCGAGCCCTCGCCGGCGGCGATTCGCGCCCGCGCCCGGGCGTCCGGCGGGTCGTTGGGATCGCAGACGAGCTCGCGCGCGGCTTCCGGATAGGTGCCCTGGGGGCAGACCGACGGGTGGTACTTGGGCAGCTCGTCGTCGGTCAGCTCGGTGAGCCCAGGCTGGCTCGGGCCGAGCCAGGGGATGCAGCGGGCCGCGGCGGCGAGGTCGGTGGTCGTGCCGCCGGCCTCGGCCGGAACCCCGGGTGCCCCGGTCTCCGGGTCGCGGCCGGACGAGAAGAACCCGCACGGGCCGCTGAAGACCTCGTACAGGGTGATCGCCAGCTTGTGGCCGACCTGGTCGAAGGTGTTGGTGCCGAGCGAGAAGTAGTAGGCGTAGTTGAGGAGCCCCTCGAGGCCGGTGTAGCCCTTGGTGTCGCGTCGCCCGGCGTTCGGGTTCGAGCGTCCGGTGGTCTCCTCGGCGCGATCGTCGATCCCGACGGCCCGGCGCGGGTCGTCGAGGTCGCGGAGGAGGTCGGCGAGCATCTCGGCGCTGGCGGGGGCGTTGAGGCCCGCACGGGCGAGCGCGGCGATCTCGTCCCGTCCCCTGGTCAGCGCCCGCCGGCCGGCGTTCGCGGCCGGGCCGAGCGTGTCGAGCGCCCGGCTCGTGGCGCGGTTAAACGGCGGCAGGTCGGTGGCGAGCCGGTCGAGCTCCGGCGCGGCGCGGCGCAGGTCGGCGAGCAGCGGGGTCTGCTCGCGGGCGAGGTCCTCGATCCCCGCCAGGGTCGGCTCGAGCTCGGCGAGGAAGTCGTCGAGGATCTCGAAGTTCCGCGACAGCGCCTCGCGCCGCGAGATCGAGATCTCGGCCGTGTCGCGAGCCTCCTCGACGAACCTGACCACGTCCCCCGAGCGCTCGGCGAGCTCGGCGACGATCCGGTCCGAGTTCACGTTCAGGTCGCGGATCACCGCGTTCTGCTCGCCGAGGATCCGGGTCACCTCGCGGATCTGGCGCAGCGCCGGAGCCCCGAGCCTGATCGCCTCGTTGAGGTCCTCGGGGTTGCCGGCGAGCGCGGTCCCGAACTCGTTGATCAGGAGCTGGAGGCGCTGCTTGAACGGCTCGCGCATCGTGTTCTGCACGAGGTCCGTCTGCACGGTCTGGGTGACCTGCTCGGCCGGGATCGTCCCCCCCTCCGGGAGCTCGGGTCCCTGCGGGTCGCAGTCGATGAAGTACTCGGCGATCAGCGACTGCGGCTCCGACGAGCAGACGGTGTCCTCGCCGAGGCTCGACATCGGCCCGCCGAGCTCGACCGTGACCACGGCGCGCTTGCGCTCGTTGACGTCGATCCCGGTGACCGTGCCGGCGTTCACCCCCGCCACCCGGACGTCCGACCCCTCGACGATCCCGAAGGCGTTGAACATCTCGATCTCGTAGTTGCGCGCGTCGTCGGCGCCCGCTCCCGCCGCGAGCGCGGCGGCGAGCGCCGCGAGGACGGCGGCGATTGTCGCGATCCGCCTCACGGCCCCACCGCCACCTGACTCGGATCGCAGTGCCCGAGCGAGCCGTCGGCGAGCCGGCCGCCGTCGGTGAACGGCACCGAGGCGTCCTCTGGGTCGACGGCGCCGAGCGGGCGCTCCTGGGCGTTCGGGCAGCGCTCGGTCTGGCCGGTCGACAGGCCCTCGAGCAGCTCGCCGGCGGGGAGGGTCGACTGGAGGAGGTCGAGGATCGACGTCAGCTCGAGGTCAGGAAGACCGGAGGGCGCCGGGGTGAAGACGTTGAGCGTCGTCCCGACCCGGCCGACCCCGCCGAGGGCGTCGACGGTGCCCGAGTGGCTGAACGTGTCGAACCACCCGACCAGCTCGCCGGTGTAGGCGCGCAGGAACTCGAGCTGGGGGTGGCCGTTCGACAGCGAGCAGATCGACTCGCCGAAGGCGCCCTGGTCGAAGTGGCCGTCGGCCGCGACCTCGAGGTCGGCGGGGTCCTCGGGGCCCGGGCCGCAGTCGGGAAAGCCGGTGCCGATCGCGCGGTCGCGAAGCGGCACCTGGGCGCGGGTGAGCTCGACCAGGTCGTTGGCGGCGCCGGGGCGGCGGAGGATCCGGGTCAGCTCGGAGAGCGCCGGGCCGGCGTCGTCGGCCAGCTCGCGGAGGGTCGGCAGGAAGGGCCGGAGCGAGCGCACCGCCGGGACCGACGAGCGGACCAGCGGGGTGAGGTCGCCGAGCGCCGCGCGCAGGTTGACGAAGGTGGTGTTCGAGCGGCGCATGAAGTCGGGGAGCTCAGCGACCGCGGTCGCGAGCTCGGAGCGGCGCGAGCCGATCGCGGCCATCATCCGGTCGAGGTTCGCGACCAGGGCCGAGACGTCGGGGGCGCGGGCGGCGAGGGCGCCCGAGAGCCGGTCGGCGTCGGTCAGCAGGCGCCCGAGGGCGTGCTCGTCGGCGGTCAGCTCGGCCGCCAGCCGGCGCGAGGTCGAAAGGAACGGGTTGAGGTAGCGAAGGCCGCGGTTCGCCTCGCGGCCGATCCCGTCGTAGGAGCGCTCGAGGCCGCCGATCACGCGCTTCAGGTCGGCGATCGTCTCCGGGTCGAGGGTGTTGAAGAGCTGGTCGAGGTCGACGGCGGAGACCGTCTCGCGCCTCGTCAGCGTGCCGTCGGCGGGGATCTCGGCGCCGGCCTCGGAGTCGGGGGGCAGGGTCAGGGCGAGCTTTCGGTTCGCGACCCCCGAGAGCGAGAATGTGCGCACCGTGGCGGTGGTGCCGCGGCGAAGCGGGGCGAACTCGTCGGCGACCGAGAACGTCACCACCGCGTCGCCGGCGGCTCCGAGCTCGATCTCCTCGACCCGGCCGGCGGCGACGCCGCCGACGATCACCTCCTCGCCGCCGACGAGCTGGCCGGCGTTGTCGAAGTGCGCGGTCAGGCGGTAGTCGGTGGGATCGTCCGACAGCAGCAGCACGGCCACCATCGCGGCGGCTGCCAGCGCCACGATCGTGGCAACGCGACCGATCGCTGTCGATCCTCTCAACGTCTCCCGTCCTTGATCCCTAACCGCCCTGCCGCGCCCTCGCGGGCACGCCTGGGAGTCGGGCGAACCTACCAGCCGCGATCGCGAGGTGTCAAAGGGGAACCGTGCCGGGATCCGGCTTTTCGAAGCGGTTTTCGGCGGCGAACTTTGAGTTCTGATTAAGGCCCCGACGACCGGACTCGGCGGCGACCCCGGCACCGGGCCTGTACGGATGTGCCAGTTGTCGGGGCGAGCTCTATCCTCGCGCGCGATGGCTGCGATCTCGAGCGGCGGTGGCGACGCCTACGACTGGCTGGTGGTCGGCTCGGGGTTCGGGGGCAGCGTCGCCGCGCTGCGCCTGGCCGAGAAGGGATACCGCGTCGGCGTCCTCGAATCCGGGCGGCGCTTCGCCGACGAGGACTTCGCCGAGTCGACCTGGAATCTCCGCCGCTACTTCTGGATGCCGAGGCTGGGCCTGCGCGGGATCCTGCGGATGACCGCGTTCAAGGACGTCTTCGTCGTCTCCGGCAGCGGCGTCGGCGGCGGCAGCCTCGGATTCGCGAACACGCTGTACCGGGCCCGCCGGTCGTTCTTCACCGACCCCCAGTGGGCCGGCCTCGCCGACTGGGCGGCCGAGCTCGAACCCCACTACGACACCGCCGAGCGGATGCTCGGCGTCGTCGACTACGAGGGAATGACCCCCGCCGACGAGCTGCTGGCGGAGTACGGCGCGCAGATCGGCGTCGGCGAAACCTTCAGCCACACGCGGGTCGGGGTCTACTTCGGCCCGCCGGGCGAGGAGCGACCGGACCCCTTCTTCGGCGGCGAGGGGCCGCCCCGAGCCGGTTGCCTGCGCTGCGGGAGCTGCATGGTCGGCTGCCGGCACGGAGCGAAGAACACCCTGGTCAAGAACTACCTCTGGTTCGCCGAGCGGCTCGGCGTCGAGGTGATGCCGGAGCGCCAGGCGATCGAGGTCCGCCCGCTCGGCTCGGCCGACGGCGCGGCGGGCTACTCGGTCGCGACCGTGCGGCCGGGCGCCTGGCTTCGCCGCCGGCCGCGAACCCTGACCGCGCGCGGCGTCGTGATCGCCGCGGGGCCGCTGGGTACCAACCGGTTGCTCGCCGACTGCCGGCACCGCGGCGCCCTGCCGCGGATCTCCGGCCGCCTCGGCGACGTCGTCCGCACCAACAGCGAGTCGATCCAGGCGGTGACCGCGCCCAACGACGAGCGCGACTTCTCGCGCGCCGTCGCGATCACCTCGAGCATCTACCCCGACCCAGACACGCACATCGAGGTCGTGACCTACGGGCGCGGCGGTGGCGCGATGAGCAGGCTGTTCACGGTCATGACCGGCGAGGGCACCCGGCTGACCCGGCCGCTGAAGTGGCTCGCCGCGATACTCCGCCACCCGCTCCGAGCCGCGCGGCTCCTGGCTCCCTACAGGTGGTCGCAGCGGACGGTGATCCTGCTCGTGATGCAGACCCTCGACACGGCGATGAGGCTGCGCCCCCGGCGCCGGCTCCTCGGCCGGGGTGTGCGGCTCCAGACCGAGCAGGATTCCGAACGCCCCAACCCCACCTACATCCCCGCCGCCGAGCACGTCACCCGCTGGTTCGCGCGGCGGACCGGCGGGATCGCCCAGAGCGGGACGACCGAATCGGTGCTCAACATCCCGAGCACCGCGCACATCCTCGGCGGCGCCGTGATCGGACGAACGCCCGCCGAAGGCGTGATCGACTCGCGGCACCGCGTCTACGGCTACGAGAACCTGATCGTCGCCGACGGCTCGGCGATCCCGGCCAACCCGGGGGTGAATCCGTCGCTGACGATCACCGCGATGGCTGAGCGGGCGATGACGTTCGTGCCGCCGAAGGGCCCGGGGGCCGAGCGCACGGACAGGCTGCCCGAGGCGGCCCGGGGGGCGACGATCGAAGCCGGCGCCGAGGGTCCGCTCAGCGGTCGAGGCCGATGAACGGGGCGGCGCCCGCGTAGAGCTTGTAGAGCCGGAAGGTCGAGGCGTACTCGGGAGCGCAGTTCGCGTCGAAGAACTCGTAGAGCTCCTCGTCGGTTTGTGTGGCGTTCCGCTCCCCGCTCTCGGCCCGGATCGCGTCGATCGTCGCCAGGCGCTGATCGCGGGTCCCCTGGTGCCAGTCCCCGCAGTCGGCGAGGAGGACCACCGATCCGGCGCTCTCCTCCCCGACCGGATCGGGGCCCGCCTCCTCGCCGCCGCACGCCGCGAGCGCGAGCGCTGCCGCGACGACGATCGGCAGGATCACCAGCGCAGCCCGGGCAGTCATCGCCGCTTACGGCTTCGGCGGGGTCACGTGCCAGCCGCAGCCCGGGTTCGCCGGATCGACGCTGCAGAGGATCAGCTGGTTGATCTTCGCCTCGTTGCCGGCCCCGACGCTCGTCTCGCAGTCGGAGGGCAGGTCGACCGGGTCCCCCTCGACGGTGGCCGGCGTCCCGTCCGGGCCCGTGTTGTCGAACCAGCAGTTGCCGGTGTTGACCTCGGCCTCGTCCCACCAGAAGTCGACGCCGTTCGGCAGCACGCCGCCGTCGCCGCCGACCTCGTTTCCGAACGCGGTGACGCCCGGCGGCATCTCGAAGCCCGGCGGCGCGACGCCGAGCTTGTTGTCGAAGTACCGGTTCCCGCACGAGGTCGCCTGCAGCTCGGGATCGGGGCACGAGATCCCGGGGTTGACGTCACCCTCGGGATCGACGAACGCCTCGGGGATCCCGAACAGGATCGCGCCCTGGCGCCAGTTGTCGAAGATCCAGTTGTCGCGGACGACGCCGTCGTTGTGCCCGGCCCAGGTGATCCCGGTGCCGACCGCCGCCCTGCTGAACAGCGGCTCGATCGGCGGGTTCGGCCGGTAGAG
>Ga0299914_10002024_pt1 | contig 13773 bp, 12 predicted proteins | sample RVTome_10_FD_201361 | JGI IMG/M metagenome (GOLD analysis project Ga0299914, IMG submission 201361) | Soil microbial communities from uranium-contaminated site in the Upper Colorado River Basin, Wyoming, United States - RVT153D57 (version 2) ...
AATTCTTATAATTAACATAAATATATTATAGTACAATTTCAATGAATTGAAGGTCTAAATATCTCAGAATCATTTTTTTATAAAAAGGCTACTACAATAAACATTTTATTAAGAACATTCGACTATTTTACTATAAACTATAATAGCAAAATCGCTAGATAGAATAATTCAAAATATTACAAAAAACAGCATTATTGCAATAAAATTTGTTTGATATTTTCAAGAATAAGGCTATAATTATATTAATTCTATTATATGAATTCACTTACAGAGTGGGAACAATGGTTCGTGAACCAAATTTTACCTAAAAAGGAGATTTAATTAGAGACTTATTTTTATATAAAATGATAACAATAAACAATTGAAAACTAAATGACCGTATTAAAAATTTCGCAAATAGAAGTTAATGAAGAAACACAGCAATGGTGGTTTGTCGAACCATATGATGAAATCTTTCAAGAATATAACAGTATTGATGGTTATCCTGTGCATATAATAGATAAAGTAGAAGAAATAATTTCAAAAAAAATTAGAAATAAGAAAGTCAAAGTTACTGTATTTGCATATAAAGATACTATAGGCAAATATGATATATTGGATTAACAATTAACAACTATTTGAATTAGTTTAGAGTTTTTCTCCATAGGTAAACTAACCCCGTTAAACTCTTTGAGGTTTTTAATCTTTCTAACATTGTTTTTCTTCTATATTGGTGTTAGAAATCATAAATGATTTATCTCCATGTTAAATGATTTAATAAATGTGAATTAAACTTTAAGTATATTTATAACAAATAGAAAATACAAATACTCTTTTTTATAGTATTAGAATATTTGATATGGTATTACCAATAATTGCTATTGTCTCCACAAGCAGCAAATACAAAGTGATGATAAATCTGAATAGATTAATTGGATTAATCGAATACTGTTAAGATGTATTTACGACAACATTCGAAAATGTTAGAAGGAAAAAAATAACTAAATAATAAAGAATTTGATAAGTCTAAATCTAACTCCTTTACATTAATTTAAACTATTAAATACCTTAATTGAGATCATCTCATTATCGCATTGAATGGGAGCCAGAGTTGACCTTAAAAGGGACTTACAACTATGTAAAGACATCCATTATAACTCATTGATGTAATTAATAACGAATAGTATTCAAAATATTGAAATTTAACGGTGATCTGATTATTTAAATGGGTATAGGGAGAAAATTATTTGATGAAATTGATAAACCTATTGGATATAAAAAAGTCTATCAAAATTCTTATGGACTAGAAAGTGAAGCAAGTTGGAATGGGATAATAAAAGGTTACAATGGTTTTCCTGATGGAAAGACTGTAGGTTCAGGCAATTCATTTGAAGGGAAAAATAGAGTAATTATTTCAAATTGGGAAGGAGTATTTACTACCAATGACGGAGAGCAATTAACATTTAAAGGTCGAGATATGAATAAGATGGGGAAATTTGTGGTTCTTAGAACATATTCTACTAATTTTAAAAAACTGTCTTGGATCAATGGATTAGTATGCTTATTGGAAGGAACATTTAATGAAAATAAAAAGGAATTTAGTAGTATAGGTTATGAATGGATATTTCTAATATAGTTTTTTTGTTTAACCATTTTTATTTATATATTGTATATAACATTAACGTAATATTTAATTAATATTTTATTTCATAAAATTTTTTACTATTAGAACAAAAATGACCTACTGTTTATTCTTAAAGAATCTTATGAATCAAAAATTTGAAACTAATTAAATTTAAAAAGTATATTTTTAATATAAAAATAGGTAAGAATACAATACAGGAACATATTAACTAAGATAACTACAAAATTGATAAATGCTAAATTTATTACTTTTGTACATGCTAATAAATTTAGGAATATTATTCCTAATTGTCTTATTCATTGTAACTGTCTCGTTTTCTTCTATACAAATTGTTATGGCAAAAGAACCTGAGGCCATTCTTAAAAAAACAAATGATAATAGAAAGGATAATGACAAGTTAATTGTTGTATCTACTATTAATTTACAAAATATAGAAAAAAAAGGATTACTTAAAGTAGTTGGTGTTATTAATGGCGAAGATTTTGTCAAAACTATTCCTTTAGAGAAATTAAAGGAAACAACCAAAAAATTGAACGTTAAATTTGAGATGAATAAAGATAATGAAATAGTTAGTGCTCACAAACCAGATGAATTTTTCATTTGCGCTTATCATGTCAAAAATCCTAACAATTTAAAATCAATATCTTTTGATAACCAAAACTTGATAAACTATTTTGATTGTAATGAAGGAGATATTCAATCGACTACTTCTCCAACAAAGTTAAGTTTATTTAAAATAAAATCCCAAGTTTACAATAAAACTTATACATATTATAATATGTATTCAAAACCCAAAGTAATATCATTTGATACTCTTAGTAATGATAGTATTAAGTCGAATAACAATAACTTAAATAACATAAAAAAAGATAAAGCAAAGAGCGATAAAGATTATAGTGATAAACCAGTTCAGGTAAAAATAATAGTTCCGATGGAAGATAAAAAGAATACTAAAAAAATCAAGATTATGGCAATGTTAAAAGGACAAATTAAATCTGAAATAATAAATGATGTTCAAAAGGAATTTGAAAAAATTGGTGGATATACAATTGAAAGAACATTTGCATTTGACAGAAATACCGATATAGGTCCAATTCAAATTGGAGATAGATTTCATGTATGTGTAATAGGAAAAGAATTGTATCCACCTGAAGGAAGTGAATGTGAAAAACGACTAATAAAACACCTTAATAAACCCAATTCTTTGGCAGCTCGATAATAATCTATACAAAAACATAACTTATCATAGTCATTAGTGAACCTCATCTGTTAAACAATTATTTCTCATTTTCCCTAATAAAATTAGTTTGTATATATTATCTTTATCTAAAATTAACAAAATAAAAAAAATTTATTATTTGTTTGACTAATTAGTAGAATTTGACATCATTATTTGTCCACGGATTTCCCCATTTGGATTTTGTTGAGTATGTACATTTACATATGTTTCACCGTTTTTCATAACAGTAGTCAAGTTAGCAATTTGCTTACCGGTCATGGATCCTTCTAACATATTGGCTGTGATATTTCCACTGGCTAATTTACCATTCATTAGTATTGTTGGACTATCCGATTTATACAATGAAACTACAGGAGGTCCAATTTCTCCTTTTTTTCCATTATGTATGTGAGCCATTGTTATTCCTTGTAGATCAGTTACATTAAGTTCAAATTCTAAACTATCTTGATTTGATTTAAACCATGCCATGCCAGATGCGTTAGTTTGTATAGGTGGAACTTCTTGGTCTCCAAATAATTGAGCAGAAAACGTTTGTTGAGCTCCACTTGGTCCTGCGAAAACAGATGCAGATGATAAATATATTGTAGATGCGAATGCTGCTATCAATGATAAAGAGGTTAAAACTACAAATATTTCTATTGTGTTGTTATTTATTTTCATTATAATATAAACTAACTTAAACTATTTAACAACTGAGTGTAAATCAGGTAAAAGAAAGAAGAAATAACTAGAATTAATTATTAAGTGATTATTATATTAATATTGATAATATAATTGCTCAATTTATAAAGTTATAGGTATATAGTTTTAATTGAGTTCAATGATGATAAATGGAAGAAAGTTTTTATTAATTTCAGCTCTTACTTTCCTTTTTCTTATACCATCTTTTAACATCGATGGATTTGGTATGGTAAACGATGTTCCTCAAGATTTAGAATACGGAATAAATTTTAAATATCCTAAAACCTGGGAACCATTACCTAAATATGATATTGATACTGATGATGACCTGAGTACAACATCTTTTATATTAACACAAAAAGATTCGATATACAATTACAAAGGTAAACAATTCTATGGATATCTTATATCAATAAAAGTTATCGATGATCTATTAGTGCCTACTACTTCAGAACAATGGGCTAAAACTCAAATTATTGATATTTCTGAGCAATCTAATACATATAGACTAATAGAACCTTCTGATCCCAATGGAGAACTTAGGACATTTCCAATTTCACAAGGAGAATACAATGGTTATACTTATACAATAGAAGATAAAATAACGCAGAAAATAAAAGTAAATACTGTATTAGTTTTAGACAATAAAAGGTATGAATTTGAATATACTTCTCCTAACATAAATAATGAAGTTGCTTATAGGTATATTGATGACTACAAAGAGATTCTTAAATCAGTAAAATTTACAGGGAGTTAACAATGTGCAATAGTGGTGGTTAATCTCACTGTAGTTACTTCTTTTTTAGAAAGTTAAGGTTAATAAGTGTTGTATTTTGGCTTGTATTTTCCAAGCAATAAAGAGTTTGTCACAACAGTTACAGAGCTCATAGCCATTGCTAAACCTGCGAGTATTGGGAGCCAACCAAATACACCTAATCCAAGAACAGGCACCAATGCACCAGCTGCTATAGGTATTAAACCAGTATTATATGCAAATGCCCAGAACAGATTCTGCTTTATCTTTGAAACAGTTCTTTTGCCTAAATCTAATGCAGTTACGACATCTCTTATGTCGTCTTTTATTAATATTATACCTCCTGTTTCTTTTGCAACATCCGTTCCAGAACCTATTGCAATGCCTAAATCAGCTCTTGCTAATGCAGGTGCATCGTTAATCCCATCTCCAACCATTGCAACAACTTTACCTTCTTTCGTCTTTAATTTAGCTACTACTTCTTCTTTTTGATGAGGAAGTACCTCTGCTATTACTTTGTTAATACCAAGTTTGGATGCTACTGCATTTGCAGTTCTCTTATTATCTCCAGTAAGCATTATTACTTCTATTCCTTTGGATTTCAAAGCTTTAATTGCATCTTTTGCATTTTCTTTTATAGTATCAGATATAGCTATTATACCTGAAAGAGTATTATCTATTGCAACTAAAACTGCAGTCTTACCTTCTTTTTCAAATACAGCCAGTTTTACATCTACGCTTTCAGTAACTGCAATCTTATTATCTTCCATCATCTTTCTATTCCCAATCATAATTGTATGATTTGAATATGTTGCCTTAAGGCCATATCCTGAAACTGCTTCAAAAGAATCAGGGTTAGTAATTGGAGTGCCATTTTCTTTTGCTTTCCTAATTACTGCCTGTGCTAAAGGATGTTCTGAACCAGATTCTGCTATTGCTGCAAGTCTTAGTAATTCTTGTTCTCCAATCTCTGTTAAAGATACCAAATCAGTTACAGATGGTTTTCCTATAGTTAGAGTTCCTGTTTTATCAAAAATAATAGTATTAACTTTATTTGCTATCTCTATGTGTTCTCCTCCCTTATACAATATACCATTTTCTGCACCTTTACCAGCACCCATCATAAGAGCAGCAGGAGTAGCAATCCCTAATGCACAAGGACATGCAATTATCATTACAGAAACAAATGCAAGAATTGAATATGTTAATCCTGCATCTCCTATAAAATACCATCCCAAAAATACTCCTATTGCTATCATTACAATAGCGGGAACAAAATATTTTGCAACTTGATCTACCATTCTTTCCAATTTTGCCTTTCCAGTTTTTGCTTCTTCCACTAATGTTATTATTTGAGATAAGACTGTGTCTTGTCCTACCTTTGTTGCTTTGACTTTAAGAAGACCATTTTTGTTAATTGTAGCACCTATTACCTCATCTCCTTTTGTCTTGTCTACTGGAATACTTTCACCTGTTAAAGCTGATTCGTCAACAAAAGAATTTCCATCCATTATTAAACCATCTGTTGGAACTCGTTCGCCAGGCCTAATAAGCATTAGATCGCCTTCTTCAATTTGTTCTACTGGAATTTCTATTTCTTTAAATTCCTTTGTTATTGATTTTAATTTTTTATAATTATCAAAATTTAGATTGTTTTGATTATTACTATGGCTATTGTTGTTATTTTTTTTGCTTATTACTTCTTTCTCATTTTCTTCCCTAAATACAGGTCTTATTACTTTCGCCGTCCTTGGCTTTAAGTCAAGTAATTTTCTTACAGCATCGGAAGCCTTTTCCTTGGTTTTTGTTTCAAGTAGTCGTCCAATTAGAATGAGTGTAATTATTATTGCAGCTGTTTCAAAATATACAGCAGTAAATGGAAAATAACCAGGAACAATAGTCACAATTGCACTATAAAGATAGGCAGCTGTAGTTCCTATAGCTATTAGTGTATCCATGTTAGATGCTTTAGCTTTAACTCCATCCCAAAACCCTCTATAAAAACGCCCTCCAATCCAGAATTGTATTGGAGTTGCTAAAGCCAAAAGCATGTAATTTGTATATTCCATCATCTCCATTGGAAAAGCATGTCCTAGGTCGGGAATCATATGAGGTAAACTAAGAATAATTATTGGTATGGTAAGTGCTATACTTATAGTAACATGTATCTTTAATTTCTTTAATGCTTTCTGCGGTTCTAGAAACTCATTTAAACATTGAGAGGAGCAAAAATAGTAGGTTATTCTATCCTTGGTATGATGTATAGAATTTTCATTTTCCTGTACAAACATTCCACATATTGGGTCTTTCGCCATGCTATAGTAATATACAGATACATGTATAAGGACTAACCTTTACATTTGTAAAACTTGTATATTGTAAAGATTATTTTATTCATATAGTGCCATTAAACCTTATCGATATTGATGTTTATATAATCAAAGAATTATTGAAAGACGGACGTAAATCCTTTCGGAATTATCGCGCTCTACAGGAATTAGTACTATACATTTAAAACAAGATTTAATAGGCTGGTAAATGTTGAATTTATCAAATCTATATACCCTATTTTTGATTTCAATAAATAGATTTTAATAAGGTAAACCTCGAAATGAAAAATCTGTAAAAAGAGCACTCAATTCAATAGATCATAATAAATATAATAAATTAATAAAAAAGACCTTGAAATTAAATTATAATGCGATTTTTGTAAAGATCCAATATCATGGAAAACTCATGTTCTAAAGTTTGCAGATATTGAAAGATTTTTTTGTTGTTTAATTCTAGAACTTCATATAATGGAAAAAATAGTGGACGTATAGAATCAATAAAAAAAAGTTTAAGGAAGAGAGTAAATAGGTATTATATAGAACTTGCAATATTGAAATAATTAATCAATATCCATATTTTATAGTAACTTAATTTAAACGATTAAAAATTGATATTCTAAAAATAGCCTTATGATTAAATTGATACTATTAAATAAACTTGATTTAATAGTTTTACACTTATAATCTATAGGAAGTTAGAACTCAAGCCAACCCTTCTTTTTAAACCCATATATCATAGCTCCTGTAGGTATTATCGATAAAAGGATTATCATTATAAAAGTTGTGTACGGTCCTAGAAAAGTTGCAGCACCTGTTTCAATACCTCCTGGTAAATTCACATTCATTCCATAATATGTTGAGAATATGGTTGCAGGAATTGATAATGTAAAAAGTATGGTTAGAATTGCCAAGATTTTGTTAGTCTTTTCAGCGCTAAGCATGAAGTCGGTATCTTTGAATATTTCTATGGTCTCTTTTGATTCATCAAGGACTTCTATCACCTTGTCAATATGATCTTTTACATCGTCAAAATAAAGAGTGAGGTCTTCTTCAGAGAACTTTTGGATTTCCCTACTAACAGTCAGTATTGTACGCTTTAGAGGATATACTAATCTCTTTAGAGTGGTTATCTCTCTTCTTAGAAGAGATATCTCTTTTGCAATAGCAATCCTCTCATTAAACACTAAATCTTCTATATCATCTAAATTACCTTCTACTTTTATTAACATATGAAGCAAATCATCTACCAGTAGATCTATAATACTGTGAAATAAGTATCCCGAAGAATTTCCCATAAAAGAACTACGTTGATTTTGGTCGATTTTACAGATTTGGAATATCTCTGTTAAAGCTCTTAAATTCCCATGCTGAATTGTAATTAAATAATTATAACCTACAAATATTGCAAGTTGAGACGAACGTGGGAAGCCTTCCTTATTTTCCATTGTAGGAAAGTGGAGTATTATAAATACATGATCTCCATAACGATCTACTTTAGGAATTTGAAGTTTCGATAGACAATCTTCAATATTAAGTTCATGAAAAGGATAATGGAGTTCGAGCATTTTCAGTTTTTCACGGGTAGGCTTTTCTATATTGATCCAAGTTAATTTCTCATTACTTATTCTTTCTATTCCGGAGCTTTTTGGCAAATTATCCCCATTCAATTTCATGATAAAATAATACCCTGCTAATTAGTCAAGGATACTCTATATATATTAACAATATTTACAATATTGAATAAAGATGAATTTTTATTGAAATGAGTTAATTTGCTTTTTTATAGTAAAATTGAATATTGAATTATCGAATAACTAATTTTCAGAAAAGATTTTATTATTTTTTACTATACTAAGATAATCAAATATTGGTAAAAGAATTGATAAATCGTATGTGTTGCATCTTCATACTTAAATGATTCCTTATTGTAAATTACAAAAATCAAACCCCTAATTTGTTTTTCTGTTGGCTGATCAATAAGATTTAGTCATTAAATATATTAAGACCATTTCATTATCCATCGAAATAAATATAAAATCGATTAGACTAATTCTTGACCTATTTTGATCAATTTATATTCTAGTCTTGGAACTATCCTTGTCTTTCTAATATTCTATCTATTTCTAATTCCCTAAGTCTTCTAGTTGATATTTTACTACTATAACTTTCATAATCAATAATTCAATAAAGTCAAAATTCAAGTTAAACTATATTTACTTCTCTCTTTAACGAGATTTGTAATTGTATCATTTGGAGATACACTTTTCTATGAGTAAGAACAGTTATTACTCGTCGTTTAACATTAATCAATGTCCATACAAATTCTTATTGTTAGTTTTGAAATTGTAGGTGTTAAATCCTATCTAAATTGTAAAAAAGAATGTTTAAGTACCTCGCAAACTATAAATACGTAGAGAATGGACTCATCTGTTTACTTTGATAGGCCATTACTCATATTTGACGATAAATGTTCTTCGTGCTTGAAATTTGCTAAATATGTTAACATCTTGTCCCACGGGTGGATTCAAATTGCTGGTCATTATTATTCAACGATAGCTTTGGAAACTAAAAAAATGATATTTCCAACAAAGTATGATTCAACTACAATGTTTTGGCTTATCTATAAAAATACTGCTTATGGTGCGAGATCTGCCCTTATTCCTGTCGTAAAAGAGATAGTTAGAGGATTAGTTAAAAATGTCGTTGATAAAGACAATAAACAGAAATATCAAGCAAAATTAAAAGATAACGAAGGAAATTTAGATACAATAACATGCAATTACAAAGATCATTTACAATGTATGTCCACTACTAATACATTGAAAAGATTGATTAATATGATGCAAAATAGCAGTAGAGTAACTTTCTGAAATTTTAATTTTCAATATCAAAATAAAGAAAACAAATTAATTTCGACAAATTAAAAATTTTATCTTAATTCATTCTTATTATTAAAGTAATAATTAATAATTATCTCCTATTTATTAGTTAAAAAAAGTCAGATGATCTCTTCTTTTTCTTCTCCTTTGCTAATGAAAAGGAAAATGGATTATATTTTAGTATAAAAGATACTCTTAATATTCCTAAACACCAAAAGTTTTTTTTGTTAGATGTTGAATCAATCAATTATTCTTAGAATGTCAATTGTATATTATGCTATTAAAATTGATATCATCAATTTTTCCTGTTAATTAATCTACTACTAACAATTGTTCCCAAAATTCCCATTCCAACAGCTGGTAGAACTAGTAAAGGATAGATGCCGGTAATCATCTCAAAATATATAGGAGCAGTAAGACTAGGCCATACAGGTTGATTAGATAATACTTCATTATAGATATAAGTTATCATTGGATAATAGAGCATGAAGAATGAAGAGCCCAGAATTCCTCCTGATGTATAAATAAATACTCTCTTTAATGGTAACTTTGATAAAAATATATCAGCAATTATAATAGGAATGATATTAAGTACATAGAATGGAATTGTGGATATCAATGATTTATTTGGAATCATCATTGTAACTATTGTAATTATAATAAAAATTGAACCAATAACAGATATGGCACCAAACTTTCTCTTTTTGTTACCCATTTCAATCACTAATTTAAATAATGATACTAAAATAAATGAGATTAAAAATGGGAAGCTTACACTAGCTATAATGGCTGCAGTAGTAGGTTCTAAGTTAAAGTTATAATATTCTGTATCTGAAAATGGTAATGAGAACATGTAAATTAAACCTGATGATGACATCCAAATCGGTAATATTCCGATAATGGTTAATATTATGTATAGTGAAATTGGGAATCTTTCATTATTTTTAAAATTGTCAATATCATTATTCAGTCTTTTCTCTTGATTATTACTATTGTTGTTGATTACGATATATGATTTTATTCCTATTATAGCTCCAATACTGCCGGCTAACATTCCAATTGTTAAAGTAAGATGTGGAGGACTTAGCAAACCATCTAAACCAAAAGCTAAATGCCAAAAAAAATCAAGTGGACCGGCTACTATCAGCATACAGACACCACTAATTACCAATTTTATTGACAAATCTAATTCAAGATTCTTTTCTCCTTTTAGAGTAGAAATATAAGTAGAATACGATCTCCAATGGAGAAACATAATTGTAGCTCCTATTAAGGCTAGAGTTATTCCACTATATAATATAATATGTGGAGGAGAGAAAAAGGTTTCAGGTTTATTTAAAAGATGATTTGTGATATCCCAACTACCACCACTTTCAGCTAGTAAAATGCCGATACTAACTAATAAACAACTAACCAAAAATCTATTTATTAACCGCTTATGGAAATATGATGATTTCATAAGAGTATTATCATTATTATTGCTATACTCTTGAGTTTCGGGATTGTTATAAGAAACTCCTCGTCTAAAACAAAATCTCTTTTTCATATCAGATGTTGATAATTAACTATATTTTTCATCAATATTATTTATGATTTGCTCTTTTTATATTACAACTTCGTCCACATCATTCAGATCTTTCTGGAATGCTAATGAGTCATTTGATCCAAAGAAAATATCATTTTTCTCTCCTATGCAACCAACGTAGGAGCTTGATACGTTTTAAAGTATTCATGCCATGTAGAATATTGCTTCAAATTATTTTGGTAGTCATAAAATAATATATACTGGATGTCTATTATTGGTTTCTAAAAACAAATCTTTTTTTATAGGTTTTCTTTTTGACATAATTTATTGAAACTAATGTCAAACTTAAAGATTGTCTATTTCGTTTTGATTTTATTTGTTATATCATTATTTATTCACCAACAGGTTTACGCTCAATCAGACTATGTAAATGAAGAACACTTCCTTCAATTAGAATATAATGAGGATTGGAAACTCAATAAAGACATACAAAGTGAGACAGGTCCAGAAAGTGCTAAATTATTAAATACAAAAGTAGGTAAAGTAGTATATCGAGAGTTTAACAATTCCTACTTATTTCAATTAGTTCCATATACTGAAAACGATGGATCTGTATCAATATCAGAAGGTATTACTGTTTTTTCCGTAACACTATATCCTAATATGTCTAGCCTTGAAGAAGACAAGGTATATCAGAATATGTCTAGTCTTGCAGACACTAGAGTATATACTAATTTGTCCAGTTTTAATGACAAAGTATTTTCTAATTTATCTAGTCTGGAATCCTCTAAAGTATTTTCTAATTTATCTAGTCTGGAATCCTCTAAAGTATTTTCTAATTTATCTAGTCTGGAATCCTCTAAAGTATTTTCTAATTTATCTAGTCTTAGACAATAAAAAATATGCTTAGTCAACAAAACTCTTAAATAACTCATCCTAAAGATTTTAACATATGAGAGATCATAAATGATGAAATGTATAAACCTATGAATAGATGTGGTAATTTCAAATCCTTAATAACAAAATGTTATATTGTCTTATATTCAGTATTTATTTATTGAAATTACTAGATTTTGTCAATCCTTCAGAATTCCATTTATCCTTTAACTAATTAGCATCAACCCATAATTATTTAGTTTTAGCCTAAATACGTAGTAGCTTGTGAACCAACCTGACCTAAATTTTGGTCCATCTAATGATTCTCTAAATCAATTTATTTTTATAATATCCCTTTTACCTCTTTCAATGATTTCATTTATGTATATAATTTCATTGTATTCTCTCAATATATTAAACCTTAGATATATCACAAATATAGATTTTAGTATTGTATTACAACATGCAATTAATTCAGTTATAAAAGAATAAAGTAATTACTAATTAAGAAACATAATTATCTACTTGTAAACCTTTATTGAATTTTATTTATTATAAGATTCTTCTATTTGATTCTCTAGTGATGATTCGCAATATAAATAAATAATCTTTCATTCTATCAAACATGAACAGGAAATTTATATTCTCAATGGTTGTAGCCATGAGTGTCCTTTTGGGATCTGGATTTGTTATTGCAAGTCAAACTGCTATGGCTGTACAATTTTCTTTTCCATATAGCACTTCTGCTTATAACAAAGCATACAACAACAATACATCCTTCGATGACAACTCTGGCTATAACAAAGCATACACTCCCAAGAACAATGACAGAAATGACAGATACTCATCCTTCGATGACAACTCTGGCTATAACAAAGCATACACTCCCAAGAACAATGACAGAAATGACAGATACTCAGACTCTTATAGTAAATCTGCTGTATATAGTAAATATCCAACAATAGACAGAATATATGAATGCCAAAAAGGACCATTCGAAGGCTTCTTTACAAGTTCAGTTGAATTTTGTATTGCAGCTAATGGTAATATTACATAAACAGGTTAAAAACCAAAAGCTAAATTAGACAACTAATATAAGATATCTTTTTTATTGGCCGACTAGTATCACATTTTTAAAAATGTATAATTTATTCACTTTTATTAATAATGTAAATAAAATCAAATCAAAGATATAATATTGCCATTAAGATTACTAGATATAATCTCTAGTTAAATTAATGTCTAAGTGAAAATTAATATGTATACAATAAGAGATTTGAGACTTCAGTAGTAAATGAATTGCAATTAAATAATTTTAAAATTAAATATAAAATATTATATGATAATAACTAAATATAATTTTAAATATAAACGGATAGGAACCTTCTTATTTTTTCTTTATCCATTTGTCATCTTCGCCTTTTTTATATTTTTTTTTAACTGCAGACCAAGCTACTTTATGTGCAACTTCTTCTTTGCTCTCTTTCTTTCCACCTCTCCTTTTATCGGGATCTTTATACTGTTCTAATGCACTACTATGGGCCTCTTTAAATATTTCTTGAGCATGGGATGGAAGGTCATCGATCCTTTTCTTTGTGCTTTCAGAAAGGTTTTCTTCTTCTTTTTCTTTTACCTTACCCTTTTTCTTCACCATAATAAATAAGGATCAAAAAACTAATTAAGAATTAAGGTTGTATTTGATTTTATAATATATATTAAATAGACAAATATCCTAGAATAAATAACTTTTTTATAATCTGCGATCATAATCGAGGAAAATGAATTTTTCATTTAAAGAAATCTTCATATTATAATATGGTTCAGTTTAATAACTTAATTTATTCAATTGCATGCAATAGTATGC
>Ga0299914_10002025_pt1 | contig 13769 bp, 13 predicted proteins | sample RVTome_10_FD_201361 | JGI IMG/M metagenome (GOLD analysis project Ga0299914, IMG submission 201361) | Soil microbial communities from uranium-contaminated site in the Upper Colorado River Basin, Wyoming, United States - RVT153D57 (version 2) ...
CCATGGCGAGCGGGCTCGCTGCGGTGTACTCGCCTCCGACGAACACGCCGATGACGAACCGCAGCAGGACGAACGTCACCACCGAGGTGATGCCCCACGCCTCGTAGCCGGGGAGCAGGCCGACCATGACCGTGAGGATGCCGAACCCGGAGACGGCGACGACCGTTGCCCGCTTGCGCCCACGCGTGTCGGCGTAGCGGCCGAAGAGCAGGGCGCCCAGCGGTCGCCCCACCAGCGTGGCGGCGAAGATCATGCCGGTCACGAGCGCGGCCGCGGAGGCCGACAGGTCCGGTGAGATGAAGTACTCGATCGCCGGTGCCAGCACGATGATCGGCAGGTAGATGTCGAACATGTCCACGAAGAACCCGAGGAAGGCACCGCGCTGTGCATGTTTGCGGGCGTGTTCCCGTTCGGCGTTGGTCTGCACCTGGGCCGTCATCCCACTTCCTCCAGTTCGGAGCCTCGCAGCGATGGGCGTTAATGTCCGTCATTCGCCGGGCAGGTGTCAAGGGTCAGGCCTCACCCACCGTCGGACGTGGAATGTTTGCGCTGACCTGCCGAAACGCGCGCAGAATGCGGCACAGTCGCCGACTCTGACCTCGCCGGACACCGTAAATGTCCAACCTTGACACCCCCCTGCACGGATACCTACGTTGCTCCGCATGACCGCCACGAAGGGCAGCCGGTGAGCGTGCGTGTCAACGGGCGCACGGCGTCGAGTCCACCGCTGCGCGGGCTCCGGGTCGTCGACCTCTCCACGTCGTATGCCGGGCCGACCGCCTCGATGTACCTCGCCGACCTCGGTGCTGACGTCGTCAAGGTTGAGCGACCCGAACGCGGTGACGACGCGCGGGCCTGGGGCCCGCCGTTCGTCGACGGGGTATCCGCCTGGTTCGCGTCGGCCAACCGCAACAAGCGCAGCATCGCGCTCGACCTGCGCTCGCCCGGCGGACTGGATGCGTTGCACCGCCTCGTGGCCGAGGCCGATGTGCTCATCGAGAGCCTGAACCCCTCCAAGCTGGCGCGACTCGGTCTCGCCCCGGAGGAGACCCGCGCGCGGCACCCGCACCTGATCTACTGCGCGATGTCGGGGGTCGGGCTCACCGGCCCGCACGCGCACCTGCCCGGGTACGACCTCGTTGCGCAGGCGCGGTCCGGTCTCATGTCCGTGACCGGCCCGGCCGGCGGCTCGCCGCAGCGCGTGTCGACCGCCCTCTCGGACATCGCCACCGGCACAGCCGCTGCCCTGGCGATCTCCGCGGCCGTCGTACGACAGCGCGTCACGGGGGCGGGTGACCTCGTCGACGTCTCCCTGCTCGACTCCGACCTGGCCCTCATGGCACCGCGCATCGCCGCCTACCTGGCGGGTGAGGCGGAGCCCGTCCCGTCCGGTGGGACCGACTCCGTGATCGCGCTCTACCAGTCGTTCGCCACCGCCGATCGCGAGATCGTCGTCGCCGTGGGCAACGACGTCATCTGGCGACGGTTCTGCGAGTCACTGGGGCTGATCGACCTCGCCGACGACCCCCGCCTCGACAGCAATGCCGGCCGCCGTGAGCACCGGGCGGAGGTCGTCGCACGCGTCGCCGAGGTGCTGGCCGATGCTCCTGCCGACCACTGGCTCGACGTGCTGCAGCACGCCGGTGTGCCGGCGTCCCTGGTGCAGGGACTGTCGGAGGTCACCACCGACCCGCAGGTCCTCGCCCGCAACAGCCTGCTGCCCGTGCCGGGCTCCGAGGACGGGTTGTACGGGGTGCACAGCCCGTTCCGGCTCGCCAGCCTCGCCGAGCCGCGCAACGACCGGTTCCCGGACGCCGGCGAGCACACCGTCGAGGTGCTGCGCGAGTGCGGGTTCTCCGACGACGAGATTCGCGACCTCGTGGACGCCGGCGCAGTGGAGGCGCCGCGGGCGGCGGTCGGACGAGGGCACCCATGAGCGGCGCCGGTCTCGCGGTCGAGCGCGCCGACGGCATCGTCACAGCGCGCCTGGAACGCCCCGACGTGCTCAACGCCCTGAACGCCGACGTGCTCGCCGCGCTGGACCGTCTGCTGGCCGGACTGGGACCCGACGACCGCGTGGTCGTCCTCACCGGCACCGGGGCTCGTGCCTTCAGCGCCGGCGCAGACCTGGACGAGCTCGCCGATCTCGACGCTGCCGCGGCCCACGACGTCCTGAGCGCGGGGCAGGCCGTGGTCGCGCGGGTCGAGGCGAGTCCCGTTCCGGTCATCGCGGCGGTCAACGGGCTCGCGCTGGGTGGCGGCTTCGAGCTGGCCCTCGCCTGCACCTTCATGGTGCTCGCCGACTCCGCGGAGCTCGGTCTTCCCGAGACCGGCCTTGGTCTCGTCCCGGGGTACGGCGGCACCCAACGGCTCGCGGCGCGAGTGGGTGCCCCGGTGGCGGCGTTCACGATGCTCACCGGCGAGCGCATCACCGCCGAGCGCGCACACGCTCTTGGTCTCACCCCCGTACCACCCGTGCACGCCGACGAGCTTCCCGCCACCGCACACGACCTCGCACGCCAGATCGCCGGCCGCGGGCCCCGTGCGGTTCGGGCCGCCTTGCTCGCCTTGCGACGCGGTCTGGACGCCCCGCTGGACACGGGACTCGCGCTCGAGAGCGCCCTCGCCGGGATCGCCGTCGGCAGCGCAGAGGCGACGGAGGGGGTGGCCGCCTTCCGGGAGCGGCGCAGGCCGTCGTTCCCCAGGCCCGACGCCGGAGCGCCGTCGTGAACAGGACCCCGCCACCCAGCGGCCCCGAACCACTGCCGCTCGACACCGACCCGGCCGTCTACGTCGCCCTGCACGACGCCCTCGACGAGGGCGCCGCCGACGTGGCGCTCGGGGAACGTGAGCGTGAGGTGCGGTCGGTGACCCGGCGCATCGTCGCCGAGGAGGTGGCGCCGCGGGCCGCCACCGTCGACCGCGAGCACGCGTTCGTGCACGAGAGCTACCAGGCCCTCGCCGCCGCCGGGCTCGCCGGCCTGCTCGTCCCCGCCGAGTACGGCGGCACCGACGACACCCACGTGGCCTACGCCCTCGCCATGGAGGAGATCGCCGCGGGTTGCGGGGCGACGAGCCTGGTCTACATGACGCAGATGCACACGGCCTACCCGCTGCTCCTCGCGGGGACATCCGCTGTGGTCGAGCAGTACGTTCCCGGGCTCGCCGACGGCAGCGTCTACGGCTCGTTGGCCGTCACCGAGCCGGCTGCCGGTAGCGACGCCTCGTCGATGCGCACCACGGCCACCCCTTGCAAGGACGGTGCGGGCTACACGCTCAGCGGCAGCAAGACGTTCATCACGACCGGCGACAGGTCCGACGTCGTCGTCTGCTTCGCCACCCTCGATCCGGGCCTGGGACGACGCGGCATCACCGCGTTCGCCGTCGACGGCGCCTCATCCGGGCTGAGTCGCAGCCGCCCTTTCGACAAGATGGGCATGCACGGCTCCACCACCGCCGAGGTGCACCTCGACGAGACGCCTGTGCCGGCGACGCACCGTCTCGGCGACGAAGGCTCCGGCTGGTCGATCGTCGTACGCGCCGTCACCAAGTCGCGGATCAGTGCCGCTGCGCAAGGGGTCGGGCTGGCCCGGGGCGCCTACGCGCATGCCCTCGCCGCCCTGCACCGCGCACACGGCCCCGACCTGCCGCCCGGCGTGGCCGCCGAGATGGCGGACCTGCGCGGGCGAGTCCTGCAGGCACGCCTCGTGCTGCTCGGCGTGGCTCGTCAGGTCGACCGTGGTGAAGCCGACGGCGGTGCGATCGGGCTCATGAAGCAGACCTGCACCGATCTGGGTTGGTCTGTCGCGGTGGCAGCGGCCCGGGTGCTCGGCCGTACGGGCGACCTCGCTGACCTCGGGGTGGAGCGCTACCTGCGCGACGCCAAGGTGACCCAGATCTACGACGGCACGAACGAGGTGCAGCGGCTGCTGGTCGCCCGCGACACCGCTCAGCGTGTGAAGGAGGCCCTCCGGTGACCGACCAGACCCTGAGCGGGCGAACCGCGATCGTGACAGGAGCCGGTCGCGGCATCGGCCGGGCCGCTGCGCTGGCACTCGCCGGCGCCGGTGCCGACGTCGCTTTGGCGGCCCGCAGCAAGGACCAGCTCGAGCGCGTCGCGGGCGAGGTCGAGGACCTGGGACGTCGTGCGCTGGTCGTACCGACCGATGTCACCGACCGCGACGCCGTGGCACGGCTCGTGACCCGCACCGTCGAGGGGCTCGGCGGGATCGACGTCCTGGTCAACAACTCCGGAGTGGTCGACAGCACGCCGCTGCTGGCGCAGGAGCCGGAGCAGTGGGACCGCGTCTTCGACACCAATGTCCGTGGCACCTACCTCGCCACCCGGGCGGCAGGGGAGCACCTCGTCGCCCAGGGCTCCGGCAAGGTCGTCAACATCGCCTCGAACTTCGCGTTCAAGGGCGTGCCCGGGCACGCCGCGTACTGCGCCTCGAAGGCCGCGGTGGTCGCCTTCACCCGCACCATGGCGGTCGAGTGGGCTCGACACAACGTGCAGGTCAACGCTCTGGCTCCCGGGTACGTCGCGACGGACCTCAACGCCGAGCTCCGCGCGGACGAGGAGGCACAGGCCAAGGTGCTCAGGTCCGTCCCCGCGCGGCGCATGGGCGAGCCCGAGGAGATGGCGCCCTGGATGGTGCTGCTGGCCGGACCCGCCTCGGACTTCATGACCGGGGAGACCGTGGTCGTCGACGGAGGCCAGACAGCCCGATGACGCACTCACGCTTTGGAGAGGGGTACCGATGACCGCGCGCGAGCTCACCGTCGCCGTGCTCGGGGCGGGCACGATGGGCGCCGGCATCGCCGTCGTGGCCGCCCGTGCCGGGCACCGGACCATCCTGCGCGACGTGTCCGAGGACGCGCTGCAGCGCGGGCTCGAGAACGCGACCGCGTTCCTGGACAAGAGCGCCTCGCTCGGCAAGCTCTCGGACGAGGAGGCCCGTGCCGCACGCGAGAACCTCCACGGCAGCACCGACCTGGCCGACGTCGCGCCGGCGGACGTGGTGGTCGAGGCGGTCTTCGAGGACCTCGCGCTCAAGCAGCGGCTGCTCGGCGAGCTCGACGACGTGGTGTCCGAGGACGTGCTCGTACACACCAACACCTCGACCCTCTCGGTGACCGCGATCGCGGCGGGATCACAGCGTCCTGACCGCGTCGTGGGCACCCACTACTGCAACCCTGCCCAGCTCATGAAGCTGGTGGAGGTCGCCGAGGGACGGCACACCGCGCCGAAGGCGACCGCGCGCTCCCGGGAGTTCCTCGAGGGGGTCGGCAAGACGACGGTGCTGACCAAGGACCGGCCGGGGTTCATCGTGAACCGGTTCCTCATCCCCTGGGAGAACAACTGCATCCGTGCTCTCGAGGCGGGTCACGGCACGGTGGAGTCGATCGACCGGGCCGTCGTCGGTGCACTTCGACACCCGATGGGGCCGTTCAAGCTGCTCGACGTGGTCGGTCTCGATGTGCACCAGGCGGTTTCGATGCGCCTGTACGAACAGCTGCACGACCCGCGCTTCGCCCCTCCTCCGCTCGTGGACCAGATGGTCGCCGCCGGCGACCTCGGGCGCAAGACCGGGCGCGGCTTCTACACCTACGACAGCAGGAGGTCCTTCGGTGCCTGACAGAGACCTCGACCGCGTCGCCGTCGTCGGCTTCGGCACGATGGGAAGCGGGATCGCCCAGGTCGTCGCCGCCTCCGGACGCGACGTCGTGGTCCTCGAGCCGGAGGCGGAACGCCTTGACCGGGGCCGCAGAAGCCTCGCCCGGATGCTCGACGGTGGAGTCGCCCGCGGCAAGGTGACCGAGCAGGAACGCGACGCAACCCTCGCCCGGGTCACCGGCAGCACCGACGTCTCCGCCCTTTCGGGGGCGGGCCTCGTCATCGAGGCGGTCACCGAGCAGCGCGACGTCAAGGCCGACGTGCTGGCCACGGTCGCCGACGTCGTGGGCGAGGAGGCCATTCTGGCCACGAACACCTCGGCGTTGTCGGTCACCGACATCGCCGCGCACCTGCCCCGGCCCGAACGGGTCGCCGGACTGCACTTCTTCAACCCGGCGCCGGTGATGCGCCTGGTCGAGGTCGTGCGAGCGCTGCAGACCGACCAGGACGTCATCGCACGCCTGGTCGGCTTCGTGGAGGACGTGGGCAAGGACCCCGTGGAGGTGAAGGACCGGCCCGGGTTCCTCGTCAACCGCCTGCTCATGCCGTACCTCAACGACGTCGTCGCCGAGTACGACGACGGGCTGGCCTCGGCCGAGGGCATCGACACCGCGCTGCAGCTGGGACTCGGCTACCGCCTCGGCCCGCTGGCGATGCTCGACCTGATCGGCATCGACGTGCACCGGCACGCGACCCAGTCGGCCTACGACGCCACGCTGGACCCGCAGTTCGCCCCGCCGCCGCTGCTGGGGCAGATGGTCGCGGCCGGATACCTGGGACACAAGAGCGGCCGCGGCTTCCGCGGCGAGTACGACACAGGAGAGGACGCATGAGCGACTCCACCGACATCCGCACCGAGGTGTCCGGCCCCGTCCTGACCATCACCGTGGACCGGCCCGACGCGGGCAACAAGCTGCGGTCGCGCACGCTGCTCGAGCTCAAGGAGGCGCTGCAGCGGCTGCGCACCGACCCGGGCCTACGGGCAGCGGTCCTCACCGGCGCGGGCGACAGGTTCTTCTGCATCGGCGGGGAGCACGACGAGACGACCTCGCTCGACTACTCCCAGGTGCTGCCGATCCTCGACGTGTACGAGGCCATCGACACGATCACCAAGCCGATCGTCGCCGCCGTCAACGGGTTCGCGGTCGGCGGCGGCAACGTGCTGCACACGGTCTGCGACCTGTCCATCGCCGCGGAACACGCCGTCTTCCGGCAGGTAGGCCCGATGGTCGGCAGCTACGACGCCGGCTACGGCACCTGGTACCTGGAGGACACCATCGGCCGGAAGCGGGCGAAGGAGATGTGGTACCTCAACCGCAAGTACTCCGCCGATGACGCCCTGCGGATGGGGCTGGTGAACGAGGTCGTGCCCTCGGACGAGGTGCTCGGCCGCGCCCAGGAGGTCGCCGCCGAGATCACGACCCGCAGCCCGCTGGCCGTCGGCGCGCTCAAGGCCGCGTTCTCGGCCCGGCACAACGGCGTGAGCGGCCAGGCCCGCATGGCGCACGACCAGCAGCTGCAGCTCTACCTGACCACGCGCGAGGCACACGAGGTCACCGACGCCTTCGGCGCGAAGCGCACGCCGGACGAGAAGACGTTCTGGTCATGAGACGACCGTGGTGGGGCCCGCCCCCGCACGACGACGAGCGCGCGGTGCTCGACCTCGTCGACGACCTGGCCGGGGACCGGCTGCAGCGCACCGACGACGACTCGTCCGCGCTCGCCGCTGCACGGCAGGTCCTCGCCGAGCACGGACTCTGGACGCTCGGTGCCGACGAGTCCGCGGGCGGGGGAGGAGCCGACCGGCGGACCACCCTGCTGACGCTGGCGCGGCTGGCCGGGACCTGGCCGGCACTGGCCTGGGCCGGTGTCCAGGCGCACGCCGCGTGCCTGCTGACCGCCGAGACCGCGGCCGGCGCCGACCTGCTCGCCGACGTGCATCGCGCAGAGCCCGTCGCCGTGGTCGACGCGGCCGACGGCCAGGTAGAGGTCGTCGACCGCCGGGCCTCCGGCGTCCTGGACCGCGTGGACGCGACCGCCCCCGACCCCCGGGTGATCGCGCTCGTCGAGCGGGACACCGCCGTACTGCTCCCCCCGCACGCCGTCGTACACGGACCGGTGCTGCGACGCACCGGCCTCGGTGGTGCCATGACCCACGCGTGCGCGGTGCACGGCGACATCCACGACGACGACCTGGTGACCGGGCCCGTCGTCGAGCGCGCACGGAGCCTCCTGCTCGCGGGCGCCGCCGCCATCGCGGCAGGGACGGCCGAGGCCGCCGCGTACGACGCGCTCTCCTACAGCCGTCAGCGCGAGCAGTTCGGCGGGCCGCTCACCGACCTCCCGACGGTTCGGGCATCGCTGTCCACCCAGGTGGCGACGGTGCGCCGGCTCCTGCAGACAGCCCTCGACGGCACGAACGCCGACGACCCCGTGGCGACCGCGGCCGCGCTCTCGCCGACGCTGGACGACGCCGTCGCCGTGGTGGCCGATGCCGTGCAGGCGCACGGCGGGTACGGCTACATGGTCGAGTACCGCGTGGAGGGCCTGCTGCGCGACCTGGTCTCGCTGCGAGCGGCGTCGGGTGCGACGGAGGCCGCGCGGCGGGCGGCTGATGCGCTGGTCGAGGCCGGGACATGAGCGCCGGCGTCCGTCCCCTCGCCGGCACGCGGGTCCTCGACTTCTCTACCCTGCTGCCGGGCCCACTCGCGACGCTGCTGCTCGCCGAGGCGGGCGCCGAGGTGCTGCAGGTCGAGCGGCCGCCGCGCGGGGACGAGATGCGCGGCTACCAGCCGAGACTCGGCGACGACTCCGCCAACTACACCCTGCTCAACCGCGGCAAGCGCAGTGCCGCCGTCGACCTCAAGGATCCTGATGTCCGGGACCGCCTCCTCGAGCTCGTTGTCGACGTGGACGTACTCGTGGAGCAGTTCCGGCCCGGGGTGATGGACCGGCTCGGCCTCGGCTACGACGACGTCAGGGCCGTGAGCCCCGGCATCGTCTACTGCTCCATCACCGGGCACGGGCAGACCGGGCCGTCGGCGGGTAGAGCCGGCCACGACCTCACCTACCTGGCCGAGTCCGGCCTGCTCGGCAACGTCGTCGACGCCGACGGCGAACCGCACCTGCCGCACACCGTGATCGCCGACATCGCCGGCGGCACCTACCCCGCCGTGCTCAACATCCTGCTCGCGCTGCACCGGCGGGCAACGACCGGCGAGGGTTGCCACCTCGACATCGGGATGACCCCGAACCTCGGCACGCTCGCGTACGGCTACCTCGCGACCCACGCGGGCAGCGGGTCCTGGCCGGTCCCCGGCGACGAGCTGCTCACCGGGGGCAGCCCGCGCTACCGCATCTACCGAACGGCGGACGGCAGGCACGTCGCGGCCGCGCCACTGGAGGAGCGGTTCTGGCAGCGCTTCTGCGACCTTGTCGGGCTGCCCGACGAGCTGCGCGCCGACGAGGACCGCGAGGGCGAGGTCATCGCAGCCGTCAGCGAACGGGTGGCCGCGCAGACGGCCGACCACTGGCGGTCGCTGTTCGCCGAGGAGGACGTCTGCTGCAGCGTGGTCGCGACCTTCGACGAGGCCGCGCGCACCCAGGACCTGCGCACCGAGTCCGCGCACCGCGTCGTCGGCGACGGGTTCGACGTCGCTGCGCTGCCGGTGCCGGTGGCCGACGGGTTCCGTGCACCGCCCGGTGCGCTTGGGTCGCCGCCGTTGCGCACCGGGCTGGACGCTCTCGCGTTCGCCGAGCCGAAGGCCCATCGCACCGGCGTGGCAGGTGCGTCATGAGGGCGGCCGTCGTGAAGGAGTTCGGGCCTCCGGAATCGCTGCAGCTCGCGGAGATGCCCGACCCCGAGGCCGGACCCGGGACCGTTGACGTGGAGGTGACAGCCGCCGGCGTGAACTTCCCCGACGTCCTCGTGGTCGCCGGGACCTACCAGATCCTGCCGCCGCGCCCGTTCAGCCCGGGCAAGGAGGTCGCGGGCACCGTCCGCTCCGTCGGCGGCGGCGTGACCGGCCTGGCCGTGGGAGACCGAGTGCTTGCCCAGGTCGAGTACGGCGGCTACGCCGAGCGCGTCGTCGTCTCCGCCGGTCAGGTCGTTCCCCTGCCCGACGAGGTCCCGGCGATCGAGGCCGCGGCGGTGGGTCTCACCGGTCTCACCGCGCACGTCGCGCTGCAGCGCCGTGCCCGACTCCGACCCGGCGAGACCGTCCTCGTGACCGGCGCCGGGGGTGGCGTCGGGGCCGCCGGCGTACAGCTGGCGAAGGCCTGGGGTGCCACCGTGCTGGCCGTCGCCCGCGACGAGGAGCGGGCCGCGGTCGCGGCCGACCAGGGTGCCGATCACGTGCTCGTGGCCGGACCCACGCTGCGCGACGACGTCCGCCGGCTCACCGACGGGCGGGGCGCCGACGTGGTCCTGGAGACCGTCGGCGGCGACGTGTTCACCCAGGTCCTGCGGGCAACAGCCTGGGAGGGACGCGTCGTGGTCATCGGCTTCGCCTCCGGTGACCTGCCGACCGTCAAGGCGGGACTCCTGCTGGTCAAGAACATCGGCGTGCTCGGCCTGCAGGTCAGCGACTACCGCGACCGTGAGCCCGAGACCGTGCGCGACGCCCTTGCCGAGCTGCTCGCCCTGCGGGCCGCCGGCCGGTACTCGGTGCCGGTCGCGCGCACCTACCCCCTGGCCGAGGCCGGGGCCGCCCTGGCCGACGTGCAGCGGGGAGGCCTCACCGGTCGCGTGGTCCTCACCTGCACGCCCCCGGCGACCGCCCCCGAGGGAGGAGACCCGTCGTGACCCACCCGCCGACCACCGCGCCGCCATCGCAGCACCCGGGCATCCGCCCGGACAGTCGCCTGACCGAGGCCCTCGTGGAGGAGTACACCGTCGCCGGGGCGTGGAAAGCGCACCCCCTGCGTTCGCTGCTGACGGACGCAGCCGCACTGCACCCAGACCGTGTCGCCGCCGTGGACCGCAGCACGGCCGCGCCGAACGCCGACCGGCTCACCTACGCCGAGCTCGACGACCGGTCGCACCGCTACGCCTGCGGTCTGTACGCGCTGGGTGTCCGGCCCGGCGACACCGTGTCGGTGATGCTCCCCAACCGGTCCGACTTCGCGGCGCTGATCTTCGCGATCAACGAGGTCGGTGCCGTCTACAACGGCATCCCGGCCGCGTACGGCGAGCGCGAGGTCGAGGTCATCCTGCGTCGCACCCGCGCACGGGTCGTCGTCGTCACCGAGAGCTTCGGGAGCAACCGCCCGCTCGATCTCGTCCAGCGCCTCCGCTCGGGGCTGCCCGACCTGCAGCACGTCGTCGTCGCCGAGGGCGAGGGTGGCACGACGACGCTGTCGTCGCTGCTCGACGCACCGGAGGCCGACCTGCCCGACGTCGACCCCCGCGCGCTCTGCCACGTCGGCTTCACCTCCGGTACCACGGGTGAGCCCAAGGGCGTCATGAACACCCACCAGACCCTGCGCGCGGTGCTGGACGGCTGGGTGGCGCAACAGGGCCGGGAGTCTCTCGGCGACCATGTGGTCAACCTCATCGCCTCCCCCGTCGGTCACCACACCGGCTTCCTGTGGGGAGTGCTGTTGACCACACTGGTTCGCGGCACTGCCGTCTACCTCGACCGCTGGGTGCCCGAGCAGGTCCCGTCCGTGGTCCGCGAGGAGCAGGTGACGACGATGTTCTCGGCGCCGACCTTCCTGCAGGACCTGATGCAGACCGACCTCGTCGACGACGAGCACTGCCCGTTGCGAACCGTCGTGCTCGCCGGTGGCCCGGTGCCGCGCACGCTGCCCGCCACCGCGGGCGAGACCTTCGGCTGCTACGTCTGCCCCGCGTGGGGGATGACCGAGCTCGGGATCGGCATCTCCTGTTCGCCGCACCTGTCGCCCGGGTCGACCGCCACCGACGGGGTACCGGTGCCGTGGACCGAGGTGCGGGTGGTCGGTCCGGACGGCGCGGAGGTCACCGCCGACGTGGTGGGGAGTCTGCAGATCCGCGGTCCTGGCCTGTTCCTCGGCTACCTCGAGCTGCCGGAGGCCACCGCGGCCGAGATCGGACCGGACGGCTGGTTCATGACCGGTGACACCGCCCGGTGGACGAGCCAGGGCTACGTGCTGCTCGAAGGACGCACCAAGGACATCGTCATCCGCGGAGGCGAGAACATCCCCGTCACGGTCGTCGAGAGCCTGCTCTACCAGCACCCGGACGTCCTCGAGACCGCGGTCGTCGGCGTTCCCGACCCGCGGCTGGGCGAGCGTGCCTGTGCCGTTGTGGTGCCCACCGGGGACGTGGTCCCCACCCTCGCCGAGCTGTGCGACTTCCTCGTGACCCAGGGGCTCTCCCGGCACTTCCTGCCCGAACGCGTCGAGGTCGTCGACGCCCTGCCCAAGACCCCGAGCGGCAAGATCCGCAAGGTCGAGCTGCGAGAGAGGTACGCCCGTTGAGCACGCTGTTCGTCGGCGTCGGCCGGATGGGTGCTCCCATGGCGCGGCTGCACTCCACTGCACACCAGACCGTCCTGCTCGACAGCGACCCGTCCGTCGCCTACGCCCTCGGAGAGGAGATCGGCTGCGCCGTCGCGGCCGATGTTGGCTCGGTCCCCGATGCGGTGGACACCGTGATCCTCATGCTGCCCAGCAGCGCGGTGGTCGAGACCGTCCTGCTGGACGAGGGGCTGCTGACACGGGTGCCCTCCGGTGGGCTCGTGATCGACATGGGGTCGTCGGTTCCCGCCAGCACGCGCCGGCTGTCCGCGGCGGCGGCCGAGCGCCGCGTCGGCTACGTCGACGCCCCTGTCTCCGGCGGTGTCTCCAAGGCCACGACGGGCCAGCTGACGATCATCGTCGGCGGCGAGACCGACGAGGTCGAACGTGCCCGGCCCCATCTGGAGCCCCTGGGCTCGACCGTCCACCACGTCGGACCGTCCGGGGCGGGCCACGCCGCGAAGGCGCTCAACAACCTGGCGTCCGCCTCCAACCTGGCCGCCGCGGCGGAGGTCCTCACCGTCGCGCGTTCCTTCGGCATCACCCCCGAGGCGATGGTGCAGGTGCTCAACAGCTCCACCGGCCGGTCGCAGGCCAGCGAGGTGAAGTACCCCCGGCACGTCCTCACCGGGGCGTGGGACTCCGGGTTCGCGATGGACCTGATGATCAAGGACCTCGACATCGCCCTCGAGCTGGCCCGCGACGAGGGCGCGACCACACCGGTCACGACGTCGGCCCGGGATGCCGCCGTGCGGGCTCGCGAGGCCCTCGGCGGCGCCGGTCTGGACCACACCGAGGTGGCGCGCTGGTACGAGGGCGTCAACGACGCCTCGTTGCGCGCCCATGACCACGACCGCGGAGGGCCCGTCGAGCCCCGCAAGGATGAGGAGAGCCGATGAGCGAGCAGGCCCAGCAGTACGTCGACGACATGGCGCGCAGCCGTGGGTACGTCCTCGACTACCACAAGGTGATGGCCAAGCACGACTTTCCCGTGCTGGAGGCCGCCAACGGGCTGGTCAGCGCCGCCTATCTCGAGCAGCGCTCGCTGGACCGGCGTACCAAGGAGCTGCTGTTCATCCTCAGCCTCACCGTCATGCGCGCGTCGAAGGGGCACATCCAGAGCCATATCCGCGTCGCCCTCGACCTCGGCGTCACGCCCCAGGAGATCCTCGAGGCCATCGAGATCGCCCTGCCCGAGGCCGGCATCGTCGCCTTCCAGACCGGCTTCGACGCCTGGTGCGAGGTCGTGGGCGCGGACGGCCTCGAACCCACGGTCACGGTGCACGAAGGCGGCAGCGGCGGGTCGTCGTGACCGATCCGGCCGGTGTCGTCCGCGACGACTCCCGCCGGCACGACCTCTACGAGCTCGTGGTCGTGCGGCACGGCACCCGTGAGGCCCGGCGCAGCGAGGTCTTCCTCAACTACGCCCAGTACGGCGAGCCCGACGGCCCCTTCGTCGTCGACTACTACCTGTGGGTGCTGCGTAGCCGCACCCATACCGTGCTGGTCGACACCGGGTACGCCCGCGGCCCCGCCGAGGCACGAGGCCGGCAGGTGCTCGTGGAGCCGGCCGAGGCCTACCGAGCCCTCG
>Ga0299914_10002026_pt1 | contig 13765 bp, 15 predicted proteins | sample RVTome_10_FD_201361 | JGI IMG/M metagenome (GOLD analysis project Ga0299914, IMG submission 201361) | Soil microbial communities from uranium-contaminated site in the Upper Colorado River Basin, Wyoming, United States - RVT153D57 (version 2) ...
TCCTATGGCGGCGTGGTGATCACGCAAGCCGGTAACGATCCGAAGGTCGCTGGGCTCGTCTACATCGCGGCATTTGCACCGGACAAGGGCGAATCGGTCGCCACCCTCATCGCCAATCCGGCACCCGGTGCACCGGTGCCTCCGATCCTCCCTCCGCAAGACGGGTTCCTTCTGCTCGACAGGGAGAAGTTCGCCGCATCGTTCGCGGCCGACGTTGCCGCTGACCTGGCGGACTTCATGGCCAATTCCCAAGTCCCCTGGGGCGTTCAGGCGCTCGAGGGCAAGGTCAGCGAGGCGTCATGGAAGTCGAAGCCGAGTTGGTATTTGGTGGCGACCGATGATCGGATGATCCCGCCGCCCGCGCAGCAGTTCATGTCGAAGCGTGCGGGCTCGACGGTGGTCGAATCCAAAGGCAGTCACTCCGTCTACGTCTCGCAGCCGGGAGCCGTGGCCGCGCTCATCGAAACGGCTGCGCAGGCACTGCAGGCCTCGGGCGCCGCCGTGAAGTAGGTGTAGAGGTCACGCGGATCCTACGGCCATGCCGCGTGACCTCGCTGCACCGGCAATCGTCATTGCCCATGGTGCCTGGGCCGACGCGACGAACTGGCGTGAGGTCATAGCACTACTGCAGGCCAAGGGCTTGCTGGTCATCGCAGTGCAGAGTCCGCTTACCGCACTCGCGGACGATGTCGACGCCGTGACGCGGGCGCTCAATCATCAGGCACATCCTGTCGTCCTCGTCGGCCATGACTATGGAGGCACGGTAATTACGCAGGCCGGACGACACCAGGCGGTTGCGGCCCTCGTCTACATCGCAGCATGCGCGCCGGACATTGGCGAGTCGACGGCTGATGCACAAGGGGACCGCGGAGCGCGCGCTGTCACAGGCAGCTTCATTGTAGACGCCGCCGGGTTTCTCTACCTTGCGCCGAACGCAGTATTGGAGTTTCTGGCGCATGACTTGACGGCGACCGAGGCTGCCGTCCTCGCGGCAGCGCAAAAGCCCATTCGGGCCAGCGCACTTCTCGATCGCGTCACCTATGCCGCCTGGTATACGAGGCCCTGCTGGTATGGCGTTGCCGCCGAGGATCGTCTGTTTGCGCCGGCCTTGCAGCGCGAGACCGCCCAACGGATCAACGCGAGCGTCGTTAGCCTCCGCGCCGGCCATCTCCCATTTCTGTCGAGACCGACCGAGACGGCAACTGTGATCCTCGCGGCTGTGGAGTGTGTTCGCGGCCGGCAGCCACCCCGATGATTTCATTGCCGCGCCACGCTATCGGGAGTAGGCTACTGTTTCCCGGAGAGGGAACACTGCGTGGCACCTGCAGCGCCTTCATCAATCGTACGGCTGTCGACGCGTGACGTGGCGCCGGCAGACCGTCTCAGCTACGCGAGCTGGATTCTCAGTTCGTCTCTCGCGCCTTCTGCGCTGTCGACCACAACGCCTTCGGAATACGAACTGGAAGTGACCGCGCTGGAGCTGCCGTCGATCGCCATCGTCGCGCAGAGTGGTTCGCCCCAGCGCTCGATTCGTGCGCGACCGGAAATCCGTCGCACTGCTCAGCACTATTGCTTTTTGGTCTTGGTCGTCAGCGGCTCTTGGCACGTCGCGAGCCTGACGCGCACGCGATTCGGTGCCGGCGACCTGATCTTCTACGATTCGCGCGACCCACTCGATTGCGATTTGCTGCACAACTGGAACGACTTGAACCTGCAGCTGTCGGAACAGTTCGTGCGCAAGTGGGTTCCCCGTCCTGCTGTTCTCGCTGGGAGGAACATCTGCCGCGAATCGCAGTGGGGGCGCCTGCTCGCCAGCTACGTCGCCCAGTTGGCGCCTGAGTTCGTCGTGCATGCCCCGCTGCCGCAAGCGGTACTGATCGATCAACTCGGCGCGCTCCTCGCCTTGACCGCGGCTGAATTGAGCGGGAGCAACATCGTCTCGACACCAATCGAGCGCTCGGTGCGTGATCAGGTACACGATCACATCGTACAGCGCTGTTCTGAAACCTTTCTACGGGCGGAGGATGTGGCGAGTTCGCTCAACGTGTCCACGCGAACCCTGCATCGTGTGCTGGCGTCGTGCGGTGAGACGTTCGGAGCGATGCTGATCCAAGCCCGCGTCGATCTGGCTGTGCGCATGCTTCAGTCACCGCTCTTCGATCGTCTGACCACGGCCGAGATTGGACGACGCGCGGGATTCTCGGACGCCTCCCATTTCGTCAGGGTCCTGCGCAGCCGGACAGGCCAGACGCCGTTGCGCATTCGCCGAGGCGCCCGATAGCGCCGTGCCCGCGCCTTGTTCGCGAGGCATGGTGCCGTACGGCGGTCTTCTGACCCGGTGAACACAGCGACGGCGACGTCAAAATGCGGCGCGATCCATTGCGGCGGAGCGTCCGGCTTTACACACAGAGTCGCCTCAGAACGGTGGCTCACTCGGCCACACTCTGCAAGAAGGCGACGATGTACTTCACCGAGAGCTCTGGATACTGGTGCTGGGGACCGTGGCCCGATTCGGGCAAGACGATCAGTTGCGCACGAGGAATCTTCCCGACGAGGGGATACCAGTTTGTGGCGGGGACGCTCGGGTCGTTGTCGCCACACAGAATGAGAATGGGCATGCGGCTCTTGATGAGCTGTTCGCGTCGCCCGATAGCGTCCATTCTGAATGTTTCGGCCGCCTTGAAGTACCGCTGGAATTCCGGCTCCGTCGATGGGATCTTCGAAACGACGTCGGGGCGTGCATAGATTCGTTCGCGGGAGAGCCTGGCTGCTCTTCGGCTCGACTCGGACTTTGGTTCAAAGAAGAGGATCTCCTCATCGCCCAGGTCGTTGATCGGCTTGAGCGCCCGCTCCAGCCATACCTTCTGGATCTCTGCCTGTCCAGGCCCGGGAGGTGCAGTGCCGACAAGCACCGCGTGTGAGACACGTTCGGGGTATCGGAGCATCACCGCTTGAGCCACGATGCCGCCCCAAGACCACCCCATGACCGCGAAGCGATTCACGCCAAGTGTCGTCGTAAACGCGTTCACGAACGCGGCCACGTCTGCGATGTCGGTCGGGAGCGAACCGGCCGAGTAGCCGATTCCCGGATAGTCCACTGTGATGATTCGATGCGTTACTGCGAGCTGGTCGAGAAACAACGGGTCCCACGTGTCGAGCGTGCCGCGCATTCGCGTTAACAAGACCAGCGGACTACCGGAGCCGATCGAACGGTAGGCAATACGGTTTCCGCCGACTTCCACGTACTGCGTAGTAGCGGTGGACGCGGTCTGTGCCGCACCGTGTGTTGGACAGACAAAGAACGATAGGACGCAACACACCAACAACAAAAACGGTTTCATCGCTTCTCCTTGCCCTCCGAACCGGCAAAACCTCGCCTGATTGAGGGTTAAATTGGATCTTTAGGCCACAACCGTAGCGCTTCGTTGCAGCGAAGCGACGAGCTCAGCGGTGGTCACGATGGCATGGGCAAATGTCGGTGCATTCAACTCGTGAGCGGCGCGCATCCGGTCGGCGCTGAATGCTGCCGTTGCGTCCTTCACGAGGGTCACTCTGTACCCGAGTTCTGTCGCGAACCGGCTCGTGCCTTCGATGCACGTATTGGCCAAAAGGCCCACGACGATCACATCGACGATCCGATGTTGCTTGAGGAGCAGGTCGAGATCCGTATTCGCGAATCCGCTGGCTCCGAAGTGCTCCTTGGCGATCACGTCGCCAGGCTGCGGCACAAAGTCCGGGTGCCACTCGCCACCCCAGGTGCCTTTCGCAAACGCCTCGGCTCGCGCTGACGCCAGTTGGTAAGGGGTTGCATGGTCCCAGGACGTGAAATCACCGGGTTCCCAGCGACGGTGAGGTACGATGAACACCCGGATCCCGGCGCGCCGCACTTCGGCAACGACGGTTCGCAGGTTGTCAAGCAGTCGCACTTCCTCCGCGATGGCCGCAACGTTCGGCCACAACTTTCCCCCTTCCGAGAGAAAGTCGTTGTACGGATCCACGCATAACAGCGCTGTGTGTTCGGGGCGATAGATCGGGTCTGACATGTGGTCTCCTTTGCTGTGTTCTCGAGGCAATGCGGAATCGACCCGTTTAGACCGGCAGTGGTCTACGGCCGACCAGCGCTGCCGCCTTCGCCTTGTTCTCGATGTCTCGCGCGAAGAACGGAGTTTCGTCCCGGTTGTGTGCCTCGGTATTTGTCGTGAACTGCGCGATCACACCACTCATGTCAGAAATGCCAGCCTGCGTTAGCATTTCGAGGAACGACGGGGTCGACTGGACGATGACCCGATTCGACAGCTCACACGTGGCGTCATCGACCGGCGCGATCGTCAGCTCCCAAATGATCGCGAGCTGAGTCGCACCCGCGTCGGTGAAGGAGTCTGAGAGGGAGTTCACGCGGACGTGGTACGGTTCGGCGATGTCCTCGACGTAGTGCTGGATCAGCATGTTGCCGGCGATGCGCTCCACATTGATCGACATGCGCTTGCCATCATCAGTGCGGCTCGTGCCCCCGGCAATGTGGGCTGGCGAACATGCCCGGTAGGCTGTGTCGCTCAGCGAAAACAGCCACTCCGGTAGATCGATGGACGCCAGAGGTGCGTTCACGAGATGGGTAGCGCGTGTATCCGCAAGGACCGTCATCGCCTCCACCTTTCTCTGCGCGCTTGCCGCGCATTGACAACGACGCTATCCGTGCTCAAAGCCTGACCATCGGGAGCGGACTCCAGGGATGTGTCCGTGCCCGCCGCAGCGCCAACTGGACGAGCCGCTTGTGGAATCCGGCTCGTGGCCACAAGGACAGAGCCGCGTCGAACATTCGTCGAGACGATCCGAACGAAATGACGCCCATCGAGACGTCCATCCAGTCGGCACGACGAAACGGCTCGACCAGCCATCCGTCGGGCCCGCGGTACCTCGAGACCTTGTGATGGCCGAAGATGGTCTCGGTAATCTCCGGAATCCAGTCCGCTCGTCCTGAATTCGTGAGATACGCGCGGGCAAGGCTCGCCGAGGGGCTCAAGTAGTCGAATGTTCGGTCAGTCCAGATGCCCAGGTCATGGAATGCTGCCGCGACTGCGGTCTTCTCGATTTCCTCGGCGGAGCCCGCCAGTTGTGCTACGCACAGATTTGCGACGCGATAGACGTGATTCCGATAACCTTCGAGATCGCCGCCCAATGCCGCGGCATGAACGTCCAAGATCGTGTCAAGGGTAGGAATCTGGAGCAGCGGAACCGTGTCGTGTCGTGCCGGGGCGGTTCCCATGATCTGCTCGTCAAGCAATCGCGCAGCTTACGATGCGCGCACGCGCGTGTTGATCCACGTCACGATGTCGGCCATGACTTGTTCCTTGTCGACGTCGTTGAGCAGGTCGTGTACGTGCCCCTCGTACAGCTTCAGTGTCTTGTCGGCTGAACCCGCCGTGTCAAAGAACAGCTGACTGCCTTTCGGATTCGTCACCTTGTCCGCCGTGCCGTGAAGAATGAGCACCGGCAGCGTGATCAGCGGGAACTCTTGCTTGAGTCGCTCATCGGCGCGGACGAGCTCGGCGACCGTCTTGGTCGGTTGGCTCTCTCCCGCGATGAGCGGGTCCTCGTTCATGGCCTGCACCACTTTCGGATCGCGGGAAAAGTCCGCGAATGGAAGCTTGAGGACATGGGCATGCGGCGCGAGATGGCTCAGCCCCTTGACGACGGCCAGAGCGAAGTCCGGTGCCGCGACCTGAAATGCGAAACTCTCGCAGATCAGTCCCGCGAGCTCGGCCTGGTGCTCGAGCGTATAGACACACGAGACCACGCCGCCGGCGCTGTGGCCGAGCAGCAATACCGGAAGCCCCATGTGTCGCGACTTCGCAAGCGTCACAACGGCGTGGACGTCGTGCACGTAGTCGGAGATCTTGTCCAAGTAGAAACGCTCGCCATCCGATTGGCCGCGACCGTGGAGATCCAATGCGTAGACGGCAAGGCCGGTGGAGACGAGACGCTCGGCTGCCCACGTGTAGTAGCCACCGTGAGAGTTGACGCCGTGGCAGATGACCACGACCGCACGCGCCTTGCTCACGGGCTGCCACGACCTAACGAAGATTCCTAAACCGCCGGGCCCCGGGACTTTCTCCTCTTTGGTCGTCAACGTCTGTCCGAGCACCTGGGTCATGACTGTCTCCTTCATGGGTTGCGCTACGCCTGAATGAATGCCAGCAAGTCGGCGTTAATCGTGTCGGCCTCGGTGGTGGGCATGCCGTGGGGAAAGCCTTTGTAAGTTTTCAGAGTGCCGTTCCTCAACAAGTTTGCCGAGAGAGGCGCGGAATCGGCATACGGCACGATCTGGTCGTCGTCGCCGTGCATCACGAGGACCGGCACGGTGATCTTCTTCAGGTCTTCGGTGAAATCGGTTTGGGAGAAGGCGACGATGCCGTCGTAGTGTGCCTTGGCGCCGCCCATCATGCCCTGGCGCCACCAGTTCCAGATGACACCCTGGGAGGGGTTGGCACCAGGTCGGTTGTAGCCGTAGAACGGGCCTGCCGGCAGGTCGTAATAGAACTGCCCTCGGTTAGCGGCGAGCTGCGCTTGCAACCCGTCGAACACCTCCTTGGGCAGTCCTCCGGGATTGGCCGCCGTCTTCACCATCAACGGCGGCACTGCGCCGATGATCACCGCTTTCGCCACTCGGCTTTCGCCGTGTCGCGCCAGGTAGTGCACGACCTCGCCACCACCGGTGGAGTGGCCGATATGCACAGCGTTCTTCAGGTCGAGATGTGCGGTGAGCGCTGCGAGATCGTCGGCGTAATGATCCATGTCATGGCCGTCAGCCGTCTGGAAAGAACGTCCGTGGCCGCGGCGATCGTGAGCGATGACGCGAAAGCCGTTCTTGAGGAAGAACAGCATCTGCGCGTCCCAGTCGTCCGCCGACAGCGGCCAGCCATGGCTGAAGACGATCGGCTGACCGTGACCCCAGTCTTTGTAGTAGATCTGCGTGCCGTCTTTCGCGGTGACGAAGCTCATACGCGCATGAAAACACGCGTGGAGTTGCGAATCTATTAGACGAAGGTCGTGACACGACCTTCGTAGGGGGGCGTAGTCGTCTTGACTACGGCAACGGGCGGGCGGGTAAGGCTGATGATCCTGAGGGCAGCGGGAGCTCCAGCCGCGCGGCGATCCTGACCAAGTCTGCGAGCGAGTCCGCCTTCATCTTCTGCATGATCTTGCCGCGGTGAGCCTTGACGGTCGCTTCGGTCATACCGAGTTCGGCACCCACCTGTTTGTTCAGGAGGCCCGAGACAACCCAGGCCAAGACTTCTCGTTCCCGAGGCGTGAGGGAGACATACCGGTCGCGGAGCGTCTTGAGTTCTGATGCCTGCCTCAGCGCCTCGCGGCTACGCTCGATCGCGCGCTGGATCGCACTCAAGATCACGTCACGCTCGAATGGTTTCGTAAGAAACTCGGCGGCTCCTGCCTTCATCGCTCGGACGCTCATCGGGATATCGCCGTGGCCCGTGATGAAGATAATAGGCATCTCGGCTCGATCGGCTGCAACACGTTCCTGGAGGTCGAGGCCATTGAGGTCGGGGAGCTCGACATCCAGCACCAGACAGCTCGGCGTCTCGTCTCGGGGACGTGAAAGGAAATCCTGTGCGGAGCTGAATGTCTCGGGTTTCCAGCCGGCCCAGCGAATGAGCGGTTCCAGCGATTCACGGACTGACACGTCGTCATCGACCACGAACACGACAGGCGTGGTCGGCGGCAGCGGCGCGCCTCTCGATCTCCCGCCGGCAGGGTTCAACGAAGGCATTTCGTCCACTTGGAGTGCATGTGAATCAGCCCACTCGAAGAGCGGTATCGACTGCGGTTCGCAGTGCCGTCGCGCTGAACGGCTTGAACAGGCATTCCACGGCGCCTGCCTCCAGCACGCGAGGGCGAACCGTTTCATCTCCCTGAGCCGTGATGAAGACGATCGGAATCGCTTGCTGACGGCGCGACAACTCCATCTGAAGCGCGGGCCCGCTCATCCCCGGCATCGCGATGTCCAGAATCAGGCACCTCGTCTGACCGAGGAACTCCGACGCGAGAAATTCTTCTGCAGACGCAAAGGCTTCCACCGCGAAGCCGAACTTCCTGAGCAGGTGCGGCAGTGACTCACGCACGGACTCGTCATCATCGACGACGGACACCAGCGACCGAGAGACCATCACACATGTCCTCTCAGGCCGTCGACGTTGGGCACGCCAAGGATCGGAGAGTCGTCAGTATTTCGGACACGGCCAAGCGTGGGAAGTCGAGGGATAGAAAACGCAAAGGTCGCACCAGGACCGTCATGGCCTGCCGCCCATAACCGTCCCTGATGCCGCTCGATAATCGAGCGGCTGATCGATAAGCCGATCCCCATGCCCTCGCGTTTTGTTGAGTAGAACGTTTCGAAGAGTCGGTTCGAACTCTGAGGGTCGAACCCAGGTCCGGTGTCGCGCACGGTGAGACGCACGTGGTCACCCTCGTCCCGCTCGGTTCGGACCACCAGCTGCCTCGGACGGTCCTCGATGGCGCTCATGGCTTCCGCCGCGTTCAAGACCAGGTTGAGGACCACTTGTTGAAGTTGCACGCGGTCGCCTTGCACAGGCGGGAGGTCGTCTGCCAACTCCGTGCGCACGATCACCTGGGCCCCCTGGAGCTCGCTCACTGACAGCGCGAGGACCTCGCGGGTCGCTTCATTGAGGTCCAAGGACTCACTTGCGATGCTCGTCTTCTTGAAGAGCGCGCGCAGGCGGGTGATCACCTCGGACGCTCGGTTGGCATCGCGGATCGTCCGCTGCGCCGACTCCAGTGCGCCGTCGATGTCAGGAGGAGCCTCGGCCAACATCAGCAACGACGTACTCGCGTTTGTGATGATGCCTGAGAGCGGTTGATTGATCTCGTGCGCGATCGACGCCGTCAATGCGCCAACTGTGGCAACCCGTGCCGCGTGTGCTAACTCGCTGCGCATTTCGTTCAGGGCATTTTCGGCTTGTTTTCGTTCCGTCACGTCCTTCACGGCCCCGATGAACTCGATCACGTTCCCTTGTTCGTCACGGAACGCGTGAGTCAATACCTGCAGGTACTTGATCGTGCCATCTCCCATCAGCAACCGGGGATCGACGGCAAAGTCCTGACCATCGCGCACAGCGCATTCCACCGTGTGATTGAAGTGCGGCAGATCGTCTGGGTGGATGCGCGCACGCACCATGTCAACGGTCGGCGTAATGTTAGGGTCGAGGTCAAAAATCCGGAACATCTCCTTCGACCAGATCAGCCGCTCGCTCGGCGGGCGCCAACACGAACTGCCCGTGAGGCTGAGACGTTCCGCCTCCGAGATGATCGCCTCCTGTCGCCGGCGTTCTGCCTCCGCGTGGCGGCGCTCAGTGACGTCTCGAATGGCACCGACCCACTCTACGAGACCGCCATCATCGTCACGCACAGCGTCCGCGACCACGTGCAGGTATTTGATGGTGCTGTCCTGGAATTGCACACGGCAGTCGAACTCGAACTGCCTGCCCGCGCTGCCGAGCATGTTGAGAAATAGCGGCAGGTCTTCCGGGTGGATGCGGTCACGCATCGCACCAGGCGGAACCGGCTTGCTCGGATCGAATCCGCAGATGCGGCAGGTCTCTTCCGACAGAGTCAATTCGTCTGTGGCGGCTCGGTAACTGAAACTGCCCGTCGTGCTCAAGCGCTGTGCTCTTGCCAACTGCGCCTGGCTTCGTCTCAGCGCCTCCTCGGCCTGTGCGCGTTCGACCGCAATGCTGGCAATGTGCGTGAATCGCCCGATCAGTTCTGTCTGCAGCGGCGTCGGGCTGCCGACTTCGCGCTGATAGATAGCAAACGTGCCGAGGTGAGTCCCGGCCTGCGACAGAATCGGCGTCGTCCAGCATGATCGCAGCCCCACCCCCAGCGCGAGTCTGCACCACTCAAAGCGGTCCCATCTGGCGTCCTGCTCGATATCACGTACGATCACCGGCGTCTTCTGATCGATCGCCATCGCGCACGGCCCCCAATACGGGGTTGCGGTGGAGCGGCCGTCGATGGCCTGGCTGAAGTCGGAGGGGAGACTGGGCGCGGCGGCATGTCGAACCGTCAGACCACCAGGCTCAACCAACAAAATGCTGCAGTGGCAACCACTGGACGCGTCGTTGACAGCCGTGCATAGGGCATCTAGGACGATCGGCAGCTCGCAACCAACTGCCACCATTTCGAGCAGCCGCTTTTCCTCGGCGAGCAGAGTCTCTGCTCGCTTTCGATCCTCGATGTCAGTGTTCTGGCCATACCACTTCACGACACGCCCGCTCTCGTCGCACAACGGCACCGCCCGGATCAAGAACCACCGAAACGTCCCGTCGGATCGTCGCAAGCGAGCCTCGAACTCCCCAGGCTCACGACCGTTGAGGAGGGAACTCCAGTAGCTCACGAATTGAGGCAGGTCCTTGGGATGGATCGCAGACTGCCAGCCCCGGCCGGACGCGTCTTGTGCGCTGAGGCCCGTGTAGTCGCACCATCGCCGATTCAGGAAGTCGACACTTCCATCGGGGAGCGCGCTCCACACGAACCCGGGGATCGTGTCAATCGCTTGTCTGAGCTCGTCCTTCACCGGCCGACCTTCCTTGAGCGGGGTCGGTACCCAATAGACTGCGCCCTCCTGCGAGGGGCGTCCATTAGACCTTGGTCGTGGGTACACAGCACGGCGAGAACGATAGCGCAATCATCCGCGACTGCCCAGATGACGCGCGATGGCCGAGCAGCACGGTCTTGTTCCAGCGGATTCGTTGGGCCTCCGAACCTGTCCCCACGATTGTCCCTGCGAGGCGCCAAAACCGCGCCTCCAGAGCCAACAGCAGCCAACGCGCTCGATCTGGGAAGTGGTAAGGAGTGAAGGATTTACGAGAAAATTGAAGGTTTCCGAGAGGCAGATTTCCGTTTAGCAAACCGCCGCCTTCGGCCACTCGGCCACCTCACCGCACGTCTGTAAGTGTACGCCGTGGAAGCGCTTGCGATCCCGACGAATTTTTCTGGCGAGGCGGATTCTCGATCACGCCGGTCAGAAAACCGCCGCCTTGCCGCTAACGTCCTGAGACGCAATAGGTTCTACAATTCCGAGCACGCAGATCTTGACGATTCGATGGGCACACTGTTGGGCACACTGCAGAAACAGCACGTGAAACCGGCCGTAATCAGTGGACCGCTTTTTGCCCACGACGCCAGTGTGCCTCATATTGTGCCCACTCGGCACTCCCCGCGCCGTCACGGCTCCGCTCGGTCACAAGTGCATCAGACGAAGCCGTGCTCGCCAGACCCGTGCTCTCGATCTGTCTATCGGACTAGACGAACTGACCATTGTTAGATATCGAGATCCAGGCCGCGCTCCAAGGTGGCTCAGAGCGTGCCGAAGGTGTTTCACCCGACACCACGAAGCCGTTTAGTGCGAGCTTGGGCGGAATGCGAATGCTCCATTTGCCTGCCGTCGCCAAGCAGGTACAAACGGCAGTCTCAGAACGAGCCCCGTGCGGATGCTGCGACCGAAGTCGGGCCTGCAGGAACTCTGGCCCTCGCACCCGTCAGCTGCACCTGCCGCGCTACCAACGGCGGACAACACCCTCGGCGTGATCACACTCCCTGCCAACGTTGCTTCGTCCGTTGAGAGGGCTCCCCCAAGTCGAAGTAGGCTGACAGGGTTCACCAATCGTACTGACGCGGCGAGCGCCTCATGGGCTAGAGCGCGCCGGCCCATCGCTGCCTACAATCGTGTCGAGTCGGCCAAGTCAACGAGTTCAACGCATGCCCGTGAACGTTGGGGACCGGTTCGGACACTACGACGTCATCGCCCTCCTCGGCGAAGGCGGCATGGGCCGGGTGTATCGCGCGACCGATTCCAAGCTCCGCCGCGATGTCGCGCTGAAGATCCTTCCTGAGGCGTTCGTCAACGATGATGACCGACTCGCCCGGTTCGGGCGCGAGACCCATGTGCTCGCCTCGCTCAATCATCCCAACGTCGCGGCGATCTACGGTGTGGAGGACACTCATCCGAGTTGCCTCGATTGATATTGGTTGAGCTGGCGCGCAGGCGCCGCTCTGCGGCCCGGAAGCAGACCTCCGCTCAATCGCGGCCGGCGAAATGATACGTCCCATCCCAGGTCGTTACGCCACTGGCAAAGTCGAACGAGACGTCCACGTTGGCGTGGAACCCGGCCAAGTTTCCAGTCCCCTGCGCAAAGGTACAGGTCCCAAGCCCGGTCTTGAAACTGAGTGTGCAGTGCCCCGTCGCGGTGTCGCCGTCCGGTGTCGTCAGAACAAGGTTCGCGGAGAGGATCGTGTTGAATACCCGCACCGTGTAGACGGCCTGTGTCCCAGTCGGGATCGGCCCGGCGTCCGAGGTCACGACGCTGCAAATGGGAATCTCGGGAAAAGACGTGTCGCATGTCTTGGTCAAGAAGAGACGATCGATCGGCGAACCCTTCGCCTCCGCCGGAACTGCCGCCTGTGTCGCGGTTGCGTGATTGTTCGACGCGATGAGGTCCACGCGAGGCGGTGTCGCAGCTGAGCTTGGACTCGTCGGTAGCGCGCGTCCGTCAGTGCACGCGAGAGCGGCCAGCACCATAGCCCCGAGACACCCAACACCGATGCGCTTCATTGTGAGAATTGCAGATCCCATGACACACTCCTGCGGCGTTGTACCCGTTTGTTTTCGCACCCGTTGGCGGGCGGCACGACGCGTGTATATAGCTCATCCACAACGCGCTTGAGACCGTCCCCTGTATGTAGATCGCGCAAGGTGCATCCATAACGGGTCACCGGGACACAATGCCTTTTCTCTCCAAGTGCTAAGCTGGGGTCTCCGTCGAACTGGTTGAAGGGGGTGTAATGGTCTCGCCCAGCGTCACGGCGTTGCTCGCCGATTGGAGTCGTGGCGACGGGACTGCGCTCAACCAGTTGCTGCCACTCGTGTACGCGGAGCTCCGGCGCGTCGCCGCGCGCCAGCTTCGGAAGGACAGGGCCGGCCACACCTTGCAGCCGACGGCCCTTGTTCACGAGGCATTCATCCGTCTCGTCGACCAGCGGCATGTCGATTGGCGGAATCGAGCGCATTTCTTTGCTGTCGCGGCGCACATCATGCGCCGGATCCTCGTCGATCATGCCCGCCGCCACGGCGCGGCAAAACGAGGCGAGGGCGTGCGATGTGTGTCAATGGATGAAGCGAGTGACGCAGCCGTTGCCAACCCCATACCCGTCCTCGGCTTGGATCACGCGCTCGATCGCCTGGAAAAAATCGACGGCGATCTGGCCAAAATCGTGGAGCTTCGGGCGTTTGTGGGACTGACCATCGAGGAAGCGGCGCATGTTCTCAGCGTCTCGCCAGCGACGGCCAAGCGCGACTGGCGCACTGCGAAAGCGTGGCTCAATCGCGAACTCAGCTCTGACGTGCAATCATGATAGACGCGCGATGGCAGCGCGTGAAAGCGCTGTTTCAAGCGGCTGTGGAACGGCCGACCGAACAGCGCGAGGCGTTTCTCGCGGCGGCGACCGGTGACAACGAGGCGTTAGCGCGTGAAGTCCGTTCGCTGTTGATGGCGGACACCTCTGACGGTAGTTTCCTCGATCGCCTGCCAGTAGCCAGCCAATCCGTGCTCGCCGATTCTTTCGCCGTTCCACTAACGTCGCCAGACGACGGCCTGTCTCGCAGCGTCCTTACTGCCGGTCGTCGAGTCGGTCCGTACGAAATCCTCAAGCGCTTGGTGCGGGTGCGATGGGC
>Ga0299914_10002027_pt1 | contig 13763 bp, 7 predicted proteins | sample RVTome_10_FD_201361 | JGI IMG/M metagenome (GOLD analysis project Ga0299914, IMG submission 201361) | Soil microbial communities from uranium-contaminated site in the Upper Colorado River Basin, Wyoming, United States - RVT153D57 (version 2) ...
TGCCGTATTCGAACATCGCAATGAGCTTCACCGCCGGCCCCAGCATGGGCCACTTCGGCGCGGAGCCGCTGGGCGGGGTCGTGACCCGCTAGCGTCCCGAGTCCGAAGTTCGTTGCCAAGTCGCCCGCTTTCGCGGTTTCGACATCGCTCACCGCGCCCTGAGCACCGTCGAAGGGCAGGCTTCGACTCGGGCCCGGTTCTCGGGCCCTCGCTCAGGGTGGCCCGGGCGAGTCTTGAGCACCGCGCGGAGCGCGGTGTCGAAACCGGCGGCACCCGGTCGTGCCGTGCCGCCGGTGCATCATGGACGGACGCGTCAGCGTTCGTGAACGATGCGGGCTACGGATAGGCGTAGGCTCCCTGGAGCCCGAGCGGGAATCCCAGCGCCCAGAACAACAGCAGGAAGATCGTCCACGTCACGATGAACACCACCGAATACGGCAGCATCATCGAGGCAACCGTACCAATGCCCGCGTTGCGGACGTAGCGCTGGCAGAACACGACCACGAGCGGAAAATACGGCATCAGCGGCGTGATGATGTTCGTCGTCGAATCGCCCACGCGATAGGCGGCCTGGGTCAGCTCCGGCGCGAGCCCGACCTGCATCAGCATCGGCACGAAGATCGGCGCCAGCAGCGCCCACTTCGCCGACGCCGACCCGATCAGCAGGTTCACGAGCCCCGTCACGGCGATGATGCCGACGATCGTCACCTGCCCGGGCATCCCGAGCGTCTGGAGCAGCGTCGCCCCCTTGAGCGCGACGAGCGCGCCGAGGTTCGAGCGGCCGAACGCGTCCGTGAAGAGCGCGGCGAAAAACGCCATGACGATGTAGTAGCCCATGGTGCTCATGGACTTGGTCATGCCCGCGACGACGTCACGGTGCGTACGGATCGTACCCGCCGCGTAGCCGTACGCCACCGCCGGCAGCAGGAAGAGCAGGAAGATCAGGGGAACGATCGAGCGCATGATCGGCGCGGCAAACGACGTCAGCTCGCCTTGCGGCGAACGCAGCGGTGACGTGACCGGCGCCACCGCCAGGGTGAGAAGGACGATCCCGATGAGCATCGCGATCCCGCCCCAGAGCAGTCCGCGGTTCTCGGCGCTCGTGAGCGGCTCGAGCTTCGGCATGTCGTGCGTGTCGGCGTCCACCGCTGTCCCGGTCAGGCGCGGCTCGACCACGCGATCGGTGAGGTACCAGCCGAGGAGCACGATGAGGATGGTGGAGGCGCCCGTGAAGTACCAGTTCGAGAGCGGATTCACGAGCCGCTGGGGATCGATGATCTGCGCGGCCGACTGCGTGAAGCCCTGGAGGAGCGGATCGATGCCGGACGGAATGAAGTTCGCGCTGAAGCCGCCCGAGACGCCGGCGAAGGCCGCCGCGATGCCCGCGAGCGGATGCCGGCCCGCGGTATAGAAGATGACGCCGCCCAGCGGGATGACGAGGACGTAGCCGGCGTCCGTGGCGGTGTGGCTCAGGCACGCCACGAGGATCAGCATCGGGGTAATCAGCCGGCCCGGCGTCACGTTCAGCATCGCCTTGAGCCCCGCGCCGAGAAAGCCGACGTGCTCCGCCACCCCCACCCCGAGCATCGCCACGAGCACGATGCCGAGCGGCGGGAAGTTGACGAACACGGTGACCATGTTCGCCAGGAACGACGCGAGCGCCGCGCCGGTGAGCTGGCTCACCACCCGGATCGGCTCCCCGTTGCGCGGATCGATCTCCTCGAACTGCACCGGCGCCAGGAGGGCCGACACCGCCCAGGTGATCAGCAGCGCGATGAGGAACAGCATCGCGGGGTCCGGCAGCTTGTTGCCGGCGACCTCGATGACGTTCAGGAAGCGATCGAGGGCGGTGGCGGGCGCGGGGGCCGTCTGGCGGTTCGACTCGACTGACACGGGCACCTCGTTTCCTGGCTGGACGCGCGCGGGGCCGGCGCGCGTCGTGAGCGGCGCGTGTGGCGGGACGATTATGTCTCACTTCCGCTCTCAGCTCTCCGCTGCCCGCGCCAGACCTGTTCAAGATACGGCCGGGCGCCATGGCTCGAGCGGGTCAGACGCGGGGCTCGGGCCGCCGCCCGTCCGTGGACGCCGGGGTCTCGCGCGGCATCGCCGCTTCAGCCCCCTCGCGTACGCGCCGGGCCTGCTGGAGGTGCCGGCGCTCGTGCGCCGTGATCACGTGGAGCCCGGTCGCGAGGCTGAAGCGGACGCCGGGAAGGAACGGGTTCGGGAAGGTGACGCCGGCCAGATCGATGCCCTTGTACGCCCGCAGGAACGCGCGGACCCGATCCTGCGATTCGTGGAACCGGGCGGCGGCGTCGGCGAGCGGCGGCGACCCGCGCGGCCGTATCTTCTTCGGCGCCCGCGTCTTCATGGTTGTCGTCGGCTCCAGCGAGCGGACGAACAGGCGGCCGAGCATGCCGGGCGTCGCGGGTCCGCGGCGCAGCCGACCGTGCGCGAGCGCCTCTTCGGCCGGTGCGCGCATCGCCTCGAGATACACACGATTCGCCGTCGCGAGATGGTCGAGGCACTCGGCGACGCTCCACGAGCCGGGCGCGGGGCGCCACCCGCCCATCGCGTCGTCCAGCCCCTCCAGAATCGTCCGCGCGTCGCGCTCCGCGTCGTCGAGCTGGCGTTCGAGGGACTCGATGTCGGGGGGCAGACCCGTGTCCATGGCACCTCCGTCCTTTATTTCTACCGGGTACGGCCATCTTCCGCAAACTGGAACCGCGGTGACGGGAATGCCCTGGCCGGGCTCGAGCGGACGAGACGAAAGCTTGCCCCCGGAGCCCACCGGGAGTATATCCTTCGTCTTTCCGAGCCCGCCCTGCGGTTCAGGCCCGCCGGGGCCGTGCGCCGGCCGCCCTGCAGCCCGGGCCAGCAGGCATCGAGTTGACGGTCCGCCGCTGGTGCTGCCACCTGCAGGAACAATCGGGGAGTCGAGGGGGTTCGAGCAGCGTTTCGAGGCGGGCACATGGCGACGCATCTGTTTCGGGTCTTTCTCTCCTCGCCAGGCGATGTCAGGCCAGAGCGGGACCGGGCCAAGCGCGTGCTGGAGAAGCTCGACGCCGAGCTTCGAGACGAAGCCGCGTTCGAGATCGTCCGCTGGGAAGATGCCTACTATACGGCGGCCGCCGACTTTCAATCACAGATTTCCCGGCCGTCGGAGTGCGATGCCGTCGTGTGCATCCTCTGGAAGCGCCTCGGCACGCCGCTCGCGCTCGATCGGTATCGCCGCGCCGACGGCACGCCGTTCGGCAGCGGCACCGAGTACGAGTTCGAGGACGCCGTCACCGCGGCTCGCGAGCGCCGGGTGCCGGACATCTTCGTGTACCGCAAGACGGAACGGGCCACGTTCGATGCCGAGACGGCCGCACTCGAGCAGGCGCAGTGGCAGGCGCTGCATGCGTTCTGGGAGAAGTGGTTCCGGAGCGCGGAGGGGCACTTCACCGCGGCGTTCGACACCTTCGGCAGCACCGACGAATTCGAGGTCCGGCTCGAGCAGCACCTGAGACGCTGGGTCAAGGCGAAGCTCGCCCGCGACGTCGTCTGGCCTCCTGAGAGAGGATCGCCGTTTCGCGGTCTCCAGCCGTTCGGAGAGGTCCACGCCGACGTCTTCTTCGGCAGGCGCCGGGCCGTCGAGCGGGCGCGCGCGCTGCTCGCGGCCGCCGCCGTGCGGGGTGCGCCCTACCTTCTCATCCTCGGCACGAGCGGCGCGGGCAAGTCCTCCCTCGTGCTGGCCGGACTGGTCCCGAGACTGAAGGGCCCCGCGGCGGCCGCCGGAGTCGATCTGTTCCGCTTCCTCACGGTCCGGCCGAGCGAGCTGGGCGAGGATCCCGAAGGCGTGCTGGCGCGCAGGCTTCTCGACTCCGCGGCCCTGCCGGAGCTCTCACAAGGAGATTTCGGGACGCCGGGAGTCTTGGCGAAGCAGCTTGCGGATCCGGACCTGGCGCCGATTCCGCTTCGCGGCGCGCTCGATCGGGCCGCGCGGCAGGCACAGGAGAGTGGCGCGTACGAACGACCGCTGCGCGCGCAACTCCTTCTCTTCGTCGATCAGCTCGAGGAGCTGTTTGCCCTGCGCCCTGAGGCGCGGCACCGGTTCGTGGCGCTCCTTCACGCGTTCGCCGATTCGGGGACCGCCTGGGTGGTGACGACCCTCCGGAGCGATTCCTATCCCGCCTGCCAGGCCGAGTCCGTGCTCGTCTCCCTCAAGAATCGAGGGGCGCACTTCGACCTCGGGCCGCCAGGCGAAGCCGAGATCGGCGAGATCATTCGAGGGCCGGCGGCGGCGGCCGGACTCGCCTACGAGAAGGATGGCGATCGAGAGCTGGACCGGCTGCTCGAGGCGGCGGCGCGGACACCCGGGTCGCTGCCGCTTCTCGAGTTCACGCTCGACGAACTGTACAAGAATCGCGATCGCGAACGGAACCTGCTCACCCTCGATGCGTACGACGCGCTGGGCGGCCTGGAGGGAGCCATCGAGCGCCGCGCCGAAGCGGTTTACTCGACCCTCTCGCCCGCCGCGCGCGCGACCCTGCCTCGCGTCCTTCGGGCGGTCGTGCGAGTCGACGATGAAGGGACGGTTCGAAGGGACTACGTCGATCTGGAGGGCCTCAGGAGCGACGCCGATCGCCGATCGCTCGTGGATGCATTCGTCGAGGCCCGGCTCTTCACGACCGGCGAGACCGACCGGCCGGTCGTGAGTGTGGCCCACGAGGCGCTCCTGACGCACTGGGCGCGCGCGCGCCAGCATATCGAGGCGGATCGCTCGGACATCTCGCTCCGCGCGTGGCTGAAGACCGAAGCCGATCGCTGGGAGCGGGAGCATCGGCGGAGCCGCACGCGGCTGCTCGAGCGCGGCCTCCGGCTCGACGAGGCCGCGGGGCTGGTCAAGCGCCGGCGCGACGAGCTGCCGCAGGCAGTTGTTGACTTCGTGGGTCGCTCGGTCGCCCAGGCGCGGAGGCGGGCCCGAATCCTTGCCGCGGCGGGGATCGCCGCGGTTCTCCTGATCTCGATCGCCGGTCTCTTTGCGGCGGTGCAGTGGCGGCAGGCAGAGGCCGAGCGGCGGAGGACGGTTGCCGCGCTCGCGCAGTCGGATTTTCAGGAAGGCACGCGGCTGGTCGAGGGTGGAGACGCCGCGAAGGGCCTCGCCTACCTGGCGCGCGCGATGCGCGGGGGGAGCGACGCGGCTGCCGCGCGCGCGTGGGATCTGCTGGCCAGGCGGTCCTGGCCGCGGCTGGCCGCGCCGCCGTTGCGGCACGAGTGGATACAGGGTATGGCATTTCGACCAGACGGTACCCCCGTCGTCATCGTTCGAGCCGGCGAGGACACGGCCGAGATCCGGGCCGGGCTGACCGGCGAGCCTGCGGCGAAACCGATTCGGCAGACTGGCATCAGGTCCGCTTCGTTCAGTCCCGACGGGTCGCGGATCCTGACCATCACCACCCGCGGCAGCGCGCGCGTGTGGGACGCCGCGACAGGCGAGCCAGTGACCGCACCCATGCAGCATGAGCGCGACCCCACGGTTGCTGCGTTCAGCCCCGACAACTCCAGAATCTTCGTGGCGTCGAAAGGAGGGAAGGCGCGGGTCTGGGACGCCACGACGGGCCAGCCCGTCACGGACACCTGGACCTTCGAGAGCGATATCACCTCAGCGATGTTCAGTCCGGACGGCAGCCGGATCCTCGCGGCCAACAACATCGCGCGGGTCCTGGACGCCGTAACAGGGAAGCTCGTCGTCGGACCCTTCCTTCATACTGCTCGGGTTCTCAGTGCGGCCTTCAGTCTCGATGGCACGAGAGTCGTGACGAGAGCCCGGAACAGTATCTGGGTCTGGGATGCCCTCACGGGAAGGCTTCTCACCAGGGAGGCGCAGTACGATGGAAGGATCGGAATCTTCAGCCCCGACGGGTCGCTGTTGGTAACGGCGTCGCTCGACACAGGGCATATCGTGGACCCGGTGACGGGCCTGCCTTCCGGCGAGTTCCTATACCCTGGCGTGAACGGCGCGGCGTTCGACTCCAACGGCGCTCGGATTGTCACCTGGTCGATTCGGGAAAACACGGCAAGAGTCTGGGATGTCACTGGTGCGCCGCTGGCGGAGCCGCTGCGCTTCGAGGGACTCGTGGACACTGCTGCATTCAGCCAGGACGGGGCGCTCCTTCTCACACTTTCCGTCAGGCCATCCGGGGACGCGGCGGTGCACCTGTGGGACGCGGCGACGGGCGCTCCGGTCATCGAGACAGTGCGATATCAGAACAACATGAACGTCGTGGCGTTCAGCCAGGACGGCACCCGGATAGCGACAGGTGCGAGAGGGCGCACAGCGCGGGTGTGGGACACCGGGAGCGGACAGCCTCTCACGCAGCCGTTGCGGCATCGAACGGACGTGGAGGCCGTCGCGGTGAGTCCCGACGGAGCCAGAGTTGTGACCGCCTCTGCAGATGGTGCCCGTGTGTGGGAGGCTGCGACTGGCTTGCTGGTCGCAGAACTGCCGCACGAAGGCAAGGTGTTCGCAGCAGCGTTCAGCCCGGACGGCGCTCGCACGGCGACGGGTTCGAGCGATGCCACGGCACGCGTGTGGGACACCGAGAGCGGGAGGCTCCTCACTGAGCTTCGGCACCGAGGACCGGTGGACGCTGTGGCGTTCAGTCCCGACGGAGCCCGAATCGTCACCGGTGCAGACTACAGCGCACAGGTATGGGACATCGCAACCGGCACGCTCCTCGTCGGGCCGGTCTGGCATGACGACGTGTTGACCGACGCAGCATTCAGCCCAGACGGCAGGCGAATCGTCACAGCCTCCCAGGACAGCAGTGCCCGAGTCTGGGACGCCGTGACGGGCGGGCCGCAGCTGGAGCCGCTGCAACATGAGGAGAGTGTCGAGAGCGCAGCATTCAGCCCTGACGGCGCCCGGATCGTGACGGCGTCGGAAGACGGTACCGCCAGAGTCTGGGATGCCGCCAACGGTACGCTCATGGCGGAGCCTCTGGTGCATGAGACTTGGCTACTTGACGCCGCGTTCAGTCCCGACGGGGCCCGGATCGTCACGGCTGCATCCGACGGCACCACACGCATCTGGGACGTGCCAGCGCCATCGACGCCGCCTGAGTGGGCTCCAGACCTCGTCGAAGCGCTCGCGGGCTATCGGCTGACGGAGCAAGGCGTCGTCGAAGGCATTCCCGATCTGTACGAGCGTCAGGCCGATTTCGACCGCCGGGTGGCGGAAGCAACGGGTGACGACCCCTGGAGCCTGCTCCTCCGCTGGAGCTTCGCCGCACCGGCGGACCGGACCATCTCGCCGCTCTCGAAGGTCACCGTCCGCGAGTTCGTCGCGCGCCGGCTCGCAAGCGGCACTCAGTCGGGACTCCACGAAGCATTCCGGGCCGACCCGATGAACGAAGAAGTGCGCCGGCGTCTGGCGGCGCCGAGCCCGGCGAGCCCGAACGCCCGCCAGTGAACGGTGCGCAAACGCCCGTTCACCGCGCATGAGGCCGCCCATGCGCTCGCGGAAGTCCCCGATGCGACGCTGGTCACCTGCGATCGCCCGGTCTCGCGCGCGGCCGCTCCGCTGGTGCGCATCGAGCTGGTGCGGGCTGCCGGGTGACGCCCAGGCGCCGGTCCGGGCTTCCACACGAAATCTCCAGAGCCGACGACGTTGTCCGAGGCGGCGCGATCTGCCATCGGTGTCATCGGCTGTATCGGCGAGCGAACACTGGGCCGAGCGACGCTGCCAGACGCCCGCCCGCGCTCGCTTTACCATCTTCCATCTTCCATCTTCCATGTCACCAGGCCGCCAGAATCCATCGGCCTGTCACCGTACAGGCCCGAACAGCACCGCGTTCATGAACAGGAGCTGCGTCAGCTCCGTGAAGCCGCGGAAGTTCGGATCCTCGGCGAACGCAATCACGTGGCCCGCGCCGTGCGGCTGGTGCAGGAGGTAAGCCTTGCGCGCGAGCTGCTGCTGCGCCTCCTCCCACATCAGCCCGCTCGCGAGCAGGCGCTCCTGTTCGGCGTAGACGCCCACGTTCGTGCCGGCCTCGAGCGTCAGGGGCGCGAACACGCGATCCCCCTCCACCATCACCTGCACCTCGCCGTCCGTCCCCGACGACAGCCAGTGCTCCATGTTCATCGTCACGCGCGCGATGATGCCGGTCGTCAGCTCCGGGCGCTCCCGCCGCGGCGTAATCGCCTCGTCGTAGTCGTATTCGTCGGGCGGGGTACCCGCGGGGGCGGCGGCCTCGCCGCCCGGACGATCCGGCTTGCCGTCGCGAAGCTCGGTGTAGGTGCCGAGGAGATTGGCTCGTTCGGAGACGGCCCATCGCGACGCCTCGCCCAGCGTGACGAGCGTGCCGCCGTTCCGGATCCATTCGCGGACGCGCGCGAGCAGCGGCTCGCCCAGCGCCGTGGCGTAGTTCCCGGCGGGCAGCACGATGACGTCGAAGCGGGCGAGGTCCTGACGCGGGAGCGACGAGACGCGGAGGGCGGTCACCGGCTGGCCGAAGCGGCGCTCGAGCGTGAACCGCGCCCAGCCCGCCGAGTAGCCCTGCACCGGCGCGTCCCACGCGAGCAGCACCCGCGGCAGCCGCAGCACGCGCACGGTGTTGCTGCCCAGCGAAAAGCCGTCGTCCACCCACGCCGAGTCGAGGCGAACGACGTCGAGACCGTGGCGGGAGGCGAGCGCGGCGACCGATTCGGACAGGTTCGCCGGATTCTCTTCGTTGCGCAGCAGCACGGTGCCCGGGCCGTACTGGCGGCCGGCATGCGTGAAGCTGCCGCCTGCGGCCCGCACGGTCAGGCCGGCTTTCAACGCCTCGATCGCCGCGGCCGCCGCGCCGGTGCCCCACGGGATGAGGTATCCGACCTTCGCGGGCGCGAGCGGCGTAGACGTCCGCGCGTCCGTGGTGAAAGGCGTCGCCCTGGCGCCGGTGGGCTTTTCGCTGATCACGAGATCGATGTCGTAGAGCAGCGGCAGGCTCCACGCGGTGATGTCGTAGATCTGGTCCGGCAGCCGCACCTTCCGCCGGCGGTTCTGCTCCTCGACGAAGGCCTCGTCCATTGACGTCAGGGGGTCGAGCAGGTTGCGCACGAGCCTCGACATCGGCTGGCCGAGGGGCACGATGAGCGCGCCTTCCGGCACGTCGCGACCGGCCACGGTCAGCGGCGCCTCGACGCGGCGGACCTCGATGCCGTTCAGCACGAGCCGCCGGCCGAGTTCTTCCAGCCGAGGCCGATCGCCGCCGGGCAGCAGCACGTACTCGGTCGCGCCCCCTTCGGAAACGGCGGTCCGCCGGAACTCGATGAAGTCGCGCAGGAGCTGCTCGCGGTGGCGGGCGGCCGTCTCGGCGGTCTGAATCGCGGCGGTGAAGTGCCGGAGCACGCCGTCGCGGAACGTGAGCACCGATCCGTCGCGCCGCTCGTAGGCCAGCCCGCGCGACGAGGCCATCTCGAACGTCTTGCCAAGCCCGCCGAAGAAGAAGGGCCAGGACGCGCCGTAGCCGGGATAGAAGGAATCGTAGATCTCGCGGATGAAGTACTGGAACCCGCGCTCGTCGAAGCGCGCCGCGTTGGCCTTGCCGAACGTCCCCATCCACTCGCGCTGTTTCGCCGTGGTGTGGCGCGCGCCCGGAGGGGCGGCGGGCGGAAAGTAGTACTGCGATTCGCCGCCCATCTCGTGCAGATCGACGACCACCTGCGGGAGCCATTCCAGGAGGAACTTCACCTTGCCCTGCGACTCGGGGTGGTTGAGCGGGAACCAGTCGCGGTTGAGATCGAAGAGGTAGTGGTTGGTGCGGCCGCCGGGCCAGGGCTCGTCGCGCTCGGCCGCCAGCGGCTCCGGGTCCGCCTCCATCGCGTGCCCGTGAGTGTTGCTGGCGATGAAGCGGGCGCGGCCATCCGGGTTCTGCATCGGGTCGATCAGCACGATCGACTCGCGCATGATCAGATCGACCGTGGCGTCGCCAGACGCGGCGAGCAGATGGTACGCCTCGGCCAGCGCCGCGTCCACGCCGGAGATCTCGTTGCCATGGACGCTGTGGAGCAGCGCCGTGATCACCGGCTGTTCCTTCACGAGGCGTTCGATCCCGGCGGGCGAGGCATTCCGCGGGTCGGCGAGCTGCCGCCGCCCGGCACGGATCTCGTCGAAGCGGGCCATGCGCTCGCGGCTCCCCACGACGAAAAGCCAGAGCGGCCGGTTCTGCCAGCTGCGCGCGTACTCGAGGAGCCGGGTGCGATCCGGCGCGGCGGCCGCCAGCGCCTCGAGATAGCGCGGCACGTCCTCCGGCGGCGTGATCCGCTCCCCGAAATCGTAGCCGAGCACCTGCTGGAGCGTCGGAATCTCCGGATCGTAGCGCGTGCCTGGCGAGAGCGGCTGCGCCTGGGCCATCACGGCCGATGGCCAGGCGACGGCGAGCACGAACGCAGCAAGGGTACGAACACGCATCAAGGGCCTCCCGAAACGCGGGTGCGGGGTCCAGGGAGGGATTATATGGGCAGCGAGCCGGGTGCCGGAGGGAAGGAGGAGCGGTCCGGATTGCGGTCGACCGGCGAACAGCCGCCGCGCGTCACCGCCCGATCCGTGCACGCCCGATGATGCGAAGGTCGAGCGGGCGCCGCTCGTGCTCGACAAGGATCACGCGCTCGGCCGTGCGGGCGAGCGTCTCGAGCATCTCCGGCTCGCCGGCGTAGGCCTCCCGATCCTCCCCGCTCACGGCCACGATGAAGTACTCGCCCGGACGCACGGGGCCGACCGTGTAGGGACCTTTCGGCGGCACGAGCAGCCGGACGGCGATCGCCCGGCCCGTCCGCCATAGCCGGCGATCCGCGGAGAAGAGGACCACGACGGAATCCCCGGCGCGGCGGCCCTCGTCGTCCAGCACGCGTCCCGTGACGAACGCGCCGCGATTCGAGAGCAGGATCTCCAGGGTTCGCGGATCGCCGCGCCTGAAGTCGGTCGGCGTGTCGATGATCTCGTCGGCGCCGTACTTCACGCTCTTCACGAAGTAGTTCCGGGGGAGCCCCGACATCGTGATCAGCTGCGGACCGAAGAGGCCCGACAACTCGAACGTCAGATCGCTGTCCACGTCCGCGCCGGGCACGAAGCCTGGCAGCAGACGCGCGGCGGAGTGGTCCAGGTGCGCGCCGACCCTGAGCGCACCTGGCTGGCGAAGGGCCGGAGGCTCCTCGAACACGACACGGCCCCGCACGCTCGCCGGTTTCTCCATCACCGCGACCAGCCCCTCGAGGTCGGTCGCGTCGACGCGGAACGGCACGCGGGCGATCTCGCGTTCCGGGCTCCCGGCGCCCGAACCGTATTTGTCCGCACGCAGGAGATAGTCGCCCGGGATCAGCCCGCGCACGAGGAACTGGCCGCCGGGCTGGATCTCGATGTGCTCGGACGAGGTGCGATGGCGATCGAGCCGGACGACGCTGACCTGCGGCCGAGCCTCCACGAGCGGTGCGCCGGAGGACGTCAGGATCGTGCCGGTCACCGAGAACGTGCGACTCCGCCGGACCCGGATCTCCACCTGCCCGACATCCGCCGCCATTACCTGGACGAACCCGGCGCCGTCGTCGCCAATCGCCGAGGGATGGCACGTGCGGACCAGACGCTCCCGCACCTCGGTGCCGGGGAACGGATCGCGGGGTTCGGCGCAGACGAGATACTCGCCGGGGGGAAGCCCGAAGAGCCGGAACGCGCCGCGATCGTCCGACGCGCGTGACATGTCGCTGACGGTCGCCTGCGATCCGTCGGTGTTGAACGCGTGCACGTTCACGTTGGCCAGCGGTTCTCCTCCTTCGTCGACCACGCGACCGCTGATCGCCAGCGCACGCCACAACGCGACATCCGCGTTCTCCAGGTGCTCGCCGTTCCTGAGGCTGATCTGGTACGGCCGTCGAAACCGAGGCCGCAGCGGCTGCGTCTCGCCGTACTGTTGTGCGAGATGCGTCGCCCGGTGGGCCGGAGGGCCGAACGAGAGGGAGTACGGACCTGCCGGCAGGCGCGTGAACGCATACCGGCCGTCCGCATCCGTGTCCGCGACGAGCGGGCGCTCTCCGAGCGGCCCGCGCGGCGGCGCGGCGAGCGTGACGGTCACCCCGGCCAGTGGCGCGCCGGTCTCCCGATCCGTCACGCGGCCGCTGATGAGCGCCGTGCCGGCGGCTCCTTCGCGCACCTGTGCGTCCCGCGGGATGGCGGGCGGGGCCTGATGATGGGCCGCAAACAGCACGAACGCGAGCGCCACCCGCATCATGGCTGTTGAGAGAATCAGCTCCGGCCTGGCCGCGGACGCGATCCGCCGCTCACTTGCTCCACGGCGGGACGACGTCGTTGCTGCGCGCGTAGGCGATGAGCTGACCGAGGTGCTCGTGCAGGTGCGTCACCGTCATGACCCACAGGCGGCGGTGCGTCATCTGCTGGCCGAACACATCCAGCGGGGCGTCGAACTTCGCGTCCTGGAAACCCTTCATCGACGTCTTCAGGAACGCGAACGACTTCTCCACCTCCGCGATCGCCTCCTCGCGCGTCACCGTGCGCTTCTCGAAGGCGATGGTCGTCTTGTAGTCCTTGGCGTTGATGTCGGTCCCGGCCGGCGGCGCGACGCCCATGATGGCCGGCAGGAAGTAGTTGTCCGCGGCGACGTGCATGAGCGTCTCGCTCGTCGAGCGGACGCCGTCGCCCGGTCTCCACGCGAACGCCGTCTCCGGCATCGCCCTGGCGAGGCCCACGATCTTCTTCTCGACCTCTTCGACGTCACGGATGAAGTCGGCCATCAGGCCTTCGCGGTCCTGGGCGTGAGAGGGCGCGGAGAAGGTGAGGGCAAATGCAATCAGAATCCCGAGGCTGGCAATCGAGCGCATGGCAGTCTCCTGTGACGAGGCGGATCCGGCAGGAGCGAAACATAGCACGATCCGGCGGCGGACCGCGCCGGAATTCGGCGACGGGGGAGGTGCACGGGCGTCCGGATGATCCGCGGGTGGCGTTCCGTCGGCGTGAAGCAAACCGGGAGCGGTGACGAGTGAGCCTCGAGCGCGGAGCCAACAGGCGGTTGTGTCGGCCTGTTCAATGGGTTAGACGCGCCGGAAAGCTGAAAGTTTGGGCCACGATCGCCGGATGCACGATTTCCCACGTCGTGTGAATTTGCGCTTGACACAGCCAACGGGAGTTCCGACCATGATCCCGGTCGCCTTCGTCGTTCAAAGGAGGAGACCATGTCGGACCCGCGGATCCCCTGGGAAGCCCGCCTCGTCATCGAAGGCCTGAGAGTCCTCGCCGCGGCCACCTTCGTAGCCTTCATGGGCTGGGCCTTGTGGCACCTTTACGCGATGTTCGTCTGATCCGGCTTCTCCGCAGGCCGGCAGGCGCGGGTCCGCAGGGCTCCCCGGCGATCCGCCAATTGCCAACGACCCCGACCTTCAGCGCGTCGCGCGGTTTCGGAAGCAAAGCCGGCTGTTGAAAACGCTGTGAGCATCGTCTCGCGCTCCTGCGGATAACTGACCGGTCGAGCTCAACGCGGTTGAAAGAGTACGTCGAAGGAAAGATTGATCGCTTGCGGAGTGCGGCGGCAGGTGTATCCTTCGTCCTGACGTGCCGTGGCCCGGCGCCCGGCGCGTCGGACGTGGGGGACTGCAGGCACCTCATCGCTGGGTGCTCGATTCGGCAGTCTACTCCAGTGCACACCGCCAGGTGCGCCCACCGCGGCGCGAGGATCCAACAGGTGTGCTCCTCTCGATCCGTTGCTTCACGACATACGCATTCGGACGGGAGAGGT
>Ga0299914_10002028_pt1 | contig 13763 bp, 13 predicted proteins | sample RVTome_10_FD_201361 | JGI IMG/M metagenome (GOLD analysis project Ga0299914, IMG submission 201361) | Soil microbial communities from uranium-contaminated site in the Upper Colorado River Basin, Wyoming, United States - RVT153D57 (version 2) ...
CCTTGAGCGGCGTGATGCTGACGAATTTCATCCGCCCGCCCTTCAGCCGGTCGAGCCATTTATGGACCGCGTGCTCGCCCATGCCGCCTGACTCGACCTGGGTATTCTTCAGCCCTATGCCGCCGAACGAGACGAACAGGTCGGTGTGCGCCTCCATGCTGTCCCAGGTGGTGTAGGGACCGCGCGCCATGCCCTTGTCGCCGAAGATATGGGGCAGGATGACCCCGCCCGCGGCGTTGCTGTAGGTGTTGACCTGTGCGGTGAAGCCGCCGGCCATGCCGAGGAAACGCTGCACCTGGGTCTTGGCATGGTGAAAGCGTCCGGCGCTCGACCAGCCATAGGAGCCGCCGAAGATCGACGCATTGCCGAATTCGTCGCGTACGCGCTTGACCTCGCGCGCGACCATGTCGAGGGCCTCGTCCCAGGGTACCGGGACGAAAGGCTCGGCGCCGCGCTTGTCGGTGCGCGCGCCCGGGCCCTTCCGAAGCCAGCTTGCCCGGACCATGGGCTGCTTGATGCGCGTCTCGGCATAGAGCGTGTCCGGCATGGACTCGATAATCCGGGACGGGAAGGGGTCCTTTTCGAAGGGCTCGACGCCGATCAGGCGGCCATCCTTGACCAGGGAGTTGAAGGCGCCCCAATGGGAGGAGTGCCTGCGGCGGACGATCGTCGGGTCATCTTTGATCATGGCGGGGTTCATACTCGTCAGGTGCTGCGTCCCTATCCTGATAACGCAAAAGCGGCGATCTCGCCAGACCGGCCCGGATGGGTGTATGGAAAGCCCTTGTTTCGCGTCCCGAAGCCTGAAAAGGAGGCTGCCGCACCATGCCCGAGCCTGTCCACGGACCCACCTCGCACAGCTATTTCTCGCAGCGCCTGCGGCTGCATTACGTGGACTGGGGCAATGCCGAGGCTCCGCCGCTGCTGCTGATCCATGGCGGACGCGACCATTGCCGCAACTGGGACTGGGTCGCAGAGGCGCTGCGCAAGGACTACCACATCATCGCCCCGGACCTGCGCGGGCACGGCGATTCCCAATGGATGATGGGCGGCAGCTATGCGATCTCGGAATACCTCTACGACATCGCTCAGCTCCTGCGTCAGACCAAGCTGACGCCGATCCGGATCATCGGCCATTCGCTGGGCGGCGCGATCACGCTGCGCTATGCCGGGCTCTATCCCAAGGACGTGATCAAGCTCGTCGCGATCGAAGGCCTCGGCCCGGCGCCGCACCGCATGAAGGAGCGGCCCGACATGACGACGCAGGAGCGGCTGCAGCGCTGGATCGACGAGCTGCGCGACCTCTCCGGCCGGACGCCGCGCCGCTACCGGACGCTGGAGGAGGCCTGGAACCGCATGCAGGAGGCGAACCCGCACCTGACGCCGGCGCAGGCGCGCCATCTGACCATCCACGGCGTCAACCAGAACGAGGACGGCACCTACAGCTGGAAGTTCGACAACTACATCCGCGCGACGCCGCCCTTCACCATGCCGTCCGCGGCCGCGGCCGATCTGTGGCGTGCGATCGAATGCCCGACGCTGCTGATCCACGGCACGGACAGCTGGGCGAAGGACCCGCGCAGCGACGGCCGCGCCGACCACTTCAGGAAGGCGACGGTGAAGGAGATCAAGGACGCCGGTCATTGGGTGCACCACGACCAGCTCGACGTGTTCCTGAAGATGGTGAAGGGGTTCTTGAAGGATTGACCTTTACGGCCCGGATTGCGCTTCGCTCCATCCGGGCTACGTTATTGTGTCCGACCCGATTTAGGAGACTATCGCATGTGGCCGCGGAAAGACCTGATGGAGCTGCTCGGCATCGCGCATCCGATCATCCAGGCCCCGATGGCTGGCTCGACGACCCCGGCGATCGTTGCCGCGGTGTCGAATGCCGGCGGGCTCGGCTCGCTCGGCTGCGCGCGCGACACGGCTGGGTCCCTGCGCGAGCGCGGCGACGATATCCGGCGCGGGACCAACAAGCCGTATAACCTGAACTTCTTTGTTCATTCTAATCCGTCGCCTGATCCGGAAGGCGCGGCGCGCATGGCGCGGCGTCTCAAGCCGTACTACGACGAACTCGGGCTCGCGGAGGTACCGGCGCCGAAGACGATATATCCCGATTTTGACGACAGCATCATCGACGCGCTGCTCGCGCTGCGGCCGCCGGTCGTGAGCTTTCATTACGGCATGGCGGCGCCCGAAGCCGTCGCGGCGCTCAAGAAGTCTGGATCGGTGATTCTCTCTTCCGCCACGACCGCTGAGGAAGCGCGCTGGCTCGAGGATGCGGGCGCCGACGCTGTGATCGCGCAGGGTTACGAAGCTGGGGGCCACCGCGGTACGCGCGAACCGAGCACGGATACCGGCCTCGGTGGTATTGCGCTCATACCGCAAGTCGTGGACGCAGTGAGCGTCCCGGTGATCGCCGCCGGCGGGATCGCCGATGGGCGCGGCATTGCCGCTGCCTTCGCGCTCGGCGCCAGCGGCGTGCAGATCGGCACCGCCTTCCTGTCGACGCCGGATTCCGGCATCAATCCGCTCTACCGCAGCGCGCTGATGCGCGGCGGCGCGATGGGAACCGCGCTGACGCGCACCATCTCCGGCCGCATGGCTCGGGGACTGCGCAATCGTTTCGTCGAGGAGATGCGTCCTTATGAGGACGAGTCGCTCGCCTTCCCGCTGCAATACAGCCTGACGGGACCGCTGCAGGCAGCGAGCGCGGCAAAGGGCTCGGACGAGATGCTTGCGATGTGGGCCGGTCAGGGCGTCGCGCTCAACCGCGCCATGCCGGCCGCAGAGCTTATCGAGACGCTGATCGAGGAGACGCGCGCGGTGCTCGCGGGGCTTTAATGCAAGTTGCAGCGCGGACGTTCTGCATCCCAAAGCGGAGTGGAAGTCGGAATTGGCACGTGCTATTTGCTGTATTACCTTCGGTATAAACTGACAGCCGGTTCTGCATCCGTGAACGCGCGCGACATGACTCCGGGAGACGGCAACGTACCGAAAGATGCGCATCCCAACATCTGGATGCTGGTGCGCTATTGGCAGTACATTCAACCGCCAGGCCGGTTGCCGGGCCGCATTCATTTCGATCCCATAGACATTCCGGCGTTGCTGCCCAACATCCGCCTGATCGACGTGGTGGACGGCGGGCCCTACCGCTATCGCGTCCGCCTGATCGGCACCGAGCACGTCAAGCAGCTCGGCTACGATCCCACCGGGCAATGGTATGAGACCGTTACCAGCCGGTTTCGGAACTCGGTCGTGGAGCTGGACCTCGAGCGCGTGCGCCACGGGACGGAGCCGGTCTATCGCAAAGGCAAGACGATCGTTCCTTATACGTCCGACGCCAAGGTCATCGAGCGCGTTCACGTGCCCTTCGCCGGCGACGGACACCGCGTCGACCTGATCGCCAGCCTTACCCTGTTTTACCCCGAGCTGCGCCCCTTTGCGGGGTCGCGGTCGACCGCGAAGCCTGCTTCCGATCCGGACGGCTCGGGCTCGGTGGCGCTTCCGGAAGCGGAGCTCGGCGTGGAGCTGACGGCTCCGCGCCCCGATTCCGCGCGGAATCTCCCGAGCGACCGGTGACGGCCGCGGCGCCTCGGCGCTACGTGACGCTGGCGTGCAGGACTGCGACGGCGTCGATCTCCACCTTCATCTCCGGGCGCACCAGCTTGCTGACCTCGAACAGCGTGGAGACCGGGAAGGGCTCCTTGAAGAACTCGCGGCGCGCCTTCCACACGGCGTCCCGGTCGTTGATGTCGGTCAGGTAGATGACGACCTTGACGATGTCGTCGATCGACCCGCCGGCCGCTTCCATCAGGTGCTTGATCTTGGTCAGGATGGCGACCGCCTGCTCGTAGGCGCCGGTTTCCTTCATGTCATTGAATTCGTTGCCGCGCGCGGTCATGCCGGCGATGAACACCTGGTTCGCCACGACCAGGCAGTTCGACCATGTGCCGGGCGGCGGCTCGCCGACATGCTCGCTGGTGATGCGGCGCTTTCCCTTCGGTCGTGGCATTTTCATCGTGCTCTCCTCATGGCGATCCCTTGGGGCTGCGCCATCGGTGGTTTCCCGGCGTTGCCGCGTTTGCCGGCGCGGACGGCCGCCGCCTATAGTCGAAGTCTGCCACAGAATCGGTGCCGCCATGAATGCTTCGGACCAAAGCAGCGCAGATATCCTGCGCATTTACGGTAACCTGTCCTTGCTGGAAGTCGCGCCGGTCCTGCTTGCGGCCGAGCAGATCTATTCCGGGAAAACCCTGATAGAGCACGGCAGCGTGATGGCGCTTTGGGGCAAGGCGAGCGATCTCGCGAGCCTCGCCTCGACCGGTCAGGCGGACATCGCGACGAATTCCGAGACGCAGATCGTGCGCGGCTCGGTCGCGAACCCCGACCTGCGCGTCATCTTCACGATCGCGGAATGCCCCTACCGGATCGTCGCCCGCCGCTCGGCCGGCATCGCGCGGCTGGCCGATCTGAGCGGCAAGCGGATCGGAACCCAGCCCGGCTCGTCGGCCGATTATTTCCTGGACGCCATGCTGTGGACTGCGGGGTTCGGAACGGCCGACGTCACCTATGTGCCCTTCATGGCCAAGACGGAGGCGCCGGTCAGCCGGCTACCGGAGGCATTGCGCAGCGGGCAGATCGACGCGGTCGCCTTGTGGGAGCCGCAGGTGGAGCGGGCGAAGAAAGCCATCGCAGGCGACGCAATCGAATTCTACGACCCGGCGGTCTATACCGAGAAATTCTGTCTCTGCACCACGGAGGCAAACCTGACCGACCCCTCGATGCGCCCGCGGATCGTCGCCTTCGTCAGGGCGCTGATCGCGGCCGTGCGGCGTCTGAGGGTCGAGCCGGAAATCGGCTGGCGGCTGGTGGCGAAGGCGGCGGCGCTCGATATCGAAACGGTCCGCGACGCGTGGCCGTACTTCACCTATCCGGGAACGCTGGCGACCGACCTGCCGGAGATATTCGAGCGCATCGACGCATGGGTCGCCGCGTCGGAGAACCGTGCGACGCGCAGCCGCGAAACGCTCGCCCGGCTCGTCGACGACAGCGTGCTGCGGGAAGCGCGGGCGGGCTGACGAGCCGCGATCTTGACAAAAAGCAAAGAGTGTCCGATTTTCGCTGCATGGACCGCTGCCGCGCCAAACTTTCGAACTCGAAAAAAGCCCCGCATCAGGGGCAGTCGGTCTTCGCGCGCAGAAATTAGCAAGCACTAGGATCAGATTGACCCCGCCGGTTTGGACGGGGTCTTTGTGCGCGCTCCGTCTCCGGCCTTAGGAGATGGAGAATCGACATGCCGAGCACGCGCGTTTCAACGGGAACCTGGGCACAATCTTGCGGACTTGAGGTTTTGGAGGCCGTACAGGGGGCCCTTGTAGAAGCATTGCAGATACCGCAGAACGACCGCGATATCGTTCTTGAAGTCTTGGACGCCTCGCACCGTATCATCTCACCCAAGCGCTCGGACTATTTTACTCGGGTGGAGATCCTGTTGTTTTCGGGTCGATCGCTCGGGGCGAAGCGTAAGCTTTACGCTGCGCTCGTGCGAAACCTGTCAGCTCTTGGCGTACCCGCTGAGCAAGTGAAGATCGTTCTGATCGAAGTACCTACCGAGAATTGGGGACTTCGGGGCGGCGTGCCTGCCTCGGAAATCGATCTTGGCTTCGAGATCAGGGTTTGATGCGCGAGCTTCCGGGCCGAGCGGCGCTTACAGCAACCCCTTGGCCCGGAAGCTCTCATGCCCGCGGCGGCCGATCACCACGTGGTCGTGCAGCGCGATGCCGATCTTATCCAGCGCGTCCTTGACCTGCTGCGTCATCTCGATGTCGCCGCGGCTGGGCGTCGGGTCGCCGGACGGGTGGTTGTGTACGATGATCAGCGCGCTGGCGCCAAGCTCCAGGGCGCGCTTCACCACTTCGCGCACATAGACCGGCGTGTGGTCGACGGTGCCGCGCTGCTGCACCTCGTCGGCGATCAGCGCGTTCTTGCGGTCGAGGAAGAGCAGGCGGAGCTGCTCGACCGTCTCATGCGCCATCGCCGCGCGGCAATAGTCGACGAGCTTGTCCCACGAACCGATGACGTCGCGGTCCATCGTCTCTTGCTGCAGCAGGCGCACAGCGGCGGCGCGCACGACCTTGAGCGCGGCGACCGCGCTTTCGCCCATGCCGGAGACGGCGAGCAGGCGCTCCGGCTCGGCCGCGATCACGCCGGCGAAGCTGCCGAAGCGGGCGAGCAGCTCCTTGGCAAGCGGCTTCACGTCGCGGCGCGGGATCGCCTGGGTCAGCAGCATCTCCAGCAGCTCGTAGTCGGGCATGCCGTCGCCGCCGGTGGCGAGGAAGCGGTCGCGCAGCCGCTGCCGGTGGCCGTGAAAGTGGGGGCGGGGCGCCTTCTGGCTGTCTGACAGGCCGTCGGCCATGTGCCCCTCCGCCAGCGCGCCCGTTATAAGGCGTAAGGCGGCGCGGTATGGCCCGCGGGCGAGAGGGTGAAGATCTCGAAGCCGTCGCCGGTGACGCCGATCGTGTGCTCGAACTGCGCCGAGAGGCTGCGGTCCTTGGTCACCGCGGTCCAGCCGTCCTGCAGGATCTTCACGTCGTAGCGGCCGGCATTGATCATCGGCTCGACGGTGAAGAACATGCCCTCCTCGATGCGCATGCCGGTGCCTGGCTCGCCGTAATGCAGGATGCTCGGCGGGCAGTGGAAGATCGTGCCGATGCCGTGGCCGCAGAAATCGCGCACCACGGAATAGCGGTGGGATTCCGCGTATTCCTGGATGGCGTGGCCGATATCGCCCAGCGTCGCGCCGGGGCGAACGGCTTCGATGCCGAGCATCATCGCGTCATAGGTCACCTGGACCAGCTTCTTCGCCTTGATGCCGACCTTGTCGCCGACCAGGAACATGCGGCTCGTGTCGCCGTGCCAGCCGTCGAGGATGACGGTGATGTCGATGTTGATGATGTCGCCGTTCGCGAGCTTCTTCTCGTCGTCCGGGATGCCGTGACAGACGACATGATTGATCGAGGTGCAGATCGAGCGCGGGAAGCCGCGGTAATTCAGCGGCGCCGGGATCGCGCCATGCTCGACGATATAGTCGTGGCACAGCGTATCGAGCACGCCGGTGGTGATGCCCGGCTCGACATGCGGGGTGATGAAGTCCAGCACCTCGGCGGCGAGCCGGCCGGCTTCGCGCATGCCGGCGAAGGCGGAAGCCCCGTGAAGGGTCACGCCGTTGGCCATGGTGATCGCGCTGCGTTCTGTCTGCTTCATGCGTCTCGACTGTTCCGTTCGGCTTAGGAATTGCCATAAAAATAGGGCGAATGCGGCCGGAATTAAAGCCCGCCGGCCGATCCGTCCGCGCCTGCCGCCACGAAACCCCGGTTCGGCCCATTTCGCAAGGGAAAACCGCGCAAAAATGCGGCTTAGAGCTCGAGCGGCACGGCGCCTGCCACGTCGATGCCGTCGAGCCGCATGTCGCAGGCATAGCAGAGCGTCTCGACGCCGCGCGTCCTCGCGACCGCAAGGGCGGCGGCATAGGCCGGGTCGATGTCCTCGGCGATGCGGAAGTGGTCACAATCGCCCCGCTGCACCAGGTAGAGCATGACCGCCCGGGCGCCGGCAGCGACCATCTCGCCCAGCTCAACCAAGTGCTTGGCGCCCCGCTTGGTCACGGCGTCGGGGAACTCGGCGGCCGTCTCGCGCCCGGGTAGGCGGCGCCGGAGGTTGACGTTCTTGATCTCGACATAGCAGGGCGGCCGCGCGCCGTCCTCCAGCAGCAGGTCGATGCGGCTGTTTTGGCCGTAGCGCACCTCGCGCCGGCAAATGGCGTAGCCGGCGAGCGGTTCCAGGACTCCGGCGCCGATGGCGTCCTCGATCAGGCGGTTGGGATGCGCGGTGTTGACGCCGACGAGGTAGTCGCCGACCCGCACGAGCTCCCAGCGCCAGTCGAGCTTGGCATTCGGGTTGGCGTTGGGCGACAGCCACACGTCCGAGCCGGGCTCGGTGAGCCCGATCATCGAGCCCGGGTTGGCGACGTGCGCGGTGACGGTCCCGACGCCCGCCAGCTCGACATCGCTCAAGAACCGCTTGTAGCGGCGGATCAGCGTGCCGCGGGTGAGGGGAGCCGGAAACTGCACCGTGCGCCGTCTCGCGTCAGTGGGCCGTCACGGTGACCCGGTTGAGATGCCGCCGCTCGCTGTCGTCGTAGTCGCTCACCGCGCAATGCAGCGTGCAGCGGTTGTCCCACATCACCATGTCGTACGGCTTCCAGTGATGTCGATAGATGATCTCCGGCCGCGTCAGCAGCTCGGTCAGGAACCGGAAGATCGCGGCGTATTCCGCTTCCTCCATGCCGACGATCGCATTGGCGTAGGTCGGGTCGAAGAAGACGAGCTTGCGGCCGGTCTCCGGATGCGCCTCGATGATCGGATGCTCCGACGGCGGCGCCTTGGCGCGCAGCTCGTCGGTGAGCTGCACCCGGTCCTTCCGGTCCTTGTAATAGCGCTGGTAGACCAGCGAATAGTCGTAGGTGACGGTCAGGCCGGCGAGGATATTGCGCATCGTTTCCGACAGGGCGTCGTAGGCCCGGTAGGTGTTGGCGAACATCGTGTCGCCGCCGACCGAGGGGATCTGCAGCGCCCGCAGGATCGACGCCGTCGAGCGCCCTTCGAGATAGGAATAGTCCGAATGCCAGTGCTGCCCCGAGCCGCGGGTGCCGCCGCCGTCCTTGCGCCGCTCGTTCGAGACGACGAGGATCTCCGGGTGGTCGGGGTGGCGGTTCGGGTTCAGGTGATGCGGCTTCGCGGTGCCGAAGCGGCGCGCGAAGGCGAGCTGCTGCTCCGCCGTGATCCGCTGGTCGCGCATGACCAGGACGTTGTGGTCGAGCCAGGCCCGGTGGATCCGGTCCACGTCTTCGTTGGCGGGCTCCTTCGTCAGGTCGAGGCCAATGACCTCCGCGCCCAGCGCGCCGCCCAGGCGGTTGATGGTCACACTCATTGTGCGGTCCTCAAGAAAGTTCGGGTGGGATGGTGCTGTCCCAGTAATACCCCAGCGCTCAATAGGTGTCGAACAGGCGCTGAATCTCCTCAGGATTAGCCGTTTTGGTGAGCGCCAGCATGAGCAGGATGCGCGCCTTGGTCGGCGGCAGGTTGTCGGCCAGTACGCAGACCTCGGGCCGGCCCGAGCGGATCTTGACCAGGCGCCCGCTGCCGTTGCGGGTGCTGACCACGATCACGATCCCCTTCCTGGCGGCGGCGTCGAGCGCCTCCAACTGGGCCGGACCGGCCGATCCGGGCAGCATGCTGGCGGTGACGATGCCCTTCGCGCCGGCCGCGACGAAGGCCTCGACCGCGGTACCGTCGACGCCGGCATAGGAGAAGGCGATGTCGACCCGCGGCAGCTCCTTGCGCCCGCGGATGTCGAACTCGGTGTCGGGCGCGTGCCGGCGGATCGGCTTCCGGTAATAGGCAATGCGGTCGGCGTCGGCATGGCCGAGGACGCCGAAATCCGGCGTCCGGAAGGTCTGCAGCCGGAGCGTCGAGGTCTTGACCACCTCCCGCGCGGCCTGGATCTCGTCGTTGAGCACGACCAGCACGCCCATGCCGCGCGACTCCGGCGCGCCGGCAACGCGGATCGCGTTCAGCAGGTTGAGCGCGGCGTCCGTGCTGAGCGCGCTGGCCGGCCGCTGCGCGCCGACCAGGACGATCGGGACGTCCACCTTGGCCGTCAGGTTCAGCATGTAGGCGGTTTCTTCAAGCGTCGCCGTGCCATGCGTGATGACGAAGCCGGCGAGCCCGGGGTTCGCCTCGGCCGTCTTGTGGATCAGCTCGGACAGCTCGATCCACTCCGCCGGGCCGATCGCCGGGCTGCCGACGGCGCGAAAGCGCACGGGCACGATGTCGGCCGCGGTCGCCGTTTCGGGAAAGGCGGCGAGCAGCTCGTCGACCTCGTATTTCTTCTTGTTGTCGGAATAGGTCGCGATATCGAGGTTATCGCGCCCGACCGAGGAGATCGTGCCGCCGGTGCCGATGACCGCGACGCGCGGGAGATTGGTCCTGCCTGCCATGGGATACCTTTCAGATCGGGATCAGATCGCCGTGAGCTCTATGATGCTATCGATCCGTTGCAGCTTGTCGAGGCGCCAGAGCGTGTCGAGCATTTTGTCGCAGGTCTCGGGCTCCAGCGTGCGCGAGGCGAGGGTGCGGAACTTCGCCTCGAAATCGGCGTTGCTCGGCCCGCGCTGGATGTCCTGCGGCGTCTGCTTGTGCTCCGCGGCCACCGTCTTGCCGTCCTTGAGGGTCGCCGTGACGCGGCAGGATCGCGTCGCCGGTGCGACTTTCTCGAACGCGTCGTCGAAGGTGACGGTCATTCGCTTGATCAGGGCCTGCGTATCCTTGTCGAGGAAACGCCCGCGCTCGAAGGTCTCGGGCGTCACCTGGCCGTCGATCAAGGCGGCGGCGACGCAGAAGGGCAGCGAATGGTCCGCGGTCTCGCGCGTGGTCGGCGCCCAGAGCGCGGAGTCCTTCACCGGGCCGGCGAAATGCTGCGGATAGGTGTCCACGCGCAGCGTCTCGATCGCCTCCACCGGCGCTTTCTCGCGAAGCTTCAGCGCCGCGCCGATCGGCACCTGGATCGCGTCGCGCACCGGATAGGTCTTGATGTTCGTCCGGATCAGGGCGAACTGGTGCTTGGCGAAGCTGCGCGGAATCGGGAAGTCATAGGACCGACCCATCATCTGCTGCCAGAGGCCGAACTTCCCCTCGTAGCAGTCTTCGGGGCCGGTCATGCCGGCCTGCGCCAGCAGCGCCGCGAAGATACCCTGGCGCGCCGCATTCGGACCCGCGACGCCTTTCCACATCGACAGCTCGCCGGTCCGCGTCTGCATCGTCGCCATGTTGGGGATGACGGCGAGCGCAAGTGCATCGCGCAGCTGCGTCTTGTCGAGGCCGAGCAGCCGTCCCGCCGCGAGCGCCGCGGCCGGCGCGCCGGAGACCGGCTGATCCCATCCCTTGCCGTGGCTCGGCACGAACTCGCAGAAGGTGCATTGCACCTCGTAGGAGATGACAATGGCGAGCATCAGATCCTTGCCGCTGGCGCCGGTCATCTCGGCGATCGCCAGGAGGCCGGGGATGTTGTCGGACGGGTGCGCCGAGCTCAGCATCAGATGCGCATCGCTCATGTCGAGGTAGCGGACCATCGTCCCGTTCACCAGAGCCGCCATGTCGGGCGTCGTACGGACGAGCGTGCCGAACAGGCGCGCGCCGCCGTTCGCGACCGGCAGGGCGACGCGACGGGCGGCGCGGACCGGCGGCGCCAGCAGCGCGGCCATGGCGCAGCCCATGGAATCGATCATCCGGCCCTTGGCGGCGCGGACCATCGCCTTGGGCAAGTCGGCATAGGCGAGCCCGCTCGCGAAATCGACGAGCTGCTTCTCGGTTTTGTCCATGGGGCGCTTCCTCCGGTATGGTCGGCGCAGTGGCGTTTTCCCTTGGTCTTATAAAATCGGGTGGCGGTCAAATCGCATGGAGGGCGGTCGCATGAAAAGCAAGGCGCGTCGGTTCAGAGAGTTGCTGCAGGCGCCGGAGATCCTGGTGGCGCCGGGCGTCTACGACGGGTTCAGCGCCCGGATCGCACAGCAGGCCGGATTCCAGGCGGCGACGGTCAGCGGAGCGGGCGTCTCGGAGAGCCATCTCGGCTGGGCCGACAAAGGCATCATGGGCTTCCAGGAGAACCTGAGCGCCTGCCGGGCGATCGCCGGCTGCGTCGACCTGCCGATGCGCGCGGACGCCGATACCGGCTACGGCAACGCGGTCAACGTGCATTTCACCGTCCGCGGCTTCGAGGATGCGGGCCTCGCCTCGGTGATGATCGAAGACCAGGTCTGGCCGAAGCGCTGCGGGCACATGAAGGGCAAGGACGTGATCCCGGCCGCCGAGATGGTGCAGAAGATCAAGGCCGCGGCGGACGCGCGCCGCGATCCCGACTTCGTCATCATGGCGCGCACCGACGCGGCGGCGATCACCGGCGTGGACGACGTCATCGACCGCCTCAACCTGTACGCGGAAGCGGGCGCCGATGCGCTCTACGCCGATGCGCTGCTCTCTGCCGCCGACATCGAGCGCGTCGCGTGCGGCGTGCCGCGCCCCTACGTCTGCAACATGGGCTTCGGCCTGCAGCCGCGGACGACGACGCCGCTTCTGACGGCGACGCAATTGCAGGGCATGGGGGTTGCGATGGTGACCTATCCCCGGATGCTCAGTTCTGCGGCAGTGCGCGGCATGCTGAACGCAATCGCCGCCTTCAAGGAGGGCGTATACGACGATTCGCCGCGTCCACGGCCGGATCTGCAGGTCAATTTTGCCGAGCTGAGCGAGTTGATGGGATTGCCGGCGCTCGATGCGATGGAGCAGCGCTATCAGGCCGGCGACTGACCGCGTCAGCCGACCGCTTTGGCGGGGACCGCGTGGCTGGGAACGGTCATCGGCAGCTCGATCTTGATCGACGTGCCGCGGCCGGGCGTGCTCTCGATCTCGATCGTCGCGCCAAGCGTCTCGACGAGCTTGTGCACGATCGTCAGGCCGAGCCCGGTGCCGCGCTCGCCGCTGCGCCGGTCGCCGGACAGCCGCCGGTAGGGCTTCATGGCGTCGCGAATGTCGTTCGCCGACATGCCGATGCCGGTATCGGAGACCACCAAGATCAGCACGCCCCTTTGCGCGTTGCGCTTGGCCGTCAGCGTCACGCGGCCCTTTTCCGGCGTGAACTTGATGGCGTTGGAGACCAGGTTGACCAGGATCTGACGCAGCTTGCGCGGGTCGGTCTGGACAATCGGCAGATTCGGCTCGATGTCGAGCTTCAGCTCCACATTGGCCTTTTCCGCGATCGGGCCGAGCATGTCGGCGGTCGCCGTGATGACTCCCCCGATATCGACCGTCTCGATCTCCACCGGGTCGGCGCCCGCTTCGATACGCGACATCTCGAGCCGTCCATCGATGATGGAGAGCAGATGCTGGCCCGCCTGGTAGATATTGTTGACGTAGTCCTCGTATTTCGGATTGTCGATGGCGCCGAACATCTCGTTGCGCATGGCGTCCGACATGCCGCAGATCGCGTTGAGCGGCGTGCGAAGCTCGTGCTGCGTCTCCGCGAAATAGTCGATGCGCTCGCGCGTCTCGGTCCGGGCCTGCGAGAGCTCCCGCTCCAGGCGCTTTTCTGCATCGCGCAGCAGGTCGAGCGCCCGGTTCAGGCGCTTTGTCCGTTTCTCGACGATCTGCTCGAGCGAGTCGCGCTCGGCGCGGAGCGTGCGCCCGACGATATGCAGCAGCGCGTGCAGCGAAACCCGGTGCGGCAGCTCGGTCATTTCGCGCGGCAGGGTCAGGCAGTCGTCGCCCCGGTCGAGAAGCGCCTTCCGGGCGGCGGGATCGCTGTTGCCGGTCACGAATATGACCGAGAGGCTGCGGTCCTGTCTGGTCTCGCGCAGGCGGGACGCTATCCCCTGGCCGTCGCGGTCATCCAGGCCCGCCTGGACCAGGATGACGTCCGGCGGCGACGCCGCGGCCGCTTCGGCCGCCGCTGCCTCGCTTCCAACCGCCAGGACCTTGGTGAATCCACTCCGCAGCAGCCGCTCTTCGATGTCCAAGCGTGCGTGTTCGTCCGGCTCGACGATCAGCACGGCGGCTTCAGCCAGCGCGTCGTCGCGGCCCGGCAAGTCATGGTCCGAGTCCGGACCTTCTTGCGACGAATTGTTCAAATTGATCATTCGGCTTGGC
>Ga0299914_10002029_pt1 | contig 13758 bp, 22 predicted proteins | sample RVTome_10_FD_201361 | JGI IMG/M metagenome (GOLD analysis project Ga0299914, IMG submission 201361) | Soil microbial communities from uranium-contaminated site in the Upper Colorado River Basin, Wyoming, United States - RVT153D57 (version 2) ...
TAAGGAGGCCGGGTTGTTTTAGATGGTCATTTTTTCCACATATCTCTTAAAGTTACGCAAATCTTCTATCAGCTTTTGTTCGGGATTCACTAGCAAGGCTGTTACGACTTTCCCTATCTTCCCTGCCGGTGGGGTAAGCTGTAGCATCACAGTTACTTCTGTCTCATTATCTGGCAGCTCATTAAAGGTTACTTGCCCACTGGTCGTCAGCATCCCTTTATTATCTTTGCTGTTCCAGGCAATACGTTTATGCGGCTCCAGTCGGGTCATTTCCGCATTCCAATCCACCTTCATGCCAGCAGGGCCATCCACAACCCAATGGCTTGTTTTATTACCTGTCTTAGAGACGGCCTTAACAGTGGTCATAAAGTGTGGAAAATTCTCGAAATCTGCCCAGACATTGTAAAGTTTGGCCGGGTCTCCTTTTACAATAATGCTTTTTGTTATTTGTTGGGTCAACTTTACACCTCTTCTTGCCTATCTTCTACACCCATTGTCCATGAAGGTGGATCGCTCGTGGGGAAGGATTCCCAGCCAGCTTCGGTTACAACATCTCCCAGTTCAACCGTGCGGGGTACTCTGTCATCATTCTTGTAACTGTTTGTTTCAGTCTGGAAATGGGGGAAGCCCTCAACGGCCGTGTTCATCCCTATCTTCTCATACAGCAAACAATGGCCGGTAAAGCTACGGTATAGCATATAAGCACCACTACCAAGTAACAAAACGGCCGACAGCGGCAGCCGAATCAACCCATACACAAAGAGAATGACACCGACCGTCAAGGACAAAAATCGCTCATCTTTACTAACGTTAACCAAAACTCCATTCTTTCTCATATGCACCTCCTGAGGGGGTTCTAAAGAAATTTACCTTGAGGTTAGCAAGAGAGGAGACGAACAACAATATATCTGGATATAGGAAGGAGGCATAATTTAGGCTATAAGAATATGGAAGTAGATGAGGGCAAACGCCTAGCAAGCGGCCGGTTATGAATTAATTATCAACCAATAACGGCTAAATCATACTTGTCCATTGATATTCCCCGGGCAATTAAGTTGCTTCTTACAACAAGCTAAACTGAAAACAGGCGCGTGAAAGCATTGGCCCATATGGCCAGAACAATCAACCAGATACCCACCACAACCAAAACAGCTCCCCCTAAACGTTTGACAGATTGGGTATTCATTTTCATCGAGCGGACAACCCTGGTCTGGGCAAAACCGATGGCGGTAACCAAAAGAGCCATGACCAGCACCATTGTCAATGCTGTGACCACGAAGGCATCAAAAGCGGCTCTGTTGCTCTCCACCGTCAGGGCGTGTAAGACCAGACCGGCCAGGATGGGGCCAGTTCAGCCAAACCCGGCCAAAATATAGCCAAAGCCATACAGGCCATAACTCAAACTGCTTTGACGGCGGCGCAGTTGCGCTTGTTTTGTCCACAGTGGCTGCAAGACTTGATTCAGCCAGGGAAACGTCCATGATTTGCCCTGCACCGGCCACAAGCCAAAACTAATCAACGCCAATCCCACCGTCAGGCGCAGCAGGCGACCGGCGCTACTGGTGAAGGTGACGGCCGAAATCCACCTGCCAGCACCCAAAGCTAAAGTCAATCCGGTCAGCAGCAAAAACAGGGTCATACCGGCCGTAAATGCTATGGCTGTCCGGATGAGGCGACTGTGTTCAACCGCCTCCCGCGCCAGCAGGGTCATCAGCAAGGGAAAGGAGCAGGGGGAAAAGAGCGAGGCAATCCCGGCGGCAGCCGCTAACGCGAGCAGGCCAACCCCGGCTGCTGGTGGCAGGTCAAAGCGTGGATACAGAATATAACCGGTGTACCCAGCAACTGCCAGTAACAACACGCCCAGGACCAATAGAAGATATAAAGTACGGCCGTTTCTACTTGCCATCTAGTCCAAGACCTAGAGAACTTTCTCCTCCAGCCAGTCAATGGGAGAGAACACGATGCACGCCAGGTGCGTCCGTCTCCCAAATATCAGGCCGGGAATAGCCATCACCTCACAGTCCTACCCATTTATGTTTCTCCTTTGCTTCTGGCCGACAACCGGACTGAATGGTCATTTCGTCCATCCCAACTCAGCCAGAACCTGCCGGTGAACCTCGAAGTCCTCTGCGACTGAGTGGAGGAAGCCGTCCGGATATTCAGCGAGCCAGGCGGAAGCAGCCTCACGGGAGCTGAAAAAGTGACCGAGGCCACAGATTTGAGCGCGGACATCCTTCACCCGCCCGGTGGGCCGGACCGAGGACACGACGGCGCCAGGCGGATCAACCTGCACCGCAGCTTTGGGCGTAACCTCGACCCTGATTGTCTGTCCTGTTACAGGACAGGTTGAAGAGACTATTCCAGGCTTTTCCAGGAGGACCGGGAATGAGAGGGCATCGGAGGCGCACCAGCCGTACACGGTCTTGCCGTCAAATTCGAACCGGTGCGGTGTCGGCCGGAGTGTCAACCCGAATCCGGCGATGCGCCCCTGGTCGTCCCATTCGACGCTGGGATGCCGGGCCAGGTCTGCACGCACCTCGTCTTCGGGCCAGCCACCTTCTGACGCGAGGCGTTCGACGCTAACAGGTTCTCCCTGGGCAAGCAGGCCAACCAGCACCGGCACCAGCTTGAATTCCTCGTGCTGCTGGATAAAATTGACACCGCGGTCAACGGCGGTGAAAGTGTCATTACTAGGGTCAATTGTTTTGTCTAACATGATTATCATTCTCCTTTCATTAGTGTTTGGCGGCCAGGTTTTTGACGTTTTCGGCCAGATTTGCTGCAAATTGCCATCACATCGTCAATGCTCCCCGTTAACTTTCGCCAACACTTCACGCTGTTTGTCAAGGCAGTGATGGTCGCCGTAAGAACAGAACACGCAGCAATCACCGGTTAATGGCCGTAATCTGGTACCACAACTGGTACAAGTATGAAACACCAGTCAATAATTCAGAGGAATATCCAGTTCCTCTACGAAGCCGCATTCGGGGCAGGTCAAGTTGGTTCGGGTGACGATGTCGGCTTCCATCTGTTTATTCCTCATATGAGTGGTTTTCAGCACCTTCACTGACCAAATGGCAGACGCAGTTTTTGCCATCCACATCATCGGTAGGGAAGGTCTCCCCAAGACGATTGAGTTCACGTAGTTCAGCTTCCATACGCTGCAATTCCATGATCCGTTGGTTAATTTGATTGGCCTTTTCTTCGAGCATCCCCAGCACTACCCGGCAAGGCGCAATGCGGCGGTCGCGCAGGTCAAGGATTTCTTGAATGTCATCAAGTGAAAAATCCAGACGGCGCGCCCCGGCCACAAATTTGGCGCGCCCTACATCTGCGTCACTGTAATCGCGGTAACCATTCTCAAGGCGGTTCGGTGGCGGCAGTAGGCCGATTTCTTCATAATAACGAATCGTTTTTGGGGGTAAGTTTGTTTGTTGGGCGAATGTTTTCATTTGCATAGGAATTACCTCACAACCCCTATGATACACCTTCCAGTCGCTGGAAGGTCAAGGGCAAATTGGTAAACAAGCCAAACGGCCGTAGTCTCTGTGAAAACAAACGCGGTACAATAAGATCACGATGGCCTATAAGATTTTGGTTGTGGATGATGAAGTGACACTGCTCAACACGGTGCGGGCATACCTGGAACAGGCAGGCTACACGGTGCAGACGGCGACAGACGGCCGTTCTGCCCTACACTTCTTTCGTAATTTTCAACCCGATCTGGTGGTGCTGGACATCATGCTGCCGGAGATTGACGGGCTGGAAGTGCTGCGCCAACTACGCCAATCTTCCGAGGTGTATGTCATTATGCTAACAGCCAAAGCCGATGAGGTGGATAGGGTCATCGGTCTGGGTATGGGGGTGGTGGATGTGCATGTCGGCCGTTTACGCAAGAAAATTGAAGATGATGCCACACACCCTACTACCAGTAATCAGTAATCAGTAAACAGTAATCGGTGGGGTTCTACTCGAGGCAGAGTGCTCGTTAAAACCTGATGCGAATTTATGGATTGCTGTACTACGCTGATTGCTACTGTCTGGGGGGCCGGTTATCGCTTTGAGGATGAGATGACATGAGAACGATCCGGCGGCACCTGGGCTGGAAATTATTCTTTTCCTATTTAACCATTATCCTGGTTGGTGTTGTTTCCTTGACGATTGCTGCCGAATTTGTCACCCCGGCCGCTTTTAATCGTCATATGGCGACGATGGACATGATGGGCGGGTGCAGGTCATCGGCGAGGATGAGTTGGCCGATTTAGCCCAAGCCTTTAACCAAATGGCGCACACATTGGCGCAGACGGAAGAACGCCGCCGCCAGCTTATTGGCGATGTTGCCCACGAATTGCGAACTCCTCTCAGCAGCATCAGAAGCGTGATGGAAGGGTTGATAGATGGCATACTGCCTGTTGAGCCAGCTACCTTTCTCGATGTGCAGCGGGAAGTGAACCGATTGCAACGGCTGGTGCATGATTTGGAGCAATTATCGAAGGCTGAAGCGGGTGAACTTTCAATGGAATTGGCCTGGGTAAAGCCAACGACTTTTGTGGGAACGGCCGTTGCCCGGCTGGCGATGCAATACGAGGACAAAGGGGTTCAGCTACACACAGACTTGCCAGACAATCTACCGGACGTCAAGGTTGACCCGGCGCGCATGACCCAGGTGATGCTGAACCTGTTGGGCAACGCCTTACAATACACACCATCAGGCAGTGAAGTCGTGGTCACGGCCCGGGCCGAAGCCCAGCAGCTTATCCTTACCGTCCAGGATAGTGGCATTGGCTTATCGGTTGACTCTCTGCCACACGTCTTTGAGCGTTTTTATCGTGTTGATAAATCTCGCTCACGCGCTGGCGGCGGCTCTGGCGTTGGTTTGACGATTAGCAGGCACATTGTGGAGGCCCATAACGGCCGTCTCACCGTCACCAGTCCAGGTCTTGGCCAGGGCAGCACCTTTACCCTTACCTTACCCCTCTCTGACTAACGCAATTATCTGTTACAAAATCGTCATACTTTTGTTAAACCCTTGACACAGTGAGAGTGTATCATCCTGTTTATCAACAAAAAACAAGCAATCAGTTAATGAAATCTGATTGCAGGAGTGTGAAACATGATGACAGGATTTGGCATGGGATTTGGTTGGTTTGGCTTTGTAGTGATGGCAGTTTTTTGGATTGTCATCATCGCTGCCGCCCTGTGGTTTTTTAGCAACCTCTTCCCACAGAACAAACAAATAACGTCTGGTGACACGCCGGAAACGGCCGTGACCATCTTAAAGAAACGATATGCGCGTGGCGAAATCAGTCGAGAAGAGTTTGAAGCGATGTGCCATGATGTAGGACAATAAGGAATAACACGATGAACCGGAAAATCTTTTCAATCCCCGGCTACTACACCCTTCACATCTTAGAAGATAGTGAAACGATTGGCATGTTGAGCGTCAACGCTTACACTGGTCAGGTCTTCCACCACCATTGGCACGGCGATTTCATCGAAATGAGCGGAGGTGTACCCGAGTAAACGAATTTAGTTCACGATTATTGTTGGCAAAGATAAAAGAAAAGTGGTGGTGCGCCTGAAATGCATCACCACTTCGTTGGCAAAAGGAGCTTGTTATGTTTTTCCGCAGTAAAAATCTGCGATTTCTGATTCTGGCCTTATTGGCTTTACTGGTTACAGCTTGCAATCAAACGACGCCGGAGGCTACGGCTGTATCCCAACCGGCCCAAAACAGCGACGGCTACACTGACATCAACGTGGAGCAATTGGCTAAGATGCTCCAAGAAAAGGATTTCACCTTCGTCAATGTGCACATTCCCTATGAAGGCGACATTGCCCAAACCGATCTCTCCATCCCCTTTGACCAGATTGAAACCAACTTGAGCCAATTACCAGTCGATAAAGATGCACCGCTGGTCCTCTACTGCCGCAGTGGGAATATGAGTACCCAGGCGGCCGAGACATTGGCTGACTTAGGTTATACCAATGTGATGGAAGTAGATGGTGGCATGAATGCCTGGCAAGCGGCCGGTTACGAATTAATCTTCACCCAGTAGCTGGATAGCGAGCGCATGGTCGTTTATCCTTACGGTTCGGCTGAGAATTCAGGTACAGGACGGGCTTCAGCCTCATTTTGGGTTGTCGCTTTGCCGTTTTCACGAATGTCTTCAATCAACCAGTTCATCTCCTTTATCTCGCGGCGCTGCGCCTCAATGATTTCATTGGCCAGCTCCCGAACACGCACATCGTCAATCTCGGCGCGTTCGCTGGTCAAAATGGCGATCGAATGATGTGGAATCATAGCACTCATCCAGGAGTGGTCCTGAACGGTGGTCTGACTACGGACTAGAAAGAGCGCGGCCAAGAAGAGGACAAGACTCCCGAGATAGATGGCCATATTGGCCTGGCTGCTTTTGTACATGCCACGCATGAAGCTGAGCATGATCACGGCCATCGCCGCACCCATAATAAATGTCATGTAAATGCGCGTCTCGCTCCAGCGCACATGGGAAAATTCATAGCTGTTGAGATACATTAGTCCAAACATCACAACTATTGAGGTTCCGATCATGGCCGCGAATGTACCGTATTGAGATTTATTATCTTGTTCCATTTTTCACCATCCAATGTATGCGATATTTAATCTGTACAGATCGAATGCATCTTTAGGTTTTTTTACCACCGGATGGTTGATCCTGCCAGGGCATGTATCCCTTTTTATGCCCATTTCTATATCCCTTAAAGCAACAGCACGATGTAACTGCTGTTAGTGGCACCGAAAGCTCTCGCACCTGCTGCCAGATGCATGCCCGCCAACTTGATAACGCCTTAGTTCATGAAAAGAACTCTTACCCACCATTAGCCACTGGCGCTATCGCTTCGCGTAAGGTTTCTTCTGTTTGTGGCCCGATAAATCGCTGCGTTACCTCGTTATTTGTGTCTAAGACCACAAAAGATGGGTGGCCCCGTACACCATAATTGTTCATTAACTGGGCCGTCTCTGTCCCTTCTGCGTTTATGCGAATGACGGCCACCTGTCCTGTAAATTTAGCCTCTATCCCATCCACGATGGGATTCATCGCCTGTCAGGGCGGTCAGCCTTCGGTGTAAAACATGACCAGGGCCGGGCCTTGGGGCTGGCTGGCTGGTGGTTGGCTGGTATTGGTGCTGCAAGCGGCCGTGAATGCTAACAGTAGCAGCATCCATATCAATACCCAAAATCCATTTTTCATCACATACTCCTTGCTACTGCTGCTCTGTCATTACTGTTACTTCCCACTGGGTCACCCGCGTCTCCTCCGGCCAGGTACTTTTTATATAAGTGAGAACGGATGTGATCTCCTCCATTGTTAAAATCTCGCCAAAGGCGGGCATGTTGCTTGTTCCCCCAATATTCATCCCTTCAAAACGTGCGCCACCGAGTTCAATTGACTCAATCAATAAGCTGTCGGCATGATGCCAGGTATGACCGCTGGCATCATGGGGTGGGGCACGGAAAGAGCCATCTTCATTTTGCTCTTTCCAATTGAGCTGCCCCTCCAGATTTGCTCCATGACAACTGGCACAATGTAAGACATAGACCTGTTTGCCTTGTGCGATTTCATCGGGGTCAAGAAAAGGTAGTGGGGGAACAGTTGGAGCAATGGAAGAAACGGCCGTTGTCCTGCCATCGCCTGCCATTTGGCAACCTATCAGCAACAGCCCCATACTAAATAACCAGATTAACCATTGCCATCGCTTCATACCCACTCCATAAACCATGTGAATTTTAGAAAAGTTACACTACCTCAACAGGGCAATTTTAACCAGTCACTACAAGCCATTTGGCAGGTATCCAAGATAAATGAATCCATCATAAGTAACCAGTTAACCTTGCCACCATCCTTTGACAGGCCTCGTATGTAGTTGTATTATCGAACTATATTAGTTGTATGAACAAACTATCTTGATATGGAAGAATCAGTCTTACAAGAGCAAATGATGACCTTTGTGCGTACGTTCGGTTTACACAAACCAGAGGAAACGCCTTGTGGTCAGCCTATACCAGTCGCTGAAGCCTATGCCCTGACTGAGCTAGCCAAAGAAAATCAACTTTCGCAGCATGATTTGGTACAACGGCTTAATCTGGCTAAAAGCACTGTCAGTCGCATGGTAAAAAAGTTAGTCAAGCGCGGCTGGATCAGCCGTGAGCGCAGTCAGGATGACGGCCGTGTTTGGTTGTTATCTTTAACAGAGGCAGGGGTGAATACGGCCATTAATCTCAGCCAAGCCCGTCAAACCAAATTCGCCCAAATACTCAACCACATCCCCGAAAGCGAGCAAGAAAATGTCCTAAACGCACTGGCAACACTCATCCAAGCGATGCATCAGAGCGACGGATAAGCAATCTAAAAATGACGACCGCTTTCCCGCAAACATCAACCGTATCAAAGACAGAGGAGAACAATATGAAAACCATTCAGCGAATTATTATCCTTGTTCTGGGGCTAACTTGGTTCGGCATCATCACAGCATGCAACAGTCAAAACGCGACCTCCGCGGACCAACCCACGACACCCACGCCATCGCCCTACCGGGCGTTGTTAGATAGCGAAATTCGCGGCATTGATGATCAAACTATCGAAGACTACCTCACTGGTAGAGGGATGGGTTTAGCCCTTCCCGCAGAACTGAATGGCTACCCCGGCCCACGTCATGTGATTGATTTAGCTGATGAGTTAGCACTCACACCAGAACAAACAACCCAGATACAAGCTCTGTTTGATGAGATGCAGCCACAGGCAATTGCCTTGGGCAAAGAAATTTTGGCGGCTGAAGCTGCCTTAGAAGAAGATTTTCGTCAACAAACAATAGACGAAACCAGTCTGGAATCACAATTACACACCATTTCGACACTGCAAGCTCAATTACGATTCGTCCACCTCAACAGTCATCTGGCTATGATTGATGTCCTATTGCCACACCAAGTCATGTTATACAATTCGCTGCGTGGCTATGCCGATATGCCTATGGAACACAACCAACATCAGCACGATAGCGGATAATGGAATCGGGACGGGATAGGAGGGGCCCAAGCCCCCTTCTTCTCGTCCAGGCTTCAACTCACCTTGAAATAATCAGCTTTGGTCAACTTAACAATACTTTACTCACTGTTTAGCAATTTCTCCACACCAGTCAGGGCCAATTGTTGGAACATGGTATTCATTTCTTCAGGGGAATAGGGCCATTCTTCATCCAGCCACCACCTCGACACAGACAACAAGGCACCAGCCAAAAAGTTGGTGATGACGGGCAGGGGGATAGCAACTGATTTTCCGTCGGGAAACAACTGGCGCAAATGATTCTGAATATCCTCTTGCAGATGGTGGCGAACTGCTTCCAATAACACAGATGCCCCGCCCCCTTCTAACATCGCCTGGTGCAGATGACGTTGTAAATAAGCGTGGCGAAAGTGGCGAAAAAAGAAGAGGCTGTGAAACAGTTGTTCCTCTTTCTCACCCTCATCGGCCGCTGTTTTGATGTGAGCATCTAACTGCTCTGAGAACAGTGAGAACCCCTTCACCAATAAATCCTCTTTGTCTAAAAAATGAGCGTAAAAAGTAGATCGCCCTACATTGGCGCGATCTATGATGTCTTGCACCGTTATCTTATCATAGCGTTTTTCTAAAATGAGAGCAGTAAGGGCTTCATGAAGGGCCTGTTTGGTCCGTTGTACGCGCCGGTCTGATGCTTTGCCTGTCATTTTTGCTCCTACATCGTTGCATAACCAGACAATATTCGGGGTTTGTTCGCTTTGGGACAGAACCCGGCCTTTTGTTTGTTGACGGCCGTTATCCATCTTACTTATACTTTTCCGAACAAATTGTTCGATAACTCACAAATTATACCAGGAGAAACAACTATGTCACAAACTCCCGTAAAGCCCGACCGCGAATCGCCCCCCAGCACACCACGCTGGGTGAAGGTGCTTGCTATCATCGCCCTCATCGTGGTTCTGCTGATTATCATTGCACTCGTCACTGACCTTGGTGGTCCCCACGGCCCTGGCCGCCACATGCCATCCGGTGAGCCTGCTGGCTATATAGCAGCCATAGGACACGGCGGGCAACAGTTATGACGATGCGCCCCAGCTTGCGCAAGTTCGCGCTCACCACACATGTCACCTTCTCGGTCGGTTGGATCGGCGGAGTCGTGGTCTACCTGACTCTTGGTGTCGCCGCAGTGACCAGCCAGGATACTCAAACAGTGCGTGCGGCCTGGACGGCGATGGAACTGACCGGTTGGTTCGCCATCGTCCCGATGGCCCTCGCTTCGCTGCTGACCGGGCTTGTCATGTCTCTGGGCACCAAGTGGGGCTTGTTCCGGCACTACTGGACCCTGATCTCATTCGTGCTAACCGTCCTTGCCACCGTTGTCTTGCTGTTGCATATGCGGGATGTGAGCTTCCTGGCAGCCGTAGCCCAAGAGGCAGAAGGTGCCAGACTTGAGGAGCTTGGGGGCGATCTCCTCCATCCCGGACTTGGCCTGGTGGTGTTGCTCGTGATTCAGGTATTGAATGTGTACAAGCCGCGAGGTCTGACCCGGTATGGATGGCGTAAGCAGCAGGAGCAGCGTACGGTTCGCCAGCCATAGATGAAGGGTAGAGACTGGAGAATAGTAACTACTAAGCTAGAAGTTCAACTTTTTCTCTGGCTGACCAAACGATTTGTCGGCTAAAAGTTGAACTTCTTCTCGTGAGCCTGAGTAGTTACCTCCAGTCTCTAAAAGAGCAAAATCAGTTTACGGGCAACTCCTTGTTGCATCCAGTAATCACTTTATCCTAACGAAACTCGGCGCAACAACTGGGCATTCAGTGCCACGACAATGGTGCTGATAGACATCACCAAAGCACCGACCGCGGGTGGCATATCAAAGCCAATGGGAGCTAAGATACCTGCCGCCAGGGGGATAGCAATAATATTATAGCCCGCCGCCCACCAGATGTTTTGGACCATCTTGCGCTGGCTGGCCCGGCTTAACTCGATAATCTTCACCACATCCAGCGGGTTGCTCTTTACTAGAATCAGCCCGGCCGATTCCACAGCCACATCGGTACCGCTGCCTATAGCTATACCGATGTCGGCCCGGATTAAGGCCGGGGCATCATTGACCCCATCCCCCACCATGGCTACTTTCTTGCCCTGCTTTTGCAAAGCTATGACCTTTTGGTCTTTATCCTCCGGCAGGACTTCGGCAAAATATTGGTCAATGCCCAACTCTTCGGAGACAGCCTTAGCCACATCCTGGCTGTCGCCCGTCAGCATAACCACTTCCATCCCCATTTCATGCAGCTTTTGTACGGCTACCCGGCTTTCCTCACGGATGACATCGGCCAGGGCAAAGGCAGCTACGACGGCATCATCCCGTATAAGATAGATAACGGCCTGTCCTTTTTGTCCTGATTGCTGGCTAAATTCGGTAATGGTGGCTGGCGGCTCCACTGCCAGATGTTCCAACAGGCGCGGCCCACCCGCATAAACTGTCTGGCCATCGTAGCTGGCCTGCACACCCCGTCCTTTTAAGGCTTCAAAATTGCTCACCTGGGGCATGGACAATTCCTTAGCCTGAGCCGCTTCAATGATGGCGCGGGCGATGACATGTTCCGAATCGCCCTCGATAGCGGCCGTTAGAGCCAAAGCTTCATCTTCTGTGATATTATCGGCCGTTATCAACCCCACTACACCTTGCTCTCCTTTGGTCAGTGTGCCAGTTTTGTCAAAAATCACAGTGTCCAATTCCCGGGCCGCTTCTAAGGCGCGCCGGTCGCGTACCAGGATGCCGTTACTGGCGGCCAGGGAGGTGGAGATAGCTACAACGAGGGGCACAGCCAGCCCCAAGGCATGGGGACAGGCGATGACCAAAACGGTGACGACGCGCTTGAGGACATCAATGTCAAAGCCGGTGGCGATGAGCCAGATAACGGCTGTTAACCCCGCCGCTGCCAAGGCCGCATAAAAGAGAAAAGCCGCTGCCTTATCGGCCAACAACTGCGTCTTCGACTTACTCTCCTGGGCCTGCCGCACCAGCCGCATGATGCCCGACAAGGCTGTTTCCTCACCCGTAGCCGTCACCCTCACCCGTAGACTGCCGCTACCTTCGTTGACCGTGCCGCCAATAACGTTTGCCCCTGCTTCTTTCTTGACCAGCTTCGATTCACCCGTAATCATGGCTTCGTTGACATCAGAACGGCCGTCAAACACTTCGCCATCGGCGGGGATGCTGGCGCCGGGACGCACCAATACTTTGTCGCCTGCTTGCAGTTGGCTGACAGGGACCTCTTCGGACTCACCATTGTCGCTGAGGCGAACGGCCGTATCTGGCATTAACCTGGCCAAAGCATCCAGCGCCCCCGACGCCTGCCGCACGCTGCGCATCTCCAGCCAATGGCCTAACAGCATGACATCAATCAGCGTCACCAATTCCCAGAAGAAACTCTCGCCCAGGTTAAAAATCAGTGTCGCCAGGCTGTAGACAAAAGCCACCGTAATCGCTAATGAAATCAGCGTCATCATGCCTGGCTTACGCTCTTTCAATTCCCAGCCTGCCATTTGCAGGAAAGGCAAGCCGCCATAAAAGAAAATGATGATAGCCAAAAGTGGCTCAATCCATTGGCTGCCTGCAAATTTTGGCGCACTAAACCCCAGCCAATGTTGAATCATCTCACTAAATACCAGCACCGGAATCGTCAAGACTAAACTCACCCAAAAGCGATTACGGAACATAATTTCGTGCCCCATATGGCTGCCATGTCCACCGTGCCCACCGTGTGTCTCAGGGGCGCTGTGTGCTTCGTGAGTTGTGTGCTTTTGGGATTGATGGGCTTCATGCCCCTCATGTTGGCCGTGTTGCCTGTCGTGATGGTGGTTATGTGTATGCTCGGTCATTGTGGTTACCTCTTATAAATTCGTATAGGTTGTTTCCTGAATACCCGGCCACACCAGCCGGGGACGAATGTGGTGACAATATTGAATGTTGGTTACAACCAGAATGCGATTACCGGGGTTGTTTGTTGCTGCTTGTAAAGCTGCTTGCGCCAACTGCTCGATGTGGACATGGTAGGCATGATTAGCCGTTTTACCTGCTAACCGACGGGTCAGGCCATAAAGCAGGTTGGCCAACTCATGTCGCCAGCCCTGGTTGATGGCATCAGGAGTAGGAGCAGTAGCTTGCAGCCAGCCCAGCAGCTTTCTTACGCCGCTGATCAGGACATTGCGCCAGCCAACAGCTGTTGCTCGCGGCATTGCCTGCTCACCACCAATGGGCACAACAACCATATCTGTTTGCGCGGCCAGAGGCAGAAGTGCTTCGCGGTATTCTGATGATAAACGGCTAAAATCCTGCTGCTGCCACTGCGTCAAGGTCATGTCCAGACAAAGCAAATCAGGATTGATGCCTGCTACTAAATCTACCAGAGACTTCAGGTCATAAGGCAGCGGATCGGCGTGAAACTCTGTCAACGTCCCCAGAACGGCTATTCGGGTTAGAATTTCGGCTGTGTCTGTGTCACCATTCGTCATAGCTTTATGATAGGCCACTTCCACCGCGACCGATACGGCGAAAGCGCGGTTCTTGAACTAGGTGGAATTACGTAGTTATGGGCTATAACCATGCTGGACTGCCCAGAGGACTGCCTCTGTGCGGGAGGCCACACTCAGCTTGCCGTAGATGTTACGCAAATGAGCTTCAATGGTGCGCACACTGAGAAACAGAGATTGG
>Ga0299914_10002030_pt1 | contig 13757 bp, 8 predicted proteins | sample RVTome_10_FD_201361 | JGI IMG/M metagenome (GOLD analysis project Ga0299914, IMG submission 201361) | Soil microbial communities from uranium-contaminated site in the Upper Colorado River Basin, Wyoming, United States - RVT153D57 (version 2) ...
CTGTTCCAACCGCTCTTCAAGTGCTGGGCCGGCCGTTGCCAGACCTGCGATCAGCTCGTCGAGCTCGATCGACTCGCCCTCCATCTGCCGCCACCGGATCAATGAGAGCTACCAAAGCACTACTAGGCGAAGGTCCCGCGCCCTCAGCGGGCGGCGAGGGTGAGCTTGCGGGGGCCGCGGCTGAAGCCGGCCTCGAGCAGCGCCTCCTCCTCGCCGGAGCCGATGATCGGCTCGCCGTCGAGCTTCTCGATCGCGAGCTTGGGGAGACGGCCGGCGGTGACGGCGGCGGCGAGGGCGTCGACGGCTTCGGCGAGGCCCTCGCCGCTCAGCTCGGCGAGGCGGACGAGGCTGCGGCCGCCGCGCTCGACGTAGAGCAGCGGGGCGCCGTCGCGGGTCAGCACGTAGGCGCCTGGCGCGCGGGCGGGGCGGCGGCCGCTGGGGGGCTTCGGCCAGGGCAGCGAGCCACCGTAGGGATTGGCGGGATCGGCGGCGGCGAGGAGCAGGAAGGCGCCGGTGTCGGCCGGCAGCGAGCGCAGCCGCTCGACCGCGCCGGGAAGGGCGAACTGGGCCCCGCCGAGGCCCTCGACGAAGTAGCCGCGGCGCGCCGTGCCGAGCAGCTCCAGGTTGCCCAGCTCGGCGTAGACGCTGGAGAAGCCGCCCGGGACGCCCTCGGCGAGCACCGTCTCGCGGGTGACGATGCCGTAGCGCTCCAGCATCAGCTCGGCCTGGGCGCGCAGGCGGGGGCCGGCCGCCGGGGCGTTCTCGAAGAGCCGCTCGGTCAGCGACCAGCGGCCCTGCACGGCGGCGCCGCGGGCGCGGCTGCGGGCGAAGCGGCGACCGCGCCGCTCGGGCGGCGGCGCGGCGCGCAGGCGCGGCGAGCGCAGCGGCGCGAAGGCGTCGCTGGTCACCTCTCCCGCCCAGGCGAGGTCCCACAGCGCCGCGTGCAGCTCCTCGACCGGGCGGTCGAGGCCGGCGAGCAGGTCGAGCCAGAAGTCGGGGCCGGCGGCGAGCCGCTCGCGGATCGCCTCGTGGACCTCGCCCTCGGGCCGCTCCAGCTTCGCGTTGGCGGGCGGCGGGCCGGCGAGGCGGACGTCGTCGCGGAAGTAGAGGGCGACGCGGCCGTCGCTGCGCCCGCGGGCGCCGGCGCCGATCCAGACCACCTCGCCGCTGGTGCAGAGCTCGTCCAGCCAGGCGGGCGAGTAGGCGCCGAGGCGGCGCGGCAGCACGTCCGCCTCCCAGACCTTCGGGGTCAGCGCCACCCCCTGCAGGGGCGCCAGCGCCTCGCGCAACCGGTCCGGCCCGGCGCCCGAGGGGCGGTGGGCGTCGACGTTCTGCCAGCTGGGCAGGAAGCGGGCCAGGCGGTCGCGGCTCGCCGGCTCGACCTCGCGGCGCAGGTGGGCGAGGCTGGCGCGGCGCACCCGGCGCAGCACGTCGGCGTCGCACCACTCGCGCTCGCTGCCGCCGGGCAGCAGCTCGCCGCGCACCAGCGCCCCGGAGCGCTCCAGCTCGCGCAGCGCCGGGGTCGGGTCGACGCCGTAGCGCGCGGCCAGCCGCGCGGTCGGGAAGGGGCCGTGCGTGCGCGCGTAGCGGCGCACCAGGGCGACGAGCGGATCGAGGTGCTCGGCGAGGAAGCTCTCCGGCAGGCCCGGCGGCGGCGGCACGCCGAGCGCGTCGCGGTAGAGCCCCGCGTCCTCGGCGGCGACGTAGCGCTCCTCGCCGTTGACGCGGACGAGAGCGGCGCGGCGCTCCGCGACCAGCTTCTCCAGCATCGAGGCGGCCGAGTAGCCCTCGGCGACCCGCTCGGCGCACTCCGCGGCGCTCAGGTCGCCGAGGTTGCGCAGCAGCTGCTGGAGCGCGTCGCGGTCGCCGGCGCGCCCCGCCTCGGCGCGGTGCTGGAGCTGCGCCTCGACCTCCTCCAGCGCCTCGGGGCCGATCAGCTCGCGCAGCTCCTCCTGGCCGAGCAGCTCGCGCAGCAGGTCGCGGTCGAGCGCCAGCGCCGCCGCCCGCCGCTCCGCGTTCGGCGTGTCCCCCTCGTACATGTAGGTGGCCACGTAGTCGAAGAGCAGCGAGGAGGCGAAGGGCGAGGCGGTCGGCGTCTCGACCTCGACCAGGTCGAGCTTGCGCGAGTGCAGGTCGCGCAGCAGCTCGCTCAGCGAGGGCAGGTCGAGGACGTCGCGCAGCACCTCGCGGTAGGTCTCCAGCACGACCGGGAAGCGGGGATGCTCGCGCGCCACCTCGAGCAGGCTCTGCGCCTTGAGGCGCTGCTGCCAGAGGGGCGTGCGCTTGCCCGGGTAGGCGCGCGGGATGAGCAGCGAGCGGGCGGCGTTCTCGCGGAAGTGGGAGCCGAAGAGGGCCGAGCCGGAGAGCTCGCCGACGACGAGGTCCTCGAGCTCGTCGGGCTCGATCAGGACGAGGTCGGCGGGTGGCGGCTCGTCGGCGTCGGGGAGGTGGACGACGATGCCGTCGTCGGACCAGATCGCGTCGGCCTCGAGGTCGCGCTCGGCGCGGATCTTCGCCGAGAGGGCCAGGCCCCAGGCGGCGTGGACGCGCCCGCCGTAGGGCGAGAGTACGCAGAGGCGCCAGTCGCCGATCTCGTCGCGGAAGCGCTCGACGACGATCGTCTCGTCGGAGGGGACGACCCGCGTCGCGGCCTGCTGCTCGCGCAGGTAGGCGACGAGGTTCTCGGCGGCGCGGCGGTCGAGGTCGTACTCGGCGGCCAGCTCCCGCGGCTCTCGCGAGACCGCCTCGCGGGCGAAGGCGCCGATCGCCCGGCCCAGCTCGGCCGGGCGGCCGATCCCGTCCCCCTTCCAGAAGGGCACGGCGCCCGGCACCCCGGGCGCCGGCGTGACGATCACCCGGTCGCGGGTGATGTCCTCGATCCGCCAGGTGGTCGCGCCGAGCAGGAAGGTCTGGCCGGGGCGCGCCTCGTAGACCATCTCCTCGTCGAGCTCGCCGACGCGGCGGCCGTCGGGCAGGTGGACGCCGTAGAGGCCGCGGTCGGGGATCGTGCCGGCGTTGGTGACGACCAGCTGGCGGGCGCCTTTGCGGCCGTGCATGGTGCCTTTGGTGCGGTCCCAGACGATCCGCGGGCGCAGCTCGGCGAAGCGGTCGGAGGGGTAGCGGCCGTCGAGCATGTCGAGCACGTTCTCCAGCTGCTCGCGGGAGAGCTCGCGGAAGGGCTCCGATGAGGTGACGAGGCGCTCGACCGCGTCGACCTCCCACTCGTCCAGCGCCGCCATCGCGACCAGCTGCTGGGCGAGCACGTCGAGCGGGTTCCGCGGGATCGTCGTCTCCTCGATCGCCCCCTCGCGCATGCGCCTGGCGACCACCGCGCACTCGAGCAGGTCGGCGCGGAACTTGGGGAAGATCCGCCCGCGCGAGACCTCGCCCAGCGAGTGCCCTGCCCGGCCGACCCGCTGCAGGCCGCGGCTGACCGACTTCGGCGACTCGACCTGGATCACCAGGTCGACGGCGCCCATGTCGATGCCCAGCTCCAGCGACGACGTCGCCACGAGGCAGGGCAGCTGGCCGGACTTCAGCATCTCCTCGACGACCGTTCGCTCCTCGTGGGACAGCGACCCATGGTGAGCACGAGCGATCTCAGCGTCTGGGGATGCGGGGTCGGGTCCGTCAGGCTCGCGTTCGCGAGGAGTTCCTGACGGACCCGACCCCGCATCCCCCGCGTGCTCAGTCGCCGGAAGCTCCACGGATGATTCGTCCAGATTCAGCTCGTTCAGGCGCTTCGCCAGGCGCTCGGCGGCGCGGCGGGCGTTGACGAAGACGATCGTCGAGTTGTGCTCCTTGACCAGCTTGAGGAGCTCGGGGTAGATCGCGGGCCAAATGGAGCGGACGTGGGCCAGGGGCTCTCCATCAGTGGGGTTGCCGTCCTCGCTGGGGTAAGCGGGGGCGCCCGGTTCCGCCATGTCCTCGACCGGCACGACGATCTCCAGATCGAGCTCCTTCGCTACACCAGCGTCGACGATCTCGCACTCCCGCTTCGGACCCACCAGGAACCGAGCCACCCGCTCCAGCGGCCGCTGAGTAGCGGAGAGCCCGATCCGCTGGACACGGGCCCGCTCCCGGCGCTCCGAGGACCTCTCCGCCGAGTCCCCCACCAACCACTCAAGCCGCTCCAGCGTCAGCGCCAGGTGCGCCCCCCGCTTCGATTGCGCAACGGCGTGGATCTCGTCGACGATCACCGCCTCGGTCGTGGCGAGGATCTCGCGAGCGCCGGAGGAGAGCATCAGGTAGAGCGACTCGGGCGTCGTGATGAGGATGTCGGGCGGGTTCTTGCGCATCGCCCGCCGCTCGGACTGCGGCGTGTCGCCGGTGCGCAGCCCGACCGAGATATCGGCGCCGATCCCCCGCAGCGGCGCCCGCAAATTCCGCTCGATGTCGTAGGAGAGCGCCTTCAGCGGCGACACATAGACAACCCGCACCCCCCGAGCTGGCGGCCGACGGGCCGATACGTCAAGGCCAGCTTGACTTTTCGACCCGTCGGCGGGTTGTTGGGCTAGGCGGTCGATGCCCCAGAGGAAGGCAGCGAGGGTCTTGCCGGAGCCGGTGGGGGCGCAGATCAGCGCGTTGGCGCCGCTGGAGATCGCCCGCCAGCCGCCCGCCTGGGCGGGCGTCGGGGCCTCGAAGGAGGACTCGAACCAGCGCCTGACGGGCGCGCTGAACGGCGCCAGCGGGTCGGCCTCCGCGCTGCTCTTCCGATCGGCGGTCAACCCACCGATCTTACGGCCCGCCCCTAACGGGGGCGTCCGCCCGCGAAGCGGACGTAGGCGAACCAGGAGCGCTTCGGCACGAACCCGTCGCCGAAGAGGCCGGTGCCGCCGCAGAAGTTGCAGCTGCCCGGCTGGTCGTCGACCGAGAACCAGTAGATCCGCCTCAGCTTCCAAGCCCGCTGGTGTCGCTTGAACAGCCTGAAGGCGCCCTTCAGCTGCCTCACCTGGCCGGCGAGACCCTTGGAGAAGGCGTCGTTGCCGGCCCGGGGCAGCGAGCTCCAGCCGATCTCGGTGATCCAGACGCCCTTGCCGGCGTCGCGGTGGCGCCGCAGGACCGCGCGGAACTCTTCGACGTCGGGAGTCAGTTCCTGGTACTTGCGGGTGTAGGGGTGCAGGGCGACGCCGACGAACTTCCGCTTGATCCCGGGCGTGGAGCGGTAGAGCCGGTCGAGGAAGTCGGTGGCGAAGTAAGCCTGCGGCGGCTTCCGCCTGTAACGAGCCTCCTTTGGCCGGGCGAACATGCCGCCGAGGACCAGCCTGGCGGCGCGGTCGACGCTCCGGATCGCGCCGTGGGAAACCTTCAGCAGCTTGCCGTAGTCGGCCGGGTTGGGCCGGACCACGAAGTACTTGAAGTTCTGCTCGTTCCAGATCTGCCAGATGCGGATCGGCCGCTTGCGCACGCCGGGGTTCTCCACCCAGAAGCTGCCGCTGGGCCCGTAGCGGCCGACGACGAGCTTGAGGAAGGCCGCCCAGGCGCTCCGCTGCGCGCCGCTCCTCACCGGCAGCGTCCGCGGCGCCCTCACGGCGCCGCCCGAGCCCGGCACCGGAGCCGAGGGAACCGCCCACTCCGGAGCCCCGTAGACGAAGGGGAGCACCGAGACGCCGGCCAGCGTGGCGCCGGAGACGAGCGGGTCGATCGTGGAGAAGTCGGCCGGGCCGCCCTCGACCGGCTGCACCGTGGCCCAGGAGATCGGGATGCGAACGCTGTCGACGCCGCCCCGGGCGAGGCGCTGGAACTCCGCGGCGCTGGGCGTCGCCTGGGGAGAGACGCCCCAGAAGTGGCGCGGCAGGGCGCTCGCCGTCGCCGGCAGCGCCGCGAGCGCCGCGGCGGCGGTCGCGACGGCAATGCAGGCACGTACCCGCCCGAACGGGCCAATCCGGCCGGTGTTCACGGTCAGCTCGCCTTCGGCGAGACGGTGGGCGTCGAGCCCGCGCCGGGACCGCGGCGCTGCCTGATCGTCACGACCGCGACGGAGATCGCGGCCAGGGCCGCGATCGCGATCAGGACCGGCACCAGCGGCGAGGAGCCGTCGTCGTCGCCCTGCTCGGAGGCCGGCGAGGAGATGGCGGCCCGGTCGTCGCGCTGCGCAGGGGCGTCCAGCTTGGAGTTGGAGCCGCCACCTGGGCTACCCTGCCCCCTGTCGCCGTCCTTGCCCGCGACCGCCGCGCCATCGCTGTCAGACGATGAGTCCCCTCCAGGAGAATCCGCTTTCGACGAGTCAGACCCGCCTCCCGCCCCCGGGGCCGAGGCGCCTCCGCCCGAGCCGCTCGACGACTTGGCCGGCGGCTGGCTCGCCTTCTTCTTGCCCTGGACCGAGCCGTTGTCCCCTTCCGGCCTAGGGATGGAATCCGAGTACTGCACGCCGCTCGAATCGGCCTGAGCGAGAACCGGAAAGAACGCCAATGCCAGAGCAATCGCTGACATCGACGCAAAGACGCGGCCCGGTCGCGGGGCCGGGCGGTGACGCTTCCCGACGATCATCCGGCGCAAGGTTAGACCAAACAGCGGCGCTATTCGCCCCAGTGGCGCTGATCGCCGGTCTGGCCCTCGCCGGGGGCGGCTTCGACGTGACGGATCGTCACATAGCGGGGCTGGCCGTTTGGCTGGCCGTGGTCGCGCTGCTCGTCTTCGGCGCCGGCTCGGCGGCGAAGCTGCAGCGGCCCCTCTACTGGGCAGGCGGACTGATCGTCTGTCTGTCGTCGCTGTGCGCAATCTCATCCCTTTGGTCGGGGTCGGTCGAGCTGAGCGTGGTCGAGGCGGACCGTGTCCTGGTCTACCTCGGGTTCTTCCTTGCTGCGTTCCTGATCGCCCAAACCGACGAGAGGCGCCAACGTTTCGGCGAAGGGCTGGCGATCGCCGCTGCCCTGGTTGCCCTGCTGGGCCTGGGGAGCCGCCTGCTGCCCAACCTGCTCGACGTCGCCGGCTCGCCCGGCGACGGCCCGCGCCTGCGCTATCCGCTCGGCTACTGGAACGCCAACGGGGCCCTCTTCGGCATCGGCACGGCGCTGGCGCTCTGGATGAGCCGCCAGAGCGCCTGGCGGGTGCTGCGATGGGCGTCGGTGGGGATGTTGCCGGTGCTGCTCCTGGCGCTCTACTTCACCTACTCGCGGGGCGGGCTGCTGGCGCTGCTCGTCGCCAGCGGCTGCCTCCTCGCCCTCTCGCGCGACCGGCTCTGGTTGCTGGCGACGCTGGGGGTCGGCGTCCTCGGCGCGCTTCCCGCGGTGCTCGCCGTGCAGGCGCGCGAGAGCCTCGCGGACAACCTCGCCAACCAGGCGGCGATCGACCAGGGCGTCGCCGTGCTGGCGATCCTGGCGGGCGGCGTGGCGCTCGCCCTGACGCTCTTCGCCGCGCTGCGGCGGCTCGAGGCCCGCGAGGGCGGCCTGACCGGCCGAGCGCTGGCCGCCTCCCGCAACCCGGCGGTGCTCAGGACGGTGGCCCTGGCCGGGACGGCGCTCGCGCTCGTCGCGAGTGTCGCCGTGGGTGGCCGCGCCTGGGACCGGTTCTCGAGCTCCGACATCCAGTTCCCCGACGACCCCGAGCAGCACTTCGCCCAGCTCTCGGGCGCCGGCCGCGCCGACTTCTGGCGAGTCGGCGTCGACGCCCTCGGCGAGGAGCCCGCGCTCGGCAAGGGCGCCGGCAGCTACGAGTTCGCCTGGGAGCGGCACCGCTCGATCGAGCTGCCCGTGCACGACGCCCACTCCCTCTACGTGGAGGCCTTCGCCGAGCTCGGCGCGCTCGGCGGGCTGCTCGTGCTGGCCCTGGTCGGGTTCCTGCTCTGGTGCGCGTTCGCGGCCTGGCGGGCCGCGGTGCACCCCCAGCGCGAGCGCTACGCAGCGCTGGCCGCGGCGATGCTCGCCTTCGCCGTCGGCGCCGGCTTCGACTGGTTCTGGGAGATCGCCGGGCTCGGCGCGGTCTTCTTCCTCGCCGCCGGCGTCGTCGTCGCGGCGCGCTGCGCCCAGCTGGCCGCCGACCCGAGGCGCGAGGGCGGCGGCACCGGGGATCGACGCTACGGCCTCGCCGTGACCGGGCTCGTGCTCGCCTGGATCGCCGCGATCGCCCTGGTCGGGCCGTTGCTGGTCGAGCGCGAGATCGGCGCCAGCCAGGACGCGACGGCTCGCGGCGACTTCGGCGCCGCCGTCGACCACGCCGGCAACGCCCGCGCGATCGAGCCCTGGGCCGCCTCCCCCTACGTGCAGCTCGGCCTGCTCGCCGAGCGGCAGGGCGACTACGGGACGGCGATCACGCACTTCACCCGCGCGATCGAGCGCGAGGACCGCAACTGGCAGTGGTACTACCTGCGCTCGCGGGCGGCGAACCTGGCCGGCGAGGAAGCGGCGGCGCTGGAGGACCTCGAGCGGGCGCGGCGGCTCAACCCGATCGCATCCTGCCTGCGGAGCGAGGGTTGGAACTGCGGATGAGCGCCAGGCTGACACCGGAGGCGCGGGAGCGCCGCGGCAGAGCGGAGGCGCGCGCTCCGGCCCCCGCGTCGCGGCGCCCGGAGCCGACCGAGATGGCCAGCCGCCTCGGCCTGACCGGGCCGAGCGGGTCGCGGCGGCGGGGCGCCCTGCTGCGACGGCTGCTCGCCAGCGGCGACTGGCTCGCCCTGGCCGGCACCCTCTGCGCCGCCACCGCGGCGACAGCGACGATCGACGTCAGCTCGCTCTTCTGGGCGGCGCTCTTCACGCCGGCCTGGATCCTGGTGCTGAAGCTGCACGGCCTCTACGACAACGACCACCGCCGCATCCGCCACAGCACCTTCGACGAGCTGCCGGCGCTGGTCTCGGCCAGCGCGCTGGGCACGATCGCCCTCGACGGCCTGCTGGCGCTGAGCCCGGTCGGGCCGCTGGCCGCCGGCGCGGCGGTGCTGGTCGGGGTCGGCGGCCTGGTCGGCTGCTTCGTCGTGCGGGCGGGGCTGCGCTTCGCCTGGCACCGGCTGACCGGCGTGGCCACCGGCCTGGTGATCGGCCCGGCGACGATGGCCGACGTCGTCGCGCGCCGCATCGCCACCCACCCGGAGGCCCGCCTCAGCCTCGTCGGCTACCTCTCCGCGCCCAGCGACAAGGACCGCCGCGCCTCGCTGCCGCGGCTCGGCTCGATCGAGGAGATCTCCCGGGTGGCGCGGGAATACGACGTCGAGCGCGTCGTCGTCACCGCCCAGGAGATGAGCGAGGCGGCCGCCGAGCACCTGATCGAGGAGTGCAAGGCGGCGGGGCTGGGCCTGACCTTCCTGCCCCAGCACTTCGGCCTGCTCGGGCCGGGCATCGAGCTCAACCGCCTCGCCGAGCTGCCGGTGCTCGACTTCCGCTTCTCCGACCCGCCGCGCTCGACGATGGCGATGAAGCGCGGCCTGGACCTCGTCGTCTCGGGCTCGATGCTGGCCCTGCTCTCGCCGCTGCTGGCCGCGACCGCGGCGCTCATCGTGCTCGACTCGCGCGGCCCGGTCTTCTTCCGGCAGCGCCGCGCCGGCAAGGACGGCGTGCCGTTCACGATGCTCAAGCTCCGCACCATGGTCGCCGACGCCGAGGAGCGCCTCGGCGAGCTGGTCGACCTGGAGGAACTCGACGAGCCGGCCTTCAAGATCCCCGACGACCCGCGCGTAACGCGGGCCGGCCGCCTCCTGCGCCGCACCAGCCTCGACGAGCTGCCGCAGCTGATCAACGTGCTCAGGGGCGACATGTCGCTGGTCGGGCCCCGCCCCGAGGAGGAGGCGGTCGTCGCCCTCTACGACGAGCGCCAGCGCGTCCGCCTCGCCGTCAAGCCGGGCCTGACCGGGCCGATGCAGGTCTACGGCCGCGGCGACCTCACCTTCGAGGAGCGCCTGGCGATGGAGCGCGACTACCTCGACAACCTCTCGGTCGCCGGCGACCTGGCGATCCTGCTGCGCACGCCGCGGGCGATCGTGCGCGGCGAAGGTGCCTACTAGAACCCTTCCATGCCCGCACAGCTCGACCTGGAGGTAGTCATCGTCAGCCACGGCGCCGAAGAGCTGCTGCGGCGCTGCCTGCGCTCGCTCGCGGAGCACCCGGCGAGCGGGACGACGCGGGTGACGGTTGTCGACAGCGGCAGCCCGGACGCGACCCCGGACATGGTCGAGCGCGAGTTCCCCGCGGTGCGCCTGATCCGCCGCGGGAACATCGGCTTCTCCGCCGCCAACAACCTCGTTTTGCGCGAGGACGCGGCCGACGCGGTGCTGCTGCTCAATCCCGACACCGAGGTCTACGCCGGCACCCTCGACGCGGCGCTGGCGCGGCTGCGCTCGCAGGAGCGAGTCGGCATGGTCGGCTGCAAGCTGGTGACCGAGTCGGGCGAGCTCGATCACGCCTGCAAGCGCTCCTTCCCCACCCCGCTCGCCGCCCTCGCCCACTTCACCGGCATCGGCCGCTCGGCGGATGTCTCCGGGGCACTGAGCCAGTACCGCGCCACCCATCTCGGCGACGACGAGCCGGGCGAGGTGGACGCCGTCAACGGCGCCTTCATGCTCTGCCGGGCCGAGGCGGTGCGCGAGGTGGGCCTGCTCGACGAGGGCTACTGGCTCTACATGGAGGACCTCGACTGGTGCCGCCGCTTCTGGCAGGCGGGCTGGAGGGTCTTCTACGAGCCCGCCGGCGTGGCCCTGCACGTCAAGGGCGGCTCCAGCGGCCGGCGCCGCCCCCCCAGGCAGGAGATCGCCTTCCACCGCGGCATGGGCCGCTTCTACCGCCGCTTCGACGCCGCCGAGCACAACCCGTTCTTCAACGCCGCGGTCTACGCGGGCATCGGGGCGAAGCTGGCCGTCAGCCTCGGGATCACGGCGGCGCGCGGGCCGAGATGAGACGTCTCGGGTTGCCGGCGATCGCCGCGATCGTCGTCATCGCGGTCGGGTCGGCGCAGCTAGTCGCCGGGGCGCTCGGCACCGGCATCTCGATCGACGAGAAAACCCACGTGGAAAGGATCTATGGCTGGATCGCCCACGGCTGGTACGTGCCCGAGCCGTTCCTGCTCGACGGCAGCCCCGATCCCGCGAACGAGCTCTCCTCGCCGTTCGTCTACGGCCCGGCCTACTCGAGCCTGGCGCATCTCGTCAACGTCGAGCTCGGCAACGAGCCGCTCGGCGAAGTCTCCTTCGCGATGGACGCCTACGCCGTCCGCCACCTGATCGTCGCCGCCCTCGCGGCGCTGGCCGCGCTGGCCGTGGGCGTCGCAGCCCGGTCGCTGACCGGCTCCTGGCGCCTTGGCCTCTGGACGGCGGCAGCACTGCTGGCGATTCCCGTCTGGACGGGCCAGGGCTTCTTCAACCCGAAGGACGCCCCCGCCGCGGTCGGGTACACGTTGGTCACCGTCGGGCTCGTGCTCGCGCTCGCTCCCGCGCCCCCGAACCGCCGTCGCCTGCTCGCCGTCGCGGCGCTGCTGGCGGGCGGGATCTTCATCGGACCGGGCACGCGCCTGGCGCTGTGGGCGCCGATCTTCGCCTCGCTGCTCACCTACGCGGCGCTGCGCGCCGGGCAGCGCTGGCGCGGGGGGCTGCGGGTGGGCTGGCGAGCCGACGGCGCCGTGCTCGGCGGTGCCGCGAGCGGTGCCGCGGCGATCGCCCTGCTCTATCCGAGGGCGGTGGAAACGCCGCGCACGCTGCTCACGCACTCGGTGTCCGTCTCCGCGGACTACGCGAACGAGTCGGTGACGTTGACGGCGGGCCGGCTCCTGTCCGAGCACCCACCCTGGTGGTACCTGCCGACCTGGGTGGGCGCCCGGACGCCCCTCCTGCTCGCCGCTCTTGCGGTGCTCGGAGCGGTCCTCGCGATAGGGGTCCTTGCCAGCCTGAGGGACAGGGGGCTCGGCTCCGTCTGGAGGGGACGCCGGCTCGGCTCGATTCTCGTGCTGCAGCAGGCCACGCTGCTGCCGCTGTTGGCGATCGCCAGCGAGGCCACCATGTACAACGCGGCACGGCAGCACCTCTACGTCTTTCCCGCCCTGGCGATCCTGGCCGGCGTCGGGGCCCGAAGGCTATGGCGCTGGGCACGCGGCTCGTCGGGGTCCGCCACCCGTTCGGCGCTCGCCACGGCCGCGCTCACACTGGCCCTGATCGTGCCGATGGTCGAGCAGGCGATTCTCTTCCCCTACAACTACACGTACGTCAACCCGGCGGCTGGGGTCCGCGGCGTCGACGATCGCTGGGAGACGGACTACTTGTACACGAGCTTCCGCGAGGCGCTCTCGCGCGTGCCCCGCGGCGTGCGCCTGCTGTGCAGCTCGAGCCTCGTACGAGCCTCGGAACCGAACGCGGAGCCGGTGTTCGACGAGTGCAGCGAGCAGCCGTTCGACGACGAGCGGGGGGAAGACGCGGATCGCCCCACCGCCCCGGACCCTCGCGTGTGGGTGATCTCCTCACCGCGGGGGGACAACCGGCCGCCCTCGTGGTGCGAGGGCACCGCCGACGTGACCCGCTGGCTGCGTGGCGAGGACGTGACGATGGCCTACGTGATGCGTTGCGACGCAGCGCGCGTGCGCGCGCGCGAACAGGTCCTCGAAAGCGGTTAGGCGCGACCCCTTATCAACGGCTGCGCCCAGGTGCAGCCGGGCCGTAGTTCGCTTCGTAGACGTACGTCATCGTCGGCGCGTGGACGCCGAGCACCCTCACCGTGCCGGCGACGCGTTCGCGCGGGTCGCTCCTTTCCGCCGAGATCGTGCACGTGAACGGGTAGTCAGCCGGGAACTCGGGACAGGTGACCCGGATGCCGCGCAGGGCAGGCGCTCGGGCGGAGATCAGCCGCTCGAGGCGACGGGCGGGCGAACCATCTCCCGCTGGGCCTCTGCTTGTGACGATCTCTTGCCCTGACCCAGCTGGAGCCCGTTCCCCGCTGCGTTCCTCCACCTCATTCGAACCACACCCCAGTGCGACCGTGACGCCGAGAAGCGGGATGATCGTGGTCCTCCGGCGTCTGCTCACGAATTGAAACGCTACCGGTCTTCTTCCATAGCCAATTACCCCAGTCAATGGGTGCTGTGATAGCTTCCCGCTGCTTTTCATCCATCAGGACTATTCGAGAGGATCACAGAATGACTCGCATGCGCCCCTTTTTGGCCCTTGCAACGCTCGCGGGGGTTGCCGTTGCGGTTGGTCTGTGGGACCAGAGCGACGCCGTAGCCGCCAAGGGACAGGTGATTTGCAAGCTTGAGCGAAAGGGCAAGAAGCGGGTGGTCAGCTGCCCGAAGAAGCAACTGCGTGGCAAGCGCGGACGCCGGGGGAAACGCGGCAAATTCGGCGCGCCGGGACCCGCGGGACCGGCTGGCGCACCGGCGGGAGCGGGCTCGGGCCTGAGCCTCAACTTCAACGCCTACCTCACCGCAAGCAAAGCCAAGGAACTCACGATCGGGAACTTTACGGTCACCGCCGCGGCAAAATCATCCGGGGCCTGTGAGCCGATCAAGCTCCGCGCCGGCTCCGCCACGGCAGCGAGTCGCTATGCGATAGGCGCGGGAGGTGAATTCGCGGGCATTGCCAGCAACGCCAGCGTCAACCTCACCAACGGGAAAAACTCGAATATGTTCACGGCCGTGTCGGACAACGGCAGCAGCACGATGTCGGGAATCGTCGGAGCGGTCACCGTCGGCAATGTGTGCCTCGTCTCCGGCTACGTGACCGGTATCTAGGAGCCTGGGTCAGTAACCCCGCCTGAGCCGTCCGGCCCGCTGGGGACGATTCCCCCTGCACGCGAGCAGGAGGAACCCGATGGCGACAGCGATGACCGAGAAGCAGGAGCAGCTGGTGGAGA
>Ga0299914_10002031_pt1 | contig 13756 bp, 13 predicted proteins | sample RVTome_10_FD_201361 | JGI IMG/M metagenome (GOLD analysis project Ga0299914, IMG submission 201361) | Soil microbial communities from uranium-contaminated site in the Upper Colorado River Basin, Wyoming, United States - RVT153D57 (version 2) ...
CCCGGCCGCCGCCGCCGCGCCACCGCCGCCCCCGCCCCCGCCGCCAGCAGCACCGCCGCCAGCACCGCCGCATGAGCAGGCGGCCGAGGGGCCTCCCCCATGGGACCCGATCCCGCCGCCCGCGCCAAGACGCGGACGCGGCCGAGGGGGCGCCCCGCCCGCCGGCGGGACGGCACCGGCGGGCACCGGCGACGTCGTGGACGACCACAACCTCCCGGCGATCGCGGCGATCATCCTCGGGCCGCTCTCGATCCTCCTCCTCGTGTTCTCCAGCGGCTCCGCGTTCTACGCGGCCCTGCCCCTGGCCATCGTCGCGGTAGCGATGGGGACGATCGGCCGCAACAAGGTGGATCGCGGGGAGAGCGCCCGCTACCGGGGTCTGGCCTCGGCTGGGCGGACCTTTGGGATCGTCGGCACCATCCTCGCCTCGGTGATCCTCATCGCGGTGATCGTGATCGCCGAGGCCCTCGATGTCTCGGCGGAGTCCGTCTCCGAGCTGATCGACGAGATCCGCAGCGAGATCGAGAGCCGCTGATGGACCTCTCCCTCACCTCCGAGCAAAGCGACTTCGTGGCGGCGATCCGGGACTTCTGCTCCCGCGAGTGCGGCACGCCGGAGCAGCGGCGGCGGCTCACCAGCGACTACTCCGAGCTGCATTCGGCCGAGCTCTACTCGAAGCTGGCGGAGCTCGGCTGGCTGGGTCTGACCATCGACGAGGAGCTGGGCGGAGCCGGCGGCGGCATGGTCGACGCCTGCCTGTTCATGGAGGAGGCCTCGAGGGGGATGGCGCCCATCGGCGGCTACGCCACCACCCTGATCGTCGCCAAGGCCGTGGAGCGCTTTGGCACAGCCGAGCAGCGGCGCGAGATCCTCGGCGGCATCGCCCGCGGCTCGGTCGAGGCGATCGCGATGACGGAGCCCGAGGCGGGCTCCGACGTGGGCTCGCTCACCACCGCCGCGCAGCGCACCGACTCCGGCTGGGTCCTCAACGGGCAGAAGGTGTTCTGCTCGAACGCGCACATCTCCGATCACGTCCTCGTGGTCTGCCGCACGTCGCGCGGCGAGACCAAGCACGAGGGCCTCTCGATGCTCTTCGTCGATTCCGGGCATCCGGCGATGGAGGTCCAGCCGATCGACACCCTCGGGGGCCGCGAGACCAACCACCTGTTCCTCACCGACTGCGAGGTTGGCGCCGACGCCGTCCTCGGTGAGGTGGACCAGGGCTGGACGCAGCTCATGGCCGGGCTCAACGTCGAGCGCCTGATCCTCGCGGCCACGAACCTCGGGGTGGGCGAGCGCGCATTCGACGACACTCTCGCCTACGTCAAGGAGCGGCGGCAGTTCGGCCGCCCGATCGGCTCCTTCCAGGCGCTCCAGCACCGCATCGCCGACCTCGCCACCGAGCTCGAGGCGGCCCGTCTCATGACCTACGCCGTGGCGGCCCGCGTGGACGGGGACCCCGATCGCACCCTCGCCCGCGAGGCCTCGATGGTGAAGCTGTTCGTCACCGAGGTCGCCCGGAAGACGGCGCTCGAGGGGATGCAGATGATGGGCGGCTACGGCTACGCCTCCGAGTACGACATGGAGCGGCTGGTGCGCCAGGCCCTCGTCGCCACGATCTACGGGGGCACATCGGAGATCCAGCGCAACATCATCGCCAAGACGCTCGGCCTGTGAGATCCACGAGATCAATCGAGGGCTCGGGGCGGCCCTACTCGTCCACCGCGGGGGCGCTATCCTTGCGCCACCTCGCGCTTCGGCGCAGAGGTCTTTTTTTCGTGAGGCCGCATCGTGGCCGTCTGATCTGAGGAGCGCATGGCGCGCGGAGATGTCCGAATCGCCGTCACCCTCGCCTGCGAGGAGTGCAAGCGGCGCAACTACCAATCGAACAAGTCGCGGCGCAACACGCCCGACCGCGTGGAGCTGCGAAAGTACTGCCGCTGGTGCGGAAAGCACACGGCCCACAAGGAGACCCGCTGAGCGCGGGCTGAGCAGTGGCCAAGTCCAGAGCCCAGCGGAAGGCGGAGAAGCGCAAGCGCGAGGCGCGCGAGGCGGCCCAGGCCGCGCAGGCGCGCGGCGAGGAGTCCCGCGCCCAGCACGACACCCAGGTGCCCGAGTCGGCCAACGTGGTCGAGGCCGAGCTGGCCGAGCAGGGAGCGGACCTGGACGCCCTCAAGGACGAGCAGAAGGGCCCGGCTCCCTCGAGGGCCGACGTGGGCAGGCCGGCGGACGACGGCGAGGTCACCGTCAGCCGTCGAGAGCGCCGTCGCGCCGAGCGCGAGGAGCGCGAGCGCAAGAAGCTCTCCGAGGAGCGCAGGCGCCCGCGCGAGGAGCCGGTGGAGCGCCAGCGCGGCCGCGTCTCCGGCTTCCTCGCCTCCTGCTGGGCCGAGCTGAAGCGGGTCCAGTGGCCGGATCGAGACACGCTGATCCAGGCCTCGGCGATCACGCTCATCTTCATCACCATCGCGGCTGTGTATCTCGGAGTCCTCGATGCGATCTTCTCCGAGCTCGTCAAGATCGTCCTCTAGTCCTTCAAGCCGCCGCCAGACCTGTCAACCCCCCAAACCCGAAGGCTCTGAACTGAACACATGTTCCGCTGGTACGTGATCAACACCTACTCGGGTCACGAGAACAAGGTCAAGCACAACCTCGAGCACCGGATCGAGACGATGAACCAGCGCGCCCGCGTGCGCCACGTCGTCGTGCCCACCGAGCAGGTCACGGAGCTCAAGGATGGCCAGCGAGTGTCCGTGGAGAAGCGAACGATGCCGGGCTACGTCCTGGTCAACATGGAGATGACCGACGACGCATGGAGCCTCGTCAAGAACACCCCCGGCGTGACGGGCTTCGTCGGCTCGCGCAACAAGCCGATCCCGCTCTCCCAGCCCGAGGTCGACCGGCTGTTGCACCGCGAGACCGCCGAGCGGCCCCGCGCCAAGGCCCAGTTCGACGTGGGGGAGACGGTGAAGGTCGTGTCCGGGCCGCTCTCGGACTTCTCGGGCGAGATCGCCGAGATCAACGAGGACGCGGCCAAGCTCAAGGTGCTGGTGTCGATCTTCGGCCGCGAGACCCCGGTCGAGGTGGGCTACGACCAGGTGAAGAAGGTATGAAATGAGGGGCTTTAGCCCCGAAACCAGCATGTAAGGATGCCGAAGGCATCCGCAAGGTATTCAAAGAAGAACCGAAACAAAGAAGAACCGAAACAAAGAAGAACCGAAACCCCAAGCCACCACCTCCTAAGCTCACAAAGCCATGGCCAAGAAAGTCCTCACGATGATCAAGCTGCAGATCCCTGCGGGCGCCGCCAATCCGGCCCCGCCGGTCGGCCCCGCCCTGGGCCAGCACGGGGTCAACATCATGGAGTTCTGCAAGGCGTTCAACGCGCAGACGCAAGCCGACACGGGAACGATCATCCCCGTCGAGATCACGGTCTTCGAGGACCGCTCGTTCACCTTCATCACCAAGACCCCGCCGGCCGCCGTCCTCATCCGCGAGGCGCTCGGTATTCCAAAGGGCTCGGGCGAGCCGCACGTCAACAAGGTGGGCACCATCACCGCCGATCAGATCCGCCAGATCGCCGAGCGCAAGATGCCGGACCTGAACGCGAACGACCTCGACGCCGCCTCGCGCATCATCGCCGGCACCGCCCGCTCGATGGGCGTCGACGTGGTTGGGCTGGACACCTGATGGCGCGGGGCAAGCGCTACAGGGCCGCCCGGGAGAAGGTCGATCGCGACCGCCGCTATGAGCCCGCCCAGGCCGTGTCGCTGATCAAGGAAACGGCCTCGGCCAACTTCGACGAGACCGTCGAGCTCCACATGAAGCTCGGCCTCAACGTGCGCCACGCCGAGGAGCAGCTGCGCGGCACCCTGGCGTTGCCCAACGGCCTCGGCAAGGACGTCAGCGTCGCCGTGTTCGCCGAGGGCGACGAGGCACGGGCAGCAACCGACGCCGGCGCCGAGTACGTCGGCGCCCAGGATCTGGCGGAGCGGATCGAGGAGGGGTGGACGGACTTCGACCTCGCCATCTCGACGCCCGCACTGATGGGTCCCGTCGTCTCCAAGCTCGGGCGCGTGCTGGGCCCCCAGGGCAAGATGCCGAACCCGAAGGTGGGCACCGTCACCAACGACGTCGCGAAGGCGGTGGGTGAGGCCAAGTCGGGCAAGGTGGAGTACCGGACCGACCGCAACGCCAACGTCCACCTCACGATCGGCAGGGCCAGCTTCGACGCGCGTTCGCTCCTTGAGAACTACGCCGCGGTGATCGACGAGATCAACCGGGCGAAGCCGGCCGCGGCCAAGGGCCGCTACATCCACTCGATCACCCTCACGACGGCGATGGGTCCGGGCGTTCACGTCGACTCCTCGAAGATCCGCGAGGCGGAGATCCTGGCGGGGGACACGGCCGATTCCTCGAACGGGTCTGATGACGCGGGGGCCGAGCCCGTCGGCGCCGCGGCCGGCGAAGCCTCCTAGACGGTCGGATCATGGCGCCGCGGGTCGGGCTGGTCGGCTGCGGCCTGTGGGGCAGGCACATCCTGCGCGACCTCCGCGCGCTCGGCTGCGAGGTTCCCGTGGTGGCCCGTTCGGACGCCTCGGTGGGCCGGGCCCGGGAGGGCGGCGCCTCCAGCGTGGTCGCGTCGATTCCCGAGTTGGGCTCGGTCGACGGCGTCGTGATCGCGACCCCGGAGGTGGCCCACGCGGCGCACGTCCGCGAGGCTCTCGAGCTCGGGAGCCCCGTTTTCTGCGAGAAGCCATTGACCGTGGATCCGGCGTCCGCGGCCGAGCTCGCGAGGCTCGCCCCGGACTCCCTCTTCGTCATGGACAAGTGGCGCTACCACCCCGGGACCGAGGCGCTTCGCGACCTGGCGGCCTCGGGGGAGCTGGGTGAGCCGATGGGCCTGCGAACGGTCCGCCTCGGCTGGGGCTCGGCCCATGAGACGAGCGACTCGAGCTGGCACCTCCTGCCCCACGACCTCTCGATCGCCCTCGAGGTGCTGGGCCGGGTCCCAGAGCCCGTCGCCGCCTCGGCCGAGGTCGTGAACGGGAAGGTTCACGGCCTCGTCGGCCTGCTCGGCAGGTCGCCCTGGCTCGCCGTCGAGGTGTCGAGCGCGTCTCCTGAGCGTCGGCGCGAGGTCCACCTGGCGTGCGAGGGCGGCATCGCCTGGCTGCCGGGTCCGGACGCGCCGGCCGTGGGGGTCGCGAAGGAGCCCGGCGTCGAGCCCGAGTGGAGGCAGATAGGCGATGGGATGCCGCTGCTCGCCGAGCTCCGGGCGTTCGTCGAGCACCTCGGAGGCGGCCCGCCGCCACGATCGAGCGCCGCGGAGGGGGCGGCGAACGTCGCCACGGTCGGGCGACTGCGGGAGCTGGCCGGGCTGCCGGCGGCGTCGCCCGAGACGGCGCCGTAGCCATGGTCACCGTCCTCGTCCCGACTCACGACAACGGCGCGACCCTGCGGGTCTCCGTGGCGAGCGCCCTCGCGCAGACGCACGACGCCCTCGAGGTGATGATCGTGGGCGACGGGATCAGCGAGGCGGGGAGGGAGGCCGCCGCGGAGCTCGCCGCGTCCGACCGCCGCGTCTCGTTCCTCGATTTCGAGAAGGGCGAGCGCCACGGGGAGGCGAACCGCGGCCGCGCGCTCCAGGAGGCGCGGGGCGAGCACGTCCTCTACCTGAGCGACGACGACATCTGGTTCCCTCGCCACGTCGAGGAGGTGACGGCGCTGCTCTCCCAGGGGGCGGGGTTCGTCGGCGCGACGGTTGCGGCGGTGGATCCGGGCGAGGGCCTTCGCCCGCTGCCTCACGATCTGGCCCGCGGCGCGTGGCGGCGGCTGATGGCGGACGGCCAGAACCGGATGCCCCTGACCGGCGCCGCCCACACGATGGCCGCGTACCGCGCGTCGCCGGGGTGGCGGCCGGCGCCGCCCGAGATCGCGACCGACCTCCACTTCTACAGGTGGTTCCTGCGCTCCCCGGAGGTCGCTGTCGCGAGTTCGCGACCGGTCAGCGCGCTCCACTTCGCCTCGCGGGCCCGGCGGGACATGACCCGCGCCGAGCGCCTCGCGGAGCTCGAGGAGTGGTGGGGGAGAGTCTCGGACCCGGCCGGCCTTGAGTTAGTCGAGAGGGAGATCGCTGCGGCCTGGCAGGAGCTCGCGATCAGGCTCGACTTCCACCGTCGCCGCCGACGGCTGGACGAACAGGCCGGCTAGGCCCGGATCAGGAGCGGCGGGAGTCCCGCCGCCTCGAGCACCTCGCCAAGGTCCGGCGCGGTCGCGTCCCGGTTGGAGAGCCGCTCGGGCTCCCGCGGCCAGTCGATCCCGATGGCGGGGTCGTCCCAGCGGAGGAGGAGCTCGTCGGCCGGATCCCAGGTGTGGCTGACCGCGTAGACGTGGAGCGATGGCTCGAGGAAGAGGAAGCCGTGGCCGACGCCGGCGGGAATCCGGATCGCCGCGGGGTTCTCCGCCTCGAGCTCGACCGTCGCGGTGGCGGCCGGGGTCTCGGTCTCGGCTCGCAGGTCGCGCAGGCCGATGGCGGCCGACCCCCACTGGATCGTCAGGTAGTCGTCGTGGACGAGGTGGACGTGCACTCCCCGCAGCACTCCCGCCTCGCTGCGAACCGCGTTCCACTGCACGAGATCCACCCCCAGGCCCCATTCGTCGCGGAAGAGCTCGGTGAACATCCCGCGGTCGTCTCCGTGGCCCCGGAGCTCCAGCACCTCGACGCCGGCGGGGAGGCCCGCGATGTCGCGCCGGCGCGGAGCAAGCCGCGCGGCCTGCGACTTCGTGGCGAGGTCGGCCTCCATGCCCGGGGATTATGGCGCGGGGGGAGCATCATCGAACCGCGACGCGAGCACGGCCTCGGCGGCCGCGGCCGGTCGGCCGCTACACTGCCGTGCCGAACAACTTCGCCTGCCGAAGACCACTGGCAAGAGGTAAGTCCAGTGCAGGTGGCGCCGGAAGAAGCACTTCTCCGAGCCCGCCTGCGTGCGGGCTTTTTCATGGGCACTTAAGAAGCGAACGGACGATGAACAGGGAAGAGAAGGCAGCGGCGATCGAGGAGATCGCGGGGGAGCTCGGCGAGGCCGGGGCGATCTTCGCGATCGACTACCGCGGGATCTCGGTGCCCCAGGCCGCGGAGCTCCGCACGAAGCTGCGCGAGGCCGACGCCGTCTTCAGCGTCGTCAAGAACCGCCTCGCAAAGCGCGCCGCGGCCGACGCCGGCACGGAGGGCCTGGACGACTGGCTCGTGGGCCCCACGGCGCTGACCCTGATCAAGGGCGATCCCGTCACCGCGGCAAAGGTGATCTCGGATTTCACCCGTGAGCACGACGTCCTCGCCTACAAGGGCGGGTTCATGGATGGCGCGCCGCTCGACGGCGACGGCTTCCAGGCGATCGCCCGCCTGCCCGGGCTCGACGTCCTCCACGGCCAGCTCGTCGGCACGATCGCCAGCCCTCTCACCGGACTGCTGGCCGGCATGAGCAACATGATCTCCGGCCTCGGCCGCCAGCTCGCCCAGATGGCCGAGCAGGGCCTCGTGAGCGGAGAGCCCCCGGCAGAGGACGCCACGGACACGGGGTCAGACCCCGAGCCCGCGGAAACGCCCGAAGCGGCGAGCGACGAGGGGTCTGACCCCTCAGCGGCTGACGAGACTGAAAGTGACCAAGACGGATCCGCCGATGAGGCCCCCGCAGAGGATGCGGAAGCCGATGGCGAGAGCTCCGGCGAATCCGACAAGGAGGACAGTGATGGCTGACACGAAGCTGACGACAGAGGACTGGATCGAGGAGCTGAAGGGCATCTCGGTGCTGGAGCTCTCCGAGCGCATCAAGGCGCTCGAGGAGGAGTTCGGAGTCTCCGCGACGGCCGTGGCCGCGGCGGCGCCCGCTGCCCCCGGCGGGGGCGACGACGGCGCGGCCGAGGAGTCCAGCACCGTGGACGTCGTCCTCACCGGCGGAGGCGAGAAGAAGATCCAGGTGATCAAGGCGGTCCGCGCCGCGACGGGCCTGGGCCTCAAGGAGGCGAAGGCACTGGTCGACGGCGCCCCCAAGCCGGTCAAGGAGGGCATCGACCGCGAGGAGGCCGAGAAGCTGAAGGGCGAGATCGAGGAGGCCGGAGGCTCGGTCGAGCTGAAGTAGCTTCACCGGCCGGATTCGCAGCCACAGGGGGCGGCTGCGATCCCGTGCCTGACGCATGCCTGGCGTTCCTTGCGGACGCAGAGGTGCGTGTGTTATCCTGCTGGGTCGCGCGTCGTTCGCCCATGTCGGCCCGGATCTCTCGCGCGGGGATCCGTTTCCTGTTCTTCGACCACCTGAGGAGTTGCCCAGTTGGCCAGAGTTCCCGCTGCCCCTGTCATCCGGAGGTCCTTCGCCCGCCTTCCGACGCCCGTAGAAGTCCCGCATCTGATCGATATCCAGCGCCGCTCGTTCCAGGCCCTGATCGACCCCGAATCGGGGATGTTGCGGCACACAATCGACGACATCTCTCCGATCGAGGACTACACGGGGAATCTGGCGATCGTCTTCGGGGACCTCAAGTTCGACGAGCCCACGCACACGGTCGCTGAGTGCCGCGAGAAGGACATCACCTACTCGCGTCCGCTCAACGTCACCGTCGCCTTCCAGAACCGCGACACGGGCGAGATCCGCGAGCAGACCGTCTTCATGGGCGACTTCCCGTGGATGACCGACCGCGGCACGTTCATCATCAACGGCACCGAGCGCGTCGTCGTGACCCAGCTCGTTCGCTCCCCCGGCGCCTACGTCATGGAGCCGAAGGACCGTGAGAAGCAGGTCTTCATCGCGAATCTGATGCCGGCGCGCGGCTCCTGGCTGGAGCTCGAGATCGACAAGAAGGGCCGCGTCTACGCCCGGATCGATCGCAAGCGCAAGCTCCCCGTCACCGTGCTGCTGCGCGCGATGGGCTTCGTCACCGACGAGGAGATCCTGGACCTCTTCGACAACTCCGTCTACATCCGCCACACGATCGACGCCGACACCGAGCCCACCAAGACAGAGGAGGGCGCCCTCATCGAGCTGTTCAAGAAGCAGCGCCCCGGCGAGCCGCCCTCCGTCGACGCCGCGAAGGCGCTGATGGAGCAGCTCTTCTTCGATCCCAAGCGCTACGACCTGACGAGGGTCGGCCGCTACAAGCTCAACGCCCGGCTCGACCTGGACGTCGACCTCGACACCCGCGTCCTCACCAAGGATGACATCGTCGCGTTGATCAAGGAGCTGGTCACGCTCCCGCGCCTCCTGGACGAGGACCTCGAGACGGTCGACGAGGAGAACCCGATCAAGGACTACGCCGCTGAGCTCGCGCTGGCTCCGCGCGAGGCCATCAAGGATCACCTGGACGAGTACGAGCACTTCGGCAACCGGCGCCTGCGCACCGTCGGCGAGCTGATCCAGGACGCGTTCCGGGTTGGGCTCTACCGGATGGAGCGTGTTGTCCGCGAGCGCCTCACCACCGAGGACTCCGACGCGATCACACCGCAGACGATCATCAACATCCGTCCCGTCGTGGCGGCGCTGAAGGAGTTCTTCGGCTCCTCGCAGCTCTCGCAGTTCATGACCCAGACGAACTCACTGGACGGCCTCACCCACAGGCGTCGCCTGTCGGCGCTCGGCGCCGGCGGCCTCACCCGTGAGCGCGCGCCGATCGAGGTCCGCGACGTCCACCCGACCCACTACGGCCGGATGTGCCCCATCGAGACGCCCGAGGGCCCGAACATCGGCCTGATCGGCTCGCTCTCCTCCTACGCCCAGGTCTCCGAGCACGGCTTTGTCACCACGCCATACCGCGTGGTCTCCGACGGCGTCGTGACCGACGAGATCGTGCACCTCGACGCGACCCAGGAGGAGGACCGGATCCCCATCGCCCAGGCGAACGCCGAGATCGACCCCAAGAGCGGCAAGCTCAAGGGCCCCCAGGTTCTCTGCCGCATCGGCGAGGGCGACATCGAGCTGGTCTCGCCCAAGGACGTGAATCTGATGGACGTCTCGCCGACGCAGATCTGGTCGGTCGCGACGGCGCTGATCCCCTTCCTCGAGCACGACGACGCCAACCGCGCCCTGATGGGTTCCAACATGCAGCGCCAGGCGGTGCCGCTCCTCAAGCCCGAGGCCCCCTACATCGGGACCGGCATGGAGCGACGCGCCGCCATCGACACAGGCGATCTGCTGCTCTCGGAGGCCGCTGGGGAGGTCGCCTACGTGGACGCCGAGAAGATCGTGGTCAACCACGGCTCGAAGAAGCACGAGTACCCCCTGGACAAGTTCATGCGCTCCAACCAGGGCACGATCATCCATCAGGTCCCAATCGTCTCCGTCGGCGACAAGGTCTCCGAGGGCGACCCTCTCTGCGACGCCTCCTCGACCTCGGGCGCGGAGATCGCGCTCGGCAAGAACTGCCTGGTCGCGTTCATGTCCTGGGAGGGCTACAACTTCGAGGACGCGATCATCCTCTCCAACCGGCTCTTCAAGGACGACGAGCTCACCTCGATCCACATCGAGGAGTACGAGATCGACGCCCGGACCACCAAGCTGGGCGACGAGGAGATCACCCGCGACATCCCCAACCGCTCGGAGGAGTCCCTGCGCAACCTCGACGAGCGCGGCATCGTCCGCGTCGGCGCCGAGGTCCAGTCGGGCGACCTGCTCGTCGGCAAGGTCACGCCGAAGGGCGAGACCGAGCTGACCGCCGAGGAGAAGCTGATCCGAGCGATCTTCAAGGAGAAGGCGCGCGAGGTCCGCGACACCTCGCTCAAGGTCCCGCACGGCGAGGGCGGCGTGGTCATCGACGTGCTGACCTTCGACCGCGACGCCGGCGACGACCTGCCACCCGGCGTCAACAGCCTCGTGCGGGTGTACGTGGCGACGAAGCGCAAGATCGCCGAGGGCGACAAGCTCGCCGGGCGCCACGGAAACAAGGGCGTGATCTCCAAGATCGTGCCCGAGGAGGACATGCCCTTCCTCGAGGACGGCACCCCGGTCGACGTGATCCTCAACCCGCTGGGCGTGCCCAGCCGAATGAACATCGGCCAGATCCTCGAGACGCATCTCGGCTGGGTGGCGGCCAACGGCTGGTACGACGACGGCTCCGACGCCTACAAGCAGTCCAAGGCCAACGGTGGCGCACCCGTGAAGGTCGCCACCTCGGTCTTCGACGGCGCCCTCGTGGAGGAGGTCGATGAGGCGCTCGTGCGATGGGCGGAGGAGAACGAGGAGCGCGGTATCGACTTCGCGATCGCCGACAAGAGCCACCAGGGCAACCGGGCCTCCGGAACCGTGAAGCTCTTCAACGGGCGCACGGGCGAGGAGTACGAGAACCGCGTCACCGTCGGCTACATGTACATCCTCAAGCTCCTCCACCTGGTCGACGACAAGATCCACGCCCGCTCGACCGGCCCGTACTCCCTCGTCACCCAGCAGCCGCTCGGCGGCAAGGCGCAGTTCGGCGGCCAGCGCTTCGGCGAGATGGAGGTCTGGGCGCTCGAGGCGTACGGCGCCGCGTACACGCTCCAGGAGATGCTCACCGTGAAGTCGGACGACACCGTCGGCCGCGTCAAGGCCTACGAGTCGATCGTCAAGTCGGAGAACATCCCCGAGCCCTCGATCCCGGAGTCGTTCAAGGTCCTGCTGAAGGAGATCCAGAGCCTCGGCCTCGACGTCAACCTCGTCGCCGACGAGACGGCCGTGGAGTTCGGCGAGGAGGACGACGAGCTGCTGCGCGCCGCCGAGGAGCTCGGCATCGACCTCTCGGGCGTGCGCGCCGACGGGGACGACGGCAAGGACGGCAAGGGCGCGGCGGACGAGCGCGAGGAGCAGGTGGTCGGCGAAGGCGATAGCGGCTCCACGAACGGCGCCCAAGACGACGAGAAGGCGAAGGCGGAGAAATAACCATGGACATCAACAACTTCGACGCAATCGAGATCGGGCTCGCCTCCTCGAAGAAGATCCGGGGCTGGAGCCACGGCGAGGTCACCAAGCCCGAGACGATCAACTACCGCACGCTCAAGCCCGAGAAGGACGGCCTCTTCTGCGAGCGCATCTTCGGGCCCACGAAGGACTGGGAGTGCTACTGCGGCAAGTACAAGCGGGTTCGCTACAAGGGCATCGTCTGCGAGCGCTGCGGCGTGGAGGTCACCCGCTCCAAGGTCCGCCGTGACCGCATGGGCCACGTCGACCTGGCGGCGCCCGTCTCGCACATCTGGTTCTTCAAGGGTGTTCCCAGCCGCATCGGCTACCTCATCGACATGGCTCCGAAGGAGCTCGAGAAGGTCCTCTACTTCGCCGCGTCGATCATCACCTGGATCGACGATGAGGCCCGCCAGAAGGACCTGACGAAGCTCGAGAAGGAGGTCCAGAAGGTCCTCGACGGCTACGCCGCCGACAAGGAGCAGCGCACCCAGGAGCTCGGCGAGTCGCTGAAGCGCCGGACCGCGTGGCTCGAGGGCGAGGGCACGCAGAAGGACTTCGATCCAGATGACGAGCTGTGGGCGGAGGGCCTGGGCGTCAAGCCGGACAAGCTCGACGACGGTGAGCGCACCAAGCTCGTCCGCGAGACGAAGAAGGCGCTCGATTCGGAGATCTCCGACACGGAGGCCTACCTGGACGACGCCATCGAGCGCATGGAGCAGGTCTGGGAGATCTTCCAGAAGATGGGTGTGAAGGAGGTCATCAACGACGAGGCCGTCTTCCGCGAGCTCAAGGACCGCTTCGGGTCTCCCTACGGCTGGGGCGAGTACTTCCGAGGCGGGATGGGCGCCGAGTCCATTCGCGACCTCCTCGACCAGGTCAACCTGGAGGCCGAGTGCGAGGAGCTCGAACAGGTCATCAACACCTCCAAGGGCCAGAAGCAGGCCCGCGCCGTGAAGCGGCTCAAGGTCGCCTCGTCCTTCCTGAACTCGGCCAACAAGCCCGAGTGGATGATCCTCGACTGCGTGCCGGTGATCCCGCCGGAGCTGCGCCCGATGGTCCAGCTCGACGGCGGGCGCTTCGCGACGTCGGACCTCAACGACCTCTACCGGCGCGTGATCAACCGCAACAACCGCCTCAAGCGGCTCCTCGACCTCGGTGCGCCCGAGATCATCGTCAACAACGAGAAGCGGATGCTGCAGGAGGCCGTCGACGCTCTCTTCGACAACGGCCGGCGCGGCCGTCCCGTCACGGGCCCCGGCAACAGGGCCCTGAAGTCCCTCTCCGACATGCTCAAGGGCAAGCAGGGGCGCTTCCGCCAGAACCTGCTCGGAAAGCGCGTGGACTACTCCGGGCGCTCCGTGATCGTCTCGGGCCCGAGCCTGCGCCTGCACCAGTGCGGCCTGCCGAAGCTGATGGCGCTCGAGCTGTTCAAGCCCTTCATCATGGCCCGACTCGTCGAGCGCAAGGCCGTGCAGAACATCAAGGCGGCCAAGAAGATGGTCGACTCGATGATCCCCGAGGTCTGGGACGTGCTCGAGGAGGTCATCCGCGAGCATCCGGTGCTGCTGAACCGCGCGCCCACCTTGCACCGCCTCGGCATCCAGGCGTTCGAGCCGGTGCTGGTCGAGGGCAAGGCGATCCAGATCCATCCGCTGGTCTGCCACGCGTTCAACGCAGACTTCGACGGCGACCAGATGGCCGTGCACGTGCCGCTCTCGGCCGAGGCGCAGGCCGAGGCGAGGATCCTCATGCTGTCGTCGAACAACATCCTCAGCCCGGCCCACGGGGCGCCCCTGGCGACGCCCACGCAGGACATGGTGCTCGGGACCTACTACCTC
>Ga0299914_10002032_pt1 | contig 13751 bp, 13 predicted proteins | sample RVTome_10_FD_201361 | JGI IMG/M metagenome (GOLD analysis project Ga0299914, IMG submission 201361) | Soil microbial communities from uranium-contaminated site in the Upper Colorado River Basin, Wyoming, United States - RVT153D57 (version 2) ...
GAGGTCGTTACTGCGCGTCAGCGCGCGCGCTTCCTCGAATCGTCGATGTCGACCCTTCTTCACGGGCCAGCTCCCACGTAGTCGCGTTCGGCGAGGCAGTGTATCGCCGGTCGGGCCGCCTGATCGTCCCCGGTGCATACCGCTCGGGGCGTCCCACGCACTTTCCTACCACGTCTCCCCCCTACGATCAGGCCATGACTGCCCCATGGTGGCGCTCCGCCGTCTTCTACCAGGTCTACCCCCGCTCGTTCGCGCCCAGCCGGCCCGCGCCGACGGGCGACCTGGCGGGCATCGAGGCGCACCTCGACCACCTGAGCTGGTTGGGTGTCGACGCCGTGTGGCTGTCGCCGTTCTATCCGTCGCCCCAGGCCGACTTCGGCTACGACGTGTCCGACTACTGCGACGTCGACCCCGCCTACGGCGACCTGGCCGCCTTCGACAAGCTGCTCGGTGCCTGCCACGAGCGTGACCTGCGGCTTCTCGTCGACCTCGTGCCCAACCACAGCTCCGACAGGCATCCCTGGTTCGTGGCCGCCCGGTCGAGCCGCGACGACCCGAAGCGCGACTGGTACATCTGGCGCGACGGCACGCCGGACGAGCCGCCCAACAACTGGATGGCGGCCTTCTCGCCCGTCCCCGCCTGGACCTGGGACGACGCCACCGGCCAGTGGTACCTGCACCAGTTCCTGCCCCAGCAGCCCGACCTCAACTGGGACAACCCCGAGGTGGTCGAGGCCATGCACGACGTGATGCGCTTCTGGCTCGACCGGGGGGTCGACGGGTTCCGCATCGACGTCATCCACGGCATCGGCAAGGAGCCGGGCCTGCCCGACGACCCGCCCGACATGGCCCGCCTCCCGCACGCCACGCTCAACGACACGGCCCGCACCCACGAGCTGATCCGCGGCATGCGCGCGCTGGTCGACTCGTACCCGGGCGACCGCCTGATGCTGGGCGAGGTCTACCTGCTGTCGACCGAGCGGGTCGCGACGTACTACGGCGAGGGCGACGAGCTGCACCTGTCGTTCAACTTCCCGCCGCTCTACACCCGCTGGCGGGCCGACCGCTGGCGGGCGCAGATCGCCGACACCCACCGCCTGATCGACGGCCGCGGCGCCTGGGCCACCTGGGTGCTGTCGAACCACGACAACGTGCGCCACCGCAGCCGCTACGGCAGCGAGAACCGGGCCCGGGCGGCGCTGTTCCTGCTGCTGGGGCTGCGGGGCTCGCCGGTGCTGTACGCCGGCGAGGAGCTGGGGCTAGAGGACGCCGTGGTGCCGCCCGACCGGGTGGTCGATCCGGGCGGCCGCGACGGCTGCCGGGCGCCCGTCCCCTGGTCCGCTGCGGCCGACCACGGCTGGGGCGTCACCGACCCGTGGCTGCCCTGGCCGCCGGAGCCCGAGCGCCGCAACGTCGAGGACCTGTCCGCCGACACGTCGTCGATCCTCCACCTCTACCGCCGCCTGCTGGCGGCCCGCCGGGCGTCACCCGCCCTGCGCCTGGGCGACTTCGAGATGCTGGACGCGGGGCCCGACGTGGTGGCCTGGCGGCGCACCGGCGGCGCGGGCTCGGGCCACCGCATCGTGGCGGTCAACATGGGCCCCTCCCCCGCCGCGCTCGAGCTGGCGGGGACCGTCCTGGTGGCCAGCGACGGCGCCGGTGAGGGCAGCCCCTTCCCGGGCACGCTCGGGCCCGACCGGGCCGTGCTGATCGAGCCGGTGTAGGCCCGGGCGGGGTTGCGAGCGTGCGGGCGGGCGCTGGTGGCCGGTGCGGCTCAGCGGCAGACGAAGGCGCCGGTCGCGGCGCTGATCCGCAGCGCCCCGTCGCGCGCCACCGCCGCGCCGGCCAGGTCGCGCACGCGTGCCACCACGGCCGACCACGGCACCCCGGCCTCGTCCTCGTAGTGGTCGCCGACGCTGGCGACGTAGTCGCCGAGCGCGTCGGCGTCGACGACGGCGACATGGCCGGGCGGGCAGTCGACCCGCTCGACGCTGGCGAACGCCGCCGCCAGCGGCGCGGCCCCGTCCTCGAGGCTGAAGGCGGTCGCCGCCGGCGCCTCCATCCGCCAGCCCGTGCCCACCGCGGCCTCGACGAGGGCGCGCAGCTCGGAGAGGTGAGCCCGGCCGTTGGTGACCGCCACGAAGACGCCGCCCGGTCGCAGCACGCGGCGCGCCTCGGCCGCGGCGAGGGCGACGTCGGGCACGTGGTACAGCATGTGCGGCGCGAGCACGACGTCGAACGCCCCCGGGGCGAAGGGCAGCGCCTGCGCGTCAGCCTGCACTCGCGCCGCGCCGGTGACCGCGGCGAGCATCCCCGCCGACAGGTCCAGGGCGACCCGTCCGCCCGTGTGAGCGCGGTCGGCCAGGGCTGACTCGTAGCTGCCGTTGCCGCACCCGATGTCGAGGACGCGCTGCGAGCCGCCCGCGTCGAGGCCGGCCAGCGCCAGCACCCACGCGAACAGGTCGAGGGCGGGCTCGCGGCGGCTCGCGGCCCACAACCGCTGCCGGAGCGCCAGGTTCTCGTCGGTGGCGTACTGGGTCGGCGGGTTGGCGGACATCGGCGCAGTCGGCGGGTTGGCGGACATCGGCGCAGGCTGCCGCACGCGTCAGGGGACGCCCGGGCGGCGCACGCGAGGCTCGCCGGGCGGCGGCTCGTGCGAGCGGGCCTCGAGCACCAGCGAGCCCTCGCCGTCGAAGGCGAGGGCCGCGTTCCCCTCCAGCAGGCGACGGACGGGCAGCCCGGCCACCTCGGCCCGCCAGCCGGACAGCAGCCGCGAGCTGTCGTCGCCCCGCACCAGGGCCTCGATGTCGGCGCGGGTGGCCACGAGCGAGGCGTCGAGGTCGGCATCGCGCGACAGCTGGCTGACCCACGCCGAGGCCAGCGTGACCGCCGGGCGGAACGTCGAGTCGACGCCGTCGCGGGGCGGCAGGCGCAGCTCGTCGTCGGACAGGTTGGCACCGGCCTTGACCGCCACCATCAGCTCGTCGCCCGCCCCGCCCTTGAGGTGGCGGCCGTCGAGGCCGCGCACCCGGGAGAGGTCCTGGCGGGCCCGGGGCGGGCGCTCGGCGATGGCGACCACCGCCAGGTCGGGCAGCACGTGGCGCACCGGTCGGTCGAGCTCGCGGGCCCGCCGCTCGCGCCAGCCCGCCACCGCCTGGGCGACCCCGCGGGCCCGGCCCTTGAGCCGCCGGGCCTCCTTGATGCGCCACCACGCCACCTCGGGATCGGCCGGGTCGCGGAAGCGCAGGCGAGTGGTGTCGCACTCGTCGAGCGCCCACGCGAGCCTGCCCCGCCGGTCGAGCTCGCCACGCAGCGAGCCCCACAGCTCGTCGAGGTGGGCGACGTCCGCCGCGGCGTAGCTGAGGGCCTCGTCGCTGAGCGGGCGCCGCAGCCAGTCGGTCAGCCGGTCGGCCTTGGGCAGATTGATGCCCAGGCGCCGTTGCAGCAGCACGCCGAGCCCGGGCGACCCCAGCCCCACGAACCCGGCCGCGACCTGCGTGTCGACGAGGCGGCGGGGGCCGACGCCACAGGCCCGCTCGAGGATCTCGAGGTCCTGGCTGGCGGCGTGCATGATGCAGGTCGCGTCGCTCTCGAGCAGCGCGGCCAGGGGTCGCACGTCGACCGCCAGCGGGTCGACGACCACGACGACGCCACCGGCCGCCACCTGCAGCAGGGCCAGGTGGGCGTAGTACGTGCGCTCGCGGTGGAACTCGGTGTCGAGCGCGAAGGTGCCCGCCGACGCCGCCGCATCGATGAAGGCGTCGAACTCGCGCTGGTGGGCGATCCAGCGGTAGGTCGGTGGACCTGACGGCGCCGTTACGGCTCCATTCCCGTGGACACCGGCTGCCCGGCGTCGATCCAGGCGGTGGTGCCGCCGGCCACGTTGACCGCGTCGATGCCCTGACCCCGGTAGAACTCGGCCGCCTTGAGGCTGCGGCCGCCCTTGGCGCAGATCACGTACACGGGCCCGTCGGTGGGCACCCGGTCGAGGTTGTCGGGCACCGTGGCGAGGGGTACCAGCGTGGCGCCGGGCACGTGGGCGGCCGTGTACTCGTCGGGCTCGCGGACGTCGATCAGGGCTACGCCGTCTGCGCGCACGCGGGCCAGGTCGGCGACGTCGATCTCGGGGACCTCCATGCCGCCGAGGCTATCGGCTCAGCCCCGCCGGGCCGTCACGCGCCGGACGGGAGGTCGGCCGGCCGGTCGGCGTCGGCGACCGCCGCCGCGTCGACGTCGACGTCGACGACACGCAGGCCGGCCGCCGCCACCGCGGCGTGCACCGCCCGCTCGCCGGCGGAGAACGCCGTGGTCAGCGGAGTCGCGGCCCGGCGGCGCCAGGCCGCGTGCATCCACTGGCGCCGCGACGCCACCACGGGCACGGCCACGTCGCCGTCGGGTCGGGCCGAGAGCGCCCGGACCGTGGCGGCTATCGCGGCGGCAGAGGGGGTGACGAGGTCGCAGGAGGCGACGAACACGATCCCCTCGGCGCCGGCCTCCCCGGAGTCGCCGGGCGGGCGGACCGGGGCCCGGTCGTCCGGGGTCAGGGCCGTGAGGATGCCCGCCAGCGGGCCGGCGCCAGGCCCGTCGCGGTCGGGCACCGCGGCCAGCCCGGCCGACCGCAGGCCGTCGAGATCCCCGCCCACCGCCACCACCCCGGACGCGCCCGCGGCGGCGACCGCCTCCGCGACCCTTACGGCGAGCGCCCGACCGTCCAGCGCGATCAGCGCCTTGTCCCGCCCCATGCGCCGGCTGGCCCCCCCACACAGCACCGCCCCGGCGAACGCGGGCACGGGCACGGCCGCCGGGGAGGGCACCGGCTCACTCCACCCCGCCGTAGCGGGCCTCGACGCCCCGGCTCTCGCCGTGGGTGGCGACCGCGTCGGCCAGGTCGGCCACGAACCGGTCGGCCACCTCGCCGTGCGAGGGCGAGACGATGGCGTGCAGCCCGCCCTGTTGGCGGTCGAGGTGCCAGCCGCGGTCGTCCATCACGTCGCCGACGGCGGACATGTCGACCACGGGCCCGTCCGCGCCGGGGCCCGCAGGCGCCGCCGCGATCTCGATCACGCCCGGCACCGGGTCGCCCGTCACCTGCAGGCCGTCGATCGCCTCGATGCCCGCCCGCAGCCGGGCCGAGGCGTCCCGCACCTGCCCGGCGAGCCGCAGGTAGCCGTCGAGGCCCAGGTGGTTGATCGTGGCCCAGGCGGCGGCGATCGGGGCCGCCGGGCGGGTGCCCGCCGTGGTGGCCGAGCCGTACAGCCCGCCGGGCCAGCCGTCGTAGAGGAAGTACTGGAGCCGCAGCAGGTCCTCGTCGCGGTGCAGCAGCAGCGACGCGCCCTTGAAGCACCAGCCGTACTTGTGGACGTCGGCCGACAGCGACGTCACGCCCTCGACCCGGAAGTCCCACGGCGGGATCGGCTCGCCCAGGCGCTCGAGGAAGGGCAGCATCCAGCCGCCCAGGCAGGCGTCGACGTGGCACAGCGCGTCCCGGTCGGCCGCCAGCGCCGCCAGATCGACGATCGGGTCGACGACCCCGTACGGGTAGCAGGGGGCCGAGCCCACCACCAGCGCCGTGCGGTCGTCGACCGCGGCCGCCGTGGCGGCGAGGTCGGCCCTGCCGTCGGCGCCGACCGGCACCCGCACCTCACCGACGTCGAGGTAGTGGCAGGCCTTGGCGAAGGCCGGGTGGGCGGTCGAGGGCAGCACCACGGTCGGCTCGGCGATGCCCCGCTGCCCGCGGGCGTGGTCGCGGGCCACCTGCACGGCCAGGAACAGGCTCTCGGTGCCGCCGCTGGTGAGCTTGCCGCCCCGGGGCTTGCCGTACACCAGGTCGGCGCCCATGGCCACCACCTCACGCTCCATGCGCATGAGACTGGGGAACGCGAAGGGGTTGAGGTAGTTCTCGTGCAGGTACTCGTGCGCGACGGCCTCGTGCAGGCGCTCGAGCTCGGGGTCCGAGGCGTTGTAGACGAGGCTGAACGTGCGCCCGCCCCGCCAGTCGGCGTCCTCGCCCCGGCCGTCCCGCATCTCGGCGACCAGGTCGTCGACGGGCCGTCCCTCGGCGGGGAACGGATGCTGTCGGTCGGTCATCGCTGCCCTACCCCCTCAGCCGCCGTAGCTCATGCGGGTGTCCTCCATGCGCAGCACCTCGGTGTCCTCGGGGCGGAGGAACGCGCAGTCGACGATCTCGCCGATGAACAGCGTGTGGCCGCCGCAGTCCACCGGGGTGCGCACCTCGCAGTCGACCCAGGCCGCGGCCACGTCCAGGATGGGCGCGCCCGTCGGCCCGTCCCGGTAGGCGAAGCCGTTCAGCGTGCGCGCCGCGGCGTCGTGCTCGACCGGCTTGGTGAACCTGCGCACGATGGCCCGGTCCTCGCGGGCCACGGTGTTGAGCGTGAAGCTGCCGCCCTCGGCGATGAGGCCGTGGGTGACCGCGGTCTTCTCGACGCTGATGCCCACCAGCTTGGGCTCGAAGCTCACCTGGGTGGCCCAGTTGAGGGTCATCAGGTTGCGGCGCTCTCCCGCGCGGCTGCCGATCACGTACAGGCCCGACGGCAGCGTCCACAGCAGCCGCCGGCGCATGCGGTCGTACTCCTCCTGCGCCTCGTCGCCCACGACGCGGCTCGGGAACGGCCCGATCGGCCCGGTGCCTCCAGGTGCTGCCATGGCGCGGACCCTACTGGCGGCCGGACCCGCGGTCAGATGAAGGACCAGCCGCCCGGCGTGGTGAGCTCGACGAAGGTCTGCCCGGGGGTGAGCTTCATCTCCGAGCCGTCGAGGGCCTTCAGCTCCAGCGGGTCGCCGAGCCCGGGACGGCGCCAGGTGCCCTCGACCGCCTGCCCGCCGACCAGCGCCCACGCCCGACCCCGCCCGGTCACGACCCCGTGGGGCACCGACCGGCCCCGCTGCCCCGAGTGGTCGTAGGTGATCTCCATCACCAGCACGTTCTCGGGCGCGACCCGCACGCCCCTCGCGTCGGCGTGGGGTCGCCCGCGCTGGCTGCGCAGCCAGGTGCGGCTGGCCGCGTCCCAGGTGAACCGCGACACCTCCGGGCCGCCGAAGCGCAGCGCGACGCCGCCCACCGCCGGCGAGCCGGGCGGGTGCCTGTCGCCGGGCTCGAGGTACGCGAAGAGGGGCTCGGGCGGGGCCGGCAGCTCGAGCGCCTTGCCGTAGAGGCTGGGCGTCGAGGTGATGAGGTTGTGGGGGGCGGGCCGCATGCCCGACCGGTAGAAGCCCTGGTTGGACACGTTGTGACCGATGTCGACCACGGCGGCGGGATGGAGCTGGGGCACGACTCCGGCGTTGCCGCCCGACGAGGCGAACAGCGGCCGTCCGAACAGGGGCAGGATCTCGAGGTCGGTGGTCCGCACCGACCGGACCGGGCCGACCGGGTCGGCGTCGGTGGAGTGGAACACCGCCGCCAGACGAGTCAGGTTGCCCTCGACGGGCTCCTCGAACACGATGTCGGCCTGGTTGAGGCCCGCCTGGGGCCGGGCCCGCTCGACGTTGTCGATCTTCACCACCAGCGCGGGCCGGTCGAGCCGTGCCCCGAAGTCACCGGTCAAGCCGGTCAGCGGGGCCACCGGCGGCGGCGGCTCGGTCGTCGTCGTGGTCGTGGGCGCGGTGGTCGTCGTGGTCGAGGTCGTGGTGGAGGGGGCCGTGGCGGTCTCCTCCGGCTCGCCCCGGCCGGCGAGCAGGGCAACCAGGGCGACGGCTCCCAGCGCCACGACCGCCACGATGGCGGTCAGTCGCGGGTTGCGGGCCAGCAGGGCCCGGAGGCGGCGGAGGGCGGACATCATGGCGCTGGTCGGCCGACCCTAGCCGCGCCCCGCAGCCCACATTGACACCGCCGTGCACCGTCTCACCCGGTCGGGGTGAGCACCACCCGGTGGCTGCCGTGTACTGCTGGGGGACGCCACCTCAGGAGGCCGCCTGAGCACCGTCCCCGACCCCGATGTCGACGTCCCCGGCCCCACCACCGGGCAGGTGCGCGAGCCCTCGCTGATCGACGCCGTGGTGCCGCTGCTCACCCTGGCGGTCCTGATCGGCGGTGCGTTGCTGCTGTTCGGCCTCGATGCGCTGGACGGGCCGATCCAGGTGGCGCTGGTCGTGTGCGCGATGGTGGCCGGGCTGGTCGCGCTGCGGCTCGGCCATACGTGGGAGGAGGTCCAGGCCGCGGCCCAGGCGTCGATGGCCTCGATCACGAGCGCCATCTTCATCCTGCTCGCGGTGGGTGCCCTGATCGGTGTCTGGAACTTGTCGGGGACGATCCCGACGCTCGTCTACTACGGCATCCAGATCCTGTCGCCGGGCTGGTACTACGGGGCGACGGCGCTGATCTGCGGGCTTGTCGCGCTCAGCATCGGCAGCTCGTGGACGACGGCCGGCACCATCGGGGTCGGCCTGGTGGGCATCGCCGTCGCGCTCGGCGTCTCGCCCGCCGTCACGGCGGGCGCGGTGGTGTCCGGCGCCTACCTCGGCGACAAGCTGTCGCCGCTGTCGGAGACCACGGTCCTCAGCTCGCAGATGGTCGGGGTCGACGTCCACGAGCACATCAGGCGCCAGGCCTGGACCTCGGTCCCGGCGTTCGGGCTGGCGATGGTGGGGTTCGTGATCCTCGGCCTGGTCCGCGGTGTCGACAACGTCGTCCCCACCTCGGTCGAGCTGTCAGCGCTGGACGGCGTGTACAACATCACGCCGCTGAACCTGTTGCCCCTCGTGCTGCTGGCCGGCATGTCGATCCGCAAGGTCCCGGCCTCGCTCGCGCTCATGGCGGCGACGCTGTTCGCGGGCGTCACCGGAGCGATCCTCCAGCCCGACGTCGTGCAGGGCTTCGTCGAGGGGCGCGGCGGCCCCGTGGTCCAGTCGATCAAGGCGGTGTGGCAGGCCGCGGCCACGGGGTTCCACGCTGACAGCGGCATCGGCGAGATCGACCGCCTGGTGTCGCGCGGCGGCATGAGCAGCATGTTGCTGACGGTGTGGCTGATCATCGGGGCGGTCACGTTCGGGGCGCTGCTCCAGGAGTTCGGTCTGATCTCCCGCCTGGTCGACCCGCTCATCAGCGCGGCCAAGACGACCGGCCGCCTGTTCGCCACCGTGTTCGCCTGCGCGTTCGGGCTGAACCTGGTGGCCGGCGACCAGTACATCGCGCTCGTGCTGCCCACCAAGGTGTTCCGGGCCGAGTTCGCCCGCCGGGGCCTGGCGCCGACGAACCTGTCCAGGCTGGCCGCCGACAGTGGCACGGTGACCTCACCGCTCGTCCCGTGGAACTCGTGCGGGGCCTTCATGGCGGCGGTGCTGGGGGTGGCGACGATCCGCTACCTGCCCTACGCGTTCTTCTGCATCGCCAGCCCGTTGCTGAGCGTGGCCTACGGGGCCATCGGGTTCCGCATCGAGCGGGTCGAGCCGGTCGAGCCGCCCGAGGGGGTCCGCCCCTCGGTCAACCCGATCGACCCGGCGGCGACACCCACGTCCGATCTCGACCAGGCCCGGGAGCGACCGTGACCGAGACCGAGGTGCCCATCGATCAGGAGCCGACCAACGGCGACCACCGCGTGACGCTGACCACCCTCACGGCCATGGTGGTGGGCTCGATGGTGGGCGCGGGGGTGTTCTCGCTGCCGCGCCGGTTCGCCACCGAGACCGGGGTGTACGGCGCGCTGATCGCCTGGGCGATCGCCGGCACCGGCATGCTCATGCTCGCCTTCGTGTTCCAGACGCTGGCCGTGCGCAAGCCGGCCCTCGACTCCGGGGTCTACGCCTACGCCAAGGCCGGGTTCGGTGAGTACCTCGGGTTCTTCTCGGCGTTCGGCTACTGGGCCAGTGCCTGCGTCGGCAACGTCACCTACTGGGTGCTCATCATGTCGACGGTCGGGGCGATCGCCCCCGCCCTCGGCGACGGGGACACCCTGCTGGCGGTGGCACTGTCGACGGTGGGCATCTGGGCGTTCGCCGCGCTGGTCATGCGGGGTGTGCGCGAGGCAGCGACCATCAACAAGATCGTGACGGTCGCCAAGGTCATCCCGATCCTGGTGTTCGTGGTCGTGGCTCTGGTCCTGCTCGACGTCGACGTTTTCCTCGACAACATGAGCGGCGGCGACGAGGTCGGGGGGCTGTTCGACCAGGTGCGGGGCACCATGCTGGCGACGGTGTTCGTGTTCCTCGGCGTCGAGGGCGCGAGCGTGTACTCGCGCTTCGCCAGGCGCCGCGAGGACGTGGGCCGGGCGACCGTGCTGGGCTTCCTCAGCGTGCTCAGCGTGTTCGCCACGGTGACGATCGTGTCGTACGGCATCATGCCCCGGGCCGAGATCGCCCAGTTGCGCCAGCCATCGATGGCCGGGGTGATGGAGGAGGCCGTGGGCGGCTGGGGTGGCGTGTTCGTCAGCCTCGGGCTGATCGTCTCGGTGCTCGGCGCCTACCTGGCGTGGACGCTCATGGCCGCCGAGGTGCTCTTCGTGGCGGCCAAGGACGACGACATGCCGCGCTTCCTGCGCCGGGTCAACCCTGCCGAGGCGCCGGTGGCGTCGCTGCTGATGACCACCGTGCTGATCCAGGCCATGTTGTTCGTCACGCTGGCGTCGGAGGACGCGTTCAACTTCATGCTGAACATGACCAGCGCGCTGACGCTGATCCCGTTCCTGCTCGCGGCCGGCTACGCCCTCAAGCTGGTGCTGACGAACGACACCTACGCCGCGCGGCCTGCTGGCCGCACCCGCGACCTGGCGGTGGCCGTGCTGGCCACCCTGTACACGGCGTTCCTGCTGTTCGCGGCCGGTCCCAAGTACATGCTCGTCTCGTTCGTCATCTACGCCCCGGGCAGCGTGCTCTTCGCCATGGCCCGCCGCGAGCAGGGCCGCACGGCCTTCACTCCGGGCGAGCTGATCATCCTCGCCGTGTCCGTCGCGGGCGCCGTCGCCGGTGTCGTCGCCCTGGCGGCGGGCTGGATCACCATCTGACCGACGTCGAACAGGAGACCGGGATGACCGCTGCATCCACCGACGAGACGCCGGAGCTGGGCGTCCACTCCGAGGTGGGCCGGCTCAACAAGGTGCTGGTCTGCTCGCCGGGGCTCGCCCACCGCCGGCTCACGCCCACCAACTGCGACGAGCTGCTCTTCGACGACGTGCTCTGGGTCGACAACGCCCAGCGCGACCACCGCGACTTCGTGGCCCGCATGCGCGAGCGGGGCGTCGAGGTGGTCGCGCTGCACGACATGCTGGCCGAGATGCTGGCGCAGCCCGAGGCCAGGGCCTGGCTGCTCGATCGCAAGGTGGTGATCAACGAGGTCGGGCTCGGACTGGTCGCCGAGACGCGCGCCTTCCTCGACGGGTTGGACGACGTGACCCTGGCCGAGTACCTGATCGGCGGGCTCGCGACCACCGACCTGCCCGACGACCTCCGACCCGGCTACATGGCGCTGGCGCGCGAGCGCACCGGGGCGCGCGACTACCTGATGCCGCCGCTGCCCAACACGCTGTACACGCGCGACACCACCTGCTGGATCTACGGCGGGGTCACCCTCAACCCGCTGTACTGGCCCGCGCGCCACGACGAGACCCTCATCATGAAGGCGCTGTACCTGTTCCACCCCGACCTGGCGGGCGCGCACGTGTGGTGGGGCGACCCCGAGCTGGACTGGGGCCTGGCCACGCTGGAGGGCGGCGACGTGCTGCCGGTGGGCAACGGCGTCGTGCTCATCGGGATGAGCGAGCGCAGCTCGCGCCAGGCCATCACCCAGGCCGCCCACGCCCTGTTCCGGGGCGCCGGCGCCGAGCGGGTCATCGTCGCAGGCATGCCCAAGCTGCGGGCCGCCATGCACCTCGACACGGTGTTCACCTTCGCCGACCGCGACTGCGCCACCGCTTTCCCCGACATCGTCGACGGCATCGAGACGTTCTCGCTGCGCCCCGACGACGCCGGCACCGGGATCGACGTCACGGTCGAGCGCCAGCCGTTCGTCGACGTGGTGGCGGGCGCCCTCGGCCTGCCGTCGCTCCGCATCATCGAGACGGGCGGCGACGTGTACGCCGCCGAGCGGCAGCAGTGGGACAGCGGCAACAACCTCGTCGCCCTCAGCCCGGGCGTGGTCGTCGCGTACGACCGCAACACCACCACAAACGCGTTGCTGCGCGACGCAGGCATCGAGGTCATCCCCATCGTAGGAGCCGAGCTGGGCCGGGGCCGGGGTGGCGGGCACTGCATGACCTGTCCCCTCAGCCGCGACGCGATCGAGCTGTGATGCCGGGCGGGGGACGACGGTTGGCGGCGGTCGCCGCAGTGGCGGTGGCGGTGATGCTGGCCGCCTGCGGGGGCGACGAGGCCGACACGAGGAGCGAGACTGCAGGCATGCCCTCCACCCGCGAGGCCGTCGAGGCGCACGAGTGGGTTCTGCTGCCGGACGACAGCTCGCTCGGTACCGGCGACGGCAACCCGGTCACGCTGTCGGTCCGCGACGACGTCGTGTCGGGCTCCGCCCCGTGCAACACCTACCGGGGCTCGATCACATTCGACGACGACCACGTCGAGATCACCGACCTCGCCCGCACGATGCGGGCCTGCTCCGAGCCCACGATGGCCGCCGAGGACGAGTTCGTGGCCGCGCTCGACGCCGTCGACACGATCGAGGTGTCCGGCGACGACGACGACCGCCTGGTGCTGAGCAACGACGACGGCGTCCGGCTGGCGTTCCGGTCCTACGACGCCGACGAGCTGTTGCCCGGCACCTGGGAGGTCGTGAACGTGGGCAGCGGCGACCGCCTGGCCGGCGTGGTGCCCGGCACCGAGCCGACCGTGACGTTCGACCCGGACGGCACCGTGACGGCGGCGACCGGGTGCAACACGGCGGCCAGCTCGTGGGAGCTCGACGGCGGCGAGCTGACGGTCGAGCCGATGCGGCTCACGCGCAAGTTCTGCGCCGAGCCGGAGGGCGTCATGGACCAGGAGGCCGCGCTGGTGGCCGCGCTCGAGGGCGCGGCCCGGGTCGAGGTCGCCCCCGGCGCGCTCACCATCCTGGACGCCGACGGCGCCGTCACCCTCGTCGCGAGGGACGGCGGCTGACGCGTCGCGATCGCTCAGCCCCTGGCCGGTGGCCAGTCGGGGTCGAGCTGCCGCAGGAACTGCGCGCAGCGCTCGGCCTCGTCGCGCTCGCCGATGGCCTCGGCGCTGGCCCGCAGGCCGTCGAGCGCCCGCAGGAAGCCGCGGTTCTGCGGGTGGCGCCAGCGCACATAGCCCGAGCCCCGCCAGCCGCTCGCCCGCAGCCGGTCGAGGCCACGGTGGTAGCCGACCCGGTGGTAGGCGTAGCACTCCACGTCGTCGCGCCCGAGCTGGCCGAGCTGGGCCCAGGCGTCGAGGAGGCGGGGCCAGCGCGCCACCACCTCGGCCACGGCGGCACGCTGGCGCTCGACGGGGACGGCCAGCGCGGCGTCGAGCGCCGCCAGGGCCTCGGCCGGCTCGTCGTCGAGCACGGTCTCGGGCGGGCCGCCGGGGGTGAGGTTCACGGGCGAGTCGGTCACGCCGTCATTCTGCTGGCCCGAGCGCCCCCGCCCGCGCAACCGCTCCCTCGGCGTCGCCGGCCTCGCCCTCGGCACTCGGCCCGCCGGCCGGCATCTCGGGGCGCGAGGGGCGGCCTGCCAGGTAGTCGGTCGACGCCTGGTAGGCCAGCTCGATCAGCTCGGCCGAGCGGGTGAAGTCGTCGTAGCGCATCGAGGGCGTCTGCCCGGTGGGCAGGAGGTGCACCACGACGTCGGGCGGCACCG
>Ga0299914_10002033_pt1 | contig 13749 bp, 14 predicted proteins | sample RVTome_10_FD_201361 | JGI IMG/M metagenome (GOLD analysis project Ga0299914, IMG submission 201361) | Soil microbial communities from uranium-contaminated site in the Upper Colorado River Basin, Wyoming, United States - RVT153D57 (version 2) ...
GCAGTCGATCACATTGCCCTTGCCCGTCGCTCGGGCGGAAAGGATGCCGGCGAGCATGGCGAAGGCGAGCAGCATGCCGCCACCGCCGAAATCGCCGACCGCATTGGCGGGTGGCGTCGGCGGGGCACCGGCGCGGCCATAGCCGTGCAGATTGCCGGCGAGCGCGATATAGTTGATGTCGTGTCCGGCCGCGGCGGCGAGCGGCCCGTGCTGGCCGAAGCCGGTCATCCGGCCGTAGACCAGACGCGGATTGGCGGCGCACAGCAGGTCGGGCCCCAGCCCGAGCCGTTCCATGACGCCGGGGCGGAAACCCTCGATCAGCCCGTCCGCTTCGGCGGCCAGCGCACGCAGCCGGGCGACGTCGCCTTCATCCTTGAGGTCGAGGGTCAGGATCTCGGCGCGGCCCCGGCGCAATATGTCCTTTTCGGGCGGAATGGCCGGCTTCGCGCCGGCCCGCTCGATCCGGATCACCTCGGCGCCATGGTCGGCAAGCATCATCGCCGCGAACGGCGCCGGCGCCAGCCCGGCCAGCTCGACGATGCGGATATGCTTCAGCGGCTGCATTCGCCCTCCCCTGCCGGCGAGCTTAGGGTCTGATCCGGCGCGGTGGAAGCGGCCCCGCCTCGACCGACGGGAGAAAGCCGGGAAGTGCCGGCGCCATTCGCAGCGGTCGGAGGCGTGAGGACAATTACGTATGGATTCATCCAGTATAATGAAGAAGATGAAAAACTGCTCTAGTTCATAGTCTTAGGGGCGCGAACAGGAGAGTGCGAATGGCGCGTTACCATCTCTATTTTCTGAAGCAGGGCATGCTCGTCGGCTCCGGCAATATCGAGGCTGCCGACGACGCCGAGGCCGCCCGTCTCGCCCGCGAGCAGGGCGGCGGGCGGACCGTCGAGGTCTGGAACGACCATCGCCGCATTCACGTCGTCGCACCGGCCGAGCACGCCGTTACGTAGCCGGCGACGCGGGTGTCTCAGACCGGCCCGCCGCGCCAGGCGGGCAACGGCCGGCCGCCCAGCGCGACATCCACTGCGGCGCAAGCGAGAAGGCGGGTGGAATCAAGCACCGGCAGCGGCGAATCGGCGGGCGAGACCAGCAAGGGGATTTCGGTGCAGACCAGGGCGGCCGCGTCGCAGCCGCGCGCCGCCATCCGGCCGATGATCCGCACATAAGCGGCGCGCGAGTCGTCCCGAAGATCGCCCAGGCAGAGCTCGTTCATGATGACGTCGTGGACGATCGCCCGGTCGGCTTCGTCCGGTATCTCCCAGGCGAGGCCGCGGCGGCCGAGCGCGCCGGGATAGACCGTTCCCGTCATCGTCCACTCCGTACCGAGCATGGCGATGCGGCGGAGGCCCTGCGCGACCGCCTGCTCGGCCACGACCTCGGCGATGTGGAGACAGGGAATCGGGAAGGGCTCGCCCGGCGCCTCGAGCGCGACATGGGCGCTGTTGTCGGGCAGGACGAAGAAATCGGCACCGGCGGCGGCGAGCTTGCGCGCATCGGCGAGGAAGATCGCGCGCAGCGCCTGGAGGTCGCCTTTGTCCCACGCGTCCAGCGCGCGGTGCAGGGCGACACCGGTGAGCGTGATCTCGGGATGGTTGTGCGGGCCCATCCGGCGGATGCCTTCGAGCCAGGCGGTACGGTAGCAGAGCGTCGCGCCTTCGGCGCTGTGGGCGAGAATGCCGATGTGGAGGGTCATGGGGGCCCCTTATCCTCCCCGCGCTTTCGCGGGGAGGAAGATCGCGAGAATATTATCTCGGCGCCATGCGGATGGCGCCGTCGAGCCGCACATATTCGCCGTTGAGGTAGGGATTTTCCGCCATGAACACGGCCAGGCGGGCATATTCCTCGGCGCGGCCGAGGCGCTTGGGGAACGGCACCTGGGCGGCGAGCGCGTCCTTCACGTTCTGCGGCATCATCGCCACCATCGGCGTCTCGAACACGCCCGGCAGGATGGTGTTGACCCTGATCCCCTCGCTCATCAGGTCGCGGGCGATCGGCAGCGCCATGCCGAGCACGCCGGCCTTGGACGCGCTGTAGGCGGCCTGTCCGATCTGGCCGTCCTGGGCCGCGACGCTGGCGGTGTTGACGATCAGCCCCTTCTCGCCGTCGTCGAGCGGGTCGAGGGTCGCCATGCCCGCGGCCGATGCGGCGAGGACGCGGAAGGTGCCGATCAGGTTGATCTGGATGACCAGCTCGAACTGCTGGAGCGGGTAGCGGCGGATCTCGCCGGTCTGCTTGTCGCGGCCGACCGTCTTCATCGCATTGGCGACGCCGGCGCAATTGACGCAGATCCGCTCCTGGCCGTGCGCTTGGCGGGCTTTCGCGAAGCCCGCGTCGACCGCTTCGTCCGAGGTGACGTCGACGAGGGCGAAGGTGCCGCCGATATCCGCCGCGACCTTCTCGCCGCGGTCCGAGTCACGGTCGAAGATCGCGACCTTCACGCCTTTCGCGGCGAGCGCGCGCGCCGTGGCCTCGCCGAGGCCCGAGGCGCCGCCGGTGACCACGGCCGAGATGTTGCTGTCGAGTTTCATCCTGTCCCTCTTTGCCGTTCGGGCCGAACCTGTCGAAGCCCCTGGTTGCTGCCGAGGTTCCTAGAAGGAAGGAATGCCCTTGGACAAGCTTGGGCGAACGGATTCATCAAGCGAGATTTTCCACGATCGTCACGTTGGCGATGCCGCCGCCTTCGCACATCGTCTGGAGGCCCCAGCGCTTGCCGCGGCGCTTGAGCGAGTGGGCGAGCGTCGCCATCAGCTTGGCACCGGACGCGCCGAGCGGGTGGCCGAGCGCGATCGCGCCGCCATGGACGTTGAGCCGCTCCGGATCGGCGCCGATCTCGCGCAGCCAGGCCAGCGGCACCGGCGCGAACGCCTCGTTGACCTCGTAAAGGTCGATGTCGGCGATCTTCAGTCCGGCGCGATCCAAAGCGCGGCGGGTGGCCGGGATCGGCTCCTCGAGCATGATCACCGGATCGCCGGCGGTGACGGTGAGATTGTGGATGCGCGCGATCGGCGTGAGGCCGTGCGCCTTCAGCGCCGCCTCGCTGACCACCAGCACGCCGCTGGCGCCGTCGCAGATCTGGCTGGCATTGGCGGCGCTGATCCGGCCGCCTTCCTTGAGCAGCTTGACCGCGCCGATGCTCTCGGGGGTGGCGTCGTAACGTATGCCCTCGTCCCTGTCGTGGAGACGGGCCTCGCCGTCCTCGCCGGTGACTGGAAGGGCGACGATCTCGTCGCGGAACGCCCCGGCCTCGGTGGCGCGGGCGGCCTTGCGATGGCTCTCCAGCGCGAATGCGTCGAGCTGATCGCGGCGGAACTGATATTTTTCGGCAATCATCTCGGCCCCGACGAACTGGCTGAACATCGGCACGCCGAATCGGTCCTGGATGCTCTTCGGGAAGGGCCCGCCGAGCCCGGCCTGCATCGCCAGCGTCACCGGCGACCCCATCGGCACCCGGGTCATCGATTCGACGCCGGCGGCGATCACCACGTCCTGGGTGCCGCTCATCACGGCCTGGGCGGCGAAATGGACCGACTGCTGCGAGGAGCCGCACTGCCGGTCGATGGTGACGGCGGGGACGCTGACCGGAAGCCGGCTGGCGAGAACGGCGTTGCGGCCGATGTGAAAGGCCTGCTCGCCGACCTGGCCGACACAGCCCATGATCACGTCGTCGATCGCGGCCGGATCTATCGCCGTGCGCTCAACCAGGGCGTCGAGGATGCGGGCGGCCATGTCGGCGGGATGCCAGTCCTTGAGCGCGCCGCCCTTGCGGCCCCCGGCGGTGCGCACCGCGTCGACGATATAGGCTTCGGGCATGGCGGCTCCTTACGTTTACGTAAGCGTCTCTAGCGGGAGAGGTGCGCGCGAGGCAATGCCGGCCTTCCGGTGGGGAGACGATCCCGGCGCAGCGGGCGACGGCCATGACGGCGAACAAGAAGGAATTGGCCGAATGAAAACGTAAACTTGCATGTATAACGATGATGGTTGATGATCTGTTAACCAGTTAACATCCGGCCTCACGACCATTCCCGAATGATCCGCTGTGTATATTTGGCGTGACTTCATCACAAATTCGTGATTACATCACTTGGCGATTGATGTCGCTGTCGCGATTCGGAGAAGGAGCCGCGAAATGTTAAGTTCAACGGTTCACAAACGTGGTGAACATTTCCGCCACAACCCTGCCCGGCGCGGTTACGGATTCGTCTATCGGCGCCAGGAGATCAACCATTGCCCGGGTTGCGGGCGCACCCACTGGTATGTCGGCCGGATCTCGGCGGAATGCGCCTTCTGCGCGACGGCCCTGCCGCTGGCCGAAGCGGAGACGAGCAGCGGGCGCGGCGGTTGGAGAACGGTCGCCCCCGGCGCAAGGGTGGCCTGAACTCGCCCGGTCTCGCCTCTGGATCGCCGCCGGCTGAGTCGCTATTCGGCCGACGGAAGATGAGGCGCGGCGCGATGGCAGACAATCCCTTTACCCGGCATCCACACGAGGTGGGCGAGACCTATTTGGAGCATATGGGCGCCGCCGCCCGGGTCGGGCTGCGCATGGCCGCCGGCGCGCTCGCCTGCTTCGTCCACGCCGTCTTCCCGTTCCTGTGCGTGCGCTCCGGAAGCAGGACGATCGAGGAGCTCCACCGCAAGATCCATCGCCGCGTGGACGCGCCGAACTGGGAACGCCACCCGATCATCTGAACGGGCGACGCTTTCGAAGATGGTGCTAGAATCGAAAACTCACGCCGACCGCGGCGATGCCGCGCTCGCGCGGCCGCATCGACATGGGCTGGCGGTCGAATTCGGTATGGGTGCGAAGCCGGGCGGGGTCCACGACGCGAAAGCGGCCGACGCCGATCTCGATGCTGCGCTCGATCGGGAAGGTGGCGATGATGCCGCTGCGCGGCGGCTCGCCCGGCCAGCGCAGGCTTTCCTGAGTCGCCCGGAATTCGAGTCCGGGCCGGTCCGCGCTGTCGGTGGAAGCCCGCAGCTCGATCGGCCCGACCAGGGTGGCGGCCCGCACCTGCGCCGCAGCCGGCGCCACTGCCAGAAGGACGAGCGAAGGCACCAACGCGGCGAGAGCTCGACGCGGACCCATGATCCCGTTTCCCTGTATTTCCTGTTCGGGGAATAAGCGCCGGAAGGTGCACGAAAGTTCCCGACGGCGAAGGGCCGCAACGATGGCTCGGCCGGCGGCGGGAAGAGAAGCGAGCGCCGCGGGCCGAAGGGGGCTTCCGACCGGAACGATGCCGACGACGCCACGTTTCGTGAGGGAGCGCAAGGCTGGACGCGCAGCAGAATTCGCGCCGCCGCACCCGACATCGAGGAGATCAATCATGCGCAAGCCCATTCTCATCGCCATGCTCGGCGCAGCCGGACTGTCGCTCGGCGCCTGCGCGACCGACCGATACGGCTATAATGATAATGATCGGTTAGAGCGCGCGGCCGCGGGCGCGGCGATCGGCGCCGCGGCCGGCGCCGGCGTCGGCGCCGTCACCGACCTCGAGATCGAGGAAGGCGCCGCGATCGGCGCCGTCGCCGGCGGCGTGATCGGCGCGGCGACCGCCAGGGACCGCGACTGGTATCGCGACGGCCGCGGCTATTGCTATTATGTCGATCGCTACAACCGGCGCGTCTACGATTACGACCGCCGCAACTGCTGAGGACTAGAGCTTGAGCTTCCGGCGGTCGGCGATGATCGCACGCGCCGCATTGTGTCCGGGCGCGCCGGTCACGCCGCCGCCCGGATGCGCCCCCGATCCGCACAGATAGAGGCCGTCGAGCGGCATCCGATAGTCGGCATGGCCGAGCATCGGCCGGTTCGAGAAGATCTGGTCCAGCCCCATCTTACCATGGAATATGTCGCCGCCGATCAGGCCGAAGCGCCGCTCGAGATCGAGCGGCGACAGCGCCAGGCGGCCGACGACGCTGGCGGCGAAGCCGGGCGCGAATCGGTCGACATGGGCAATGATCGAATCGGCCGCCTCGTCGCGGCGCGCATCCCAGCCGCCGGTCACGTCATAGGGAAAATGCTGGCAGAACAGGCTGGCGACATGGGCGCCGGCGGGCGCGAGGCTGTCGTCGAGGGTCGACGGGATCAGCATCTCGACGATCGGCTCGGGCGAGAAGCCCTGCGCGCGCGCGCCGATCCAGGCGCGGTCCATATAAGCGAGCGACGGCGCGACGATGATGCCGGCGGTCATATGATCGCCCGGAGCCGGCAGGCTGGTGAAGCGCGGCAATTCCGAGAGGGCGACGTTCATACGGAAGGTGGCCGATTCGCTCGCCCAGCCGGCCATCCGCCGCGACACCGATTCGGCGACGGCGCCATCGGGAAGGAGCCGGCCGAACAGCAGCTTCGGATTGACGCCGGCGGCGACCGCCTTCGCCCGAAACGTCCGCCCGGCGGCGACCGCTCCCGCTGCTCGCGCGACGCCACGGCGCGCTTCGACGATGATCTCCTCGACCGGCGCGTCGAGGACGATCTCGACGCCCTTCTCGCGGCAGGCCTTCGCCATCGCCGTCGTGATCGCGCCCATGCCGCCGATGGCATGGCCCCAGGCGCCTTCCACTCCGGCCGCCTCGCCGAACACGTGGTGGAGCAGGACATAGGCCGAACCGGGCGCCTCGGGGCTGGCATAATGGCCGACGACGCTGTCGAAGCCGAACAGGGCCTGGACCAGCTCGTGGCTGAAATAGCGGCGCAGGATGTCGGCTGCCGACTTGGTGAAGAAGTCGACGAGGTGGCGCTGCTCCTCGAGGCCGAGACGGTTGACGCCGGCGCCGAGCCTGATCAGCGCCGGCAATTCGGAAAGCCCGCCGCCGGCGTTGGGCGGCGCACGCAGCAGCCATTGCCGGACCACGCCGACGACGCTGTTCAGCGCGGCGGAATAGGCGTCGTAACGCTCGGCGTCGGCCGGGCTGTGGCGGGCGATCTCGCGCCGGGTGAGTCCGCCGCGGCCGGCGAGCAGAAAGTCGCCCCCCTCGGTGGGCAGGAAATTGTCCACCTTGCGCAGCACCACCTTGAGGCCGCGCTGGTAGAGCTGCATGTCGCGGATGACCTTGGGGTTGAGCAGGCCGACCGTGTAGCTCGCCGTCGAGTTGCGGAAGCCGGGATGAAATTCCTCGGTCACGGCCGCACCGCCGACGACGCCACGCGACTCCAGCACCGTCACCTTGTAGCCGCGCTCGGCGAGATAGAAGGCGCAGACCAGGCCGTTATGGCCGGCGCCGATGATCAATATGTCGCTGCGCTGATGCGATCCCGCCCGGTCCATCGCCAGGGCTATAGGAAGTGCCGCGCCGCCGGGCCAGCCCTGCATCGCACCCGTCCGCGGGGGACCGGATTTGCCGATTGTTACCGCCCGGGAACCCGAGCTCAGCTGAGCCGACGCCTCGCGCAGGCAAGAACGGCCCCGCTCGGGCGCCAGCTCACGCCCTCCCGCCGGAATTTTCGTCGAACTTGCCGATCAGCGCCGCGACGGCGCCCGCGACCGCGTTCGATCGACGCTGAACGCGCCCGGCCCCGCCGCAACGAGATAGAGGAAGAGGAAGCAATAGAGGATCGCTGCGTCGCCGCCATTGACGACCGGATAGAGGCTGCTGGGTGCGTGGACCATCCAGTAGGCGACCGCCATCTCGCCCGCTGCGATGAAGGCCGCGGGGCGGGTGAACAGGCCGATCATGATCAGGGCGCCGGCGACGAGCTCGATCACGCCGCCGACTCCAAGCAAGGTCAGCAGTTCCTGCTGTCCCGGCTGCGCCTCGGGCGGGAAGCCGATCAGCTTCACCAATCCGTGCGAGAGGAAAAGCAGCCCCGCGACGATCCTGAGGATCCCGAGAAGCTGCGATTGATAGCGCGAGAAGTTGTTGAACATCGGCCTGCCCTTCCGTCGTCGCGAACGGGCCCAACAGAGCATGTCGCGCCGATGCGGACAAGGGCGGACAGCGCCGCCCTCCGATCAGCGCATCAGCACCAGCTCTTCAGACATGGTCGGGTGGAGCGCGATCGTCTCGTCGAACTGGGCCTTTGTGAGGCCCGCCTTGACCGCGATCGCTGCGGCCTGGAGGATCTCGGGCGCGTCGGGGCCGATCATGTGGATGCCGAGCACCCGCTCGGTCTCCTCGTCGACGATCATCTTGTAGAGCGCGCGCTCGTTGCGGCCGGCGAGCACGTTCTTCATCGGCCGGAAATCGGAAACATAAGTCTTGTAGGCGCCGACCCGGTCGCGCGCCTGGCCTTCGGTCATGCCGACACCGGCGATCGGCGGGTGGCTGAAGACGGCCGATGGGATGTTCTCATAATCGACCCGGGTCGGTTTGCCGCCGAACACCGTCTCGGCGAAAGCGTGGCCCTCGCGGATCGCGACCGGGGTCAGCTGGACGCGATCGGTGACGTCGCCGATCGCGTAAATGCTGGCGACCGACGACTGGTTGTCCTCGTCGACCAGGATAGCGCCGTTCTTGCCGAGCTCGACGCCGACATCCTCCAGGCCAAGGCCAGCGGTGTTGGGCGCCCGGCCGACCGCCCAGAGCAAGATATCCGCCTCGATCGGATCCTGCCCGACGATGTGGATGGCGAGGCTGCCGTCCTCCTTCTTCTCGATCTTCTCGAACGGCGCGTTGAACTTGAAATCGATCCCCTTCATCAAAGAGATGGTGAGCAGTCGGTCGCGGATCTGCTCGTCATAATGCCTCAGGATCACCTCGCCGCGATTGACCAGGGTTACGTGGCAGCCGAACTCGTGGAAGATGCCGGCGAACTCGTTGGCGATATAGCCGCCGCCGGCGATGACCACCCGCTTCGGCAAGGTCTCGAGGTGGAAGACCTCGTTCGAGGTGATGCCATGCTCGGCTCCCTCGACGCCGGGGATCATCGGATGGGCGCCGGTGGCGATAAGGATGGTGCCGGCAGTGACCTTGGTGCCATCGGCGAGCGTCACCTCGTTCGGGCCGGTGACGGTAGCGCGCTGGGCGAGGATCTCGACCTCATGGCGCTCGAGGATGTCCGAATAGATGCCCTCGAGCCGCTCGACCTCGGCCAGGACGTTGTCGCGCAGGGTCGGCCAGTCGAACCGGCTCTCTCCCACCTCCCAGCCGAAGCGGCGGGCGTCCTGCAGATCCTCGGCGAAATGGGCGCCGTAGACGAGCAGCTTCTTGGGGACGCAGCCGCGGATGACGCAGGTGCCGCCGACGCGATACTCTTCGGCGATCGCGACTCGCGCGCCGTGGGCGGCGGAGACTCGCGCGGCGCGCACACCGCCGGATCCGGCACCGATCACCAAAAGGTCATAATCGTAGGTCTCGGTCATTCGTCAGGGTTCCTCGGCTCGAGCCAGATCGCGCCGTCGGCGAAATCTGTCGTGATGATGAAGTCACGCAGGATCGAGGTCCCCAGGTTGAGATCCGAAGCGGTCTCGCCGGAGTCGATCGCCGCGGGCACGTCGATGAATTCGCGCGCCGCGACGCGAAGGTTACGGACGCTGAAGAAATCCAGCGGTTCCGCCCAGGCGGGTGGGGCCATGCCCGCGAGGACGACGGCGATCGCGAAGCGCAGGCTCATGCCTCCACGCCGCCGAGCGCCCGCGCGATCAGCGCCTGGGTCGACGGATCGAATTCGGCCGAATCGCTGCTCGCGTCGAGCGCCCTGGCCATTTCCTTGCCGAGCTCGACGCCGAACTGGTCGAACGGGTTGATGCCGAGCAGGGCCGCGTTGGCGAAGACGCGATGCTCGTAAAAGGCGATCAGCGCGCCCAGCGTCCGCGGGTCGAGGCGGTCGAGCAGGAGCGTCGTCGAGGGGCGGTCGCCGGGATAGTCGCGATGCGGATCGTCCGATCGCCGTCCGGCCATCAAAGCGGCGCCCTGGCCGAAGGCGTTGACGAGGAGCTGGCGGTGATGGTCGGGCGCCAGCGTGTCGCCGGGTTCCACCGAGGCGACGAACTCGACCGGCACGAGATGGGTGCCCTGGTGGAGCAGCTGGAACACGGCATGCTGGGCGTCGGTGCCGACCCCGCCCCAGACGATCGGCGAGGTGGCGCGGCCGGCGGGGCTGCCGTCGAGCCGTGCGCTCTTGCCGTTCGACTCCATCTCGAGCTGCTGGAGGTAATCGGGCAGCAGCCGCAGCCTTTCGTCATAGGCAAAGACGGCGCGGCTCTCGACCTTGCGGACGTTGGCATAATAGCGATCGACGAAGGCGGCGAGGACGGGCGCATTGCGCGCGAACGGCGCGAGGCGGAAATGACGGTCCATCGCCGCCGCGCCTTCGAGCAGGCTTTCGAACGCGTCCCAGCCCAGCGCCATCGCGGCCGGAAAGCCGATCGAGGACCAGAGCGAGAAGCGGCCGCCGACGCTCTCCGAAAAAGGCAGGATCCTCGTCTCGTCGACACCGAACTCGATCGCCTTGTCGGGGCTGGCGGTCAGCGCGACCACCCGCCCGTAGGGATCGACGACGCCATGCTCCTCCATCCAGGACAAAGCCGAGGCGGCGTTGAGCATCGTTTCGGTGGTGGTGAAGGTCTTGGACGCGATCACCAGCAAGGTCGCATGCGGATCGAAGCCGCGTATCGCCTCCTCGAGGGCGGCGCCGTCGACGTTGGAGACGATCGCCGTGTCGTAGCGGCCCGCGTCGCGGCCGAGCGCATCGACGAGCAGCTTTGGGCCGAGCGCCGAGCCGCCGATGCCAACGTGGAGAATATGGCGGACCGAGCCGAAGGCGTCGGCCTCCATCGCATCGACGAGGGTCCGCATCCGGGCGTGGAAACGGCGGGCGCGAGCGACGCTCTTGGGCGCCCCTTCCCCCCGCTCGGCCGTGTGCTCGGCCGGGCGGCCTTCGGTCGGGTTGACCGTCTCGCCGGCGAACATCGCGGCGCGGCGCGCGGCGAGGCCTGCGGCCTCGGCCAGGCCGAGAAATCCGTCGAGCAAAGCCGCGTCGAGATGGGTCTTGGAGAAATCGAAGAGAATGCCGGCTTCCTCGACCGTCAGCCGCGCGAGACGATCGGGATCGGATCGAAAGAGCTCGCCGAGCGTCGCCGACTCCGCTGGCTCGAGGACCGCCCAGACTTCGTCCATCACCGTCTCCCTTGGGTTCGGGGGCTATCTAGGGAGGTGGGGAGCGGATGCATAGGTTCGGCTGGGACCGCCCACAGAATGTGGGTGAGCGCCCAGTGACGGCACCAGACCCCAGCGCTCTTATCGTACGCGGTGGGTGACTTTACTCCGCGCGGGGAGCGAATGGGGAGCTGCTGGACATTGGCTAGACTTCTCGTCACCGGGGAGCCAGCTTCATCGGCGAGAAATCGCTCCGAATGACCCGAGATGGGCACTGCACCGAGCGCCTGCCCGGAACAGGCCAACAGGGCTTCGTCCTGCTGCCCGGTCGTCGTCACATCGGTAGGCTGGCCGCCCCTTCGCGCCGAGTTTCCGGGAGCTCGGCATCGATCTCGACCAGGGTCCCCGCCGCGACAGTGAGTATTCGGCTGCATCCGGCAAGCGTCGATCGACGATGCGACACGATGATGATCGTCATTCCGGGATCGAGATTCATGACCGAGGTCATGATCGCCGCTTCGGTTTCTTCGTCCAGGGCGTTGGTGGCTTCGTCGAGGACGAGGACGCTGGCCCGTTTGTAGAGCGCGCGGGCGATCCCGATCCGCTGGCGCTGGCCGCCGGACAGGCGGATTCCGCGCTCGCCGACCACGGTATCGTAGCCCGCCGGCAGCTCCTGAACGAAATGGTGAAGGTGAGCGGCCCTTGCCGCCGCCTCGATCCGTTGCCTGTCGACTGGGTCTTCGGCGCCGAACGCAATGTTGGCTTCGATCGTCGCGTCGACCAGATAGACGGTCTGGGGAATGTGGGCGAGCTGCGCCTGCCAGGATCCGCGGCTGACATCGTCCAGCTTATGGCCGTCAATGCGGATTTCGCCACCGGTCGGCTCGAGCAATCCCATCAGCAGGTCCAAGAGACTGGTCTTGCCGCTCCCGGTCCGCCCGCCAATGCCGATGCGCGCGCCTTTGCGGATGGTCAGGTCGACATCGTGGAGAACAATGTCGCCGCTCCCGTAGCGGAACGAAACCGCGTCGAAGACGATATCCCGGCAGAAGGGCGTCGGCGGGGCATCTGCCCCGACGTCCGAACCGCACGCAGCGGTCGTCTCCATCAGCGCGACGACCTCCGTCAGCGCGTGGAGATTGCCCGCGGTCTGGCTCCAGCCGGAATAGGCCTGCTGGAGAAGCGGCAGCAGCCGCTGCGCCCCGAGCGCGAGCGCCCCGAGCACCGGTATCGCCTCGACGATGCCGCCCGGCTGGCGGCTCATGATGTACGCGACGAACGCGATCGCCACGATTCCCGCCGCCTCGACAACGAACCGGGGAGCTGCGGCCATGAAGGCGTTCGCCGCGTAGGCGTGCCGGTAACGGGAGTCGATCGTGCCGAACCTGGCCTCGAAATGGGGCTGGGACCGGTCAAGGAGAATGTCTCGAATACCGCCTAGCCCCTCCTGGATGATCTTGGTCCGCGCCGTGGCGGCTTGCGCCAGAGCCACCGAATTCCGGCGGAGGCGGCGGTAGGTGAACAGCGTCAGAGCGGCATAGACGGCGGCAACGCAGGCCGCGGCGAGCAAGGTGGTGTACGGATCGATGATGAACAGGAGTGTGCCGACGAAGATCGCGATGCAGGCCGCGACGATCCCCTGCATCGCCGGCTGAACCATGCCGAAGACGACGCTGCGGATCTTTTCCATGCCGGCGAGCAGCTCACTGCTGTTCTGCCGCACATAGAGATCATAAGGCTGCCTGAGCATTCGGCCGAAAATGTTCGTCGACAGATCGTGCCCGACGGCCTCTACGAAGCGCTGGATCATCCACAGCAGCAGCAGTCGAACGAGCGCCGCTGCGACCGCCGCCGAGGCGAGCAGCATGGCGGCGGCAAGAACGATACCTTCGCTCTCGAAGCCGAGGCCAAGCATCAGCGCGTGCGCGGGCCCCTGCTGGCCCGGCTCCGACGCCACCAGGGCGAGGAACGGCAGAGCGGCGCCGATCGTCAGCATTTCCGCAAAGGCACCCGCGAGCATGACGAGCATCGTCAGCACCAGATGCCGGCGACGTTTGGCGCTCATTGATCGGTAGAGGGCCGCGAACGCATCCATTGCGACGCTCAGCCTACACGACGGCCGTCCCCTTCGCCAATCGACCGGACAGGAAGCAGAATGAAGATCGCCGCGCATGCGCGTCGGGGCGATCCGATAGCAGGCGTTGCGAGGCTCGACGTGCGGTCAGCGTGTCGCGCCGGCCTCGCGAGCCGGCAAGGGCCGGATTTCGGGTCGCCGCGCACGGCGAGTGACCGCGATGAAGAGTGCGACATTACGGACGAGGCCGTTGAGCAGGAGGCGGTGCCGCCACAAATGGTAGAAGCGCAGCCAGCGATTGACCGTCCAAAGCCTGGCGAGCGCCGCGGTTGCTCGATATTGTTCAGACGTCATGTCATCGCCGCATCGCGCCAAGAGGGCCTCGGCCTGGGGCGAGTATCGCTCGAGCGTCCGCCGCTTGCCGTCCCCGAACAGGGTCTGGCGGATGCGATCGAGGATCGAAGCTGCACCCCAGCGGGTAGCGCCGATCGCATTGTGATCGTGCTGGCGATACAGAACGGTGCTTTCACGAAGGCAGCAGATCCGTCCGACCGAGGCGGCGATCAGAACCATCCAGTGGTCGTGCATGAGCGCGGCGGCCGGCACCGGCCGCGCGCGTTGGTAGAGCGCGCGAT
>Ga0299914_10002034_pt1 | contig 13749 bp, 16 predicted proteins | sample RVTome_10_FD_201361 | JGI IMG/M metagenome (GOLD analysis project Ga0299914, IMG submission 201361) | Soil microbial communities from uranium-contaminated site in the Upper Colorado River Basin, Wyoming, United States - RVT153D57 (version 2) ...
CTCGTCCCGCATGACGTCCATCGAGTGGTCGACGTCCACCAGGACCGTCGGCTCGTACCACAGCCCCGCCCGGCCCGGGACCCGACGACCGCCGGTGAGGACCTTGGCGCCCTTGGCCTCGGCGTCGGCAACGTGCCGCTCGACCGTGTCGACCTGGGGGCCGAAGCTCATCGACCCGATGTCGTGCCCGGGGCCGCGGCCCTGGCGGACCGCCTTGGTCCGCTCAACCACGAGGTCGACGAAGCGTTCGTACACGGCGTCCTCGACGTACACCCGCTCGACGGACATGCAGGTCTGACCCGCGTTCATGAAGGCGCCCCACACCGCGCCGGACGCCGCCCGCTCGACGTCGGCGTCGTCGCACACGATCATCGGATCCTTGCCGCCGAGCTCGAGCAGCACCGGTGTGAGGGTCTCGGCCGCCGCCGCCATCACCAGCTTGCCGGTGCGGACCGAGCCGGTGAACGCGACCTTCTGCACGCCGGCGCGGACGAGGGCGTCACCGGTGCGGCCGCCCCCGGTCACGACCTGGACCAGGTCGGGGTGGGCGCCGGCCTCGGCGAACAACGTGCCGATCTCCAGGCCCACCAGCGGGGTGACCTCCGAGGGCTTGAGCACCACCGTGTTGCCGGCCAGTAGGGCCGACACCACCGGCGTCATGGCCAACGTGAGCGGATAGTTCCACGGCGAGATCACTCCCACCACGCCCATCGGCTCGTAGCTGCGCCAGGCCCGCTTGTGCGGCAGCAACGACCCTACGGGCACCTTCTCCGGGCGGAGCGCCTTGGCCCCGTGCTTGCGGTAGTGCTCGATCAGCTCACATGTGGCCAGCACCTCGGCGCTGAGGGCCTCGGGCTCGAGCTTGCCGGTCTCGCTGCAGATGACGTCGACGACCTGGTCGATCCGGTCGATCAGCAGGTCCCGCACCGCCAGCACGTGGTCGAGGCGCTGCTCGAAGCCCAGCGAGCTCCACGTTCCGAAGGCGTCCCGGGCCCGCGCGACGGCGTCACGCACCTCCGCTGGCCCGTGCTCGGGCAGGTGGGCCAACACCTCGCCCGTCCGGGGGTCGAGGGTGTCGAAGCCAGAGCCCAGGTCAGTCGCCAATCCACTCCTTGAGCCGGCCGATCAGGGCCGGGACGTCCGCAGCGAGCGGGGTCACGTTGAGCACCGTGACGCCCGTGTCCCGGTATGCCGCGATCCGGTCGCGGACGTAGCCCTCGGGACCGCAGATGGTGGCGGCCTCCAGCAGGCCGGGCGGGATGGCCGCGGCCGCCTCGTCCTTCCGCCCGTCGAGGTAGAGATCCTGGATCTTCGCCGCCTCGGCCTCGTAGCCGAACCGCCGGGCCAGGTCGTTGTAGAAGTTGCGGCCCTTGGCGCCCATGCCCCCGACGTAGAGCGCCATCATGGGCCGGGCCAGGTCGCGCATGCCGGCGGCGTCGTCGCCCACGGCGAGCAGGCCGCCGGCCACGATCTCGAGCGGCCCCAGCTCGGGCGGCCGCTTCGCTGCGCCCGCGGCCAGGTCGGCCCCCCACACCTCGTCGACCTTCTCCGGCAGGTAGAAGATCGGCAGCCAGCCGTCGGCGATCTCGGCCGTCATCCGCACGTTGCGGGGACCGAGCGACGCCACGTAGATGGGCACGCGCTCCCGGACCGGCGTGGGGATCAGCTTGAGCGGCTTGCCCAGGCCGGTGCCCTGGCCCGGCGGCAGCGGGAGCGTGTACGAGCGGCCCTCGTGCGTGACCCGTTCCCGGGTCCAGACCTTCCGGCAGATCTCGATGATCTCCCGGGTGCGGCCCACCGGCTCGGTATAGGGGATGCCGTGCCAGCCCTCGATGACCTGAGGACCGGAAGCGCCGAGGCCCAGCACGCAGCGGCCGTCCGACAGGGCGTCCACCCCGGCGGCCGTCATGGCGAGCAGGGTCGGCGTACGTGTGTAGATGGGCAGGATGGCGGCGCCGATCTCGAGGCGCTCGGTCACGGCCGCCAGGTAGCCCATCAGGCTCACCCCGTCGAAGCCGTACGCCTCGGCCACCCACACCATGTCGAGCCCCGCCGCCTCGAGCCCTGCGGCCTGGGCGGCGGACTCCTTGAACCCGCTGGCGTAGCTGAGTGGCATGCTGAGCTTCAACCGGGTCCCCCTACGCCGCGGCCAGGCGCTCGCGTGCCCGCCGGGAGCGGTCGAGCAGGTGCGCCGGCACCGAGACACCGTTCACGGTCTTGTCCTCGCCGGCGGGCGCCGCGCCCTCCTCGGCGGGCGCCTCGGCCTGTTCGGCGGCCGTCTCGGCGGCGATCGCCGCCTGATCGCGCCGCTCGAGGGCCGAGGCGAAGTCGCGGGGGCGGGTCAGGACCGCACCGTCGAGCGAGCCGATGTCGACGCCGTTGTCGAACAGCACCCGATACCGGGTCCAGGCGAAGCCCTCGACCAGATAGACGCGTCCTCGGGTACCGGCCGGCACGCGGGGCAGGTCATCGAGGTTCTTCACCCACTCGTTCCGCCTGAACCCGTCGAACGCGGCCTTAGCCATACGCCCATGATCCTGCCAAATCGGCGGCGGATTACCGAATCTTCCGGCCGTTGTAATAGTTCGCCTAACTAATTAGCCTAGTGAACTGATGGCACGCACGATCACGGCCGACCTCGAGATCACCGAGCTTGCCGGGCGCCTGAGGCTGGCGTCGGCACGGCTCCACCGTCGGCTGCGGCAGGAGGCCGACACCGGCCTCTCGCCGTCGCAGCAGTCGGCGCTGGGCACGATCGACCTCCACGGCCCGATCACGCTCGGCGACCTCGCCGCCGCGGAGCAGGTGACGCCGCCGACGATCACGAAGGTGGTCGCCCGGCTCGAAGAGGAGGACCTCATCGACCGGACCGTCGACGCGTTCGACCGGCGCATCATCCGGGTGTCGACCACCCGAGAGGGACGTCGGCGCCTCGAACAGAGCCGGGCCCGGCGCAATGCGTTCCTCGCCGCCCGGCTCGAGGAGCTCGGTCCCGCCGCCGTGCGCCGGCTCCACGACGCCATCGACGCGCTCGAGGAGCTCGCCGGCGTGGGGGCAGCGCCCACTTGACGGAACGTCTGCGCGTCGCCGGCCACGAGACGTTCCGATCGTTCGCGAGTCGGAACTTCCGCCTCTTCTTCGGGGGCCAGCTCATCAGCCAGGCCGGCACCTGGATGCAGGCGGTCGCGATCACCTGGCTGGTCCTCGACCTCACGGGGAGCGGCGTCGCCCTCGGCCTGGTGACGGCGGCGGAGTTCCTGCCCATCCTGGTGTTCGGCGCCTGGGCGGGGGTGATCGCCGACCGCGTCGACCGCCACCGACTGATGATCGGCACCCAGTCGGCGTTCCTGGCCCTGGCGACCACGCTGTCGGTGCTCACCCTGAGCGGCCGCGTCACCGTCGGCGCGCTGTTCCTGCTGTCGCTCGTCTTCGGGATCATCAACGCCTTCGACAACCCGTCGCGCCGGGCGCTGGTGGTCGAGCTGGTGCCCGAGGCCGACGTCCCCAACGCCGTGGGGCTGAACAGCGCGCTGATGACCGGGTCGCGAGTGGTGGGTCCGACGATCGCGGGCGTGCTCATCGCGGGGCCCGGCGCCGGCGTGTGCTTCGTCGTGAACGCCGTGACCTACGTGGCCGTGATCGTCGCCCTGCTGCGCATGAACCGGGCGCGGTTCCGGTCGTCGCCGCGGGTCGCCAAGGCCAAGGGCCAGCTCCGGGAGGGCCTGCGCTACGTGTGGCGGACGCCCGAGCTGCGCCTGCCCATCATCCTCATGGCCGTGGTCGGGACCGCGGCGTTCAACTATCCCGTGACCCTGCCGTTGCTGGCCGAGCGGAGCTTTCACGGCACGGCGTCGACGTTCACCATGCTGTTCGCCACGCTCAGCCTCGGATCCGTGTTCGGCGCCCTGGTGGTGGCGCGGCGGAGCTCCGTGGGCCTGGGATTCCTGGTGCGGTCAGGTGCCGGACTGGCGGTCGCCACGCTGGCACTGGCCGCGGCGCCGACGCTGCCGTTGGCGGTCCTCGCCACGCTGGCGGTGGGCTTCTGCAACGTGTTGATGATCTCGGGCGCCAACACCGTCGTGCAGCTGCGGGCGGCCCCGCCGATGCGGGGCAGGGTGTTGGCGCTGCTCACCGTCGTGTTCCTGGGTTCGACCCCGATCGGGAGCCCCGTCATCGGCGCCGTGGCGGAGCTGACCGACGTCCGGGTGGCCCTCGTCCTCGGCGGCCTGGCCACCGGCCTCGCCACCGCGTGGACGGCACGCCAGATGCGGGCCCCGGTCCGACCGAGACCTGCCGCGGGATTGGTTGCCATGGCCACCGATCCCGCGGCAGGTTTCCGGGAGGTGGCCTAGGCCCGGGCGACCCGGGGCGCCGCATCAGTCGTGCGGCAGGCCCAGCGCCCGTTCACCGATGATGTTGCGCTGGACCTCGCCGGTTCCGCCCCCGACCGTCAGGGCCGGGGCGAACAGGAACCCGTAGTGCCAGAGGTCGACGGGGACACCGAGCGGTCCGTGGTCGGTAAGCATCCCGGCCGCCCCCGCCAGATCCTTGGCCAGCCGGAACAGCCGCTGGCCGTGCTCGTCCGCCAGCACCTTGCGGACGGACGCCTCGGGCCCCGGTGGCTCGCCGCGAATCTGGGCGCTCACCGTCCGCAGGCGGATCAGGCGCAGCAGTTCGCCCTCGATGTGCAGCCGGACGATCCGATCGCGCAGCATCGGGTCGGCGACCGGCCCTCGGGACCGCACGACGGCGAGCAGGTCCTCGGCGGCCGGCCCCCGACCCCAGAGGCCCCCGCCGGTCGACAGGGACACCCGCTCGTTGGCCAGCGTCACCTTGGCCAGTTCCCAGCCCCTGCCCTCCTCACCGACCAGGCTGTCGGCCGACAGGCGCACGTCGTCGAGGAAGACCTCGTTGAACATGTGGGCGCCCGTCATCTCGACGATCGGACGAACGGTCACGCCCGGCGCGTCCATGGGGCAGATGAGGTACGAGATGCCGCGGTGCTTGGGGGCGTCCGGATCGGTCCGCGCGATGAGGATCCCGAACCGGGCCTCGTGGGCGAGCGAGGTCCAGATCTTCTGGCCGGTGACGACCCACTCCTCCCCGTCGCGCACGGCCCGGGTGGTGAGCGACGCGAGGTCCGAGCCGGCGCCCGGCTCGCTGAAGAGCTGACACCAGATCTCGTCACCCGACAGCAGCCGGGGCAGATAGCGCTCCTGCTGCGCCTGCGTGCCGGCGTGGAGCAGCGTCGGACCGGCCCAGCCGATGCCCACGGGGTTGGCGGGTCGGGCGACACGCGCCCGCCGCAGCTCCTCGTCGATGACCAGCTGCTGGACCGGATCGGCGTCCAGCCCGTAGGGCTTCGGCCAGTGGGGCGCGACGAGCCCGGCCGCGGCCAGCTCGCGGCCCGACGGTGACGGATGCTCGCCCAGCCACGCCCGCACCTCGACCCGCCGCGGATCGTCGTCTGCCGGCAGCTCGAGGTCCACACGGACGACCCTACGTGGGGTGGGCCACTTCGGGACCAACCGCTACCCTCCGACGAGCCGCCGATCCCCCGAGGAGCGCACCGATGCCAGGCTGGAACTTCGCCGATGTCTGGGAGGTCATCGCCCAGCAGCTGCCGGACGCCCCCTGCCAGATCCAGGCTGACCGGCGCATCTCGTGGGCCGAGTTCGAACGCCGGGCGAACGGTGTCGCGCAGACGCTGCTCGACGCCGGCGTGGCCGAGCAGGACAAGGTGGCCCAGTACCTCTACAACTGCCCCGAGTACATCGAGTCGATGTTCGCGGCGTTCAAAGCCGGGCTGGTCCCGATCAACACGAACTACCGCTACCAGGACGACGAGCTCGTCTACCTGTGGGACAACGCCGACTGCGTGGCCATCGTGTTCCACGGCGCGTTCGCCGACACGATCGAGCGCATCCGCGAGCGTGTGCCTCGGGTGCACACCTGGCTGTGGGTCGACGACGGCGCCGGCCCCCGTCCCGACTGGGCCGTCGCCTACGAGGATGCCGCTGCGTCGCACCCGGAGCGGGCCGCGGGGCCGTGGGGCCACGACGGCGATCACCTGATCATGCTCTACACGGGCGGCACCACCGGGATGCCGAAGGGCGTCATGTGGCGGCAGGACGACCTCTTCCGCAACCTGGTGTCGCAGGTGAACCCCGTCTACAAGGACGCGGAGGCCGACCCGGCCATCGTGCGCGAACAGGTCAGGGACGTGGGGCCCGTGGGCCTCCCGGCCTGCCCGCTGATGCACGGCACGGGCCTCTACACGCAGCTCATCTGCCTGGCCCTGGGCGGGAGCACGGTGACCCTCGCGTCGCGCCGCTTCGACATCGAGGAGATGTTCGACACGATCGAGCGCGAGCGGGTCAACCAGATCGCCATCGTCGGGGACGCCTTCGGCAAGCCCATGCTCAAGGCGCTGGACGAGAACCCGGGGCGATGGGACCTGGCCAGCCTGTTCCTCGTCGCCTCGTCGGGAGTGATGTTCAGCGAACCGGTCAAGCAGGGCCTGCTCCGGCATCACCCGAACATGCTGTTGGTCGACGCCTTCTCCTCGTCCGAGGCCATCGGTATGGGCCAGTCGATCTCCTCCGGGACGTCGGCCAGCGACACGGCCAAGTTCGTGCTGGGCGAGCACACCATCGTGATCACCGACGACGGACGGCGGGTGGAGCCGGGATCCGAGGAGATCGGCCGGGTGGCGGTGGGCGGACACCAGCCCGTCGGCTACTACAAGGACCCGGAGAAGACCGCCGCCACGTTCATCGAGTTCGAGGGCCGGCGCTACTCCTGCCCCGGCGACTACGCCCGGGTGGAGGCCGACGGCAACCTGACCCTGCTCGGCCGCGGCTCCGTGGTCATCAACACCGGCGGCGAGAAGGTCTTCCCCGAGGAGGTCGAGGAGGCGCTCAAGACCTACCGCGGGATCCGGGATGCGGTGGCCGTGGGCATCCCCGACGATCGCTTCGGCGAGGCGGTCACCGCGGTGGTCGAGGTGGCCGACGGAGCCGAGGTCGAGCCCGACGCCGTCATCGACCACGTCCGGTCCAAGCTGGCCGTCTACAAGGCGCCGAAGCGGGTTTTCGTCATCGACACCATCGGCCGGGCGCCCAACGGCAAGGTCGACTACAAGCGCCTGCGGGCGTACGCGATCGACAACTCGGCCTCCGGGTAGCCGCCGCGTAGCTGTCGCGTAGCCTTCGCCGGCCGGCTCAGGGCCAATGTGTGATCGACGCCGAACCGGCGGTACGGTGCGCCCGTGTCCGAGCCCTTCGAGCCCGAGCACGAGCTACGCAAGCGGTTCCACCAGGAGCTCGACGAGATCGACGCCCGGGTCATCCGGCTGTTCGCCCTCGTGACCGAGGGGGTGGCAGCGGCCTCCGAATCGCTGCTGGCCGGTGACACCGAGATGGCCCGCCAGCTGGCCCGCCGCGACGCGCTCGTCGATCAGCTCGAGGCCGACCTGGAGCAGCTGGCCGAGCGCGAGCTCCTTACGCAGGCGCCCATGGCGCGCGACATGCGCTACCTGGTGTCGGTGCTGCGCATCGTGCCCGAGCTGGAGCGCAGCGGTGATCTCGCCGAGCACATCGCCCAGCGGGCCGCCACCGGGCTCGCCCTGCGCCTGACGCCCACGGTCCGGGGGCTGCTGGAGCAGCTGGGCACCACCTGCGTCGAGATGTGGCAGGGCGCAGCGGATGCGTGGGCCGAACGCGACGCCGAGGCCGCCGAGCGCCTCGACACCACCGACGACCGCATCGACAGCATGCACGACCAGTTGGTCGAGGAGCTGGGCAAGTCAGACATCGCGCTCCCCGACGCGCTGCAGGCCACCCTGGTGGCGCGCTTCTACGAGCGCCTCGGCGACCACGCCGTACACATCGCCGAACGCATCCGCTACATGGCCATCGGGACCTGATGCGCTTTCGCCTGGTCCCGGTGGCGTTGACGGTTGCGGCGGTGTACCTGCTGCTGTCGGTTGCATCGTGGCTGGACGCGTGGTCCCGCCGGCGGTCGTAGCAAGGCGCGCCCGAGGAGAGCGAGCAATTCGGGGCCGCGCCAGGCACGCCTCTACGCTCGACCGCCATGGCTGATCTCGGATTCGATGGCAAGGTCGCGATAATCACGGGCGCCGGCGGCGGCCTGGGACGTTCCCACGCCCTCGAGCTGGCCCGCCGTGGCGCCCTGATCGTCGCCAACGACCTCGGTGGATCGGTCGACGGCACCGGCAGCGGCACCACGGCCGCACAGGCCGTGGTCGACGAGATCACCGCAGCAGGGGGAGACGCGGTGGCCAACTACGACTCCGTGGCCACGCCCGAGGGCGGCCAAGCCATCGTGCAGACGGCGCTGGACCGCTTCGGCCGCGTCGACATCGTGATCAACAACGCCGGCATCCTGCGGGACGCATCGTTCAAGAACATGGGTCCCGACAACGTCAACCCGGTGCTCGACGTCCACCTCCGGGGCGCGTTCCATGTCACCCAGCCGGCGTGGGAGCACATGCGCACCCAGAACTGCGGCCGCATCGTCAACACGAGCTCCGGCGCCGGCGTGTTCGGCAACTTCGGCCAGAGCAACTACGGCGCCGCCAAGATGGGCCTCGTCGGCCTCACCCGGGTGCTCGCGGTCGAGGGAGCCAAGAACAACATCAAGGTCAACGCGATCGCCCCGGTGGCCAAGACCCGCATGACCGAGGACCTGCTCGGCCCGATCGCAGACAAGCTGCTCCCGGAGTCGATCACACCGCTCGTGGTCTTCCTGGCCCACGAGGACTGCCCCGTGACCGGCGAGGTCTACACGCTGGGCGGCGGCCGGGTGGCGCGCGTGTTCCTCGGCGTCACCAAGGGCATCGTCGACCCGAAGCTCACGCCGGAGACCGTGCGGGACCGCTTCGACGAGATCCGGGACGAGGCTGGCTACGAGGTCCCCGCAAACATGAACGACGAACTGCGGATCGCCCTCAAGTCCCTCAGTTGACGGGTGGATTTCGCGAGTTAGCGATATATCGTCAACCCATCGGCAAGCGATCGATAGGAGTGACGATGAGGAATCGAACGTTCGGGCACCAGTACGGCCCGTGGATGGCCCCCTTCCCCGGGCACTTCGCATTCGACTTCGACCCCCGAGGCCGAGGCCGGGGCCGACGGGGCCGCGGTCGCCGTAACCGCGGCGATGTCAGGGCGGCGCTGCTGGCGCTGCTGAACGAGCGGCCGATGCACGGCTACGAAATGATCCAGGAGCTCGACGACCGGACCGGTGGCATCTGGCGCCCCAGCCCTGGCTCCGTCTATCCGACGCTGCAGCTGCTGGAGGACGAGGGCCTGATCACCAGCGAGACGAGCGAGGGCCGCAAGCGATTCACGCTCACCGACGCCGGCCGCGAGGAAGCGGCGAAGGCGACGGAGACCCCGCCCTGGGCTCAGTACGCCGACGACGACACGCTGACGACGGTCTCCGAGTTCCGCAAGGCATCGTTCGGCGTCATGAACGCCCTCGGCCAGGTCGGGTTCTCGGGGTCCGACGAGCAGCGGGCCCGGGCGCTCGAGGTGCTCGCCGAGACCCGCCGCAAGCTCTACGCCATCCTCGCGGAGGACGACGCGGAGTCGGTGTGACCGTCGGCGGTGGCAGGCTGCCGGTGTGACCGACCCCAGCTCCTGGTTCCCGGAGCTTCGGCAGCGGACGAACGCACCGCGCGCGATGCCATCGACCGCGAGTCGAGCTAGCCGCCGGGCCCGTCGACGGCAGGCTCTGACGGCACGCTGGCGCGGAGACGGGCACGCCAGGCCTCGAGCCATGCCTTGCGCCGTTCGAGGTCGGCGTCGGGTGGTGGCCGGTGCGGAGTGGTCGCCGGAGGGTCGCCATCGCCGTGTTCCCAGCGCCAGCGGTTGTGGTACGCGCAGCGGAGTTGGCCGTTCTCTGAGTTGGTATCGCCGCCGCGGGACCACGGTTGGATGTGGTCGCCCTGGCAGCGCTCCGCGGGCATGTCGCAACCGGCGTGCGTGCAGCCTCGCTCGAGGACGTCGAGGGCTCGGCGCACGGCTCCCGTGAAGCGGCGGGCCCGTCCCAGGTCGACGACCCGGGAGGGACCGTCGAACACCACCCGCTCGATGAGCGCCTCGTCCAGCAGAGAGGCGACCGTGCCGGGCGTGATCACGGTGCGATCGGCCAGCTCACACACCCGGCCCCTGAAGGTCTCGTAGCCAACCAACACGCTGACGAGTGGTTGGGGCCGCTTGCCCGCGGGCGTCGTCACGGCCCGCCGCGCCATCTCCACGAGCGCGTCGTGGCGGCGCTGCGCCGGCGTACGGGTGAGGTGGCAGGTGGTGGCGGCGTCGCCGTGCTCGGCCCGGACGGCCGCCCAGTCGGCATCGAACAGCTCCTGTTCGATGCGGCTCAACGCCGACGCCACGGTGGCCCGGCCCAGCGGTGTCAACAGCCCATCGAGATGGCCGGTACCCCGCAGACCCGGGGACAAGTGGACGCGCCGCAGCGCCTCATCATGGGCGGCGTCCTTCTCGGCCCCGTCGGGGTCAGCGCATTGGCGCCAGTACTCCACCGCCCGGCAGAAGTCGGCCCATGAGAGCCGTCGGGCGTCGTCGACCAGTTCTGATTCGTCGCGCGCGAACAACTCGGCGGTGCGACCGCCCGCCAGTGACGCCAGCACAGAGGCGTGCCGCTCGCTGATGTCCCCAGTGGCGAATGCCCGAGCCGTGACCGACATGCTCCGCAACCTGCGCCCCAACCATGCCCGGGCTCGCGCCTGGCCGATCGGCAGCCGGCAACGATGTGCCAACCAAGCGCCGCAGCTCCGCGATCCATCGTCGGCCCACAACCGCCGTGCGTCCATCGCTGCGGTCAGCCGAGCCGTCGCCGCGGCCAACCGCGCCTGCTGCCGATGGAGGCCCACAACCGCATCGGCCAGTTCGGCGTCGTCGAGGCTGTCGGGATCGAGCGTCGAGAGCTCATCAATGGCGGAGCTGAGCGCCGCATGAGCCTCAGCCTCCGCCCCATCGACCACCACTCCCGCACACCCCAACATATGTTCGCATCATACCGCGTCGCACCGCCACTGGCCAGGAGTTTTTGCAGCGCTCTAGCCACCCTTGGCCACCCGGAGAGCCCAGCCAACAAGCGGAAGCTGGAGCGGCAACCGAGCCAGTGCGATCGCTCGGAAGCGGCCCGCCGGCATGTCCGGAACGGCTTGGCGCTCGGTGCCGGCGTCGAGTGCCATCTGCACGTTGGCGGGGAACACGGCGACTAGCAGCGTGGCGGTGAGGCAGGCGCCAAGCCTCCCCGTGCGCCGGCTGGACAACAGCGCTCCGCATGCGATCTCGGCCGCCCCGCTCGCCAGGACGACCCGCCGGGCATCGCCCGCCCAGCGCGGCACAATGCGCCCGTAGGTCGCGGGCGCAACGAAGTGCGTGACTCCGGCGCTCACCATGAGTGCCGCCAAGCCCAGGCGCGACCTTCGGGCGCTCCGAGACTCGGGCTGGGCCTCCTGACGGTCGGCACCCCGCTCTGTCGACACCGGGGGCAGGTTAGGTGGTGACCAGTGTCTGGCCGCGGAGATTCATCTCTGAGTGCGGCCGATCTCCGCACCCGACCCGTCGCGGAACACAAGGACGACGTCGGAAGGATCGCCCGGCGGCCACATCACGAAGGCACGCGACTGCCATCCCGGGATCACGAGTAGCTCGAGGCGAGTGGGCGGCACGTCGGATCCCTCCGCCACCACCTCGGCAATGTCAGGTCCAACCAGCCCGAAGACCGCGGGCGTGCCGCCCGCGTGGCCTGTGACGGTGGATACGTAGCCGCCGTCGTCGAGGTCGGCCTTGGACGTGGCGACGCTGGTCTGGCCGGTTTCGTCCCGCAGGAAGATCCCACGCCTCTCCCCGTCGTCACTAGCGACGAGCTCCCATCGACCGCCTGCGGTCTCTCCCTCCGCCGCGAGGACCTCGCCATCCAACAGGTCACCGAGCCGGGCCGACTCGCCGTACTGCTTGAGCGCGCCTTCGATCTCGTCTCCCCGGAGGGAGCGCATCGACGAACCGATCGAGCTCGCTGTCGCTGACGCCCGTGGCGACCACCGTCACCACCGTGCCAGTCTGCGCCAGCTCCTCGGCGGCCGGTGGCGACCCTGTCAGCGACCACCCGAATGCCACCAACGCGGCGCGTTCCCGCTGGGCAAACGCGTCGAACGTGCCGGACTCGTCCACGGCCCGGACCACCGGCTCGGCCCTCTGCTCCACCCCACGCACACCCCACACTCTCCGGTCGGGCCGATTCAGGTTGACGCGGATCCAACAACCGCCCGGACCAGGCGGGCGAGCACGGCTCGGGCCCGTGCGGGGTCGTCGTCCCACTCCATGCGCAGCGTCTCCCATGTCGCCCACGACGAGACGGTCGCCAGCGCCTCCGCGGCCTCCGCCCGGACGGCCTCAGGGAAGCGGGCCAGTTCCGGTGCGAAGACCTGCTCGACCTCGGCGCGTAGGAAGGCCGAGCCGGCGCGCATCGCCCTCCGTATCTCGGGCGCGAACGGGCCGTGGACGCCCGCCGCCACCCGGAACGGCGTCATCGCCTCGAGCAGGTTGGATCGCTGCTCGACGAAGCGGGCGATCCGATCGTCGAGCGGGAGGGTGGCATCGATGGGGGCGACCAGGGCGGCCATGCGCTCGGCGATGCTCTCGGTGACGGCGATGTGCAGCGATGGCAGGTCGTCGAAGTGCTGGAACACCGAGCGCACCGAGACGCCGGCGCGCTCGGCGATCCGGGGGGCGGTCGGCCGAAGGTCGCCCTCCTCGACCAGCGCGATGCAGGCGTCGACGATGGCCTCGCGCGTGCGCAGGGCTCGGGCGGCACGCCCGTCGGCGGGTACGGCAGGTGCGGCGGCTTCTTGCACTCGCCCTGCAGGTTACCCGGGCGCGCTGGGCGCCACGGGCGAGCCGTGGTGCAGCACCATGCGCCAGCGCCCGTCGATGCGGCGGAACATGTTGACCGCCGCCACCGTCCCGCCGACCTGCTCCCCGATCAGGTTCTCGTCGAGGGTCACCCACGCGAGCTCGCCTGCCAGGTGCACGCGCTCGTCGGTGAGGATGAACTGCAGGTGCTGCGGCCCGCCGAACAGGGCGAACCACGACCCGGCCACGGCGCCCCAGCCGTGCAGGGTCCTCCAGCCCGGATGCGTGCACACCACCTCGTCGTCGTGCACCCACACGTCGGACATGGCGTCCAGGTCGCGAGCCTCGAACGCCTCGTAGAAGCCCCGGTTCGCGGCCAGTACGGCCTCGACGTCGACCATCTCCGGCATCGGGCCGACCCTATCGCCACCGGCCGGACGCGCCGGTTGGGCCCCGGGTGAGGGCCGCTGCCAGCATGGCGGCGTGCCCTCCATCCGGCAGGTGCCCTCGACCGACGGCGTCACGCTGGCGCTCATCGACCTGGGCGGCGACGGTCCGCCGCTGCTGTTCTGCCACCCCACCGGGTTCCACGGAATGATCTGGGCGCCGCTGGGCGCGCACCTGGCGGACGTGGCCCACGGCTGGGCGGTCGACTTCCGCGGCCATGGCGACAGCTCGGCGCCCGCGTCGATGGACTTCGCCTGGGACCGCATGGTCGACGACGTGCTCGCCGTCATCGACGACCTCCGGATCACCGCGGTGAAAGCCGTCGGCCATTCCATGGGCGGTGCCGCGCTGTTGCTGGCCGAGATGCGCCGGCCCGGGACGTTTGCGGGTCTCT
>Ga0299914_10002035_pt1 | contig 13748 bp, 14 predicted proteins | sample RVTome_10_FD_201361 | JGI IMG/M metagenome (GOLD analysis project Ga0299914, IMG submission 201361) | Soil microbial communities from uranium-contaminated site in the Upper Colorado River Basin, Wyoming, United States - RVT153D57 (version 2) ...
TTACGGGTTGGGGCTTGGTTGCAGTGGCTCTTGTGTGGGGCAAGCGTCGTGAGACAACGTTATGCGCTGGCTAACCGCGTGTCATGCCCTCGACTTGACTCGGGTTTGTTGAGTCGGTGACCGAACGGTAGGACCCTGTGGGGAGTAAGAGTTCAAACACAGTCACACTTGCTGGTCGGGAATAGCTGAGATCGAGGCTCATGGCCTTGGCCAGTTCGAGTGCGACGACGAGACCCCGTCCGAGGTGTTCTGGCTGGCCCGGTTCGGAGTGTGGTTGCCACGACGCTTCGAAGAGAGACCTAACCCGAGGAGGCAGTCCTGGTCCATCGTCTGTCACAGTTATCCATGTGGTATCTCCATGGCTGCCAGCCGCGACTTGGACGGCTGAGTTGGCATGTTGGACGGCGTTGGTGATCAGACTCCTAAGGATCTGGCGTAGCCGGTCAGGGTCGGCATAGACGTCGATGTCCTTCGATCCGGTGACCGTGGGCTTGATACGATTGGAACGAATCCTGGAGAGCGTCTTGTCAATCTCGCGCAACAGCGGAAAGCTCGTGGGCGAGAGAGTGAGCATATGGTTTGCCACTCGGGACACAACGGTGAAGTCGTCGATGATGCCTGACATTTCCTTCGCCTCATCGGCTATTACCGCAGCCCAGTCTCGTGTCATCTCGGGTGTGGCCTCATCTTCGAGGATTATTTCGGCATAGGCCAGCACGGCCGTGAGTGGGGTACGCAGTTCGTGTCCGACACGAGCAAGGAACTTGTCTTTGGACCGATAGACTTGTTCTTGGGTGACTATCTGATCCCGGATTCGCCGGAAGATTCCGGCCGCCGTCCAGAAGACGATTCCTTGAATGGCCATGTTGCCAAGCTCGCCATCCCCCTCATTTGCACCTAACCCGAGACTGTGAGCAAAAATATGAAAGCCGCCAGCGGCTCCGACGAATAGTGTGAAGAGCCAGAAACGCCGAGTGTCGGGAATCAACACCGCACCAACACCGGCATACAGCACCAAGATCGTCGATATTGCCAATTGGAAACTGAAGTCGGTGAAAACTCCCATGACACCGATCGAGGCCGCAATTACCGCCATGACTGCGACCGCTTGACGACGATCGGTCCACAATTGCCACGCACACCAAGCAGCAATCGCTAAAGCCAGCACTCCGAACATCCGCACATTCGGTTGCCCGTCGAACCGCCCGGAGAACAGGAGACCAGCTGCGGCTGCGGAGGTACCCGCTGCCGAGACGACCACAATGGCTCCGCTGACCCGGTCGGGCCGCGTCTTCCCGAACTGGGCGCGCTGCACGACGGAGGTAGCCATTGCAGTCTGTTATCGACAGCGCACCCGCGCCCCTTGATGTCCCTGATCAGCCGCAAGGGGGAGATGAGTCTATCGAACACCAACACCCGATCGGCGTAGGTCCGGTGCCGAACCGCTAGCGCTAGGCAGGCGCTGGCCCTTCCAACAGGTCACTGCCAAGTGACGCAAAGGCATCAACTACTGCGGGATCGAACTGTTGCCCAGCAGAACGGGACAACTCCTCTCCTGCATCCGTAGCCTCCATGCGCGTCTGGTAAGGCCTCGGGCTGGTCATGACGTCAAATGCATCGGCGACGAAGATGATCCTTGCGAACAGGGGAATCTGGTTCCTACTCAGACCGGATGGATAGCCATTGCCGTCCCACCACTCGTGGTGACAAAGCACCGCCTCAGCAACATCTTTGTGAACAGAATCGACAAGGTCCTGGTAACCCAGGTCCGGATGCTTGCGTACCTCGGCCAGCTCGTCGGGTACAAGTGCCGATCTCTTGTCAAGAATGGCGTGATCGACCCGTGTCTTTCCAACATCATGGACAAGCGCAGCCAGCCAAAGTCGGTGGCATTGAGATTCCCTCAATCCCAGATTCTGGCCCACGGCCATCGACAGCGTGGCAACCCGCGATCCGTGATCCCCAAATCCGGGCCCGTGATGCAAGTCCAACCTGGCGAGTAACTCTCTCATCCCATCCATGAGCGGTGACAATCATCGGAGTCGTACAGAGAATCTCGAACTCCAAGCCCCAGCACTCTGCCAATCCGGCGGCTCCCTCCTCTTGCCTCAACTATTGCGAAACGGCTCTGCTCCATGCACAATCTATTGCGGTACGGCTCTCCTCCAAGCACTTGACGATCCCAGAGCCTCGAGACCTATCTCGATGGTGACGGAAGAAGCCCGACTGTGGGCTGCCCCATCATCAACAACCTTGACCGGTGTTGATGCCACCACCTAGAGCTGGAGAGTCGCAGGCGCAGACGAAGTTGTCGCCTGGTTGCCGGAGGTGGCTAGCGCCGTGACGCTTCTCGACAAGTACGGGCTGGTGAAGACAGCCCAGGTGATCCAGGGCTTCTACGAGGACGTCCTCCAGGATCCGAAGCTCGGACACTTCTTTGACCGCGTGAGCATCACCGAGCTGGCCGAGCATCAGACGATCTTCCTCAACATGGTGATGGGCGGCCCCTCCGGGTACACGCATCACGACATCGAGCACGCCCATTCTCCCCTGGGGATCAACCACGAGCAGTTCAACGCGATGATCGGCCACCTCGAAGCACGGCTAGCTCACAACGAGTTCCACCCCGACGACATCGCTCGAATCATCGCCATATATCGGGAGTACGAACCGATGATTGCCGGCTAACGAGCCCCTCCGCCGCCCGGCACGATTCGTAGCCCGGCGCGGGCCACAGCGCCTAGACCTCCACGTACCTGTCGTCGTTGGACCGGACAGCCCACATCCGGATCACCTTGTAACGGCGTCCAGCTGGTCATGACTACCTATCTCCGGGCGATGCGGACCTCACGGGTCGATTACTGCTCGGCGGCACGATGCAATCGCCAATACGTTGCTAGACGGGCTCGATTCGCTATCAGGTAGCCAGTTCTTTAGCACTTACGGGATTTGAACCCTCAATACCTGAGAGGGTGCTCCACGCCGGTTCGGTGGGCCCCCAAGTCAACTGTGAGGTGCTAGCCCTTCGTTTTCAGAGTGGTACCCATGAGAGCGGCGCAAGGGCACCTCGCGAAGGTTGATCGATGTAAGGCGGAGTGAGAAAGCACCTCGTACGAAATGAGGTGCTTCGAAGCCAGTGTGTTGTGGGCAGTCTGTGGAGCGCCGGACGGCTGGGGCCAGGATTTCGACCAGCACAGGGATAGCCAGAAATCGCCCTGACCAGGGCGTTTAGTGGAGCTGACGGGATTTGAACCCCCGACCCCCTCGTTGCGAAAGATGCGGTCAAAACCCTCTGACCAGGGGGAACGGACTCCAATGCAGTTCGTGGAGCGGCTGTGGGGCGAGCGTCGTGGAGAGGAGGTGAGATGACGTGTGAAGTCACCTCGCCACTCCCTCGTGCTGCGGATTTGCCTCGTTTGGCGACGGATTGCTTCTCGCGCGTCCTCTACACCCCAGAGCCGCGTTTGGGTTACTGCCTCAGTCGCTGTCCGTGCCCGTTGGGGTGGGGGACCAGTTCCGTAGGCGGTCAGCAAGGTCCCACAGCATTTCGATAAAGAGCTCGGTCTCGGTCGAGTCGATGCCGTCGACGAGCGTGGTTTCCGCTTGGAGGTGGTCTTCGAGGGCGACATCGATCAGACGGCGACCGCGGTCGGTCAATTGGACGATGTTGGATCTACGGTCGTCGGGGTTGGGGGTCCGGGTGATGTGGCCGGCCTCTGCCAGTCGGTCGAGTTGTTTCGTCATGCCGCCGGTGGACCGGACTAGCACCCGGGTGAGTTCTCCGGGCGTGGCCTCGAACGGCTCCCCTCGGCGCCGCAGCTCGGCGAGGAGAAAGAAGTCTGGAGCGGACACATCATGTCGGGCCGCGCTGGCATCGTAAAACTCCTGCACCAGGCGTCCGATCACCGCGACGGCGCTGAATAGCCGGAACGGGCTGGGGTCGAGGTCGGGTCGGGCCACCCGCCACTCAACGAGCACCCGCTCCACTTGAGCCGCCGACGCTTTCGACGTGATCTCACTTCGACTGGCCACTTTGATTCTCGCCTCCAAACCTTGACAACAGGGCAGCATGTAGTGTAGCTTGCGACAATGTATCTTTTAGACAAGATACTTTCTTGAAAGTTAGAAGGAGTCCAGCTATGACAAAAACTGTTTACCGCCTCGGAGCCGTGGGTGACCGCCCACTGGCGGAGATCCCGTCGGATGGCCAACCGATCGTGCAAGCGCTGCGGTACGGGATCACCGCACCTAGCGCGCACAACACACAGCCATGGCGTATCGAAGTGATATCGGATATCGAAGCGCAGGTGTACTTCGACCCAGACCGGCTGCTGCCGGTCACGGACCCTCGAGGCCGGCAGGTGCATATCAGTCATGGCACTTTGTTGGAGATGACGGCGATCGCCGCTACCCATTTCGGCCATCGCGCCGAGATCGAACTGCTGCCAGAGGGTGAGATGACCCTCGCCGAGTATGGCACGAAGCCCACCGCGCATCTGCGCCTCGTCGACGATTCCCAGCTGAAGGAGGACCCGCTGTTCTCTCAGGTGCTGCTCCGACGCAGTAGCCGTCTGCCTCACACGGCGACGCCGGTAACTACCGACGAACGTGCCGCCATCGCGACGGCGGCCACCAGACCGGGCGTCGAGCCGGGCTGGATTCCCGATGAGCGGATGGCCGAGGCGACCGAACTCGCCATCCAAGCGATGACGGTCGAGGTCAATGGACACGACACCTACGAAGAGACCAACCTGTGGTTCCGGTTTTCCGACGCGGAGATCGCCGCCGAAGGTGACGGGCTAAACGCATACACCACTGGCATAACCGGACTGTCCCTGTTGGCGCTTCGCACGATCACCCGACCCGGCAACTGGCACATGGGGTTCAACCGTGCCGCTTTCCTCAACGGCTTCGCTAAGGCAACCCGCAGTACCCAGGCGCTGTTCACCCTCGTGACCCCGACGAATACGATGGCCGACTGGATCTCCACCGGTCGCAGCTACGTGCGCGCCCAGCTCACCGCGGGCGGCTACGACCTGCGTTTCCAGCCAACCAGCCAAGCCCTGCAGGAGTTTGCGGAGATGGACTGGCTCCGGGAGCAGATGACCGCTGTCGTCGGCGTCACACCACCCGCCAAGCTCCAAATGCTCGTGCGCGTCGGGCACACTCAACCACCGGCTCTCTCACCACGCCGTAACCTCAACAGCATCGTCCCGGACCTGATCCCAAACAAGGACCAGGTTCCCGGGTGGGCGCGTTCGCCGATGGTGCTTTGACCACAGAGTCGAGTCATGTGGCTCAGTTCTCGGACTCCGCCTGTCAGCACCTCGGCTGCTAACTAGGAACGATCGGATTCGGGGTTGCCCAGACCCCGCTTGAGTTTGCGCTCCCTGTCCTTCTCAGTATCGGCAGACCTGGTCGAGGATTGTCAGAACGCGATCCGTTTTTCATCTACCAGACGAACCGTTCCTCACCCTCGGCAGTGTGGCCGTGACGGTGACGACAGGGGCACTCGCCACCTATGCCTTCACCCATCTCAGCTTCAGATTCAAACGGCTCTGGTTCTTCCTTCTCATCACCACCATGATCGTGCCCCTCCAGCTCATCCTCATACCGCTACTGCCCTGGTTCCGCACGCTCGGACTGGATCAGCGCGCCCGCCAGTTCATCGGCATCATCCTGGTCCACACCGGATTCGGGACCGGATGGGCGGTATTCATGACGTCCCATCCCCCCAGCGGGCAGCCCTGATATCGAGGGTCTACGAACATCGACGGCTGGATCGACGCCCATCCCAGTAGCTCGCCGGGTCGGTCGACGCTTGCGATATCCATGTTCGCGGTGAGCGCCGCCTGAACCTGTTCGGATTCGAAGAATTCATCGAGTATCTGTGCAATGGAGATCTCGCGCAGTAGATCGAGGACCCGTCCTTCCTCAGATCCCTTGAGGCCGGCACGCGCAAGTAAGCAGCTGCAACCAAGCCGTTGTGGCCCGCTCCCACGACAATCACATCCCAGCTATCCATTTCAACCTTTCTGTTTTCTCATTTTGCGTGTCCTTGACATGCGTGACTACCTGACACTCATGGCCCGTCTTCGAGCCTCATCAGGGTTCTCCGGTAGCTGACATCGAGCCCAACTGTCGGGCGGCCACATGACAGGCTGCCGATTGATCATCCATGAGCCGAAGTAGCGACGGGAGCGCCTGTCGGCACAGATCCTCGGCAAGAGGGCAACGCGGGTGGAATGGACACCCGGATGGCGGGTCCGCCGGGTCGGGCACTTCCCCTACGACTCCTGAGGCATCGATGGTCGCCTCAAGATCGGGATCAGCGACTGGGACCGCCTCCTGCAGCGCTCGCGTGTAGGGATGGAGGGGTCGGTCGCTGACTGACTCCCAAGGTCCTGTCTCCACAACCCGGCCCAGGTACATGACCGCGATGCGGTCGGAGATGTGACGGACCATCCCGAGATCGTGGGAGATGAAGACATAGGAGACAGAGAGCTCGTCCCGGAGCTGGCCGAGGAGGTTCATGATTCCGGACTGCACTGAAACATCCAGTGCCGAAACCGGCTCGTCGAGGATCAACACCTGGGGTTCAACGGCCAGTGCCCGAGCTATACCCACCCGCTGCCGCTGACCACCCGACAGCTGGTGCGGATAGCGGCTCGCGAACTGAGGCCGAAGCCCCACCATTTCCAGAAGTTCGGCTATCCGACTCGGACGCTCTCTGGGCTCTCGAAGTCGATGGACCTCGATTACCTCCTCGAGCGTCCGGCCAATCGTCTGACGCGGGTTGAGCGAGGAATACGGGTCCTGGAAGACCATCTGGATCCTTCGCCGGACATCCCGAAGCTTCGAGCCGTCCAACCTGGTGATGTCCTCGCCATCGAGCGAGACGGTTCCCGAAGTCGGTGACTCCAGCCTCACCAGAAGCCGGGCAAGCGTGGACTTACCGCACCCGGACTCACCAACGATCCCCAAGGTCTCACCCCGGTGAAGGTCGAGTGAGACACCGGCGACGGCTTTCAGGGTCTGACGCGTCGAACGTATCGGATAGACCTTGACCACGTCCCGAGCGCTGAGCACAGGGTCGGTCACGCCACCCACTCCGACGGCGGCACCCAACAAGCAGCTGTCTGCGTGCCTTCCCCCTGACCGCTTCGTCGTGTGCCAGGCGGCATCTCGACGGCGCACCGGGCCACGGCGTGGGGACAACGGGGATGAAAAGGACAGCCCGATGGCTGATGGGCAGGATCAGGTGGCGTCCCCGGTATCTGAACCAGTTGGGGTCGCTCTTTGCCCCGAACCGGAGGTACGGCGGCCAGGAGCCCTGCTGTATACGGGTGCTCAGGATGACGGAATACTTCCCTGGTCAAGCCCGATTCGACGATGTGACCGCCATACATGACCAGCATTCGGCCGGCAACGCGGGCGACCACCCCCAAGTCGTGAGTGATCCAAACCACCGCCATCCCCAAGTCGGTCTGAAGGTCACCCACAAGGTCGATGATCTGTTGCTGGATTGTTACGTCGAGAGCGGTTGTCGGCTCGTCCGCGATGAGGACTCTGGGTCGGAGTGCCAGGGCGATGGCGATCACAACTCGCTGACGCATTCCCCCTGAGAATTCGTGGGGATATGCCGCAACTGCCCTTGCCGGCTGGGGTATGCCCACCTGTTCGAGTACTTCGAGTGTCCTTTCCCGTGCTATCTGACGGGAGTGTCCGTGCGAGATAAGAACCTCTCCGATCTGATCGCCGACCCGCATGAGAGGATTGAGGGAGGTCATTGGATCCTGGTACACCATCGCCAGATCAGCGCCCCTGATCAGACGACGCTTCTCTTCAGGAAGCTGCAACAGGTCGATTCCGTCGAAGACAACACGTCCATCCACGATCTCGGCCGTGGGTTGTGGATGGAGTCCCATAACGGACAACATGGTCATCGACTTTCCACAGCCAGATTCTCCGACTAGAGCCACCGTCTCCCCGGGCAATATGTCAAAGGACACCCCCCGGACCACCTGAGCAGGCCCGCCAGATAGGTGAAGAACTGTGGTCAGGTCTCGCACCGAGAGAACGGGACTCGTCATGCTGGCTGTTGGGCCACGACTTCGAGGTGTGTCGGCTGTACGGATCCCGGGTCGGGGAGACGAAAGCCCCCTCGGCCGGGTAGGAGCGCCCCCATGGTCACCGCCTGGGAGGCGCCGGTGGCGGCCGGAAGGTTCCCGGCCAACTCATGGACCGTGAGGAACCCGATCAGAGCTATGAAATATGACTCCTTGGCCGAAGAGGGGATCCCGAGCTCGTCGATCAGGCGTATGGGCGATCCCAGCTCCTCCGAAAGCATCCCCATGAGCGTTGGGTTGTGAACGCCCCCGCCCGCCGCGACAACCTCACCGACATCATGCCGCCGACACGCCTGCGCCACCGTCACCGCGGTCAACGCCGTCACCGTCGTCACCAGATCCTCGGCGTTCACCTCATCGACTCGAGCCGCGGCGTTCAGCAGGTAGGAGACGTTGAAGAGCTCCTTCCCGGTTGTCTTCGGTGGGGACTGGCTGTAATAGGGTTCGGCCAAGAGCTCGTCGAGGAGTCTCTTGTTTATCCGCCCCTTGGCTGCGATGCGGCCATCGACGTCGAACGAAGCACTGCCTTGCGTGACGTGCCCAACAGCAGCGTCGATCAGAGCATTGGCTGGGCCGACATCGTAGGCCACCGGCTCTCTCCCCCCACCCATGACCGTGATATTGGATATGCCTCCGAGATTCAGAGAGGCGCGGATACCCTCGGAATCGCCCAGCAGCAGCACGTCGAACAGTCCAGCGAGCGGAGCTCCATGCCCACCTGCCGCGACATCCGCGGCCCGCAGATCAGCTACCACCGGTAGCCCGGTACGTGCCGAAATCCACGCCGGCTGCCCTATCTGGAGGGAGCCGTGCACATCTCCATCCTCGACCCAGTGAAAGATCGTCTGGCCGTGAGAGACGATCAGCTCAGCATCCGGGGCAAGTTCCCGAATGGCTTCGTCGGCCGCAGCGGCGAAGGCCTGGCCCACCGCCGTGTCCAGCCGACAGACAGCTTCCGCAGTCGTCGGTGATGGAGGCAGAGTCGCTTCGAGGCTCGCCCGCAACGTATCTTCGTAAGGGACCGACATCTGACCGAGCGGGCGAAGCCTGACTAGATCCCCGTCCAGCTCGAACCTCGCTGCCGCAACGTCGATGCCGTCCATTGAAGTACCGGATATGAGGCCTAGGACGGTCATCCCCTCAGCCATTGCCTTCCTCCAACGCCGCCCTGACACGCCCTTGGTGCTTGGTGAGTTGCTGACGGGCGGTCTCCGCTTCCAGCCCGGTGATCAGCATCAGAATCGCGACCTTGACCTCTCCGTCGGCCAGAGCCAGAGCTCGGTCAGCTTCCTCTGACGTGGCGCCGGTCGCCTGAGCCACGATCCTCCGCGCCCGATCCCGCAACTTCTCGTTGGTCGCCCTCAAGTCGACCATGAGGTTTCCGAACGTCTTGCCGATCTTGACCATTGAGATCGTTGAGATCATGTTGAGGACGACCTTCTGAGCGGTTCCCGCCTTCAGTCGGGTTGAACCGACAATCACCTCTGGACCTACGAGGATCTCGACGACGTGATCGACGTGTTTGCTCAGATCGGAGTCCGGGTTGCATGCGATACCGACCGTGACGGCGCCCCGCTCCGCCGCCCGGATCACGGCGCCAATCGTGTATGGAGTTCGCCCGGATGCCGCTACGCCCACCACGGCGTCCAATTCCCCGACATGGTGAGCGTCGATATCTGCCGCCCCGGCAGAGGCGTCATCCTCTACGGCCTCTTTGGATTCAAGGAAGGCGTCTGGTCCCCCCGCCATCAGACCAACCACGCGGTCTGTCGTGAAGGTAGGTGGGCATTCGGCGGCGTCGAGCAGTCCCAGCCGGCCTGCGGTTCCGGCCCCCACGTAGAAGAGCCGTCCCCCGCGTTCCAACCGGACCACCACCGCGTCTATGGCACTGGCGATCTGTGCGGCCGCTGATCTGACTTCTCCGAGCGCCTTGACTTGGTCGACCACCATCAGGTCTACGAGCTCGGCCGTCGACTTGAGGTCGAGGTCCGCAAGTTCGGGTCGGTGCTGCTCGGTGAGTAGGTGGGAAAGGTCCATCGATCAGCTCTGTTCGTTTCGTGTCGGGTCGAACACATCTCGCAGCCCGTCGCCGAGGAGGTTGAGCCCGACCACGGCCAAGACGATCGTCAGTGCGGGAGCGACCATGAGCCACCAGCCTCGGGCAAAGAGGGTTCGAGCGTCGCTCACCATCAGACCCAGGGAAGGGTCGGGTGGTTGGGTGCCAAGACCGAGAAAGCTGAGACTCGATTCGGTGAGGATCGCCCAGGAAAGGGCCAAGGCCACCTGGACGATGATCGGGGCTGTGACGTTGGGCAGAACATGTCGGAAGAGGAGCCGGCCCGATCCGAAACCCAGGACACGACCAGCTTTGACGAAGTCCGATTCCCTGACTGTGAGCACCGGCCCCCGGGCGACGCGAACGAAGATCGGGGTGTAGACGATGGCGATCGCGATGACCGTATTGACCCAACCCCGGCCAAGGACGGCGACGACGCTCAATGCGAGAAGGATGGCGGGGAACGCGAACAGCATGTCCGTGGCGCGGCCGATCAGCCGATCTGACCAGCCGCCGAAGTATCCCCCGACTATTCCGGCAAGTGAGCCGATCAGCGCCGCAATGACGACGGCGAACACAGCAACGCGTAAGGATGCGAGGACGCCAAGCATCACACGCGAGGCGACATCACGGCCAAACTGATCGGTTCCGAGCCAATGATCCACCGACGGTGAGGCAAATCTGATCGAAGGCTCTTGTGCGATTGGGTCAGATGGGGTGAGTCCAACGAGAGCAAGCAGCGCGACGAGCGCGAGGAAGCCGACGATTACAAGGCCGATCCTGCCGTTCGGGTTCCTCCAGAGCTGGCGCCAGGGAGTCCGTGCTCTGGCCGCGGCAGCGATGGGGCCTGCTTCCTGGATCATCGTGTCGGTCATGTCAGCCTCACGCGTGGGTCGATGCGGGCGTAGACCAGATCGACGATCAGGTTGACGAATACGACCATGGAGGCAATCACCAGGACCGTGCTCTGAACGACAGCGAGCTCTCGCTGTGAGATCCCGGTGAGCACGAGACGGCCGATCCCGGGGAGGGCGAAGATCTCCTCGACGATGATCGTGCCGCCGAGCAGGTAGCCGAATTGGATTCCGACGATGGTCACTACCGGGATGAGGGAATTGTGGAGGATGTGGCGATATCTAACCCTGCGTGCGGTCAGCCCCTTGCCCTTGGCAGTGCGGACGAAGTCTTGCGCGCTCGCCTCCAGGAACGCCGAGCGGGTCGTTCGCATCGAGGCAGCGGCCAGTGCCACCCCCAGCGTGATCGCCGGGTAGAGCTGCTGCTGGAGATTGATTAGCGGGGCCTCCCAGAAGTGGGCGTAGGAGGCAGCGGCGGGGAAGTAGCCGAACTGTGCCGCAAGGATGGCGATGATGAACGCTCCCAGGACGAAATTGGGTATGCCCAGGCCCAACAGGCCGAAGGTCTGTCCGGCCGTATCTCGCAGCGTGTTGGGATTGGCGCCTGCCATGACACCGATTGCCACGCCGACGACACTCCCGATGAGGGTGGAGAGGATCGCCAATTCAATCGTGACTGGCAGTGCGCTGGCGATGAGGGTCGAAACCGGTCGCCCACTCGTGACGGAGACCCCGAAGTTCCCGGAGAAGACGCTCCCCAGCCAGGAGAAGAACTGAACGACGAGGGAACGGTCGAGACCGTAGTACTGCTCGAGAGCTTCCCGTTGGGCGGGTGTTAGAGCTCCAGCCTCCAGTCCGAGCCGAGCGGTGATCTCGTCGCCTGGCAGGACGCGGAGGAGGAAGAACACGAGCACAGCCACCCCGAGCAGCGTGACCGAGGCATCGAGCAGCCGACGCAGCACATATCTCGTCATGAGTCGGTGTCCAGAGACGCAACGACAGCATTGTGAAACCGGGCTCGGAGGGAGTTGAGTGGATTGTTGATGTCGACCTGAGGATGTGTTGCATTGGTGAGCAGGACAGCGCACAGATCACTTGCAGGGTCGATCCAAACGGAAGTGCCGGTGAATCCGGTATGGCCGAAGGCGCGATCCGAAAACAACTCTCCCGAAGCAAGAGGCTTCCACGGTGTTCGCTCGGGTGGGAAATACCCGCTGTCGGCCCGAGTGATCTCGTCCAGTTCGGGCGCCATTCTGCTCATCAGTTGCCAACCCAAACCTCGCCGGGATCCCTGGTCAGAGACTGCCTGGTCCACAACCGCTGACGAGAGGATGCGAACGCCATTCCATCGCCCACGGTTGAGCCACATCTCCGCCAACACTGCCACGTCGGATGCGGTGGAGAACAGCCCAGCGTGCGCACTGACGCCGCCCAATGCATAGTGGGCGTTGCCGTCATTCACCTCGCCCGGATGGAAATCGGTACGCCATCCGTCGAACTCGAGTCCGGCCCATTCCGCCATACGACGTTCGAACCCATTTCCTTTCTCTGTGGTTGCATAGATGGCGGACCGGACCTCCGGCCGATACCGCGTGGCCTCAAGCCCGAGAGGAGCGAAGAGGAGCGACGTCGCCAACCGGTCCATCTCCTGGTCCCCCGCTCGCTCCAACGCGAGCCCAAGGACCATGAAGGCGATATCGGAGTACTCGAATCGCGTCCCTGGAGATGTGGCCAACCCCAGTCGGTTGACCGCAGACAGGACTGCGTCTCGACCGGTGCCGTCCACATAAAGCGGTCGCCAGCCCGGCATCCCTCCTCGGTGGGCGAGAAGCCGACGAAAGGTGACCCCTCTACCAAGCAGACTTGTCAGCTCGGGCAGTAAATCCGTGATCTCCTCGTCGAGAGAGAACTTACCGCGATCGACGAGCGCGAGAGCCACGGCTGCCCCTGCGAGCGGTTTGGTCAGCGATGCGAGATCGAAGACGACACTCTCTGACATTGGCCGTGACTCCGGGTATAGGGCTGCATGCCCGAAGGCCCGGTGGTACACCACCTCTCCATGGTGCCGAACCAGGGCGACCGCGCCGGCGGTCACCCTGGTTTCGACGGCGGTTTCCAGAACCGCGCTAACCGCATCCATCAAGGCCCGTTCTGTCGACCAGTCGGGGTTATACCTCAGCCGCTGAGGGTCGCCGACCGCAATGACTGCAGGGATCCCGTCGGGTGACTGACGAAGCCACCGAGCTCAGGGGACACCACCTGATTGCGGAAGCCCCGGAACAGCCATACCCATGGAGACTCATCGAGGAGGGTCCTCGAGATCTCCTGATAGATCGGAATGCGCGCTTCTTGATCCGTGGTGGTGCGACCCTCGGCGAAGAGTCCATCCAGCTCTGGTGAGCTCAACCCACCAACGTTGGCGAAAACAGCGTCCGACGTGAAGTAGCGCACATAGGTGTGATGGGGATCGGGACCAGCTCCGTTCTCGGAGAGAGCGGAATCGAAGTCGGCTGCCAACCAGCGATCGACATATATGTTCGTCTCGAGCTGCTCGAGCTGTAGATCGATACCGACCTCAGCCAGTTGTGCCTGCAGGTTCTGGCCGATGTTGACATTCACCTCGCTCTCGCCGGTGATGATGATGGTCTCGAAGGAGACACCATCGGCGAAGCCGGCGTCCTCCAGCAATTGACGTGCCATATCCTTGTC
>Ga0299914_10002036_pt1 | contig 13746 bp, 12 predicted proteins | sample RVTome_10_FD_201361 | JGI IMG/M metagenome (GOLD analysis project Ga0299914, IMG submission 201361) | Soil microbial communities from uranium-contaminated site in the Upper Colorado River Basin, Wyoming, United States - RVT153D57 (version 2) ...
TCGATCACTTTTTGGCCAACGCCTTCCTCTTGGCGTCGGACCGCTACCGGTCGGCACGCGTAAGAGCCCATTGGGATCGCGCTCGGGTGTACGTGGTTCGTGACGTCGCCGAGCTACACGGGCAAGTCGGCGAGTTGCTCACGCTGTTGCCCGCGCACGGCCCGGCGCACGGCGTCACGACGAATGGACTGCTCTATGCGCTCCACGACGCGACGTTGGACAGCGGCACGACTCGCGGTGTGAGCAACCAGTTTCTGGAACCGCTCGCCGGAGTCCGTCTCGACCGCGGCGTCCTGTTGGCGATTGCGTCAGGCGAGATGTTCGCTCCAACCGACCAATCCCTCATCGATCGATCACGGAGTACGAGATGAACGCATCACCGACGACCACCCCCCATCGTCCATCCCCCCGACCAGTTCGACGATGGTGCATCGTGCCGCTGACCTTCGCGCTCGCGCTCGTGGTCATCGCTTGTGGCGAGCCCGGTCGCAACGACGATGCCTCGTCGGCGGGGGCGCCGAACGAAGCGACTGAGGTCGAGCAGGAGGACGTGCGGGGTACGACGATTCGAGTCGTCACCCATGACTCGTTCAACGTGACGGAGTCCGTTCTGGATGCGTTCGAGGCGCAGACAGGAATCAACGTCGAGCTGGTCAAGGGCGGTGACGCAGTGCAGATCGTGAATCAAGCCGTCCTGACGCGTGAGAACCCTCAGGGCGACGTCCTGTTCGGGATCGACAACAACCTGCTCACGCGCGCATACGACGCCAATCTGTTCTTGCCATACGAGTCCAGCGGGCTCGACCGGGTCCCCGACGAGTTCGAACTCGATCCGGACGATCGCGTCACACCGATCGATCGTGGTGACGTTTGCCTGAACTTCGACCGCTCGTACTTTGCCACTCGGCCGGTCGAGGTTCCGCAGACACTCGACGACTTGACCAAGCCGGAGTACGAGAACCTCCTGGTCGTCGAGAATCCGTCGACGTCGACGCCGGGCCTGGCGTTCCTGTTGGCGACCATCGACGTCTTCGGCGAATCGGGCTGGCAGGACTACTGGCGACGGCTCGAGGCAAACGGTGTCACGGTTGCCGAGGGATGGGAGCAGGCCTACTACGACTTGTTCTCGGGCGGCAGCGGGGAAGGCGAGCAGCCGCTGGTGGTGAGCTACGCATCGAGCCCGCCCGTCGAGGTGACCGATCCGGCAACGCCCGTCGACGAGTCACCGACCGGTGTGATCCCGTCGAGTTGTTACCGCCAGATCGAGTTTGCCGGGATTCTCGCCGGGACCGAGCACGAACAGGCGGCGCGGCGTTTCATCGACTTCCTCCTGTCGGTGGAGTTCCAGAACGACATGCCGGGGAACATGTTCGTGTACCCGGTCAACCAAGATGCGACTCTTCCCGAGACGTTCACGAAGTACTCGGTGGTCGTCGACGACCCCCTACTGCTCGCGCCAGAAGACGTCGGAATGAACCGAGACACGTGGATCGAACAGTGGACGCGCATCTTCGGCAGCTAGTCCTCTCGTGAGCACGATGCCGCGTCGGTGGCTGCTCGCGTCCGTGCCGGTCGCATTCTTCGCGGTCTTGTTCGTCTATCCCGTCACGTCGATCATCGGTCGTGGCTTGTATTCGGACGACGGCTGGCATCTGGAAGCGGTCACCGACGTTGCCTCCAATCCCGCGTTGCGGCGCGTCGCCTGGTTCACGCTGTGGCAGGCGGTGCTCTCGACCGCACTCACCCTGTGTGTGGGCCTACCGGCGGCCTATTGCTTCGCACGGCTCGCGTTCCGGGGCAAGCGCGTCCTGTGGGCGGCACTCGTGGTGCCGTTCGTGTTGCCCACGGTCGTCGTGGCCTCGGCGGTGCTCGGTGTCGTGGGACCCAGAGGCCTGCTCGGAGTCGAGTTGCAGGGCACCGTATGGGCAATCCTCATTGCCCATGTGCTGTTCAACTACGCAGTCGTCGTGCGGACCGTGGGCGCCTTCTGGGCGAATCTCGACCCCACTCTCGAGGAAGCGGCAAGGGTCACGGGAGCGTCGGCGTGGCGCGCGTTCGTCGAGGTCACCTGGCCGCTGTTGCGCCCCGCGGTTCTGGCCGCGGCGTCGATCGTGTTCCTCTTCACGTTCACCAGCTTCGGCGTGGTGCTGCTCCTCGGCGGTCCGGGATACAACACGCTCGAGGTCGAGATCTACACGCAGACAGCACGCCTGCTCAACCTCGATGTCGCAGCCGTGCTCGCGTTGCTGCAGTTCGCCGCAGTGCTGTGCATGTTGCTGATCTACTCGCGCTATGCCCACAGACGTGGAACCCCATTGCGGTTGCGCGCGGCTGACGAGAGCGCCCACCGGCCCCGGGGGTTGGCGCAACGCAGCTTGCTCGTCGCCAACCTCGCGTTCATGACGCTGCTGTTGGGTGTACCGCTCGGGATGCTCGTCGCCCGGTCGTTGGGTGGGACGGGTGGCTTTTGGGCGCACTACCTCGACCTCGGTTCATCGAGACGCGGCAGCGTGCTGTTCGTATCGCCGCTGGAGGCCGTGCGAAACTCACTGGTCTTCGCCAGTGCCGCGACACTGGTGGCGCTGGTGATCGGCGGGCTCGCGTCGCTCGCGATCGCCGGCACGGGTGCCTCTCGACGCGGAGGGCGCTGGCTCGACGTCGCTCTGATGGTTCCCCTCGGCACCTCGGCGGTCACGGTTGGCTTCGGGTTTCTCATCGCCCTCGACAGCGGTCCGCTCGACCTGCGCGACTCGATCGTCCTCATCCCGCTGGCACACGCCCTCGTCGCGACGCCGTTCGTCATCCGAGCGATGGTGCCTGCGCTCCGATCGATCGATCCGTCGTTGCGCGAAGCGGCGTCGGTGCTCGGAGCGTCGCCCGGCCGGTCCTGGATGGCGGTGGACCTGCCGATCGTGTCGCGCGGCCTCGCGGCGGCGACGGGGTTTGCCTTCGCCGTCTCTCTGGGAGAGTTCGGCGCGACCGTCTTTCTCGCCCGTCCCGATTGGCCCACGCTCCCGATCGCGATCTACCGCTTCCTCGGTCAGCCGGGGCCGAGCAACTTCGGTCAGGCAATGGCGCTGTCGACGATCCTGATGATGCTCACCGTCGTTGCCGTGCTGGCGATCGACAGGTGGCGAGTCGGCAGCGCGGGTGAGTTCTGATGCTGGAAGTGCAGGACGTGTCGGTTCGGCTCGGCGAGCACTTGGCGCTCCGAGATGTGTCGTTGCATCTGGACGCGGGCGACACTGCGGCGCTGCTCGGACCGTCAGGTTGTGGCAAGACCACCCTGTTGCGTGTCATCGCCGGCTTGCAGCCATCGAGCACCGGATCCGTGCGCCTCGATGGTCGGGATCTCGTCGGCGTGCCTCCCCATCAGCGCCGTATCGGCATGATGTTCCAGGATTTCGCGCTGTTCCCCCATCGAAATGTCAAAGGGAACGTCGAGTTCGGCCTGCGCATGCGCGGAGATTCTGCCGAGGCACGCGGCGCGCGGGTCGCCGAGGTGCTCGAGCTCGTCGGCCTGCGGGGGTTCGAAGATCGATCGGTCTCGGAGCTGTCCGGCGGCGAGCAGCAACGAGTCGCGCTGGCCCGGAGCCTCGCCCCCGCACCTCGCCTTCTCATGCTGGATGAACCCCTGGGTTCACTCGACCGGACGTTGCGAGATCAACTCGTGCTCGACTTGCGCGAGCTGTTTGCGTCTCAGCGCCTGACCGTCGTGTACGTCACACACGATCAGGCCGAGGCATTGGCGTTGGCCGACCAGGTCACAGTGATGGATCGCGGTCGCGTCGTGCAATCGGATCCTCCGCCCGTGCTGTGGTCCCGACCAGCCACGCCGTTCGTCGCCCGCTTCCTCGGATTCACCAATCTCGTCGCGGTCGGCGTGACTGCCGGTGTGGTGCGCGCCGGCTTTGGTGTTCTCGTCGACGGGGTCGATTGGCCCGACGGACCGGCGACGACGTTGATTCGACCGGGGGCCGTTCGGCTCAACGAGACTTCGACACTCGTCGCGCATGTGCGCAGCGTCGCGTTCGCTGGAGACCACACCAACGTCGAACTGACCATGGCTGACGGTACGCTCCTCGAGGCGACCGTGCCCGGGCCTCCGCCGCCGATAGGTGGGACGATCGGCATCGAGATCACGCCGGGAGGCATTCAGTTGTTCGCCGACGACGTGCCCGCGCCAGAATGACCCCGTGGACATGTCGGCGAACATGCGTGCACCCTGTCCTCCCGACGCGCTCTTTCGCGAGGTCGAGGACCTCTCGCGGTACCCGGGTTGGTTGACCATCGTCACGCGTGCCGAGCCGGCGCGCGATGAGGATCAGGAGACCCGCCCGGTGTGGTTCGTCGAGCTTCGCGGGCGCATCGGTCCGCTCGCCCGCTCCAAGCGGCTACGGATGGTTCGTACCGTTCACGAGCCGGGCCGAAGAGCCCGGTTCGAGCGTCTCGAGGTCGACGGTCGTGAGCATTCCCCATGGGTCCTCGATGCCCGCGTCGAGCCGGCGGGGTCGGACGAGAGCTCCCTCGAGATGTCGCTCCACTACGGAGGCTCGTTCGGGGGTTCGATCCTCGAACGACTCCTTGCCGACGAGATCGAGGCCTCGCGGCCGCGTTTGGCCGATCGCGTCCGGGGCCGCACCCATCCTGGTTTCGGCGTCACGGACCACCGCTGAGCGGTAGAGGCCGGGTTGGAGAACGGAGCGAAGTGACCGCACTCGAGTTCCACGACGTAGGCCTGGTTCGTGACGGTCGCACACTCCTGGATGGCGTCTCCTGGGTCGTTGAACCGGGACAGCGGTGGATCGTGCTCGGCCCGAACGGATCCGGAAAGACGTCGTTGATCCGAATCGCGGCGCTCTACCTCCATCCCACGAGAGGGACCGTGGAGGTGCTCGGCGAGACACTGGGTCGAACCGACGTGCGCCAGCTGCGGCGGAGGATCGGCGTGACGAGCGCCGGGTTTGCCGATCTGTTGCGATCGAGCGTGACGGCCACCGACATCGTGATGACCGCGAAGAATGCTGCGCTCGAGTCGTGGTGGCACGCGTATGACGAGACCGACCGGGATCGTGCTCGCGCGCGCCTGGACGAGTCCGGTGTCGGTCACCTTCGCGATCGCACGTTCGGCACGCTCTCGTCCGGCGAACGTCAACGGGTGCTGCTCGCGCGAACGCTCATGACCGACCCCGGGCTGCTGTTGCTCGACGAACCGACCGCCGGGCTCGATCTCGCCGGACGGGAGGAGCTCGTCGAGTCTCTCGATCATCTCGCCACCCGCACGACGACCCCGCCGATGGTACTGGTGACACATCATCTCGAGGAGATTCCCTCGGGCTTCACTCATCTCTTGATGTTGCATGCCGGCCGGGTTCTGGCCGCCGGCCGACTCGAGCACGTCCTCGACGACGGCACCCTCTCAAAGTGCTTCGGCCTACCGCTCTCGGTCAGCCGAAACGGCGACGGCCGTTGGTCCGCCCGCCTGCAGTCGTAGCTGTCGCGAGATCGGTACCCACGGGGGAGTCCCGCTACAGGAACGTGGGGCTCGGGTTCAATGGGCGTCGACGTCGGCGTCGGACTCCGTGTGCGACATCCATGTTTCGTACATTGCGGCGTAGCGACCGCCGTGGGCAACGAGCTCGTCGTGCGTCCCGAGCTCGACAATGCCGCCGTCGTCGACGACCGCGATGCGATCGGCTCGCATCGCCGTGGCCAACCGGTGAGCGATGATGATGGCCGTACGCCCCTCGAGCAAGACGTCCAGGGCGCTCTCGATCTTCGATTCCGAGCGAAGGTCGAGGTTCGAAGTTGCCTCGTCGAGAACCAGCACCCTCGGTTTGGCCATGAAAGCCCGGGCCAACGCCAGCAATTGCCGCTCGCCGGAGGACAACGACGCGCCCCGTTCGTGCACGAGCGAGTCGATGCCGTCGGGCAGCCGTTCGACCAGGTCCTCGATCCCCACGAGCCGGCAGGCCTCCAGCACCTCGGTATCGGTCGCGTCCGGGCACGCGAAGGCCACGTTGTCGCGGATCGTGCCGTGGAAGAGGAACGGCTCCTGCGGAACGACGCCGAGTTGCTGGCGAAGCGAGGCGAAGGTGACACCGCGCAGGTCGTGGCCGTCGATGCGCACGGCTCCCTGCTGGGGGTCGTAGAAGCGGGTGACGAGCTTGGCGATCGTCGACTTGCCCGCGCCGGTGGGACCGACGAGCGCAAAGGTCTCTCCGGGAGCGATGTGGAGATCGACATGATCGAGCACTGGTCTCGAGGGGTCGTACCCGAACGTGACTCGGTCGAGTTGGATGTCGCCGACCACCGGAGGAAGCACGGTGGCGTCCACCGCTTCCGGTACGTCGGGCTCGGTGCCGAGCAGGTCGCGGATCTTTCCGACCGCGGCCTGACCCTGCTGGTAGGTGTTGTACAGCTGCACCAACTGTTGGATCGGCGCGAAGAACGCGGTGAGGTACAGCACGAAGGCCGTGAGCTCACCGAGGGTGAGGCTGCCGTCGAGGACGAGCTTGCCGCCGATTCCCAGGATCATCGCTTGTCCGACGATGCCGACGGCCTCAGTGCCGGGTCCGTAGATCGCACCGACCCGCGCCGTGTAGAGGTTCGCGTCGAGATGCGCGCCGACCACGTTGTCGTGATGCACGACGTTGTGACGGCGCCGGTTGTGCGCCGCGATGATGCGTATGCCCGACAAGCTCTCTTGCAGGTCGGCGAGGACTTCGGCGATCCGATCGCGCACGAGCGTGTATCCCCGATCGCTCGCGCGTCGGAACCACAACGTCATGGCGAGCATGACCGGCACGACGATCAAGACCGTGAGCAACGCGAGGAGAGGGCTCATCGTGAACAGGATCACCGCGATGACCACAAGCGTCAGTCCCTGTACGGCCAGGCTCACCAGCCCATCCTGGAAGAGCGCGGTCATCGAGTCGATGTCGCTCGTCATCCGCGTCATCAGCCGGCCGGCCTTCTCGCCGGTGAAGAAGTCGAGCGAGAGCCGTTGAAAGTGTGAGAACACGCGTAGCCGCAGCTCGAATAGGAGCTTTTCGCCCAGCGCTCCGGTGAAGTGGATGCGCCAGGCCGAGGTGATCACGTTGACGATGATCGTGCCGAGGTAGGCGAGCGAGACAACGACCAGCACGGTCGTGTCGCTCTCGGTGATTCCATGGTCGATACCGATCTGCGTGAGTAAGGGTCCTGCCTGTTGGGCGAGTGTCTCGACGATCACCAGCGCCAACGCGACGAGCAAGGCGCCACGGTGCCGGCCCAGGAACGACCGGAGCCTGAATGGTTGGCGCGCGGCATCGTCGAACACCTGGGTGAATGGCACGTCTTCGTCGGGATGGTCGGGCTCGGTCTCGACGAGGCGCTCCACCTTGGCCTGAAGCTCGGGGGGCACGCCGGCGAAGGGCAAGCCGGCAGCCGCGGCCGACTGCACCGCGCCCGGACCGGCCATCGGTGACCCGGCGGGAGGGCCCCAGCCCATCAGGCCGCCTCCTCTTCGTCCTCGAGGTGCGCGAGCACTTGCGCGTATCTGGGCTCGGTTGCCATGAGGTTCCGGTGCGTGCCGCTCGCCACGACCCGTCCGTCGTCGAGCAACACCACACGACTCGCCATGTTGATGGTCGAGAGACGGTGCGCGATCAGGATCGTGGTGCGGCCCTGTAGTCGCTCGGCCAGCGCCTCGTGAATCGCTTGCTCCACGTGCACATCGATGGCCGAGGTCGCGTCGTCGAACACGAGCACGCGAGGATTGACCAGCAGGGCTCGGGCAATCGCTATGCGCTGACGTTGACCACCCGACAACGTGTAGCCACGCTCACCGAGGACAGAGTCATAGCCCTCGGGCAGCGCTTCGATGAAGTCATGTGCTTGTGCCGCGTGTGCGGCTGCCACGATGTCCTCGAGCGGAGCATCGGGACGGCCGTAGGCAATGTTGTCGCGGACGCTCACCGAGAACAGGAACGGCTCGTCGAGCACGACGCCGACGTGCGCCCGGAGTGACCTGAGCGTGAGATCGGCGACATCGCGATCGTCGACGAGCACCTGACCGGCGCGTACGTCGTAGAAGCGGGGTAGCAGGCGAGCAACGGTCGATTTGCCGCTGCCCGTACGCCCCACGAGGGCAACGACCTCACCGGGTTCGATCACCAGATCGAGACCGTCGAGCACATCGGGCCCGTCGCCGTAGCCGAACCGAACGCCCCGCATCTCGATCCGTCCTGCTGGATCGAGAAGATCGAGCGCGCCGGGCCGCTCGACCACTTGCGGCCGCTCGTCGAGCAGTTCGTAGATGCGCTCGGCCGAAGCGCGCGCGCGATGCTGGAGCATCAGGAAGAACCCGAGAAGGCGGAACGGAATCTGCATCATCAAGATGTAGGCGTTGAACGCAACGAGCGCCCCTAGCTGAATGTCGCCGTTGATGACGAGCGTGCCGCCATACAGCAACACGATCACGAGACCGATTCTCGGGAGGTTCTCCATGATCGGCGCATAGCGCGCGCGGGCATCGACCGTCTGGATATTGGCCCACTGCAATCGCCGCGCCGCCTTCGCCAAGTGGTTGATCTGTCGGCGCTCGGCCGCGAACGACTTCACTACACGAACACCGTTGATGTTCTCGTCGACGATGGTTGCAACGTCGGCCGTTCGCTGCTGCACGACCCACGAGAGCGGGAACACGCGGTTGCGTAGCACGACACCGAGCACGTACACGCCCGGTAGGCACACGATTGCGGCCAGCGTCAGCGGGATGCTGATCGAGAGCATGAAACCGAGGGCGAGGAAGAACGACAGCACGGACATCGAGATGAGAGGGGCGAACCCCAGAAACATCTGCACCGACCTGATGTCAGAGTTCGCCCGGCTGATCACTTGACCGGATTGCACACGGTCGAAGAAGGAGAACGAGAGTCTCGTGAGGTGCCGGTACATGATCGACCGCAGGTCGGTCTCTATCCGGTAGGCCATCGTGTAGAGGCCATAGCGCGATGCGAAGGCAAAGACCCCGCGGATCGCCCCGAGCGCGACGAGGATGACAACGAAGCGCGCCAGTGGTTCACTGCGATCGATCAGTGCATCGTCGATGGCACGGCTCGTCACCGCGGGCACAGCAACCTGAGCCAGAAGCCCGAGAATCGCGGCCGTCACCGACGAGATCAGCAGCACGCGGTGCGAATTGACGATCGGCCAGATGCGTTGCAGCCAGCCCTGCGCCTTGTTCGGTGAGATCGTTGCTCTTGGCTCTGCGTACCGGCTCTCGACGGCGATCGGCTCGAATTCGGAGACAGTCATGGCCGCGCCAGAAGGGCCTCACGAGCACGCGTCAACGCCGTTCGCCACGCCGACAAGCCGGCGAAGGCGAGCCGAGCGTCTCGGCCGTGCAGCCGATCACTGAGGTCGATCAGGCGCTGATCGACGTAGTCGTCGGCGGCGAACAGCGCTCGCTCGCCCGCCAGGGTCAGGCGATGCTCGACGCGTCGGCGGTCGTCACTGGCTGGACACCGCTCTACCAGCCCGCGATTGACCAACCCGTCCACCAGGGTCGTGACGCTCGGCCGGCTCACCTCGAGCCGGCGGGCCAGCGCCGATGCCATCGCCGAGTCCACCTCGGAGAGGAACGCGAGCACGCGGTATTGCGCCAGGCTGAGGTCGACCTCGGACAGCGCCCGTTCGACGTGCCGCGCCAGTCGGGCGATCGTGCGACCGGAGCCGATGCGATCGGACGGGGGCTCAGCTCGTGGCAAGAGTCATTAGGCTATCGAACTATTCGGCCTTCGAAGGATGCGCCGGCAAGCGGGCCAAGGCGAGGATCCGCACCAGGAGCCTCACGGGCGGACATGAGCATCACGCGCCCCAAATCGACGATTTCGCGGGGGAAGTCGATCGCGAACCTCCATGTCAGCGCCATGGTCCCGTCATGGAACCGCAACAAAAGCGCGGTGATTGCTAAGGTCCTCGGCCGTGCGGAGCCGGCTGTCCCTCGCCTTGATCATCCTGGTCGCGCTCTTGGGGCCCGCGCTACCCGCGGGTGCACAGGATTCGGGCCTCTCCGAAGCACGCCGGAAGGCCGATGAGGCCGCCGATCGCGTGGTAGCGCTCGAAGCGGAGCTGGGCGAGCTCGACGGGGAGCTGACACGCCTCGAGAGCGAGCAGGCGGCCGCCCAAGCCGAGCTGGACCGACTGCGGGCCCAGGTGCAGCACGTGGCCATCGATCGCTACACGCGAGCAGGAACCGATGACGCGCTGTTTCTCACCGACGACCTCAATGAGGGCGAGCGCGCTCGCGCGCTCGCGCGAATTGTCACCCAGAGCGACACCGACGCGGTTGATCGCTACGCCGCGACACAGAACAAGCTCGAACGAACGACGACCGAGGTCGAATCCCGCCGGGCCGATCAGGCCGAGCGCCTCGAGAAGTTGGAGCAGGAGGAGCAACGGCTCGCGGACGAACTCGACCGGCTCGAGGACATCGAGGCGCAACGACTCGAGGCCGAACGGCGGGCAGCCGAGGAAGCGGCCAAGCGAGCCAACGACGAAGCCGCCCAGCAGCGGGCGGCGCAGTTGACCGCACTCTCCGAGGCGAGGGCGGTCGGCAAAGTATCCTCCGGGGGTGGGGCTCCTCCCACCACGAGCGGGCCACCTCGACAGGTCGCCTCGGGTGATTGGGTCTGCCCGGTGCAAGGAGCGAAGACGTTCCGGGACTCGTGGGGGGACCCTCGCTCCGGTGGCCGAGCGCACAAGGGGGTCGACCTGATGTCGCCCCGGGGGACACCCGTCGTGAATCCGGTGAGCGGCGTGGTCTCGACCCGAGGCGATCGCCTGGGCGGCCTGTCGATGCACGTGCAGGGTGACGACGGCAACTACTACTACGGCACGCACCTCGACTCCTACTCAGGCGCTACCGGCCATCTGCCCGCGGGCACCGTCATCGGCTACGTCGGCGACACCGGGAACGCCCAGGGCACCCACCTGCACTTCGAGATCCACATCGGTGGGTACGGCAACCCGATCAACCCGTACCCCACCGTCGCCCGGTACTGCTGACGTGACGCCCTCGACGGGCGAGATCGCCGAGCCGCTCGGCGCCTTCCTCGGCGGACAGGTCGAAGACCTCACGCGGTTGTCCGGGGGCGCCTCGCGCGAGACGTTCTCGTTCGGGTTGAGGACGGCGAGCCAGGCAGTCGAGCCGTTGATCATGCAGCGAGTGCGGTCTGGCCAGATCGTCGGCCGATTCTCTATGGAGTCGGAAGCCTCGCTGTTGCGCGCGGCGGCGCTCAACGGCGTTCCCGTCGCCGAGGTCGTCGCCGCAACGAACGACCCCTCGGTGCTCGGCGCCCCGTTCATCGTGGTCCGCCGCCTGCAGGGCGAGACCATCGCACGACGCATCCTGCGTGACGGTTCGTTTGCCTCTGCTCGCAGCCGATTGATCGGTCAGAGCGCGGACGCGCTGGCGCGCATCCATGCCATCGACCCCGACACGGTGCCGGAGCTCGTCGCCGAGGATCAGCTCGACGCGCTACGCCAGATGTACGACTTGCTCGAGCCGACGATGGGACCGCACCCGGCGTTCGAGCTCGGGTTCCGTCGTCTCGATCTCTCGCGTCCGCCGTCGCAAGCGGTGTCGGTCCTGCACGGCGACTTCCGCTTGGGGAACCTGCTCATCGATCAAGAGGGCTTGGTGGCCGCCATCGATTGGGAGCTGGCCCATCTCGGCGATCCGATGGAGGACCTCGCGTGGTTCTCCATACGAGCCTGGACGTTCGGCGGGGAAGGCGAGGTTGCCGGCGTTGGCTCGATCGACGCACTTCTGTCCTCGTACGAGCGGAGCTCTGGCGGGGTTGTCGATCGCGGCGCGTTTCAGTGGTGGCGTTGCTTCGAGACGTTGCGGTGGGGGGTCATCTGCATGATGCAGGCGCACGCGCACCTATCGGGCGCATCGCGGTCGGTCGAGCTGGCCACAATCGGTCGACGCGTGTGCGAAACGGAGTACGACCTGCTGAGGCTCTTGCGATGAGTGCGCCCCACGATCGACCCGACGTCGCGGAGCTCGTCGCGGCCATTCGAGAGTTTCTCGAGCGCGACGTCATGTCGGCCACTGAGGGTCGTGTGCAGTTCCACACCCGAGTGGCCGTCAACGCCTTGGGCATGGTCGAGCGCGAGCTGCTCGAGGGCGATGTCATCGCAGCCGAGCATGCCGCCCGCCTTCGCGCGTTGGGCTATGACGACGATCGAGAGTTGGCGGCCGCCATTCGAAGCGGTGACGTCGACCAACGTTGGGGCGACGTGGCTGGCGCCGTGTACGAGACGGTGGTCGACAAGCTGCGTGTCGCCAATCCTCAGCATCTCGTGGACGACGAGGGCCGCGGTCCGTCGCAAAGCGGATGACCCACTCGCGCCGGATCTACGCACCCACCGCGTGGAAGCCGCCGTCGACGTGCACGATCTCGCCGGTCGTCATAGGGAACCAGTCCGACAGCAAGGCCACGCAGGCTCGAGCCACCGCGTCGCTGTCCTTGACGTTCCACCCGAGCGGCGCACGCTCGGCCCACACATCCTCGAACTGTGAGAATCCGGGGATCGAACGCGCGGCGATGGTCTTGATGGGACCGGCAGCGACCAAGTTCACGCGCACCGCCTGCGGTCCGAGGTATTTGGCGAGGTAACGGGCAGTCGACTCGAGCGCCGCCTTCGCGACACCCATCCAGTCGTACGCGGGCCATGCGACCGTTGCGTCGAAGTCCAGCCCGACGATCGATCCTCCATCGGGCATGAGCGGCACGACCGCGTCGGCGACCGCCTTGAGTGAGTACGCCGAGATGTTGAGGGCGACACCGACATCGTCCCATTCCGCATCGAGAAAGGTGCCGCCCAGACAAACGGGTGGTGCGAAGCCGATCGCGTGCAACGCGCCGTCGACGCGGTCCCAGTGTTGGGCCAGCTGATCGCGAACCATGGTTGGGTGGGCTGCATCGCTCACGTCGAACTCCACGACCTGAGGCTCGTTCGGAAGCCTGCGCGCCGCTCGTTCGGTGTGCTTGCGACCCTTCCCGACGCTGGTGAGCACGATTTCTGCGCCCTCCAGCTGGGCGAGTTGGGCCACGCCGAAGGCGAGTGACGAGTCGGTGAGCACACCGGTGATGAGCAAGCGCTTGCCATCCAACAAACCCATGAGTCCTCCGACTGTTGGCCGTCGTTGCACGTTACCGATCGCACCGATCGTCCCGTGCTGGACGCAGCGTCGGCCCGGCGAACTACATTCGCGCCCGTGCAGATCGGGATTCTCGGTGCAACAGGTCCGGCTGGCAGCGGTTTGGCGGCTCGTCTGGCGTCCGTCGGCTTCGAAGTGGTGGTGGGCTCGCGATCCCGATACCGCGCCATGGAGGTGCGTGACTCGTTGCTCGAGCAGTGGCCAGCACGAAGTCTGGCGATCGACGCAGCTGACAACGAAGGTGCGGCGTCGGCCGACGTCGTGGTGATCGCAACGCCTTGGGATGCGGCCGCCGCTACGGCCAAGTCGGTCGCGGTCGAGTTGCAGGGGAAGGTCGTGATCTCGATGGCCAACGCTCTGGCGAAGGTCGGTCACGAGTTCCAACCACTGGTGCCCCCGCGTGGGTCCGTCGCTGCCAGCGTTCAGGCGGCGGTGCCGCGCAGCCGGGTCGCGGCCGCCCTTCACCACGTCCCCGCCAAGGAGCTCGGAGACCTCGACGCACCCGTCGAGAGCGACGTTCTCGTGTGTTC
>Ga0299914_10002038_pt1 | contig 13740 bp, 12 predicted proteins | sample RVTome_10_FD_201361 | JGI IMG/M metagenome (GOLD analysis project Ga0299914, IMG submission 201361) | Soil microbial communities from uranium-contaminated site in the Upper Colorado River Basin, Wyoming, United States - RVT153D57 (version 2) ...
CCGAGCACCTGCGCGGGTACTTCTCGCGCCAGATCTTCCCGGTGCTCATGCCGCTCGCGGTGGATCCGGCGCATCCGTTCCCGTACATCTCCGGCCTCTCGCTCAACCTCTCGGTTCGCGTGCGGAACAGCCGCACCGGTCGCCAGGAGTTCGCGCGCGTCAAGGTGCCGCAGATGTTGCCGCGCTTCGTGCGCGTCGACCCCGACGAGTCGATCGAGGACGCACGCTACATCACCCTCGAGGACCTCATCGCGAACCACCTCGGCGACCTCTTCCCCGGCATGGAGATCGTGGAACACCACGTGTTCCGCGTCACCCGGAACGAAGACGTCGAGATCGAGGAGGACGAGACCGAGAACCTCATCAAGGCACTCGAGAAGGAACTCCTGCGGCGCCGCTTCGGTCCCCCCATCCGTCTCGAGATCACCGACGACATGGATGACGTGACCCTCGGCCTCCTCGTGCGCGAGCTCGACGTGACCGAGCAGGAGGTGTTCCGCCTCCCCGCCCCACTCGACCTCGGCGGGCTGTTCGACCTCGCCCGCCTCGACCGTCCCGAACTGCACTACCCCACCCACGTCCCCACGACGGCGCTGCAGTTGCAGCCGTCCGAGTCGAACCTCCGCGCGGATGTCTTCTCCGCCGTGTCCCGGCAGGATGTGCTGCTGCACCACCCCTACGAATCCTTCGCGACGAGCGTGCAGGCCTTCCTCGAGCAGGCCGCAGCAGACCCCGACGTGCTTGCCATCAAACAGACGCTGTACCGGACCTCGGGCGACAGCCCCATCGTCACCGCGCTCATCGACGCTGCCGAATCGGGCAAGCAGGTGCTCGCGCTCGTCGAGATCAAGGCGCGCTTCGACGAGCAGGCGAACATCTCCTGGGCGCGCAAGCTCGAGAAGGCGGGCGTGCACGTGGTGTACGGCCTCGTCGGCCTGAAGACCCACTGCAAGCTCGCGCTCGTCATCCGCCAGGAGAAGGGCGTGCTCCGGCACTACAGCCACATCGGCACCGGCAACTACAACCCCAAGACGAGCCGCATCTACGAAGACCTCGGGCTCCTCACCGCCGACGACCAGGTCGGCAAGGACCTCACGCGGCTCTTCAACGAACTCTCGGGCTACGCGATCGAGAAGAAGTTCAAGCGACTCCTCGTGGCACCGCTGCACCTGCGGAAGGGCCTGCTCAAGCTCATCGCGGGCGAGGTGCGCAACGCCGAGGCGGGCCGGCCCGCCGGCATCCGGATCAAGGTGAACTCGATCGTCGACGAGGCGATCATCGACGCCCTCTACCGGGCCTCGAACGCCGGCGTTCCGGTCGACGTGTGGGTGCGCGGCATCTGCAGCCTGCGACCGGGTATCCCCGGGATCAGCGAGAACATCCGGGTGCGTTCCATCCTCGGGCGCTACCTCGAGCACTCGCGCATGTTCTCGTTCCTCAACGGCGGAGACCCGCAGGTCTTCATCGGCTCCGCCGACATGATGCACCGCAACCTCGACCGCCGCATCGAGGCACTCGTCCGCCTCACCGAACCCGGTCACGTCGCCGAGATCGGAGCGCTGTTCGACCGCGCGATGGATGACACGACCAGCTCGTGGTGGCTCGACGGCGAGGGCACATGGACCCGCCACTCGACCGACGACGCGGGGCATCCGCTCGACGACATGCAGACGAGGCTCATGCAGCAGATCGGCCAGCGTACCCGCACGGGGAAGCGGCGGTGACGACGGCCATCTACGCCGCCGGCGCCGTCTGCTGGCGGCTCATCGACGGCAAGGTGCACGTGCTGGTGATCCACCGCACGGTCTACGGCGACGTCACCATCCCCAAGGGCAAGGTCGATCCGGGCGAGTCGCTGCCCCGCACGGCGGTGCGGGAGATCGCCGAGGAGACGGGCCTCGACGTCGCGCTGGGCGTGCCGCTCGGCGTCTCGCGGTATCCGCTGCCGAGCGGCCGCGAGAAGATCGTGCACTACTGGGCGGCGGAGGTGAGCGAGCGGGCCGTGCAGCGCTCGACGTTCAAGCCGAACGCCGAGGTCGCCGCCCTCGAGTGGGTGACGATCAAGCGCGCTCGCGGGTATCTCAGCTACGCCCCCGATGTCGAGATCCTCGACAACTTCGCCAAGCTCGTCGACCAGGGCGTGACGAGCACGTTCGCACTCGTGCTCCTGCGCCACGGCAAGGCCGTCGGCCGCAGCGGATGGAAGGGCGCGGATGCCGCGCGGCCGCTCGTGGAACGGGGCGTCAAGCAGGCCGCCGGTCTCGTCGACACGCTCACCGCATGGGCGCCGAAGCGCATCGTGTCGAGTCCGGCGGTGCGCTGCGCGACCACAGTCGCGCCGCTCTCGGCGGCGACCGGCATCCCGATCAAGCGCGATGAGCGCATCAGCCAGGACGCGTGGGAGTCGGGCGACGCAGACGTCCGACGCGCAGTCGGCAAGCGGGTTCGCTCGGGCAAGTCCGCCGTGCTCTGCGGCCACGGGCCGGTGCTGCCCGAGATGGTCCGCGAGATCGCCCTCGCCACGGCGACGCCGCTCGGCTCGTACGTCACGGATGCCGCGGGCCTCGAGCCCGGTGCGTTCAGCGTCGTGCACCTCTCCGCCACGAACTCGGGCTCCGGCATCATCGCGATCGAGACGCACGCGCCGCGGGCGTGACGCGAAGCGTCACGCCCGCGGCGAGAGGCGGCAGCCCGGCGTGACGGCAGCCTCCGGGACGTGACATTCCATGGACCCGCCGGAAACACGTCTCGCGGCATCCGCACCCCTCTCGGCACCTTCCCAGCCCCCGCATCCGCACGGACAGGCCTCGTTCACCTCCCGTTCACCGACGTGGCGGAAGCTCGTAAGACGCGAGACCTAGCGTCGCAGGCGGGTCGGCACCGGCCCAGAACCCTGCAACCAGAACCCCGGAAGGGATTTCACGTGAACCTCAAGCGTTTCGGCGTGCCCGCCGTCATCGCCGTCACTGCGGCGATCGCGCTCAGCTCCTGCGCCTCGAACGAAGGCGGCGCCACCGCCGCCGGAGACGACGCCTCCTCGCTCTCGGGCAGCCTCGTCGGCAGCGGTTCCTCGGCTCAGGACGCGTCGCAGCAGGCGCTCATCGCCGCGTTCCAGACCGCCAACCCCGACGTCACGATCAACTACGACCCGACCGGGTCCGGGGCCGGTCGCGAGACCTTCCTCGAGGGCGCGAGCGACTACGCCGGTTCCGACCGTGCATTCAACGACGAGGAGATCGCCGCCGGTGGGTTCGCCAAGTGCGCACCCGACAGCCCGATCATCCAGCTGCCGCTGTACATCTCGCCGATCGCCGTGATCTTCAACCTCGACGGCGTCGAGTCGCTGAACCTCGACCCGGCCACCATCGCCGGGATCTTCGCCGGCACGATCACCAACTGGAACGACCCCGCGATCGCCGCCACGAACGCCGGCGTCACCCTGCCCGACCTCGCGATCACCCCGGTGCACCGCTCCGACGACTCCGGCACGACCGAGAACTTCACCGACTACCTGTACGCCGCCGCGCCCGAGGTCTGGACGTGGGAGGCCGACGGCGTCTGGCCGTTCGAGGGCGGCGAGGCCGCTCAGGGCACCTCGGGTGTCGTCGACGCCGTGACCAACGGCACCGGCACCATCGGCTACGCCGACGCCTCTCGCGCCGAGGGCCTCGGCACCGTCGCGGTGGGCGTCGGCGGCGAGTTCGTCGCGTACTCGCCCGAGGCGGCCGCCGCCATCGTCGACGCCTCGCCGTTCGTGGAGGGACGCCCCGACGGCGACCTGTCGCTCGAACTCGATCGCACGCCCGACAGCGGCGCCTACCCGGTGGTGCTCGTGAGCTACCAGATCGCCTGCGCCGAGTACGCCGAGCCCGAGAACGTCGAGCTCATCAAGGCCTACTTCGAGTTCATGGCGAGCGAGGAAGGCCAGTCGGTCTCGGCCGAGGCAGCCGGCTCCGCGCCGATCTCCGAGTCCCTGCGTGAGCAGGCACTGGCTGCGATCGACTCGATCCAGTAGTAGGTTCGTGCCCGACCCCCGAGGTTCTGCGGAACGCGACGGGGTCGGGCACGGCCATGTCCCAGATTCCAACCCCCAGAACTCGAGGATTGCGCCAGATGAGCACCGCAACCACCGCGATCAAGGCGAAGCAGCGACCGGGAGACCGGGTCTTCTCCGGGTCCGCCGTCTTCGCGGGCTCGATGATCCTCGTGACGCTCGCCGCCGTCGCGATCTTCCTCATCGTGCAGAGCCTCCCGGCCCTCTTCGCAACGAGCGAGGATGCCTCGATCCTCCCGACCAACTTCTGGGCGTACGTCGGCCCGCTCGTCTTCGGTACCGTCTGGGCCGCGGCCCTCGCGCTCCTCATGGCTGTGCCGGTGTCCATCGGCATCGCCCTCTTCATCTCGCACTACGCCCCGCGCCGGCTCGCCTCCATGCTCGGCTACATCGTCGACCTCCTCGCGGCGGTCCCGTCCGTGGTCTTCGGCCTCTGGGGCATCGGAGTGCTCGCACCGGCAGTGCAGCCGGTATACACCTGGCTCGTCCAGAACCTGGGCTGGTTCCCGCTCTTCGCCGGGCCCGTCTCGGGCACCGGTCGCACGATCCTCACCGCGGGGATCGTGCTCGCCGTGATGGTGCTGCCGATCATGACGGCCATCTCCCGAGAGGTGTTCCTGCAGACTCCCGTGCTCCACGAGGAGGCCGCGCTCGCCCTCGGCGCAACGCGGTGGGAGATGATCCGCACCGCCGTGCTGCCCTTCGGTCGCTCGGGCATCATCTCCGCCGCCGTGCTCGGCCTCGGCCGGGCGCTCGGCGAGACGATGGCCGTCGCGATGGTGCTCTCGGCGACCGGCGCCGTGACCTTCGAGCTGCTCACGTCGGTGAACCCGTCGACCATCGCCGCGAACATCGCGCTCAGCTTCCCCGAGGCGTACGGCATGAACGTGAACGTGCTCATCGCCACCGGCCTCATCCTCTTCATCGTCACCTTCGCGGTCAACGCGTTCGCTCGCTGGATCGTCAGCCGTCGCAAGGAATTCTCGGGAGCCAACTGATGACCATGACGACGAAGCCCCAGCCGGCCGCCGCGACCGCCGAGCCCATCGCGAACTCCCTCACCGCCGGACGCCTGCCGAACTCCGCCCCGTGGGTCATCCTCGGCACCGCGATCGCGGTCGCGGCGGCCGTGTTCGGCGTGCTCGCCCTGGCCGCAGGCACCGGCTACAACTGGGGCGGCGCGCTCCTGGTCGGCGCGCTGCTCTACATCCCGTCGATCTGGCTCTTCTCGACGCTCGTCGAGGGCAGCCGGCGCGCAATGGACCGGCTCGTCACCGCGCTCGTGACCGGCGCCTTCGTGCTCGCGATGATCCCGCTCATCTCGCTCACGATCACGGTCGTGACCTTCGGCCTCGCCCGCTTCGACGCCCAGTTCTTCTCGTACTCGATGCGCAACGTCACCGGCGAGGGCGGCGGCGCGCTGCACGCGATCATCGGCACCCTGCTCATGACCGGCGCCGCGGCCCTCATCTCCATTCCGATCGGCCTCATGACGTCGATCTACCTGGTCGAGTACGGCCGCGGTCGACTCGCTCAGGGCATCACCTTCCTCGTCGACGTGATGACCGGCATCCCGTCGATCGTCGCCGGCCTGTTCGCCTACGCGCTCTTCGCCATCTTCTTCGGTCCCGGGGTGCGCCTCGGCATCGCGGGTGCCGTCTCACTCGCGGTGCTCATGATCCCGGTGGTCGTGCGCTCGAGCGAGGAGATGCTGCGGCTCGTGCCCAACGAGCTGCGGGAGGCGGCCTATGCCCTCGGCGTGCCGAAGTGGCTCACGATCGTGAAGGTCGTGCTGCCGACGTCGATCGCGGGCATCACCACGGGCATCATGCTCTCGATCGCCCGCGTCATCGGCGAGACGGCGCCGCTGCTCATCGCAGCCGGCTTCACCGCGAGCATGAACTACAACCTCTTCGACGGGCGCATGCAGTCGCTGCCGGTCTTCGTGTACACGCAATACGCGAACCAGGGCAACCCGCCCGAGGCGTACCTCGACCGCGCGTGGGCCGCCGCCCTCACGCTCATCCTCATCGTGATGGTGCTGAACCTCATCGCCCGACTCGTCGCCCGCTACTTCGCACCGAAGTTCGGCCGCTGACCCGCCAGTTAGGAAACCCGTGTCCAAGCGCATCGAAGTCCGTGATCTCAACGTCTACTACAGCAAGTTCCGCGCTGTGGAAGGCGTGAGCCTCGAGATCGAACCCCGCAGCGTCACCGCGTTCATCGGCCCGTCGGGCTGCGGCAAGTCGACGTTCCTCCGCACCCTGAACCGCATGCACGAGGTCATCCCCGGGGCGCGCGTGGAGGGCGAGGTGCTCATCGACGGCAACAACCTCTACGATCCCGACGTCGACCCCGTGCTCGTGCGTCGTCAGGTCGGCATGGTGTTCCAGCGTCCGAACCCGTTCCCGACGATGTCGATCAGGGACAACGTGCTCGCGGGCGTGAAGCTCAACAACCGCCGCATCTCGAAGACCGACGCCGACGACCTCGTCGAGCGGTCGCTGCGCGGCGCGAACCTGTGGAACGAGGTGAAGGACCGCCTCGACCGGCCGGGCTCGGGCCTCTCGGGCGGCCAGCAGCAGCGCCTCTGCATCGCCCGCACGATCGCCGTCTCACCCGAGGTGATCCTCATGGACGAGCCGTGCTCCGCCCTCGACCCGATCTCGACCCTCGCGATCGAAGACCTCATCGAAGAGCTGAAGCTGCAGTACACGATCGTGATCGTGACCCACAACATGCAGCAGGCGTCGCGAGTGTCCGACCGCACGGCGTTCTTCAACATCGCCGGCACCGGCCAGCCCGGCAAGCTCATCGAATACGACGACACGACGACGATCTTCTCGAACCCCTCGGTCAAGGCGACCGAGGACTACGTGTCGGGCCGCTTCGGCTGACCCCTCGGTGTCTGCTGACCGCCTTCAGTCGCGCGGGCTCAGCAGGTACGCGTTGAGGCGGTGCGTCTCCTCAGGGTCGTGCGGCTTCGGGCGCCCGTCGAGTTCCACGATGCCCGCCGCGAGCCGCACGCTCGACACGAGCCACGCGGCATCCGCCATCTCGAGCTCGGCGACCGGGATGTCACGGTACTCGGTGCGACGCCCGGATGCCTCGAGATGCTCGAACAGGCTCAACTGGGTCGTGCCGTGCAGGATCGCACCCGACGGCGCCGGCGTCGACCAGACGTCGCCGTGCCGCAGGATGACGCTCGACGTCGGCCCTTCCATGACGAAGCCGTCGCTCGTCACGAAGATCGCGTCGTCGGCGCCGCGTCGCTTCGCCTCCCGCAAGGCCGCCATGTTGACGGCATAGCTCAGGGTCTTCGCCCCGAGGAGGAGCCACGGGGCCCGTTCGGCGGTGCCGCGGGGGTAGCCGCGGTCGAGGGTGACCACGCGGATGCCGCGCTCCCGCGCCGCCGTGAAGTCGGCCGCCGGCGCGACGTGCAACCACGCCGTCGGGGCAGGCCCGTGCTCGACGCCGCGGCTCAGGACGAGCTTCAGCGCGTACTCCCCCGTGTCGGGAAGGGCGGCCACGGCGCGTGCGATCGCCGCTTCCCACTGCGGCAGGTTCGGTTCGGGCAGCTCGCAGATACGCGCGGAGTTGCGCAGGCGTTCGAGGTGGGGCCGGGTCTCCTGCGCATGCCCGTCGACCACGCCGATCGTCTCGAAGATGCCGTCGCCGCGCTGGGTCGAGAGCTCCCCGACGCGCAGGGCCGGCGCGGTCGCGTCGACCTCCCGGAACGTCGCGTCGAGCGGGGCGTCGGTCGTCTCCGCCGGCAGCGGTTCGATGAGGAGGGTGACGGTGTCGGCCATCCTCCGATGCTACGCGGATGCCGCACCCCGGCCCGTCGCGGAGCCACGGCGCAGGCGGGCATGGAAGAGGCCGGGCCGCAGAACGCCTCTCGGCGCGAGGCCGCTCGCAGCGGCGAATATTGGAGCCCGGGGTTACTGCGGCCCGGCCACGTCAAGTGTAAACGAGGCTCGAGGGTCGTTCATTCCCGCGGGTTCCCGATCCTGTCGGCCCGGCGGTCCCGCCCGCCGATCCCGTTCTCGAAACCCCAGATCACGACGTGCAGGCGATCCGGCAGCTCGAGTTTCGCGAGGATCGCCTTGATGTGGGTCTTGACGGTGTTGCCGGTCATGTACAGCCGTTCGGCGATCGACTCGTTCGAAGCCCCGGTCAACAGGAGCATCAGCACCTCGCGCTCGCGGGGGGTGAACGGCGCGAGCAGGAGATCGGTGTCGACCGGTTCGGGAACGCGAGCGACGAAGTCGATGAGGCTCGCCGTGGCGCGCGGAGCGATGACCGCGTCACCCGCATGCACGGCACGGATCGCCGCAGCCAGCTCGTCGCTCGAGGCGTCCTTGGTGAGGAACCCGCTCGCGCCCGCGCGGATCGCGGCGAACACGTACTCGTCGAGGTCGTACGTCGTCAGGACGAGGACGCGCGCGCCGTCGCCCTGCCGGGCAAGCCGCTCGGTGGCCGCGATGCCGTCGACTCGCGGCATCCTGATGTCCATGAGCACCACGTCCACCCGATGGGCGCGCATCGCATCGAGAAGCTCGGCGCCGTCGGAGGCCTCGAGCACGAGGTCGAGGTCGTCGTGCGTCTCGATCATCGCGGCCAGTGCCGAGCGGATCAGCTCCTGGTCGTCGGCGATGGCGACCCGGATGCGCGCCATCGCAGCAGGATCAGCCATGGGCGGCCTCCGCCCGCGAGCGTGGGAATGCAGCACGGATCCGCCATCCGCCGCCCTCCCGGGCTCCGCTCTCGAAGCGCCCGCCTGCCTGTTCGACTCGGTCGCGCATGCCGCGGATGCCGCGGCCCCGAGCCGACGGTGCCGAACGGTCGTGAGGGGCGCCGTCGTCCACGACCGTCAGCACGAGCTCGTCAGTGCTCCAGATGAGCCGCACCTCGCTCACGGTCGGCGGATCGGTGTGCTTCAGCGTGTTGGTCAGGGCCTCCTGCACCACGCGGTAGACCGTGAGGGAGGTGCCCGGGCTCACCGCGTGCGGAACGCCCGACTCGGTGAACTCGACGTGTCGCCCAGGTGCCGTGGCACGTTCGGTGAGTGCGGCCAGCTCGGCGACCCCGGGACTGGGTTCGCGCGGCTCAGGGTCGGGCGTGCCGTGGGCGGACGCAGGTTCGGCGAGCACGGCGAGCAGCCCGCGCATGTCGGTCATCGCCGCGCGACCGGTCGTCACCACGTGCTCGAGCGCGATGCGTGCCCGAGCCTCGTCACGGTCGAGCAGCACGCGGGACGCCTCAGCCTGCGCGACCATCACGGCGAGCGAATGCGAGATGACATCGTGCAGTTCGCGCCCGATCCGGCGGCGTTCGTCGGCGACGGCCGCGCGCTCGCCCTGCAGCCTGATCTCGGTGGCCTGCCGGAGTCCGAGCTCGTGGGCGACACGCTTTCGGCGTGACTCCCGCCGATACCTTCCGAGCGCCCAGGCGGCACCGATCGAGGCGACCAGGAAGCCCGCAAGGGCGATGAGGAGCCCGGGTTCGGGCACCGGGCCGTGCGCGACGGCGACCGCGGTCATCAGCGCGGCGCCGAGCAGCCCGAGCACGATGGCCGCGACATCCGCCCAGCTGTCGTCACCGGATGCCGCCGTGAAGACGAAGACGAGGTAGGCGGCGCTGCTCGGCAGCAGTACGGCGATGGTCGACGTGCCGGGCAGGCTCGCGACCGTGAGCAGGAGCATCACGACGGATGCCACGAGCAATGCGACGCGCGGCGACCGGCGTCGCATGACCACCGTGAGGTGCAGCACGACGAAGAGGGCGATCGTGCCGGCGATCCAGACTCGATCGGGTGCGGGACCCGCCTCGCGAACGAGTTCGACGACGGTCACCGGGAGCAGTGCCGCGACGCCGGCCGCCGCCCACACCCAGTCGGCGATCGAGGGCGGGCGGGTTGCGCGTGCCGGTTCCCCGGTTTCCGGTTCGCCGGATTCCGGTTCGCCGGATGCCGCCCCGCGCCGGCCTGCGCCGGACGGGGACCGAGAGAGAGACGCTTCACCCATTGCGCGACCCACGCTACCGGGGGGCCGCCGGGCGCCGGCTCGCCCGCTCGGGTGAGGCGGAATCGTCTGGCCGCCTGCGACGGTGTCGGTGTCCCGCCGCGATCACGCGGTGGGCGGCATCCGGAAGGGAACGTAGACGAATCATGGGGTTCACCACATCATCGCAGGCGGCGCCGAAGCCCGTGGGCGACGCACCACCACGAACCGTCACGCGAGCGATCGCGTTCACAGCGGTCGTCTCGTCGGCGGCGATGGCGGGTCTGGGGCTCGTCTGGCTGCTCGCGCCCGGCCTGAACCCGTTCGGCGACGGCGGGCTGCCGAGCATCCTGAGCATCGTGGCGGGGCCGACGTTCGTCGCCGGCGTCGCGCTCGCGCTGGGCCTCGCCGGCATCGTCCTCGCGGCGCTCACCGTGCCCGACGGGCGCGCGTCGCATGCTGCCATCCGCGGATCCGGTGCCGCTGCTCTGGCCCTCGCGATCGCACTGACCCTCGGCAGCATGGGCATCATCGCGTACAGCGGGTACCTGTTCGGCTGCGCCGCCGTCGTGGCCGGCATCGTCACCATCGGGGTGATGCTCGTTCGGGCACCCCGTCTTGGTCTGTTGCTCCTCGCGGGCCTGATCGCGTTGGCCGCGACCGCCGTCGCCATCGCCGGTCTCACCGGCGAGGGCCTCGTCGAATTCGTCATCGCGTTCGTCGGCGCGCTGGCCGCGGAGACGCCGAACCTCGTCGTCGCGGCCGTGGTCGTCACCGCGACCCTCGTGTGGGTGGCGATCGCGATCACCGCGCTCCGCGGCGCACCGGGTGGACAGCGCTTCGAGTCATGGCTCGCGCGTCATCGCCGCCCGCTGACGGTCCTCGCGGCACTCGGCCCGGTCCCCTATGCCGTGGCGCGGTTCAGCTGGCTGACCCCGTGGCCGCTCTTCGGCCCGGTCAGCGAGGACCTCGCGCCGAGCGTGCTCGCCACCGGCCTCATGCTCGGTGCGGGAGCGGCTGCGGCGGCCATCCTCACCCTCGGCCTGATCCTGCCGTGGGGCCTGAGATTCCCGAGGTGGATGCCGCGGATCGGCGGTCGATCGGTGCCCGTGGCGGCCGCCGTCGTCCCGGGTTCCATCGCGGCGGGAGCGCTCTGCGTCTCGGCGGCGCCGATGCTCGTGACGATCGTGGGCAACGCCGATGCGCCCGTCGACGCGCTGCTCGTCAACCTGGTGCTCCCGCTCTGGTTCTGGGGCCCGGTGCTCGCGCTGGCCGTCTGGGCGTACGCGGCATGGCGGCGCGACGAGGCGCGTGACGCGTGAGTCAGTCCAGGGAGTCGCGGCGCCAGAGCCTCGCGCACGACGCGAACTCGTCGGCGAGCTGCGTGAGACGGAGCGCGCGCTGCGTGAGCTCGGTCGGCCGTTCGGGGTTCGCGGCATCCGCAGCATCCGCGTCGTCGGCGAGGCTCGCGAATCCGGCGGCGACGACGCGCGCGAAGGCGGCTGCACGCTCGAGGGCGACGGCGAAGTCGCCCGTGAAGAGCCCCGTGAGGACCTGGTCGGCGAGCTCTCGCACCTCGGCCGGCCCCGCCGGGATCGGAGCGCCCGCGACGACCTGGTCGATGGTCTCGGACACCTCGGTGCCGCGCTGGAAGGCGAGGCTCAGGCCGAGCGGGTCCTGCCGGATGAGCGTGCGGAGCAGATACACCCGCCAGAGGGCGCCGGGGAGGCTCTTGGCCGACGCGTGCGCCCAGAGTTCCGCGATGGCGTCGATCCCGTGCTCGTCGGTGTAGTTCACGAGACGCGAGACGACGGCCGGATCGGGATCGTCGCGCACCCGCGAGAGGATCGCCGCGGCGGTGTCATGGGCGACGCGGCTGACGTGCGCCGGATCCTCGGCTCCGAGGTAGCCCTCGAAGATGCCGGGCGGGAAGCGCGCGGGGCGGTGGAAGTCAGGTGTCATCGCCGCACACCTTACCCGGCTTGCCCGGGAACGGTCGGAGGAAGGCGCCGGTTCAGGAGGCCAACAGGTCATGCACCGCACATCATCGTTGGGGTCATGAACATGGGGGTGTCAGCGTCATGACCAATGCAAAGCGTCCCGCCACGTGGTTCCTTGCCGTGCGTACGTCACCCTGGCATGACAGTTCCGGCATCGGACATCGCACTTCCCGATCTCAGCCTGCACCCGTGCGATCGAGTAGCCGTCCTGAGCGAGACGCATCACCTCGGCACCCTTGATGGTTCCCTCACGGTGGTCGAAGTCGAGCACGCGTGGATCCGTCTCACCGCAGTCGATACACGGATGCTCCAGGAGATACGCGCCGACGACCTCGAGACACGCCAGTCGCTGGGTGGCTTTGCGCCTCATGATCGTTCGAATGTGGGCTTCACGATTCGCCGCATAATAGCGACGCGCCTGCTCTCGATTGCACGCTCGACAGACGTTCTGCAGTCCGTCACGCGATCGCACCCGCCTGTTGAAATCAGCGTGTGCCTTAGACTGCTTGCAGACTGTGCAGCGCTTCTCAGTCATCAGATTCGCCCCCGTAGCTCAGAGGCAGAGCAGCTGACTTTTAATCAGCGGGTCGGGATGTCGGAATTCCCCGGGGGCACTCTCTTCGAGTTTCTCTCGCACACTGCCAAGCTAGCCGAGCCGACCGACATCCTGCGCGTCTCCACTGCACGATCGTGTCGCCGCTGTCAAGGCCCTTACGGGCTCGACGACCTCCACGTACAAGTTGAACATCGGGTCCGATCGGGATCCGACGAGGCGGACCGGGCCGACCGACGTTGCGCAACGACCACGCGCTTCCCAGGACGCGCGGTCGGTTCCGGTCTTCGTCTCGACGGCACACGAGGTTCGATGGGGAAGTGGTACGAGATGTCCCTCCAGCAGGAGACGCGAACCCGCTCTCACGTGGAGTTGACACCATTGAGCACGACCGCCTGGCGAGTGTGCGACGACCGGTTCGACGCTCGCGACGTACGCCGGGTCGTCGGGTACCTGCAGTCGATGGACGACGAATACGAGATGCTGTGGATGCGTCCGCGTCCGGGCGCCACCTACCGCTACCCGACGCTCGAGGCTGCCGTGAGCGCGATCGCCCTGCGACTCCACCTCACGTCGCACCCGCACTGAACACAGGCACCACCCGACGGGCGTTCGAGGAACTCGAACGAGCCCGTCACGGCGGCACCTCCCCAGGTTCCCCTTCCTGCGCCACGTCGCGCAGGTGCTCCCACGGTAGACCCGGCGGTGTCCATCCGCCAGTGTCTGCCCTGTTCTGGGGTGGCGGACCCAGGCGTGAGCAACAGCGCCGTCAGCCGACGAGCGAACGGAACCCCGTCATGAGGGCCACTCGCTCCGCGGAACTCCGCGCGAGCGGCGTGACGGCCAGGGTCGTGACACCGGCGGCGCGGAACGCCGCCACCCGCTCAGCGACGTACGAGGCGGGGCCGATGAGCGAGATCGCCCGCACGAGTTCGTCGGGCACGGCCGCGATCGCGTCCTCTTTGCGCCCCTCGAGGTACAGATCCTGGATGCGCGCCGCCTCGGCCTCGTACCCGTAGCTCGCGATCAGGTCGTTGTAGAAGTTCTTGCCGCGCGCCCCCATGCCGCCGACGTAGAGCGCGAGTTGCGGCTTGACGAGCGGCAGCACCGCCTCGGGGTCGTCGGTGATGG